>Ga0207814_101038_pt1 | contig 10832 bp, 8 predicted proteins | sample TtaePargueraPR_7_FD_187755 | JGI IMG/M metagenome (GOLD analysis project Ga0207814, IMG submission 187755) | Aerobic enrichment media microbial communities from Bioluminiscent Bay, La Parguera, Puerto Rico - Tt and P1 (2) (SPAdes) | ecosystem: Environmental > Aquatic > Marine > Unclassified ... | reverse complement strand
CAGCAGTGTCGGCATTCGGAGTAAGCTCATGTAGCTCAGGGGTAGAGCACACCCTTGGTAAGGGTGAGGTCGGCGGTTCAAATCCGCCCATGAGCTCCATTATTCGTAGCCGCGGTGACCTGTGTCTCCGCGGCTATTTGTATCCGGCTTTTTTGCCGTCAGGCGGGTCTGGGTGCATCGGTTCCCGAGTTAGGTTCCTGGTGGATTGCTGTTAGGTGCCTGATAGATGCCCGGGGGCTGTTCTTGGGTAAAGTCGCTAGTTCGGCTCACGCTTATATTGGGAGGCCCGCAATGGCAAAAGAAAAGTTTGAACGTTCCAAGCCCCACGTAAACGTGGGCACCATCGGTCACGTTGACCACGGTAAAACCACCCTGACCGCTGCGCTGACCCGCGTATGTGCCGAAGTATGGGGTGGCGCTGCCGTTGCCTTCGACGGTATCGACAATGCACCGGAAGAGCGTGAGCGCGGTATCACCATCGCCACCTCTCACGTTGAGTACGAGTCCCCGACCCGTCACTACGCGCACGTTGACTGCCCGGGACACGCCGACTACGTGAAGAACATGATCACCGGTGCTGCCCAGATGGACGGCGCTATCCTGGTATGTTCCGCTGCTGACGGCCCCATGCCGCAGACTCGTGAGCACATCCTGCTGTCCCGTCAGGTAGGTGTACCGTACATCGTGGTATTCCTGAACAAAGCCGACATGGTTGACGACGAAGAGCTGCTGGAACTGGTTGAGATGGAAGTTCGCGAACTTCTGGACCAGTACGAGTTCCCGGGTGACGACACCCCGATCATCACCGGTTCTGCTCTGATGGCGCTGAACGGCGAAGACGACAACGAAATGGGTACCACTGCTGTCAAGAAGCTGGTTGAGACCCTGGACGAGTACATCCCGGAGCCGGAGCGTGCGGTAGACCAGCCGTTCCTGATGCCGATTGAAGACGTATTCTCCATCTCTGGTCGCGGTACCGTGGTAACCGGCCGTGTAGAGCGTGGCATCATCCGCACTGGTGACGAGATCCAGATCGTTGGTATCAAGGAAACCACTTCCACCACCTGTACCGGTGTTGAAATGTTCCGCAAGCTGCTCGACGAAGGTCGTGCTGGTGAGAACATCGGCGCCCTGCTGCGTGGCACCAAGCGTGACGAAGTTGAGCGTGGTCAGGTACTGGCGAAGCCGGGTTCCATCACTCCGCACACCAAGTTCGAAGCGGAAGTGTACGTACTGTCCAAGGACGAAGGTGGTCGTCACACCCCGTTCTTCAAGGGCTACCGTCCGCAGTTCTACTTCCGTACCACCGACGTGACTGGTGCGTGTGAGCTGCCGGAAGGTACCGAGATGGTAATGCCGGGCGACAACGTTCAGATGGTTGTTACCCTGATCGCTCCGATCGCCATGGAAGACGGTCTGCGCTTCGCGATCCGCGAAGGTGGCCGTACCGTTGGTGCTGGCGTTGTAGCCAAGATCATCGAGTAATCGATGCATTGGGTGTGGCCATCAATATGAATTGGTGGTCACGCTTGCAAACGCTGGGGTGGGTGGTATGATCCGCCCCTCGTTTTTTCCGGTGCTGGCGTCTTATGCCATGTAACCGGGTGTTCCAGGCCAGTAGTTCAATTGGTAGAGCACCGGTCTCCAAAACCGGCTGTTGGGGGTTCGAGTCCCTCCTGGCCTGCCAGCTTCAAGATGCCCGCAAGGGGCCTGCAGTTGGGCTATCCTGTACTGCTGTCGCTCTTGCGGTCGTTGGCAATAAAGGCGCCTTGCAGTAATGGGGCGCGCTAAAGGCTTCTTTGTATGAATGCTAAAGTAGAGGCGAAAACCTTTCGTCTTGACGGCCTCAAGTGGCTGTTGGTGGTGCTGCTTGTCGGCGCTGCTGTGGCGGGCAATTCCTACTACGCCGAAATCCCCCTGCTGTATCGCGTGCTGGCAATTGTTGCACTTTGCCTGGCAGCGGTGTTTGTGGCGGTGCAGACCGAGAAGGGCAACGCCTTCTGGAATCTGCTGCGGGAAGCGCAGAATGAAGTGCGCCGGGTAGTCTGGCCGACCCGTCAGGAAGCGACCCAGACCACCCTGATTGTGGTGGTGTTTGTGCTGCTGATGGCAGTGATTCTGTGGGCGCTGGATACCGGGCTCGGTTGGGCTGCTTCCAAGATTATTGGTTAAAGGTTAATCCATGGCAAAGCATTGGTATGTGGTTCAGGCTTACTCCGGTTATGAGAAGCGTGTAAAGACTTCTCTCAAGGAGCGCATTGAGCTGCACGAGATGGACCACCTGTTTGGTGAGGTGCTGGTCCCCACCGAAGAAGTGGTGGAAATGCGTGCCGGTCAGAAGCGCAAGAGTGAGCGCAAATTCTTCCCCGGTTATGTGCTGGTGGAAATGGAGCTGAATGACGATACCTGGCACCTGGTGAAAGAAACGCCGCGCGTGCTGGGCTTTATCGGTGGCAAGGCGGACAAGCCGGCACCGATTACCGATCGCGAAGCTCAGGCCATTCTGAATCGCATCGATGACTCCGTTGACAAGCCCAAGCCCAAGACGCTGTTCGAGCCGGGCGAGATGGTGCGTGTTATTGACGGTCCGTTCAATGATTTCAATGGTGTGGTCGAAGAGGTCAACTACGAGAAGAGTCGCCTGCGGGTGGCGGTGTTGATCTTCGGTCGCTCCACTCCGGTAGAGCTGGAATTCGGTCAGGTAGAAAAGAACTGATTTCGAGCTGGAAGGATTCGGCCCTCTTTCGCTGCGGCGGAAGGGGGCTTTCGCGTCCCTGGAAACCAAGTGCGCCTTTGCGGCGTCGGGTTCAGGGCAAACAGGGGAGCCGAGCGTTGCATGTTTGTAAAAGTGTACAGCGCAGGCGCTAACACCCAGTTAAAGAGGAAGCTGTAATGGCTAAGAAGATCGAAGCTTATATCAAGCTGCAAGTGAAGGCCGGCCAGGCCAACCCGAGTCCCCCCGTTGGTCCTGCACTGGGTCAGCACGGCGTGAACATCATGGAGTTCTGTAAGGCGTTCAACGCACAGACCCAGAACCTGGAGCCGGGCCTGCCGGTGCCGGTAGTGATCTCTGTATACAGCGATCGCTCCTTCACCTTCATCATGAAGTCCCCGCCCGCCGCGGTTCTGCTGCGCAAGGCTGCCAAGATCAAGAGCGGTTCTGGCCGTCCGAACACCGAAAAAGTCGGTAAAGTGACTCGCGCCCAGATCGAAGAGATCGTGGAAATGAAGAAAGCAGACCTGACTGCCTCCGATATGGAAGCAGCGGTGCGCACCATCGCGGGTTCTGCTCGCAGTGCCGGTATCGAAGTGGAGGGTCTGTAAGTGGCTAAATTGACCAAGCGTCAGCGCGCGATCGCTGAGAAAGTAGAAGCTGGTAAAGCCTACGGTATCGAAGAAGCAGTAGCGCTGCTGAAAGAATTCTCCAATGTGAAATTCGCTGAAACCGTAGATGCTGCTATCAATCTGGGTATCGACCCGCGTAAATCCGACCAGGCTGTACGTGGTGCTACCACCCTGCCGCACGGTACCGGTAAAGAAGTACGCGTTGCCGTATTCACCCAGGGTGCCAACGCCGACGCCGCTAAAGAAGCTGGCGCTGACATCGTGGGCATGGACGAGCTGGCTGCTGAAGTGAAAGCCGGCAAGATGGATTTCGACGTGGTTGTGGCTTCCCCGGACGCCATGCGCGTTGTGGGTCAGCTGGGCCAGATCCTCGGTCCGCGCGGCCTGATGCCGAACCCGAAGACCGGCACCGTAACTCCGGACGTTGCGACTGCGGTTAAGAATGCCAAGGCTGGTCAGGTGCGTTTCCGCGCTGACAAAGGCGGCATCATCCACGGTGGTATCGGCAAAGTGGCGTTCGACGCCAACCTGCTGAAAGAAAACCTGGAAGCACTGGTTGCTGACCTGAAAAAGGCCAAGCCGGCTTCCGCGAAAGGCGTGTATCTGAAGAAGATCACCCTGAGCACTACCATGGGCCCGGGTCTGACCATCGACCAGGCTTCTCTGGACGTTAAATAATTCTTACGGGAATTAGACACGTTCAGTAAAAAGAACTTTGGGGTTCGCCACTCTGCTTGCAGGGCGGCGGGCCGTCAAAGACCGTAGGTGCGGTGGGTGTTTGAGGTTTAAATGCCACCGCTTAATCCACTTTCGGACCAGGCTGGTCCTCAGGTTTAAAACCGACGAAAGTGAGCCTACGCAGACGGTGTGCCCAAACCAGTATTTTTACTGGATTTGAGCTTTAAGCACCGGAACGGGCCGGGTTTACATGTAGTTCCCGGCCTTCATTCAAATCCAGGAGTGACACTATGGCTATTGGACTCGTAGACAAGAAAGCGATTGTCGCGGAAGTCCAGCAGGCTGCTGAGGGTGCTCTGTCTGCGGTTGTTGCGGATTCCCGTGGCGTAACCGTGAATGACATGACTGCCCTGCGCAAAGAGGCTCGCGAGCACGGCGTTTGGTTGAAAGTCGTCCGCAATACTCTGGCGCGTCGCGCTCTGGCAGGTACCGAGTTCGAATGTCTCATCGAGAAATTCGTCGGTCCCAGCATCATTGCTTTCTCTAACGAACACCCGGGTGCCGGCGCGCGCATCCTGAAAGAGTTCGCCAAGGGCAATGACAAGCTGGAGCTGAAAGGTGCCGCCTTCGAAGGCGTAGCGACTGACATCGCTCTGTTGGCAAGCCTGCCGACTTACGATGAAGCAATCGCTAAGCTGATGAGCTGCATGAAAGAAGCCTCTGCTGGCAAACTGGTTCGCACTATTGCGGCCGTTCGCGACCAAAAAGAGCAGGAAGCTGCATAAGTTTTTCGCTAGTGCGAAAAAGCAGTTTTCAACTTTTAAAGAAATTACGAGCAGTTTCCTGCTCACACGAAATCAGGTACTAACTCATGTCTCTGACTAAAGAAGATATCATCAATGCGATCGCCGAAATGTCCGTTAAGGACGTTGTTGAGCTGATCGAAGCTATGGAAGAGAAGTTCGGCGTAACCGCGGCTGCCGCTGTTATGGCTGGCCCGGCTGCAGGCGAAGCTGCTGCAGAAGAAAAGGACGAGTTCGACGTAATCCTGGCCTCTGCTGGCGACAAGAAAGTGAACGTGATCAAGGTTGTTCGCGGCATCACTGGTCTGGGCCTGAAAGAAGCCAAAGCTCTGGTAGACGGCGCTCCGAGCCCGCTGAAAGAAGGCGTGTCCAAAGACGAAGCCGAAGCAGCGAAGAAAGAGCTGGAAGAAGCTGGCGCTACCGTAGAACTGAAGTAATTCGGTTCTACACACCACCGTCAGTGGCTGCTTAATCAATCACTGATGGCAAGGCTGGTGGACATTTGTCCGCCGGCCTTTTTGCCGTTTGCAGCATGGGGCTTTTTCCCGCCAGGGAAGTGCACCGGGTCTGCCGAACGACAACAGAATCCGAGAGGTTTGCGCACAGGGCGGTGCAGTTTTTAACCACCTGTTTTAAGCGTAGCGCAATGTGCAGAGACTTCTCGCCCGGATGGGCTGCGTACCGTCAGATCGCTGACCGCAGTTCCGATGAAGTCTTGTCACCGATCAAGCTGGGGAATATGAATGGCTTACTCATACACTGAGAAAAAACGTATCCGCAAGGATTTTGGCAAACTGCCTAAGGTCATGGACGTGCCTTTCCTGCTTGCGATACAGCTGGACTCGTATCGCAAATTTACTCAGGCCGACACGCGCCCGGATGAGCGCCTGGATATCGGCCTGCAGGCGGCGTTCAAGTCTGTATTTCCGATTGTCAGTTACTCTGGCAACGCCGCTCTGGAGTACGTGAGCTACACCCTCGGCAAACCTGCCTTCGATGTCAAGGAATGTACCCTGCGCGGCGTGACCTATGCCTGCCCGCTGCGGGTTCGCGTTCGCCTGATCATTTACGATAAGGAATCCGCGAACAAGTCCATCAAGGACATCAAGGAGCAGGAAGTGTACATGGGCGAAATTCCGCTCATGACAGAAAACGGTACCTTCGTAATCAACGGTACCGAGCGTGTGATCGTTTCCCAGCTGCACCGCTCCCCGGGTGTATTCTTTGATCACGACAAGGGCAAGACACACTCCTCCGGTAAGCTGCTGTATGCCGCGCGGGTAATTCCTTACCGCGGTTCCTGGCTGGACTTCGAGTTTGACCCGAAAGACCTGGTTTACGTACGTATCGACCGTCGCCGCAAGCTGCCGGCGACCATCCTGCTGCGCGCGCTGGGTTATGCCTCCCAGGAAATGCTGGAGATGTTCTTCGACACCAGCAAGTTCACCCTGGAAGATGACACTGTCAGCCTCGAGCTGATTCCGTCGCGCCTGCGCGGTGACGTGGCCTCCTTTGATATCAAGGACGGCAAGGGCAAGGTCATCGTAGAAGAAGGCCGCCGTATTACCCCGCGTCACATCCGTCAGCTGGAAAAAGCCGGCGTGGAAAGCCTGGAAGCGCCGATTGCCTACCTCAACGGCCGTGTACTGGCGCACGACATCATCGATGAATCCACCGGTGAAGTCGCGGTTGAATGTAATACCGAAATCACCGACGAGGTGGTTGCCAAGCTGCGTGTCCTGAACGTGAAGAGCATCGAAACGCTCTACACCAACGACCTGGATTGTGGCCCGTTCATCTCCGATACCCTGCGTGCAGACCCCTCGCGCACCCAGCTGGAAGCGCTGGTAGAGATCTACCGCATGATGCGCCCGGGCGAGCCGCCCACCAAGGAATCTGCCGAGTCCCTGTTCGAGAACCTGTTCTTCTCCGACGAGCGCTACGACCTGTCTGCGGTGGGCCGCATGAAGTTCAACCGCCGTCTGGGTCGCGAAGACGAGACTGGCCAGGGCACCCTGAGCAAGGAAGACATCGTCGATGTCCTCAAGACCCTGATTGAAATCCGCAACGGTCGCGGCATGGTGGACGACATCGACCACCTGGGTAACCGTCGCGTGCGTTCCGTGGGCGAAATGGCCGAGAACCAGTTCCGTGTGGGCCTGGTGCGCGTAGAGCGCGCGGTAAAAGAGCGCCTGTCCATGGCAGAGTCCGAAGGCCTGATGCCGCAGGACCTGATCAACGCCAAGCCGGTGGCCGCTGCAGTGAAGGAATTCTTCGGTTCCTCCCAGCTGTCCCAGTTTATGGACCAGAACAACCCGCTGTCCGAGGTTACTCACAAGCGCCGCGTGTCCGCGCTTGGCCCGGGTGGTCTGACCCGTGAACGTGCCGGCTTCGAAGTGCGAGACGTGCACCCGACCCACTACGGCCGCGTATGTCCGATCGAGACACCGGAAGGCCCGAACATCGGTCTGATCAACTCGCTGGCAACCTACGCCCGTGCCAACCACTACGGCTTCCTGGAAAGCCCGTACCGCAAAGTGGTAAACGGCCAGGTGACCGACCAGATCGAATATCTGTCTGCGATCAATGAAGCCAACTATGTCGTTGCACAGGCTTCCGCAGCGGTGGACGAAAACGGCCGCTTTACCGATGACCTGGTCAGCGTGCGTCACCAGTACGAATTCACCCTGAAGACCCCGGACGAAATCCAGTACATGGATGTGTCCGCACGTCAGGTGGTGTCCGTGGCGGCGGCGATGATTCCGTTCCTCGAGCACGATGACGCCAACCGCGCACTCATGGGCTCGAACATGCAGCGTCAGGCGGTGCCGACCCTGCGCGCCGAGAAGCCGCTCGTAGGTACCGGCATGGAGCGCACCGTAGCCCGTGACTCCGGTGTGTGTGTGGTCGCCAAGCGGGGCGGTGTGATCGAGCGTGTGGATGCCAGCCGTGTGGTTGTGCGTGTGCACGACGACGAAGTGGAAGCCGGTGATGCCGGTGTGGATCTGTACGGTCTCACCAAGTACACCCGCTCCAACCAGAACACCTGCATCAACCAGCGCCCGATCGTGAAGACCGGTGATGTGGTTGCGCGCGGTGACATCCTGGCTGACGGTCCGTCCGTCGACCTGGGTGAGCTGGCCCTGGGCCAGAACATGCGCATCGCGTTCATGCCCTGGAACGGCTACAACTTCGAGGACTCCATCCTCGTGTCCGAGCGCGTGGTGCAGGAAGATCGTTTCACCACCATCCACATTCAGGAGCTGACCTGTATTGCCCGCGACACCAAGCTGGGCAGTGAGGAAATCACCGCGGATATCCCCAATGTGGGCGAGTCGGCGCTGAACAAGCTGGACGAGTCCGGCATCGTGTACATCGGTGCGGAAGTGGGCGCCGGTGACATCCTGGTCGGTAAGGTGACGCCGAAAGGTGAAGCCCAGCTGACTCCGGAAGAAAAGCTGCTGCGCGCGATCTTCGGTGAGAAGGCGTCTGACGTAAAAGACACTTCCCTGCGTGCGCCGTCCGGCACCCGCGGTACAGTGATCGACGTACAGGTCTTCACCCGCGACGGTCTGCAGAAAGACCAGCGCTCCCTGGCGATCGAAAAGGCACAGCTCGACGAAGTGCGCAAAGACCTCAATGAGGAATACCGCATTGTGGAAGGCGCGACCTTCGAGCGTCTGGCTGCCGCTCTGGACGGCCAGAAGGTTGCCGGTGGCAAGGGCGTCAAGAAAGGCGACGTGCTGAATGCCGAAGTGCTCGCCGGCCTGCCGCGCGAAGACTGGTTCAAGCTGCGCATGGCGGAAGACAGCCTGAACGAACAGTTGGAAAAAGCCGAAGCCCAGCTGAAAGAGCGTCGCAAGCTGCTCGACGAGCAGTTTGAAGACAAGAAAAAGAAACTGGAATCTGGCGACGACCTGGCGCCGGGCGTGCTGAAAATCGTCAAGGTGTACCTGGCGATCAAGCGTCGCATCCAGCCCGGTGACAAGATGGCCGGCCGTCACGGTAACAAGGGTGTGATCTCTGTGATCAAGCCCGTGGAAGACATGCCGTACGACGAAAACGGTGAGCCGGTCGACGTGGTCCTGAACCCGCTGGGTGTACCGTCCCGTATGAACGTGGGTCAGGTTCTGGAAATGCACCTGGGTATGGCCGCCAAGGGCCTGGGTGTGAAGATCGATCGCATGATCAAGGAGAAACAGGAAGCGGCGAAAGTGCGCGGATTCCTGGAAGAGGTCTACAACTCCACCGGCGGCAACAAAGAGGAGCTGGACGAGCTTTCCGATGCGGAAGTGATGGCCATGTCCGAAAACCTGCGTCGCGGTGTACCCATGGCGACGCCGGTGTTCGACGGTGCCCAGGAGCCCGAGATCAAGCAGTTGCTGCGTCTCGCGGACATCCCGGATTCCGGCCAGATCACCCTGTACGACGGCCGTACCGGCGACGCCTTCGAGCGTCCGGTGACCGTGGGCTACATGTACATGCTGAAGCTGAACCACCTGGTAGACGACAAGATGCACGCGCGCTCTACCGGTTCCTACAGCCTGGTTACTCAGCAGCCGCTGGGTGGTAAGGCGCAGTTTGGTGGCCAGCGCTTCGGTGAGATGGAGGTGTGGGCACTGGAAGCATACGGTGCCGCCTACACCCTGCAGGAAATGCTCACGGTCAAATCCGATGACGTGGAAGGTCGTACCAAGATGTACAAGAACATCGTGGATGGCGACCACCGCATGGAGCCGGGTATGCCCGAATCCTTCAACGTACTGGTCAAGGAGATCCGCTCGCTGGGTATGAACTTCGAGCTGGAAAACGAGTAACACTGGTATCAATCGGATTTAGTAGACAGAGGCCGGTGGCGGCGATTGCGAATCATCACCACCGGCACTTCCGGCCCCAGAGGCAGTTGGCCGGAATGACTACCCCCTAGTGGAGGAAAGGCCTTGAAAGATTTGTTAAACCTGGTGAAAGCCCAGGATCAGCTCGAAGAATTTGACGCTATCCGTATCGGTCTGGCTTCGCCGGATATGATCCGTTCCTGGTCCTACGGCGAAGTGAAAAAGCCGGAGACCATCAACTACCGTACCTTCAAGCCGGAGCGCGAAGGCCTGTTCTGTGCCAAGATCTTTGGCCCGGTAAAGGACTACGAGTGCCTGTGCGGCAAGTACAAGCGCATGAAGCACCGCGGCATCATCTGCGAGAAGTGCGGCGTTGAAGTCACCAAGGCGAAAGTGCGCCGTGAGCGCATGGGCCACATCGAACTGGCGTCGCCGGTTGCGCACATCTGGTTCCTGAAGTCCCTGCCGTCCCGTATCGGCCTGCTGCTGGACATGACCCTGCGCGATATCGAGCGTGTGCTGTACTTCGAATCCTACGTGGTTACCGATCCGGGTATGACCACCCTGGAGCGTGGCCAGCTGCTGAACGACGAGCAGTACTTCGAAGCGATGGAAGAGTTCGCTGATGAGTTCGAAGCGAAAATGGGTGCGGAAGCCATCCAGGAGCTGATGAATGACATCGACCTGCCGTCCGAGATCCAGCGCCTGCGCGAAGAGATCCCGGCGACCAACTCCGAGACCAAGATCAAGAAGCTGTCCAAGCGGCTTAAGCTGCTGGAAGCCTTCTACAAGTCCGGCAACAAGCCGGAGTGGATGATCATGCAGGCACTGCCGGTACTGCCGCCGGATCTGCGCCCGCTGGTACCCCTGGACGGCGGTCGTTTCGCGACCTCCGACCTGAACGACCTGTACCGTCGCGTGATCAACCGTAACAACCGTCTGAAGCGCCTGCTCGAGCTGAACGCGCCAGACATCATCGTGCGCAACGAAAAGCGCATGCTGCAGGAGTCTGTGGACGCGCTGCTGGATAACGGCCGTCGCGGTCGTGCCATCACCGGTTCCAACAAGCGCCCGCTGAAATCCCTGGCCGACATGATCAAGGGTAAGCAGGGTCGCTTCCGTCAGAACCTGCTGGGTAAGCGTGTGGACTACTCCGGTCGTTCCGTGATCG
>Ga0207814_101037_pt1 | contig 10834 bp, 7 predicted proteins | sample TtaePargueraPR_7_FD_187755 | JGI IMG/M metagenome (GOLD analysis project Ga0207814, IMG submission 187755) | Aerobic enrichment media microbial communities from Bioluminiscent Bay, La Parguera, Puerto Rico - Tt and P1 (2) (SPAdes) | ecosystem: Environmental > Aquatic > Marine > Unclassified ... | reverse complement strand
CGCATCGATGCCGACCCGGTCGCCCCCCGAGCGATCCCCCTTGGTGACCGCGCGTCCCATCCGCTTCCGCGGCTCGGCCGCCACCGCGGCATGCTGGGCGGCGGCGGTGACTCGCAATTCCAGGTCGGAGTCGGCATGACTCAGCACCGGCGCGACCGAGATCTCCGAGGGGGAGATGCCGTGGGCGGCCAGCGCCCGGTTCTCGATCGGAATGGCGAGCGGGGCCCGGCCGATCATCGCCTGGACTTCCGGATCCGACTCGTAGTCCACCGCCCCGTCCTCGCCGACGCGGAGCGCCACCTCCCGGGCGGGCCTCTCCAGCAGGTCGGGCTCCGGCTCCGGAGCGGTGGCGGCCGCGACGGTCGCCGCCTCCGGCTCCTCGTCCTGCGATGGTGCCGCGACCCCCATCGCCTCGCAGGCCCACTCGATCCAGCCGCGGACCCGCTCGAGGTCCGGCGCCTGCTCGGCGAGATTCAGGACATCGTTCGCCCTCTCGAGCTCGGCCTGAACCTGGACGGGGCTGGCTCCGGCAAGCACCTTCGGGTCCGCCCAACCGGCGGCTTCCAGCAGGTCCTGTTCCTCGGGGCGGAGCCCGGCGATGGTACTGGGGTTCGGCATCGATCTGGCGAATGGGATCCTAGCGGGAGGCGACTCCGGGACAAGGGCTCATCCGAGCGCGTCGAGCATTTCGCCAAGCTGCTCGAGCTTCGACTTCCACTCGGCCAGGCGCTGCTTCTCCTGCTCGACCACCTCGGCCGGCGCCCGCTCGACGAAGCGGGCGTTGCCCAGCTTGCCCTCCGACTTGGCCACCTCCCCGCGGACCTTGCCGATCTCCTTGCTCAGCCTCTCGACCTCGGCCTCCACGTCGATCAGGCCCTCGAGCGGCATCAGCACCTCGCCGACGCCGGTCAGCGCCGCCGGCGTTCCCTTCGCCGCCTCGAAGTCGGCGTCGAGCGAGACCTCCCCCGCCCCGCTCAGCAGCGCGAACACCCCCGTCACCTCCCCGAGCCACCGCGGGGCGCCCCGCACGACGAAACGCACGTCGCGCCGGGTGGCGACGTTGTACTCGGCCTTGAGGTTTCTCAGCCGGCCGGCCGCCTCGTAGACCGCCGACGCCTGCTCCGAGGCGGCTTCGGCAGCCGCGGCATCGGCGACCAGCGGCGCGGAGGGAAGCGGCCTGACCATCAGGAACTCGCCTTCGCCGGTGTAGCCCATGCGCCGGGACAACTCCTCGGTCACGTGAGGCATGTAGGGGTGGAGCAACTGGAGATAGCGAGCCATCACCCGGTCGAAGGTCGCGAGCGTCGCGCGCCGTGCCTCGGCCGGCGCCCCGTCCCGCAGGTCGCCCTTCACCGCCTCGAGGAACTTGTCGCAGAACTCGCTCCACAGGAACTCGTAGAGCCGCTGGGCGATCTCGCCGAAGCGGTAATCGCCGTAGAGCCGCTCGAGGTCGGCGGACAGGCGGTCGAGCTTGCCCATGATGTCGACATGGAAGCACCCCGGCTCCACCTCCCCCGCCGAGCCGCCCGGGTCTCCCGCCATCTGCCGGAACCGGCAGGCATTGTAGAGCTTGTTGGCGAAGTTGCGCCCCTCCTCGATCTGCGCCTCGTCGAAGCGCACGTCGGCGCCCACCGGGGCGATCCGAAGCAGCCCGAAGCGCAGGCCGTCGGCCCCGTACTTGTCCATCAGGTGGATGGGGTCCGGGGAGTTTCCGAGGCTCTTGCTCATCTTGCGGCCCTGCAGGTCGCGGATGATCGAGGTGAAGTAGACATTGCGGAACGGCAGCCCGCCGGCGAACCGGAAGCCGGCCATGATCATCCGCGCCACCCAGAAGAAGATGATGTCCGGACCGGTCACCAGGTCGGTGGTCGGGTAGAACTTGCGGACCGTTTCGCTCTCCTCGCCGACGTCGGTCATCGTCGCGAAGGGCCACAACCACGAGCTGAACCAGGTGTCCATGACGTCCTCGTCCTGGACCCAGTCCCCGCCATCCGGGGCCTCGGTGCCGACGTGGATGTCCCCCGCCTCGAAGTCGCTCATGTCGAGCGACTCGGCCTCGCGCAGCGCCCCGAGCTTGTCGCTGCGGTACCACACCGGGATCCGGTGGCCCCACCACAACTGGCGGCTGATGCACCAGTCCTGGAGGTTCTCCATCCAGTGGGCGTAGGTCTTCTGCCAGCGCTCCGGGCGGAAGGTGATGTCTCCGCTCGCCACCGCCTCCGCCGCCTCGGCGACGCAGGGGTAGCGCAGGAACCACTGCATCGAAATCCGCGGCTCGATCGGCACTCCCGCGCGCTCGGAGAAGCCGACGCTGTTCTCGTAGTCCTCGACCTTGAGCAGCAGGCCCATCTCCTCGAGCCGCGCCGCCGCCTTCCTCCTCGCCTCGAAGCGGTCGAGACCGTCGAGGTCCGGGCAGGCCGGGCAGTTGATGGTGCCGTCGGGGTGCAGCACGTCGATGATCTCGAGGTCGTGCTTCATGCCGATGTCGAAGTCCGCCTTGTCATGCGCCGGCGTGATCTTCAGCGCACCGGTCCCGAACTCGACGTCGACGTGCTCGTCGGCCACCACCGGAATCTCCGCCTCGGGGAACGGCCGACGCACCCTCCTCCCGATGTACGATGCATACCGTGGATCCCTCGGGTTGACCGCCACCGCCACGTCACCCATCAGCGTCTCCGGACGGGTCGTCGCGATCTGCAGGAACTCGCCCGGGGCGTCGACGAGCTCGTACTTCATCGTGTAGAGCTTCGAGCGCTGCGGCGTCATGATCACCTCCTCGTCGGAGAGCGCCGTCAGCGACACCGGGCACCAGTTCACCATCCGCTTGCCGCGGTAGATGAGCCCCTCCTTGAAGAGCTCGACGAAGACCTGGCTCACCCACTTGGTGTAGGCCTCGTCCATGGTGAAGCGCTCGCGCGACCAGTCGCAGGAGCAACCGAGGCGCTTGAGCTGCCGGATGATGATCCCGCCGTGCTCGTCCTTCCAGTCCCAGACGCGGTCGAGGAAGGCCTCGCGGCCGAGGTCGCGGCGGGTCTTGCCCTCGGTCTCGCGCAGCTGGCGCTCGACCTTGGTCTGGGTCGCGATGCCGGCGTGGTCCGTGCCCGGCAGCCACAGCACCTCGTGGCCGTTCTGGCGGGCCCTGCGGGCGAGGATGTCCTGCAGCGAGTTGTTCAGGACGTGGCCCAGGTGGAGGATGCCCGTGACGTTCGGGGGCGGAATGACGATCGAGTAGGCCGGCCGGTCGGAGGACGGATCCGCTTCGAAGCACTTCCCCTCGATCCAGGCGGCATACCACTTTTCTTCCACCGCCTGGGGTTCGTACGCTTTGGGCAAGTCGGACATGGACGCGGAGGGATGCCAGAGGCCCTCCCCTTTGTAAAGGAAGGCGAGAGCCTGCCGGACGAGGCTGCATCCGGCGCCACCGCCGGGTCGCCGGCCGATCCGGCGGCACCTCGAAACAGGGGTCAGGTCTGCCCGGGGGCGTTCCCGGGATCGCCGGCCCGGATCTGCCGCCGGGACGAATGGGTCACGAAACCGCGGGAGAGGCCCATCCCAAGCGATCCGCCGCAACCCCCGAAAAAATGAGGCCCGATCGTCATTCCCTGGGAAAAAACCCAAAAAACCCAAGGAACTCTCGATCGGGCCTCCGTTCCGGAACCTTGCGGCCCCGGGAAAACCGCGGCAACCTTGCGGTCGCCTGTCACGGGATAGAACGCCGCAACCGGCCCGATGTTTCTGAAAATTGCACCCCACGCAGCGATTTTGCCGCCCCAGCGGCCTCAAAATCACCCCTACCCCTTGATTTCCAACAACATCTGAGGATTGTTGGGGAACTTCTTGAGAAAGAACAGGAGGCGTTCCATGGCCTCGAGCGGACGGTGCCCGGAGAGCCCGCGTCGAATCATGTGGATCTTGTGGAGGGTGTGCTCGGGCAGCAGCAGTTCCTCCCGCCGGGTGCCGGACTTGAAGATGTCGACCGCCGGGTAGACGTAGCTTTCGGCGATCTTCCGGTCGAGGACCAGTTCCATGTTGCCCGTGCCCTTGAACTCCTGGAAAATGGCGTCGTCGGCGCGGCTGTTGGTCTGCACCAAGGCCGTGGCGAGGATCGTCAGCGAGCCGGCGTCGCGCGTGTTGCGGGCGGCCGCGAAGAGCCGGCGGGGCGTCTCGAGGGCCCCGACCATGATCCCGCCGGAGCCGATGCCGCGACCCCGCCGGCCGCGCATCCCGGTGTTGTAGGCGCGCGCCAGCCGGGTGATCGAGTCCATCAGCAGGAACACGTGCTTGCCGGCCTCGACCAGTCGCTTGGCGCGCTCGATGCACAATTCGGAGATCCGCTGGTGATTGCGTGCCTGCTCGTCGTTCGAGCTGGCATAGATCTCGGCACCCGGAAGCGAGCGCCGGAACTCGGTGACCTCCTCGGGCCGCTCATCGACCAGCAGCACCATCAGGTGGAGCGTCTCGTCGTGCAGTTCCCGCACCGCCTCGGCGATGTGCAGCAGCAGCGTCGTCTTGCCCGAGCGCGGCGGCGACACGATCAGCCCCCGCTGGCCGCGGCCCACCGGGGAAACCAGGTCGACCACCCGGGTCGTGTAGCGGTCGGGAGTCGTCTCGAACGAGATCCGCTTGTTCGGGTTCACCGCCTTGAGTTCCTCGAAGGCCGGGAGCTTTCTCGACTCCTCGGGCGTCAGGCCGTTGATCGTCTTGATCTCGACCAGTTGCAGCCCGCGTCCTCCCTGCCTCGCCAGGCCCTCGATCCACACGCCGACCCGCAGGCCGCAGGCGCGCGCCATGTCGGGCGGCACGAACACGTCGTCGCGGGCCTGCTCGAAGTTCTTCTCGGCCACGCGCAGGAAACCGAAGCCCTTCGGCGCGAGTTCGAGCAAGCCGGCCACCTCGAGGGACGGCCCCTCCAGAGGCGCGGCCGGCATCTCCTGGGACTCGTCGGGGGAGCCGCCCTCGCCATTTCCGCCGCGGTTGCGGCGGCGCTTGCGGCGGCGCTTGCGGCGCTTGCCCTCCCCCTGCCGGTTGCCGCCGTCGTCCGCACGCTCGGCATCGCGGTTCTCCCGCCGGGCTTCCGGCGCCGGCTCGCCGCCCGGCTCGTCGGCGGTCCGCTTGTCCACCGGCCCACCGCCGGGAACGCGGCCGAAGCGGACCGGAGGCTCCTTCGAAATCTCGTCAACCTTCGGGTCGCGCCCCCCCGCCGGACCTTCCGACGCCGGCGCCGGGTCGGATTCGACGGCGGGCGCCTTCCGGGGCGACTCGTCGAGCGGCAGCATCTCCTGCATGGGAGCGGCATCGGCGGACTTCGCCTTCTTGGCGGCAAGCTTCCGCGCGGCCTTCTTGGCCGTCTTCTTCGCGGCCTTCCGGGCCGCCTTCTTCGCGACCTTCTTGGCGGCCTTCCGGGCCTTCGGTTGCGCCTCGCTGGCGTCGCCGGCCGGACCCTTTGCTTCCTGGATGCTGTCTTCGCTCATGGAAAATTCCTTCAATCGCCCGCTCCCCTCAGGCCTCGAGCCGGTCAAGCAGCGCGTCGGCCACCTCGAAGTTGGTGAACACGTTCATCGTGTCGTCGTAGCCGTCGAGCAGCTCGTAGAGCCGCATCGCCTGACGTGCCTGCGCCTCGTCCTCGATCATGGCGGGCACCTGGGGAATCGAGACCAGCTGCTCGGAGCGCGGCTCGAATCCGGCCTCGCGGAGGGCCGAGGCGACCGCCGCCAACTCAGTGGGCGCGGTCCGCACCACGTGCTCGTCCTCGTCGCTGCCGCAATCGTCCGCACCCGCGAGGATCGCCGCTTCCATCATCCGGTCCTCGCTGATCCCCTCCGCCGGGATCCGGATCTCGCCCTTGCGGTCGAACTGGTAGGAAACGCTGCCCGGCGTTGCGACGCTGCCGCCGTTCTTGGTGAAGATCGAGCGGATGTCGGCCGCGGTGCGGTTGAGGTTGTCGGTGACGGCCTCGATGATGAACGCCACGCCGTTGGGACCGTAGCCCTCGTAGCTCACCTCCTGGATCGCCTCGCCCCCGAGCTCGCCGGTGCCCTTCTTGATCGCCCGCTCGATGTTCTCCTTGGGCATCGACACCGCCTTGGCGCTGTCGATCGCGGTCCGCAGCCGGGGATTCATGGCCGGATCGCCGCCGTCGCGCGCGGCGATGGCGATCTCGTGGGCGCACTTGCTGAACACCTTGCCTTTGATGGCATCGACGCGAGCCTTGATGTGCTTAACCTTGGACCACTTGTTGTGACCAGCCATGGATTGCGGGGTGCTGGGGTGCGTCCGCACACGGGAAGGGATCCCGCGGCACGGATGCCGGAAAACCTGGATAGGGAACGACCGAGAAATCCCGGGCACGGACCGAATCCTGTGGTCTCACCCGAAAGCAGGGCGTTCAGGAGTTTGAGACCCGGGGCACCCGGCGGAAACGCGGGTGCTTCGTCACTCGAACAACGCCAAGATGCCCGCGGCCGCGGGCTTTGGCAAAGCAAAATTTCGCCCCCGGATCAGGCGATCCCCACCGCCCGCCGAACGCGGTCGATCACCACCGCCGCCGCGGCGCGGGCCTTCTCGGCCCCCTGGACGAGCACATCATCGACATATCCGGGATCCGCCAGCAGTTCGGCCCGCTTGCGACGCATCGGCTCGAAGTAGTCCCAGTAGGCCTCGGCCAGGCGCTTCTTGAAGTCGCCGTAGCCGGTGCCCCCGGCCTGGTGCTGCGCGACCATCTCGCCGTAGGCGGCCTCGTCGGCAACCAGCCGGAACAGGGGCAGGATCAGCGACGCGTCGACCGGCTTCGGGTCCTCGACCGGCGTCGAGTCGGTCACCATCCGCATGATGAGCTTCTTCGACGGCTTCTCCTCGCCGAAGAGCGGCAGGGTGTTGTGGTAGCTCTTGCTCATCTTCTGCCCGTCGAGCCCGGGAACGACCGCCACGCTGTCGCGGATGATGGGCTCCGGCACCACCAGCGTGCCCTCGCCGTAGGCTTCGTTGATCTTCCCGGCCAAGTCGCGGGTCACCTCGAGATGCTGCTTCTGGTCCTTGCCGACCGGCACCTGGTTGGTGTCATAAAGCAGGATGTCCGCAGCCATCAGCACCGGATAGGCGAACAGCCCGTGGCTCGGAGAGATGCCGCGGGCCACCTTATCCTTGTACGAGTGGCACTTCTCAAGCAGGCTCAGCGGACAGACCGTCGACAGGATCCACGCCAGTTCGTTGACCTCCGGCACATCGCTCTGGCGAAAGAACACCGAGCGCGCGGGATCGAGCCCACAGGCGAGGAAGTCGACGGCCAGTTCCCGCGTGTACTCGCGCAACTCCCCGGGATCCCGCACCGAGGTCATCGCGTGGTAGTTCGCGATGAAATAGAAGGCCTCACCCTGCTCCTGGAGCCGGACCGCCGGCTCCATCGCCCCGAAGTAGTTGCCGATGTGGAGTTTCCCGCTCGGCTGGAGACCCGTCAGAATCCGCATGGCGCGGACCATGGAAAGTCCCCCGGGCCCGGTCAAGACCGGCCCGCCACCCCCCCGCATCGCTCCTTGCGAAACGCCGGTTCGGGTCTAGGATCCGCCATGTCTTATCCCTGCCGCGGAGTGAGCTGCGGGATTCCCCGATGGATGACCCTGGTGCTGGTGGCCGCCGGGCTCTACCACCTTGCCTTCGGTCTGGCGGTGAACCTGTGGCCGAACGCCTTCTTCGATTTCTTCGGCATCGACCGTCCCCATCCGGGCATCCTCTGGCGGGGCACGGCCTTCATCTCCTCGGCGATGGGCCTCGGATTCCTCATCGCGGCCCGCTCCCCGTTCCGCCATTGGGCGCTGATCCTGATGGGCTTCCTCAAGTTCAATCTGGTCGTGTTCGCGGCCGTCTCGGGGGTGATCGAGGGCAGCTGCCCGGTGCCAGTCTGCCTGCTGGTGCTGGCCGACGACCTGATCTGGTGGTTCCCCTTCGCCTCGATCCTGTGGGCCGTCGCCCAGGCCCACGCCGGCCGACCGCCGCTGCGATCCGAGCCCCTGGACCTGGTCGAGGCCGGCCGCCAGTACCAGCTCTCCTCGGGAGAGACGCTGGGCGAAGCCGCCAGCCGGCAGACCGTCGCCCTGGTGTTTCTCCGCCACTTCGGCTGCACCTTCACGCGACAGATCCTCCGCCACCTGGAAGCCCTCAAGAAGGAGGCCGACCGCCATGGAGCACGGCTGGTGCTGGTCCACATGCTCGAGGAGGGCGGCGAGGCCGACTACCTCGGCCGCCGCGAGAACGTCGCCCGGATCGCCGACCCGATGTGCGAGCTCTACCGCGCCTTCGGTCTCGGCAAGGGAGGCTTCCTTGAGCTGTTCGGCCCGCGGGTCTGGCTGCCGATGGCGGTCGCCCTGGTTCGCGGGTGCGGCGTCGGCCACCTCGCCGGCGACGGGCTCCAGATGCCCGGTGCGTTCCTGTTCCGCGACGGTCGGATCGTGGCTGCCCAGCGGGCCCGCAGCCAGGCCGACCTGCCGGACCTCCCGCGGCTGTTCGAAGGATTGCCAGAACCGGCGACCCCTGAGACGGTCCCTGCATGAGTCGCCTCGCCGGGAAATCGGTCCTCGTCACCGGGGCCTCGTCGGGAATCGGTCGCGCCCTCGTGCAGGCCCTCCAGCAGCGCGGGGCCGGAGTGATCGGCGTCTCCCGGGACCCGAGCACCCTGCCGGAGGGCGTCCAAGCGCTGCGTGCGGACCTCACCCGCCGGGAGGACGTGCTCGAGCTGTTCCGGCAGGTCGGGCGCATCGACGCCCTGGTCAACTGCGCCGGGGTCGCCTACCTGTCGCGCCTGGTCGACGGCAATCCCGCCGACTGGGAGGAAATGTGGCGAGTGAACGTGATGGCACTCGCGCTCTGTTCCCAGCTTGCACTTCGCCACTTCCCCGAGACCGGGGGCCGCATCGTCAATGTGTCGTCGATGTCCGGCCATCGAGTCCCGCCCACCGGAGGATTCTACGCCCCGACCAAGTTCGCGGTCCGCGCGATCACCGACTCGCTGCGCCACGAGATCAAGGCCGCCGGCCTGCCGGTCCAGGTCGGGACCGTTTCGCCGGGCTTCGTCGACACCCCGCTGCTCGACCTCTACTTCCGCGGTCGCGAGGACGTCCTTCAGAAGACCAAGCAGACGATGACCATGCTCAGCCCGGAGGACGTCGCCGAGTGCATCCTCGTCCTCCTCGAGTCCCCGCCCCACGTCGAGATCGGCGACATCCAACTCCGCTCCAGCGACCAGCGGGTCTGAATCGCGCGGGCACGCCTTTCCGCTTGGCAAGTCTCCCGGCAGCGTCCGCAATCCTCTCATCCATGCCCGACGAGCCCGTCAACATCATCTGCATGAAGTGGGGCACCCGCTACCCGGCCCACTACGTCAACGTCCTGTTCCGATCGATCCAGCGGAACCTCTCGCGCCCGTTCCGCTTCCTCTGCATCACCGACGACCCGGGCGACCTGCTCGACGGCATCGAGACCGCCTCCTTTCCGGAGAATCCGGGCATCACCCAGTCGAAGTGGCCGAACGTCTTCATGAAGCTGGTGATGACCCAGGACGGCTACGAGCAGCTCCAGGGCCCCACCCTGTTCCTCGACCTCGATCTCGTGGTGCTCGGGCCGATCGACTGCTTCTTCGACTACCAGCCGGGAAAGAACTGCATCATCCACAACTGGTGGGAACGACGGAAGCAGCTGCTCCGCCGGCGTCCCGAGATCGGCAACTCGTCGATCTTCCGCTTCGAGGCCGGCAAGTCGCAGTACATCTACGACACCTTCGTGCGCGAGATGGACCGCGCGCAGGACCGCTCGGTCTTCGTGACGGAGCAGCACTTCCTCACCTACGCCATGAAGGAGCGCCACTGGTGGCCCGAGGAATGGGTGCGCAGCTTCAAGTTCAACTGCCGCCCGCCCTTTCCGCTCAACCTGGTGACCGCCCCGAGGAAGCCGGCCGGCGCGAAGTTCCTGGTGTTCCACGGCCAGCCCGATCCCGACGACGCGGTCGAGGGATACCGGGGAAGGAAGCTCCACCACCGCGTCAGGCCGGCCCCCTGGGTCGCCGAGCACTGGCACCTGTGACGAGGCGCCGGCCCGTGGCCTTCCCGGGCGGCCGCTTCAGCGCTTCTTCGCCTGGCTCATCGCCTGGCTGAACCAATCCTTGCCGGCACCGCCCGGGGACCGCGGTTCCTTCCGCGGACGGCGTGGGCCCCGTTCGCCACGACCGTCTCCGCCCTGCCGTCCCTCGAAGTCGGGCGAGGACTTCATCGAGAGCGAGATCCGGTTGCGCGCCAGGTCCACTTCGAGCACCGTCACGCGGACCTTCTGACCGACCTTCACCGCTTCGTTCGGATCACGGACGAAGTGGTCGGCCAGCTGGCTCACGTGCACCAGACCGTCCTGGTGCACGCCGACGTCCACGAAGGCCCCGAACGCGGTGACGTTGGTCACGATGCCCGGCAGCTTCATCCCCTGGGAGAGGTCCGCGGGCTTCTCCACGCCCTCGGCGAAGGAGAACAGCTCGAAGGCCCGTCGCGGATCGCGCCCCGGCTTGGCCAGCTCCGCAATGATGTCCCGCAGCGTGGGCAGGCCGACCTCGTCGTCCGCATAGCGCTCCAGCTCGATCCGCTTGCGCAGCGCGGCGTCGCGCATCAGGTCGCCGACCCCGCAGCCGAGGTCCGCCGCCATCCGCTCGACCAGCGCGTAGCGCTCCGGGTGCACCGCCGAGGCGTCCAGAGGATGCCCCCCGTCGCGGATCCTCAGGAAGCCCGCCGCCTGCTCGAAGGCCTTGCCGCCGAGCCGCGGCACCCGCTTCAGGTCCTCGCGCGAGCCGAAGGGGCCGTGCTCC
>Ga0207814_101036_pt1 | contig 10835 bp, 8 predicted proteins | sample TtaePargueraPR_7_FD_187755 | JGI IMG/M metagenome (GOLD analysis project Ga0207814, IMG submission 187755) | Aerobic enrichment media microbial communities from Bioluminiscent Bay, La Parguera, Puerto Rico - Tt and P1 (2) (SPAdes) | ecosystem: Environmental > Aquatic > Marine > Unclassified ... | reverse complement strand
GGGTCGGTTTCGGCGCGGCGGACGAGTTCGGCATAGGTGGATTCCGCCGAGGCGATCGCGCCGCTGATCTCGCGCATCAGACGGCCGGGTTCGTCGTGGTAATGCGCGGGAAGCTCGGGCACCCGCCCGTTACGGCGGTAGGCGTCCAGCGCCTCAATTGACAGTTGCAGCGGCACGAGCGCGGCGCGAAGCGCGGCCAGCATCAGTCCGATGCCGATCAGTTCGGCGCCCAGGACGGCAAGGACCATGTCGAAACCGACGCTTGCCCATCTGGAAGACGCCCCGACGCTGCCGGAGGCCAGGCTGGCAAGTCCGAGCACCAGCAGCAAAGGCACACTCGTCGCCAGCGTACAGACCAAAATCAGCCGGCCAAGGTAACTTCCCGGCCACTTGAGGCGATTGAGAAAATGGTAGAACCCGAGCGCGAGGGTTCCATCCCTTTTGCCCGTTGAGTGCGGCGAAAGCATCAACGTTCCCCAGAATCTGCGAGTGGCCAGCCGTGCGTTCAGACGCGCAACCTAACCGTGCATTGGCTTGAGGGGCGGTAAAGGAAATAGCCGGCATTTTAACGAACCCGGCAAGTCTTTGACTTCTCACATAAAGAAGCGGCCCCGTGGATTTCCACAGGGCCGCCGCCAGATTCGCATAGACTGGAGGAGAGGATCAGGCGGCTTCGCCTTCTTCCTCGCCGGTCTCCTGGTTGACCACCTTCATGGACAGGCGGACCTTGCCGCGATCGTCCAGGCCGACCAGCTTGACGTAGACCTCGTCGCCTTCCTTGACCACGTCGGTGACCTTCTCCGGACGGCCCTTGGAGAGCTGGGAGATGTGCACCAGCCCGTCACGGGGACCGAAGAAGTTCACGAAGGCGCCGAAGTCGACGACCTTCACGACCTTGCCGCGATAGATGGCACCGACCTCCGGGTCGGCAGCGATCGACTTGATCCAGTCGAGAGCGGCCTTGATGGCCTGCGCATCGGACGAGGCCACCTTGATGGTACCGTCGTCGTTGATGTCGATCTTGGCACCGGTCTTCTCGACGATCTCGCGGACCACCTTGCCGCCCGACCCGATCACTTCGCGGATCTTGTCGACGGGAATGGTGATGACCTCGATGCGCGGGGCGTGCTCACCGAGCTCCGGACGGGCGCTGGTGATCGCCTTGCCCATCTCGCCGAGAATGTGCATGCGACCGCCCTTGGCCTGATCCAGAGCGATCTGCATGATCTCCTCGGTGATCCCGGCGATCTTGATGTCCATCTGCAGGGAGGTCACGCCCGCCTCGGTGCCGGCCACCTTGAAGTCCATGTCGCCGAGATGGTCCTCGTCGCCGAGGATGTCGGACAGCACCGCATACTTGCCGCCTTCCTCGAGGATCAGGCCCATGGCGATGCCGGCAACCGGACGCTTCAGCGGCACACCGGCATCCATCAGCGCCAGCGAGGTGCCGCAAACCGTGGCCATCGAGGACGAGCCGTTGGACTCGGTGATCTCGGAGACGGCGCGCAGCGTGTAGGGGAACTGCGTGTGATCCGGCAGCACCGGGTGCAGCGCCCGCCAGGCGAGCTTGCCGTGGCCGATCTCGCGGCGTCCGGCGCCACCCATGCGGCCGGTCTCACCGACCGAATAGGGCGGGAAGTTGTAGTGGAGCAGGAAGCGCTCCTTGTAGGTGCCCGACAGAGAATCGACGAACTGCTCGTCCTCGCCGGTGCCGAGCGTGGCGACGACCAGCGCCTGCGTCTCGCCGCGGGTGAACAGCGCCGAGCCGTGGGCGCGCGGCAGCATGCCGACTTCCGACACGATCGGACGAACGGTCTTCAGGTCGCGGCCGTCGATGCGGTGCCCGGTCTCGATGATCGAGCCGCGCACGATCTTCTTCTCGAGCTTCTTGAAGGCATCCGCGACCTGCTGCTTGTCGTGGCCTTCGCCATCCGGCGCGTCGGCCGGGGCGAGCGTCGCCATGACCATGTCCTTGACGGAGGCGACAGCGTCCTGACGCTCGGTCTTGGCGGCGATCTTGTAGGCCTCGGTCAGGCCCTGGCTGGCGATCTCGGCGACCTTGGCCTCGATCTCGGACGTGTCCGGCAGGGACAGCTCGCGCGGCTCCTTGGCGGCGCGCTCGGCGAGACGGATGATCCCGTCGATGACCGGCTGGAACTGCTTGTGACCGTACATCACCGCGCCGAGCATGACGTCCTCGGACAGTTCTTCGGCTTCGGATTCGACCATCAGGACGGCATCGCCGGTGCCGGCGACGACCAGATCCAGCGAGGATTCCGGCAGCTCGTCGAGCTGCGGGTTCAGCACGTACTCGCCGTTGATGTAGCCGACGCGGGCCGCCCCGATCGGGCCCATGAAGGGTGCGCCCGACAGGGTCAGCGCGGCGGAGGCCGCGACCAGTGCGACGACGTCGGGATCGTTCTCCAGATCATGCGACAGCACGGTGCAGATCACCTGCGTGTCACAGCGGAAACCCGAAACGAACAGCGGACGGATCGGCCGGTCGATCAGGCGGGAGACCAGAGTCTCCTTCTCGGTCGGGCGGCCTTCGCGCTTGAAGTAGCCGCCCGGGATCTTGCCGGCGGCATAGTATTTTTCCTGGTAGTGGACCGTCAGCGGCAGGAAGTCGATGCCGGGCTTCGGCTCCTTGGCCGCGACGACGGCGGCGAGCACCGTGGTGTCGCCATACTGGGCGACGACCGCGCCGTCGGCCTGGCGGGCGACCTTGCCCGTCTCCAGGACCAGCGTACGGCCGCCCCACTCGATTTCTTCGCGATGGATATCAAACATTAAACGTGCCTCATGGCTTCGCGGGATGCAGGGCGGGCCATGGGCAAGATGGCGAGGCGCTTCCATGCCGGAAGCGTCCGGCTATCCTCCCCATGGCCACCTAGCCTCCGGGGTGGAAGGCGGCGGTCAGTCCGCCGCCTGCAGGCGCGTCAGCGGCGGATGCCGAGACGTCCGATGAGATCCCGGTAGCGCGCCTCGTCCTTCGACTTCACATAGTCGAGGAGCCGGCGGCGCTGGCTGACCATTTTCAGGAGTCCGCGCCGGGAATGGTTGTCTTTCTTATGGGACTTGAAGTGCTCCGTCAGGTTGACGATGCGCTCCGTGAGGATCGCCACCTGGACCTCGGGCGAACCGGTGTCGGTCGTGCCCTTGGCGTATTCCTTGATCAGTTCCTGTTTGCGTTCTGCAGTAATCGACATTGCGACATCGTCTCCGAATCGGTTTGGCCCGGCTCAGCCGGGCAGGTTGAACACACGCTTCGGGTGCAACTCTCCTCGGTCTGCCTCGGCGAGGGCGACAAGCTTTCCTTGCGTCGTCGCGTAGACAAGACCGTTGAGCACGGGTGCATCCCGCCCGCGCAGCAGCACCGGCTGCCCATTTCTGAGCCGGGCCGCGTCCGACTGGCTGATGGCCAGCGCCGGGATGTCGTCCAGCGCGGTCTCGACCGGTCGTAAAGGTTTGGCCAGATCTTCCTGGCCGGGGGCTCTATCGCACAACTCCTCCAGTTTATCCAGCGGAATCATGTCGTCTTCGGTGAACGGGCCGACGGCCAGCCGGCGCAGCGCGACGACGTGGCCGCGGGTACCAAGCGCCCGGCCGAGATCGCGTGCTATGGCGCGCACATAGGTGCCCTTGCCGCATTCGCATTCGAATTCGGTTTCGCAGTCCCCGTTCCCGGACTTGCGGGTCGGGCCGGTGCGTTCCAGCGACAGGATCTCGACGCTGCGCGGCTCCAGTTCGACCGCCTCGCCGTCGCGGGCGAGATCATAGGCGCGCTCGCCGGCGACCTTGATCGCCGAGAACTGTGGCGGCACCTGTTCGATCAGCCCGGTGAACTGCGGCAGCGCGGCATCGATCTCGTCGTCGGTCGGCCGGTTCTCCGAACTGGCCACGACGTCGCCTTCGGCGTCGTCCGTGGTCGTTTCGGTGCCCCATCTGACGGTGAACCGATAGGTCTTGAGGCCGTCGACGACAAAGGGAACCGTCTTGGTCGCCTCGCCGAAGGCAACCGGCAGGCAGCCCGAGGCGAGGGGGTCGAGCGTACCGGCATGGCCGGCCTTGCGGCTGCCGAACAGGCGCTTCAGCCGCCCGACCGCCTGGGTCGAGGTCAGGCCGACGGGCTTGTCGAGCACCAGCCAGCCGTGAACCGGCGATTCCCTGGAGCGGCGCCCCATCAGGCTCCATCCCCGGACTGCTCTTCGTCGTCATCGTCGCCGAGATCGCGGGCAACCTCGGGACTGCGCAGCAGCGCGTCGATGCGGTCGCCCTCGTCGAAACTGCGATCGATCTCGAACTTGAGGTCCGGCATGTACTTCAGGGTTACCCGGTGGGCGAGTTCGCCGCGCAGGAACTTGCGGTTGCGGTTCAGCGCCGCGATGACCTCGTCGGCGTTCTGCCCGCCGAGCGGCATGACATAGACGGTGGCATGGCGGAGATCGGGACTGGTGCGCACTTCCGGCACGGTGACGACCGCCGTCTCGAGAACCGGATCGGCAATGTCGCCGCGCTGCAGCACCTCGGCCAGGGCATGGCGCAGCATCTCGCCGACGCGCAGCTGGCGCTGGCTCGGCCCCTTCCCGGAGGCGTGTCCGTGACGGGTCATGACACCCTCCGCGACCGCGTTGCCGCAATAGCGGTGCGCTCGCCAAAAGGCGAGGATGCCGGTCGGGCCGACCGGTCGGTACGATTGATCATCTTCGCAATACCCCGGCTGTTCGGCGCGGGATCGGACCGCGCCGGACCAGACCTAAATCGCGAGCCGGATCACAGCGTGCGCTGGATCGACTCCACCTTGTAACATTCGATGACGTCGCCGGGACGCATGTCCTGGTAGTTCTCGAAGGCCATGCCGCATTCCTGGCCGGCGTTGACTTCGCGGACCTCGTCCTTGAAGCGCTTCAGCGTCGACAGCTTGCCTTCGTGGATGACGACATCGTCGCGGATCAGGCGGACCTGGGCGCCGCGCTGGACGACGCCGTCGGTGACGCGGCAACCGGCGACCTTGCCGACCTTGGTGATGTTGAACACCTCCAGGATCTCGGCATTGCCGAGCATTTCCTCGCGGAGCTCGGGCGACAGCATGCCCGACATCGCCGCCTTCACGTCGTCGACGAGATTGTAGATGACGTTGTAGTAGCGGATCTCGACGCCGTCGCGCTCGGCGGCCTCGCGGGCCTGCTTGTTGGCGCGGACGTTGAACCCGATGATGACGGCATCGGAGGCGGCGGCAAGCGTGACGTCGGATTCGGTGATGCCGCCGACGCCGGACGACAGGATCCGGGCCGCGACCTCGTCGGTGCCCAGACCTTCCAGTGCCGCGACGATCGCTTCGGCCGATCCCTGCACGTCCGACTTCAGCAGGAGCGGGAATTCCTGGATCCCCTTCTCCTTGAGCTGGGTCATCATCTGTTCCAGCGATGTCTTGGCACCGAGGCCGCGGGCGTGGACATGCTCGCGCTTCTTGCGCTGGCGGTAGTCGCCGATCTCGCGCGCACGCGCTTCGGTGTCGACGACCGCGACCTGGTCGCCGGCTTCCGGCGTCCCGTCGAGACCGAGGATCTCGACCGGCATCGAGGGGCCTGCCTCGTCCACGTTGTTGCCGTGATCATCGATGAGCGCACGAACCCTGCCGGTCTCGGCGCCGCAGACGAGGATGTCGCCGACCTTCAGCGTACCGCGCTGGACGAGCACGGTGGCGACGGGACCGCGACCCTTGTCGAGCTTGGCCTCGACGACCACGCCTTCGGCGGCACGGTCGGGATTGGCCTTGATCTCGAGCAGTTCGGCCTGCAGCAGGATGCCTTCCAGCAGCTTGTCGAGATTGGTGTGCTTGAGCGCCGAGACCTCGACCTCGAGCGTGTCGCCACCCATCGATTCCACGACGATCTCCTGGCGCAGCAGGTCGTTGCGGACGCGGCTGGGATCGGCGTCCGGCTTGTCGATCTTGTTGATCGCCACGATGATCGGCACACCGGCGGCGCGGGCATGGTCGATCGCCTCGATGGTCTGCGGCATGACGCCGTCGTCGGCCGCCACCACCAGAACGACGATGTCGGTCACCTTGGCGCCGCGGGCGCGCATCGAGGTGAAGGCGGCGTGGCCCGGGGTATCGATGAAGGTGATGACCTGGCCGTCGGGGGCCTTGGCCTGGTAGGCGCCGATGTGCTGGGTGATGCCGCCGGCCTCGCCGGAGACGACATTGGCCTCGCGGATCGCATCGAGCAGCGACGTCTTGCCGTGGTCGACGTGGCCCATGATGGTCACGACCGGCGCACGCGGCTTCATGTCGCCTTCGTCGTCGTCCTCGCCGAACAGGCCTTCCTCGACGTCGGATTCCGACACACGCTTGACCGTGTGGCCAAGTTCCTGGGCGATCAGCTCGGCGGTATCGGCGTCGATGACGTCGGTGATCTTCAGCATCTGGCCCTGCTGCATGAGCAGCTTGATGACATCCACCGCCCGCTCGGCCATGCGGCTGGCGAGTTCCTGGATGGTGATCGTCTCGGGCAGGACCACCTCGCGGGTGATCTTCTCGCCCGGCTCGCGCGGTCCGGCGGCGCGCTTGTCGCGCTCGCGCCGGCGGCGCATGGCCGCGAGCGACCGGTTGCGTTCGTTCTCGTCGAGCGCATTGGAGATCGTCAGACGGCCGCGGCGACGTTCTTCGCCGCGACGCACCGGCTTCTCGGGCGTGGCCTGCTTGCGCTTGACGCGACCGGCATCGGCCTCGCTTTCGGCAGCCTTGGCGCCTCCGGCGGGAGCCGGAGCAGACGCCGCGGGCGCAGCAGCCGGAGCCTCCTGGGGCGTCAGCCGCTTCTTGGCTTCGTCCTCGGCGCGCGAGCGCGCTTCCTCCTCGGCCTTGAGGCGTTCCTCTTCCTCGACCCGGCGGCGCTCGGCCTCCTCGCGCTCCTTGGAAAGACGTTCCTCTTCCTCGGCGCGGCGCTTGGCCTCGACCTCGGCGTTGCGGCGTTCTTCCTCCTCACGCACCTTTGCCTCGGCGAGTGCATGGGCGCGGGCGCCCTTCTCCTCGTCGGTCAGGGTGCGCAGGACGACACCGGCGCGCGGCGCGGCCTCGGCCTTCTCCGGCGCGGGTGCCTTGGCCGGCGCCTTCCTGGCGGGTTCCTCGGCCTTGCGCGCCTCGACCGGCGGCTCGGCCGGCTTGGCGGCAGGCGCTTCGGCCTCGCCCGGCCCGGTGATGGTGCGACGCTTCTTCTTCTCGACGAGGACGGGCTTGGACCGGCCGCGCGGGAAGTTCTGCCTTACCGTACCGGACTCGACGGTGCGGCGCAGGCTGAGCGTCTTGCGCCCGCCGAGCGAGAGCGTCTTGTCCTCAGGCTGCTTCGTGTCGGTCATTCGGTCCTTCCTGCAATCTCGGCCGGTTTCGCACGGTCCGCCGGTTCGAAACCGCCAAAATAGCGATCAACTCGGCGGCAACGCGCGATCACCGCGTCACTGGGGCCGCCCTTCTCAAGGGCAGCATGTATCACATTCCCGCGCCCCAAAGCCAAACTCATTTCGGCTGAGGTGAACGCGCGGCACACATAGGGCGACACGCCACCGGCGTGGGCCGCCTGTTCGAGCTTCCGTACACCGTCCGCTGCGGCATCGCTGGCATGCAGCACGAGCGCCGCGCGCCCGGAGCGCAACTTGCCGTCGACCTCGGCGAAACCGACCGCCAGCCGGCCTGCCTTGCGCTCGAGCCCGAGGCGTTCAAGGGCCGCCTTGCGCAGCAGCCTGCCGACGGATTCGGCGAGATCGTCGGGCACGCGACAGTCGGCCCGGAACGCCCGGCCGAACTGTTTCCTGCGCACCGCCTCGGCGACGATATTCCGGTCGACGGTGACCCAGACGCCGCGGCCGGGAAGCCGCTGGCGAAGGTCCGGCGTCACGGCACCGTCCGGCGCGCGTGCAAATCTTATCAGATCGTCGCGCGACCGCGACTGGCGCGTGACGATGCAGCGCCGCAACGGCGTCCGGTCGCCCGGGCCGGTATCGGCGAGCACGTTCTCGGCGGATTCGTCGGCCAGGCCGACATCGCCATATGCTTCCTCATGCGGATGCGGCAGGAGTGCCCTCCCCGCCTTCGGCGCCGCCCGCCGGGGCTTCGCCTGATTCGGCCGAAGCCTCCGCGGCTTCCGCTTCGGCAGCCGCCGCGGCGGCCGCCAGTTCTTCCTCGGTCACCCAGCCGGCCTTGATGCGGGCGGCCATGATCATCGCCTCGGCGTCCTCGCGGGTCAGCTCGAACCCGTCGAGGAAACCGGGGAAGCGCTTGCTCTCGCCGTCGACCCGTTCGAACCAGCCGACCAGGTCGTCGGTCGCGCAGCCGGCCAGGTCGTCGACGGTCTTCACGTCGTTCTCGCCGAGCGCCACCATCATGGCGCTGGTCACGCCGGCAACCTCGGCCATCGCGTCGTCGACGCCGAGCTCGCGGCGCTTGGCGGTCAGCTCTTCCTCGAGGCGCTGCAGATACTCGCGGGCACGCAGCTGGATCTCTTCGGCCGTCTCCTCGTCGAACCCCTCGATGCCGGCGATTTCCTCGATCGGCACGTAGGCGACTTCCTCGACGCTGGAGAAGCCTTCCGAGGTCAGCAACTGGCCGACCACCTCGTCGACGTCGAGCGCTTCCATGAACATGTCGGTGCGCTCGGCGAATTCCTTCTGGCGGCGCTCCGATTCCTCGGCCTCGGTGAGGATGTCGATGTCCCAGCCAGTGAGCTGGGAGGCCAGCCGCACGTTCTGGCCGCGCCGGCCGATGGCGAGCGACAGCTGGTCGTCGGGAACCACCACCTCGATGCGCTCGGCATCCTCGTCGAGCACCACCTTGACCACCTCGGCGGGCTGGAGCGCATTGACGATGAAGCTCGCCGCGTCGGGCGACCACGGGATGATGTCGATCTTCTCGCCCTGCAACTCGTTGACCACGGCCTGGACACGGCTGCCGCGCATGCCGACGCAGGCGCCGACCGGATCGATGGCGGAATCGTTGGACAGCACGGCGATCTTGGCACGCGAACCCGGGTCGCGGGCCACCGACTTGATCTCGATGATGCCGTCGTAGATCTCCGGCACTTCCTGGGCGAACAGCTTGGCCATGAACTGCGGATGGGTGCGCGACAGGAAGATCTGCGGGCCGCGCTGCTCGGAGCGCACGTCATAGACATAGGCGCGGACCCGGTCGCCGGGGCGGTACATCTCGCGCGGGATCAATTCGTCGCGCCGGATGATCGCCTCGGCACGGCCGAGATCGACGATGACGTTGCCGTACTCGACGCGCTTGACGACGCCGTTGACGACTTCGCCGATGCGGTCCTTGAATTCCTCGTACTGGCGCTGACGCTCGGCTTCGCGAACCTTCTGGACGATCACCTGCTTGGCCGACTGGGCGGCGATGCGGCCGAAGTCGAGCGGGGGAAGCGGCTCGGAGATGAAATCGCCGACCTGGGCGGCGGGATTGCGCTCGCGGGCTTCCGCGATGGTGATCTCGGCGGCCGGGATTTCGAGCGTCTCGACCACCTGGCGCAACCGCGACAGCCGGATCTCGCCGGTCTTCGGGTTGATCTCCGCCTTGATGTTGGTCTCGCTGCCGTAGCGCGAGCGGGCCGCCTTCTGGATGGCGTCCTCCATGGCGGTGATGACGATCTGCCGATCGATCACCTTCTCGCGCGCCACCGCGTCCGCGATCTGCAGAAGCTCGAGCCTATTGGCACTGACAGCCGTCGCCATTTGGGTCTCCGTTGTTTCCAGCCTAGTCGGCGTCGCCGGTGTCGATTTCGACATCGTCGGCGCTGAATTCCTGCTGCCGCGCCTTGCCCGCCTTGAGGGCCGCGGCGATCAGCTCGTCGGTCAGGACCAGACGGGCTTCGGCGATATCGTCCATGTTGATCGCGACCGGCTCGTCGCCGCCGTCGAGCAACTCGATCAGAATCCTGTCGTCGTCCACCCCGGCCAACTTGCCGCGGAACCGCTTGCGCCCGTCGAGGGCCACCGCCAGCTCGATCTTGGCCTCGTGACCGGTCCAGCGCAGGAAATCGCGGCGGCGCACCAGCGGCCGGTCGATGCCGGGCGAGGAGACCTCGAGGTTGTAGGCGCCGTCGATCGGATCCTCGACGTCGAGGGCCGGCGACAAGGCGCGCGAGAAATCGGCGCACTCGTCGATGGTCATCTCGCCGTTCGACCGTTCGGCCATCACCTGGACCGTGCAGCCGTCGCGCCCGGTGATGCGGACGCGGACGAGATCGAAGCCGAGATCCTCGGCAACCGGCTCGGCAACGGCTGCGACACGCGCGGCAAGACCCGTCTCGCGGACGATACGCGGTTCGCGCTCGCCGGGATCGTTGTCGCTGTGAGTCGGCTCGATTGCCTGCATCAGTACCCAAGTGTTGTCACGATGCCCGTAACGGCGAAAGGAGCGGGCCCGGGGGACCCACTCTCAATCAGTCATCGACATCATGAGAAGGAATTTGAAGCCTAGATATACTTCAAGGCCCGTCTGCGCAAGGCCAATCAAGGGATTTCGCTTTGCGAACGCCGCGACCAACGCCGCGACAAACGCCTGGGCCACCGCGGGCCGGCGGCGATTGCCGTTTGCGGCCGATCAGACCCTGCGGAAGGTCAGATAGCACGGCGTCCGACCGGCCTCGATCGCCTTGGCCTCGTAGCGGGTGCCCGGCCAGGGCTGCCAGGGCGTGCGCCAGTCGTCGGCGCGCCGCGCGGTCCATTCGAAGTCGGCGCGGGTGGCGATCAGCCGCAGACTGCGGTCGGCATAGTCGTCGATGTCGGTGGCGAATCGCAGTTCGGCGCCGGGCTTCATGACGCGGGCCAGCGCGTCG
>Ga0207814_101035_pt1 | contig 10835 bp, 11 predicted proteins | sample TtaePargueraPR_7_FD_187755 | JGI IMG/M metagenome (GOLD analysis project Ga0207814, IMG submission 187755) | Aerobic enrichment media microbial communities from Bioluminiscent Bay, La Parguera, Puerto Rico - Tt and P1 (2) (SPAdes) | ecosystem: Environmental > Aquatic > Marine > Unclassified ... | reverse complement strand
CACGCGCCGGAGGCTCCGCCGATACGGACGAGGCGTTCGCTCATGCTCTGCCTCCTTGATCAGTAGGATTTGGGCAGGCCCAGCACCCGCTCGGCCAGGTAGCACAGAACCAGTTCGCGCGAGACCGGCGCCAGCCGCGTCCCCACAGCCTCGCGGAAGTAGCGTTCCACGTCGAATTCCGCGGCATAGCCCATGCCGCCATGGGTGCGCACTGCCTGGTCGCAGGCACGGAAGCACGCGTCGGCAGCCAGGTACTTGGCTGCGTTCGCCTCGGCGCCGCAGGATTTCTTCGAATCGTACAGCTCGGCTGCGTGCATCGTCATCAGTTCCGCGGACATTAGTTCCGACCAGTTCTCTGCGAGCGGATGCTGGATCGACTGGTTCATGCCGATCGGCCGCCCGAACACAACCCGGTCCTTGGCATACTGCGTCGCCTTGGAAAGCGCGCGGCGGCCGATGCCGATCACTTCGGCTCCGTTCAGGATGCGCTCGGGATTGAGGCTGTCGAGAAGCAGCTTGAAGCCCTGCCCTTCCTCGCCGATACGATCCTCGACCGGCACCTCGAGCCCGTCGATAAATATGGAATTGGAATCGACCGCGGCGCGGCCCATCTTGTGGATCTCGTGCACGTCGATCTTGTTGCGGTCCAGATCGGTGAAGAACAGCGTCAGGCCGTCTGTCGGCTTCTTGCAGTCCTCGATCGGCGTGGTGCGCGCGATCAGCATGATCTTGTCGGCGATCTGCGCCGTGGAGGTCCAGATCTTGCGGCCATTGACAATGTATTTGTCGCCCTGGCGGACGGCCCGCGTCTTCAGCTTGGTCGTGTCGAGACCGGCATCGGGTTCGGTGACGCCGAAACAGGCACGGATCTTCCCGGCGATCAGCGGACGCAGCATGCGATCATGCTGTTCCGGCGTGCCGTGCACGACAAGCGCATGAGGCCCGAAAATATTGATATGGATCGACGAACAGGCGGCAAAGGCGCCGGCGGAATTGCCGACCACCTGCATCATGATCGCCGCCTCGGTCACGCCTAGCCCCGCCCCACCGAATTCCTCGGGCATGGCGATACCCAACCATCCGCCTTCGGCGATCGCCTGGGTGAACTCGTGGGGAAAGGTGCCGGTCGCGTCCTTTTCGCGCCAGTAGGCATCGTCGAACCGATCGCATATTGCCTTGACGGCGTCACGGATGGCAGCCTGCTCATCCGTCTTCACCATGGCTTCGAATGTCATGCTCTCCTCCGCTTCCCAGTTATGACGCAGCCCGCCGCCGCCTCATATTTTTTTCGCCTTGGCGAAGTTTTATTTTTCACCACGAATTTATTACGCCCCCGTCTGGGTGGCGTCAAGACGCGGAGCCGCGAGGAGACTTGATTGCGAGAGAGACCATGCTGACGGACGAGTGGCTTGGCTTACAACTCGTCGCTACGAGCCCAAGTCAAGACGTCCTTCTTCGACATGACCGGAAACGGTCGCTCTCCACCGCAGCTTCTTCCGCTGGGGAGTATTGTACGATTGTTGCGCTTACGCGTACGTTCGTATCCACGAAATACCGCGGAAAACCTTTCGTGTGGGCGTCATCGGTCTCCTTGGCGCCCCACGGACTAACGGTTCTAAATATTACAACAGCGTCGTTGCTTGGAAGACGCCGGAAGAACGGCCCGGACTTACATCTGGCGACGTTTCTCGATCATTTCCCTGAACGTCTCTACGACCTCAGGTTTGGCCGCATAGGAGTGGTCGTCATTGGGAAAGCTGCCTTCCTTCACTTCCTTGACGTACTGCGAAAGGCCGTTCACCGCGACTTCGGTCAGATTCGCGAAGCGCTTGGTGAACTTGGGTTTGAAATCGGTGAAGACGCCCAGCAGGTCGTAGCTGAGGAGGATCTGGCCATCCGTCCCCGAGCCGGCGCCTATGCCGATCGTCGGGATTTCCAACTCGGCGGAAATCAGCGCTGCGATCGGAGCCGGCACGGCCTCGAACTCCAGCATGAAACATCCGGCATCCTGGATTGCGAAGGCGTCCTCGAGGATTTCCATCGCCGACTCCGGTGTCTTGCCCTGGATCTTGAAACCGCCGTAGGTGGCGACCCGGTGAGGGGCCATGCCAATGTGGCTGGCGGTCGGGATGCCGGCATCGACCAGCGCCTTGAGTATGTGGGCCTGGCTCTTGCCGCCCTGCGGCTTGATGGCGTCGCAACCGGCCTCGGCCATAAAGCGGGTCGCGTTGGTAAGGGCGCGATCGATGGTGTTGTAGCTTTGATATGGCATGCAACCGAGCGAAAACGTGTTCGGCGCTCCACGCCGGACCGCTTGGGCATGGAGAATCATCATCTCCATCGTGGCAGGGATTGTGGAGGAATGCCCGTGTGCGATCATTGCGAGGCTGTCGCCCACGACCACGACATCGACGCCGGCGGCCTCGGCCCACTGGGCGGAGGTGTAGTCCGGGACGGAGGTGTAGACCATCTTTTCGCCCGAGGTTTTTGAGCCACGGATTTCGGTGACGGTTCTCTTCTTGCGGTCTGACATGCGGCTTCCTCCCAACCTCAAAAAAAGCCGGCGATGCGTGCGATCGCCGGCGTGGTATGCGCGGACGTCCCGTCCCGTGGACTACTCGGCGGGGATTTCGTGAGCGTTGCTGAGACGTCCGTCCGGCGTCTTGGCGGTGCGACGCATGTCCTTGCGGATATGACTGGTGTCGTAACCGTTGAAGAGATGCCCGAGGAGACCGCGATCGAGGTCGGAGGTGCCGAAGAGCCAATCCATGATCGGGAAGGTCAGGTTCATGTTGCGCTCCATCATCAGCGACTGGTTATGATGAGCAGTGTGGTGTCGCCGGATCGTATTGACGAACGGGGTGTTACGCACGAACCAGTTTTCGTCGACATGGCAGCAAAAGTGCATGAATTCGTAGAGCAGATACATCGTAGTGGTCGTCGCCATGACGAGCCAGCCGACATTGGGGCTGAAGAGCCAACCGGCAACGAGCGCGATGGGTACCGACATGCAGATGAAGGTCACCAGCGCGAAAGGCGGGAAAAACGTCACGCGCCAGTCGTGCTGACCGGCAAAGCGCATCTCGTCGTCGGTGAAGAACTGGTGATGCATCATCGTATGACGCATGTAGATGGCACGCAGCGCTTTGATCTTCTGGGGCCTGTGCATGATGTGCGTATGAAGGAACCACTCGAAGAAGTTGGCTCCCAGGAACACGACCGGCACGATCAGCAGTTCGGCCCAGGTCACGTTGTCCATGCTTTGGATATAGATCGTCATCGCTGCGATGCCGATCGCATAGATCACAGTGACGTGCAGCCAGCCATTGTACCACCCGACGATGCGTTCGCGGTAGGTCTCGCGATATTTGCGCTGGCGCTCGGCCATTGGCGTGTCGATAAGTTCCTGCATCGAATGTCCTTTCCAGCTCGTATTGTTCAGGCCGTGGTGTTGATGTTCGCGAGCGCCCGATCGATGTCGGCGCTCGTCATCTCCCATTCGTTGCCGAAGTTGGCGACGACGCGGACCATGAATGCCTCAGCATCTTTCATCGCGCGTGAATCGTCCTGATAGTGATCCGCGAGCAGGGCGAGGGCGAGTTGCCGGGGGCCATTACCCTCGTAACTCCACTCCATGCCGCTGCTTTCAAAGACCTTCAGGTCGTAACGCTCATTGAGCGGCCGGCCGTCGACGGTGACCTCGACGCCATCAATCGTGCGGTCTCCACGATAATTTCTGCCCGCCATTAGTCCTCCCGAGAGCCTTGCGCGCCTTTTGGTTTCTCATTAATATATCAGTTGAATATCTATTGCAAGCACAGCCGGCCGCCCGGGTTTGCTCTGGATCGAACGCAACCAACGAAAGGACCTCGATGACCGGACCGCTCACATTTCTGAATTTCGCGGCCGTGGCGATGTTTACGGCGGGAGCATTTATCGCGATGTCCGCCGTCGTTCTGGTCAGCGGGCATTTCCCCCGTAGTCAGGCGAAGAATCCCACTGGCGGATTCCTGGGCAGCTTGCTCGCCTATGCCTCACTTGCTTCGCTCGTCTGCCTCATCGCTGTTCTGGTCTTCGCGGGGCTGAAACTGCCCCTCGCCGTCGCCATCGTCGCGGCCGGGCTGGCCATTCTCGCGGCCCCGTTCATCGTCGAACCAATCCCGGCGCACATTCGCGAATCGCGCGGCGGCCTGGTCGCAGCCGTGGTCTTGTGTGCCGTGATGTCCTTCGCCATTCAGACAAATCTCGTGATTTAGGGATCCAACCCATGCCTCCAAAGATTCGTGCAATCCTCAGCATCGTGTTGCTTGTCTCGTCGTACTTCATCTGGCACTTTCGCGAGGCCATCTCTATGAATGCGACGCCGGTCTTTTTCTTCGGGCTGACATTGTGTCTCGTAGGGGCACTCTGGATGTTCCCGGAGGTGAAAAAGAAAGAAGGTTCCGGCTAGAGTCCTTCGACAAATCCGAGGATCGCCTGACGCATGAATGAGGTCATCTTCCCCCAGGGGGTCGATCACGAGAAGGATCGGGACACGCTCACGTGGCGGGCCTATCGGCTCCTCGAGGAGATGATCGTTACCCTCCAACTCAAGCCTGGCCAAGTGCTGTCCGAGAACGCGCTCGCGCAACAGATCGGGCTCGGCCGCACACCCGTTCGCGAGGCGATCCAGAAGCTCGCCGTGGAGGGCCTTGTCGTCGTCCTTTCTCGCAAGGGCGTCCTCGTCTCCGAGATCAACATCAGCAAGCATCTTCAGCTTCTGGAAGTCCGCCGCGAACTCGAGCGACTTGTCGCGCGCACGGCCGCGGTGCGCGCGAACCGTGCGCAGCGCGCGGAATTCGTGAAGCTGGCGGAAGGCTTCGCGACCAGCGCTGCCGAAGATGACGATGTGATGTTCATGCGTCTGGATCGGAAGTTCAATCAGATGATCCTGGAGGCCGCGCGTAATGAATACGCGGCCAACGCCATGCGCCAGATCCAGGGCCTCTCCCGCAGATTCTGGTATCAACACTACCAGACCGTCCTCGACCTGCCTCGTTGTGCACGCCTGCACGAGGCGGTCGCCGCCGCGATCAGCGAAGGCGACGCGGCACGAGCCGAAGCAGCGTCCGACAAACTTCTCGACTACATCGAGGAATTTTCCCGGGCGACGATCTGATTTTTCGCCTCGAGCTTCCTCATTCGGCCGCTTCGGGTGCTTCCCGCTGCTGGCTTGCGAAAATCGACGTGTAGCCGCCGCTCCAGTCCGGAGGCACGCGGAAGCGTCCCGCTTCATGATGTACGAATTCCGCCATCGAACCTCGCACAATGCATTGCTCATACCGGCTCTTCAGCGGCTGAGCGGTGTAGGGCGCGGCGTCTGCGGCGGATAGCACGTAGAGAAGAAGCGGGCGCCCGGTATCACTGAGATTGGGCCGCGAGCCGTGGACCGTCCGATAATTGTGAACGGTCATCGATCCCGCGGGCGCCGTGAACTCGATCGCATTCCCGGTGTCGAGCGATGCGGCATCCGCGCTTTGGATATCGCCGCGCCAGATACCATCCTCGTCGTAATGATTGTAAAGCGGACCGTGATTGCTGCCCGGAAGGATCTTCAATGGCCCCTGCTCCGGACCGCAGTCGTTCAAGTAGATGCCGAAGGTTGCGACGGCATGATTGGTGTGGGGAAAAAATGGCTGATCCTGGTGCCACTTCACCTCGGCGCCGCCCTTTGCCCATTTGAAATTGAGCTTTGCCTGATAGAACTTCACGTCGGGCCCCAGGAGGTCGGCCGCTATGTCGCCGACCGGACCGTCGGTCAGGACTTCCCAGAACACGGGATCAACATCGCATGGACTCGAGACTCTTCTTAATCTCGGAGAGTCCTTGCTATGCCCGGCTTCCAGATCGAACACAGAGCCCGAGGCCGTGACCGTGCGGCTGCGCTCCACAAGACCGTCGATGGCCGCCCGTAAGCGCTGCAACCAATCGCCGTCCACTGCCCGCTCGACGCAAACCCCGCCGTCCGCGAAGAAGCGCTCGCGCAACTCTTCGGTGATCTTTTGGCAGGGTACTTTACGGATATCGTCAGGTGTCATGGCTTTTCTCCCTATCTGAAGCCGAGGATTTGCTCCGGAAGCCACAGGGCGGTCTCCGGAAAGGCAGCCACCACGCCCAGCGCGATCACCTGTATGGCGATGAACGGCGTCACGCCCGCATACATCTGTCGAAGCGTGATCTCGGGCGGAGCGACGCCGCGCAGGTAGAAGATCGCCGGCGCCATGGGCGGTGTAAGGTAACTCGTCTGGATCATGATAAGGACGAGCATGCAGAACCAGACCGGGTCCATGCCCATCGAGCGGACGAATGGCATGAAGATCGGCAGGAATATCAGGAGAATCGAAATCCATTCCAGAAAGAATCCCGCGATGAAGATCAGACCGAGGAAAATCGCGAGCAGGCCCCAATAGCCGACATCAAGCGTTTCGATGATGTGCCGCATCAGAGACATGCCGCCGTTGCCGACGAAAACTCCCGTGTAAAGGCTTCCGGCCATCAGGATGAACATGATCATCGAGGTGACAACCAGCGTCTTGATCAGTGCTTCCCAGAACGACTTAAAGGTGAAGCGACCGTAGAGAATGGTAAGCACAAGAGCTCCGAGGGCACCAAGGCCTGCAGCTTCTGTCGGCGCTGCCCACCCGAGCATGATTGATCCCAGCACGGCGAATATCATTACGAGCGGAGGGACCATCGCTTTGACGGATATGAGAAGCTTCTCCGCGAACGGAGGTTCGTCGGGTTCCGGACCCGGGCGCGGACCAGCGGTCGGCGAGAAGATGCAAAGGATTACGATGTAAACGATATAGAGCGCCGAAAGAATCAAGCCCGGAAAGATCATCCCGACCATCAGACTGCCGATCGATACGTTGGCGATTGGCCCCATGACCACCACGACGACCGAGGGCGGAATGATTGTGCCGAGTGATCCGCCGGCGCAGATCGTGCCCGAAATCAGCGAATTCGAATATTTGTGGCGCATCATCGCCGGTATGGCGAGAAGCCCGACAACCGTTTCCGTTGCCCCGATCACACCGGTGGAGGCGGCAAATATGATGCACATGATAATCGTGCCGATCGCCAGGCCGCCGGGTAGCCGTTTGGTCCAGAGATGAACGGCCCCAAAGAGCTGTTCGGCGATCCCCGATCGCTCGAGCATCGAACCCATGAATACGAAGAGCGGCACTGCCGCCAGAACGAAGTTCGAGGCAACATCCTCTATCTTCTGAATGAACTGAAAAAAGACCGCATCGCCAAAGGCGTAAATTCCGAAAACGACTGCAACGGAAAACAGCGCGAAGGCGATGGGAAAGCCAAGGAAAATCAGCGCAAATAGCGCCGGGAACATGAGCAGTGCTTCCATGGATCAGGCGTCCGGATAGCGGGCGTCGGTACCAAGAGCCCGTATGCATTTGAGGATTTCCGCGAGGACCTGAAGCGTCAGCACCACAAGGCTGAGCACGATGAGAGCCCGAAACGGCCAGATCGGCGGATTCCATGCGGATTGGCCGGATCGCTCGCCCGAAGCATAGGCGGCCGCGGCGAATGCACCCGAATGATAACAAAGCACCGCGAGTGCCGGCAGTACGATCCCGACATAGAGCACGAGGTCGATGAGCGCGCGCCGACGTGAGGCGAGTTGCGCGTAGATCAGGTCGATGCGTACGTGCACCTGCCGTTTCAGCGCTATCGCGCCACCCAGAAGGAAATGGATTCCCATCAGCATGTAGCCGAGCTCGAATGCCCAGATCGTGGGAGCGCCAAGGACATAGCGGGAAAACACTTCCCATACCGTAGCGGCAACCAGCGGAACGACGAGCAATGCCGCCGCTCCACCAACAATTTCGGTTACCGCCTCGATCCAACGGATGAGGTGATTCATGAAGAGATCACTCGGCCGGCTTGTCGTCGGATGACGCTTTCACCATCACCTTGCGATAGCGATCGGCGCCGGCCCAGAGCTGAGCGAACTCTTTCTGGCTCTCCAGTACCTTGGCGAACCACTCGTTCTCTTCCGCGACCCCCTCGGCCCATTTGAGACCGATTTCGTGGGCCTGGTACTGCACCTCCGGATCGAGTTCGATGATCTCGTTGCCCTCATCCTTGAAGAACTGCAGCGCCTTGGCGTCGTTCTGGCCAATGCTGAGCCAGGAGTTCAGCGTGGTGTTGAACGCCGCCGTACGGATCAGTTCCTGATCGGACTCGGAAAGCTCTGCCCAGCTGTCGGGATTGATTACGAGTTCAAAAGGCGCGGTGGGCTGATGGACTCCGGGAATGATCACGTATTTCGTGACCTGGTGGAAGCCGACCGCCTGGTCTTCCCAGAGCGTTCCCCATTCCGTGGCATCAATCGTGCCACGCTCCAAGGCCGTGTAAACGTCTCCTCCCGGCATTGTCACCGGTGCAGCGCCCAGTTCCCGCGCCATTTCGAGCCAGGCGCCGGCGGTCCGCAGCTTCAAACCCTTGATGTCTTCGAGTGACCGTACCGGGACACGCGAGTGGAGAAAAACCTCCGCTGTCCGAATGAACAACGGCATTCCCACCAAATTGAACTTCTCCTTGCGCCAATCGGCCCAAAGTTCGGCCCCCCCGCCCCGATAAAGCCAGTGGAGCATGCGCTCGGTATCGAACGAGCCGGCATATCCGCCGAACAGCACCGCTGTCGGGTCGCTGCCCCAGTCGTAACCACTCCAGGTGTGGCCCATGTCGGCGATACCGTTCTGGACCGTCTCGGAAACCTTCAGGCCGGGTCCGAGCGTGCCGCCCGGAAAAACCTCGATCTCGATCCGGCCGTTCGACAGCTTCTCGACTTCATCCGCGAAATACTGGGCACCCACGTCCATGAGCGGTCCACCGGACCAGCCCGTAGCCATGGTAAATTCATGGCTTTCCTGCTCCTGGGCCGAAATCGGCGCCGTCCAAAAAACCAAGGCGGCACCAAGCATGAGTCTGGCAAGTTTCATCTTTTCCTCCCTTAATCGTACATTCACCAAAAATGTACGACTAATCTATCTTTGATATATCAGACATCTGAATGCAAGCATTGTCTGGAGGCCTGCGATGTCGGCCAGATGCAAAACCTGCGCGAGCGAGATGATGCGGCGGGGACGGCGGAAGAGGTCGAGCTGGTCGCAAAGACTTCCAGCTATCCGGCTCTTTGCGGATTTGATGAGGATCGTGATTTCAATAAATTAAGGCCGGCGAGATTTCCTCACGCCGGCCTCAGTTGGAAAATCGTTCGGCTTCGCCTCACTCCCACTCGATCGTGCCGGGCGGTTTCGAGGTCACGTCGTAGACGACGCGGTTGATGCCGCGGACCTCGTTGATGATGCGGGTGGCGGTGTTGCCGAGGAACGACATGTCGTAGTGGTAGAAATCCGCCGTCATGCCGTCGACGGAGGTGACCGCGCGGAGGGCGCAGACATATTCGTAGGTGCGGTAGTCGCCCATCACGCCGACGGTCTGGACCGGCAGGAGGACCGCGAAGGCCTGCCAGATGTGGTCGTAGAGGCCGGCGGCGCGGATCTCGTCGAGATAGATGGCGTCGGCTTCCTGCAGGATCCTGATCTTGTCGCGGGTGACGCCGCCGGGGCAGCGGATGGCGAGGCCGGGACCCGGGAACGGGTGGCGGCCGATGAAGTGCTCCGGCAGGCCGAGCTCGCGGCCGAGCAGGCGGACCTCGTCCTTGAACAATTCGCGCAGCGGCTCGACCAGCTGCATGTTCATGCGCTCGGGCAGGCCGCCGACATTGTGGTGCGACTTGATCGTCACCGACGGGCCGCCTGAGAAGGAAACGCTCTCGATCACGTCGGGATAGAGCGTGCCCTGGGCGAGGAAATCCGCGCCGCCGATCTTCTTCGCCTCTTCCTCGAAGACGTCGATGAAGAGCTTGCCGATGGTCTTGCGCTTCTTCTCGGGGTCGGCCTCGCCTTCCAGCGCGCCGATGAACAGGTCCGCCGCGTCCACATGGACCAGCGGGATGTTGTAATATTCGCGGAACATGGCGACGACCTCGGCCGCCTCGTTTTTGCGCATCAGGCCATGGTCGACGAGGATGCAGGTCAGCTGGTCGCCGATCGCCTCGTGGATCAGCACCGCGGCGACGCTTGAATCGACCCCGCCCGACAGGCCGCAGATCACTTTCCTGTCGCCGACCTGCTCGCGGATCGCGGCGATGGCCTGATCCTTGTAGGCGGCCATGGTCCAGTCGCCCTTCAGCCCGGCGATGCGGTGGACGAAATTCGCCAGCAGCTTGGCGCCGTCGGGCGTGTGGACGACCTCCGGGTGGAACATGGTCGTGTAGTATTTGCGGCTCTCGTCGGCAGCGATCGCGAAGGGCGCGTTGGGCGAGGTGCCGATCACCTCGAAGCCGTCGGGGAGTTCGGTCACCCGGTCGCCATGGCTCATCCAGACCGGATATTTCGAACCCCTGGTCCAGAAGCCGTCGAAGAGCGGGCTCTCCTTGAGGATCTCGACATCGGCGCGTCCGAATTCGCGGTGGTGGCCGCCCTCGACGCGGCCGCCGAGCTGGTGGCAGAGCGTCTGCTGGCCGTAGCAGATGGCAAGGATCGGCACGCCTGAATCGAGGACCGCCTGCGGCGCGCGCGGGCTGCCCTCGTCGGGGACGGAGGACGGGCCGCCGGAGAAGATCACCGCCTTGGGCTTGAGGCGCTCGAAGCCCTCCTCGGCCGACTGGAACGGCACGATCTCGGAGTAGACGCCGGCCTCGCGCACGCGGCGCGCGATGAGCTGCGTCACCTGGCTGCCGAAGTCGATGATCAGGACGTTTTCGGGAT
>Ga0207814_101034_pt1 | contig 10836 bp, 8 predicted proteins | sample TtaePargueraPR_7_FD_187755 | JGI IMG/M metagenome (GOLD analysis project Ga0207814, IMG submission 187755) | Aerobic enrichment media microbial communities from Bioluminiscent Bay, La Parguera, Puerto Rico - Tt and P1 (2) (SPAdes) | ecosystem: Environmental > Aquatic > Marine > Unclassified ... | reverse complement strand
TCGCCCCCCCCGCGCTGCAGCCCTACGAGCAGTTCCGGCGCGCGGCCCGCTGGTTCCACCACGGACCCGCGGAGCGGGCCGCCGAGGAGTTCCGGGCGGTCGCCGAGGGTTTCCCGGACCATCCCCGCGCCGAGGTCGCCCGTTTCATGAGCGCCCGCTGCGCGCTGTCGATCGCCCGCCAGGTTCCGCTGGGTTCCCCTCCCGACGCGCCGGCCGTGGAGCGGCAACGAGCCCTCTACCAAGTGGCGATGGACGAGTTCCGGGGGTATCTCCGGGCTCATCCGGAAGGCCGCTTCACCGACGACGCCACCGGGTGGATCGGTGCGATCCACCAGGACCAGGGCAACCTGGCATCGGCGCTCCATTGCCAGGTCCGGCGACTGGAAATCCAGTCGACCCGCGAGGTCACCCGCTCGGTGCTGCGGGAGTGCGACCAGCTCATCGCCGAGCTGATCCGCAAGGCCGGCGACACCCGCTACTGGGACGAGGGAACGCGGCGCCCGTATGGCCTCGATTTCAGGCTCATCGCCCGCCACCCGGAGGTCGCCCGGCTGTTCGTCTACCACTCGCTCGACCCGGCCGCCCAAGTCCGCCTGCCGATCTATCAGGTCAACGAGACGGCCGACCGTGGCACCCTCGAGTTCCTGCGCCGCAACGTCACCCTTCCCTCGGCGTTCACCCGCTCCTCGCTGCACGCCCTCGGCCGGGCGGTGGCCGAGGGCGAGCGGCCCGGCGATCCCACCAGCCTGCTGATCCTCGGCTGGGCCGCCACCCGCATCGGGGATCACTCGCAGGCGCTGCTCCTGTTCGACCGGGCACTGGCCGACACCTCGAGCGACGAGCTCGTCCATGGCCGGGCGATCGCCCTCTCCCGGCTCGGGCGCCACGAGGCGTCGGCCGCCTCCTTCGGCCGGCTGCTCGATGAGTTCCCGGACAGCCCGCTGAGCCCGCCATCGCGCTTCGACCAGGCGATCGAGCTGCATCAGGCCGGCCAGTCCGGCGAGGCCCTGCTGGTGCTGCTCGAGCTGACGCGAATGGTCGACCCGGACCGCGGTTGGGAGCTCCCCGAGGACCTCTACCTCCACCCGGAGTACGAGGCGATCCAGTGGATCGACTCGCTGGTTCAGTTCGCCCCCCGCGACGAGCTGGAGAGCGCCCTGGGCAGGCATCCACCGGGGACGCCGGAGATGGCCTTCCTGCGCACGGTCACCCGCTGCCGCGCCCTGTGCGACGGGGACTTCGAGGCGGCCGCCCGACTCCTCGATGCTCCCGATGGCCCCTCGCTTCCCCGCCACGAGACCGGCCGAGGGAAGCAATGGCACCCCGAGCGCTGGGCCTCGCTGTCCGAGGAACGCTGGCAGGGTGAACTCGCCGATCTCGTCCGCACCGCCCGCCTGCTGCGGATCGCCTCGCCCCGCGACCGCGGGCGGGCCGCGGTCCACCTGCGCCAGGCCCGTCACTGGGAGTCGCTGCGGGGCCGGGTCACCCTCCCGCTCCACGGGATCCTCGACTACTCGAACAGCGAGACCTGGAAGCTCGACCAGCTGCGGCGGAGCAACGCCCGCTTCCTCGGGATCGACGCGGCCGAGGTCGACCGCCAGCTCGAGTCGCGCGACGAACTGCGACACGCCCTGGCCCACTACCTCGCGGCGGCCGAGGGCTCGACCGAACCCGAGATCGTGGCGCCGGCCCTCGAAGGTGCGAACGAGGCGCTGTTCCGACTCGCCGAGTTCTCGCTCTACGCCGCGTCCCGGGCGGCCGAGGACGATCACACCGCCCTCTCGGACCGCCTGGTGTCGCGCCTCGAAGCGGAATTCCCCGAGCGACCGGAAACCGCCCGCGCGGTGCGCTACACCTTCCTTCCCCCGGCGCTTCTCGGCGACTGGATGCCCGGCGACTACAACATGTGGAACTCGGATCGCCGGATCGCCGAGACGCTTGTCCATCCGGCGCGCCAGCACCGGCCCGAGCTGGTCGGTGAGCGGATCGGGGTGATCCGGAGCACGATCGATCTCCTGCCCACCAGCGACGAGGACCTCCCGGAAATCCTCCGCCAGCTCAACCGCTGCCGCAGCGAGCTGGACGCCCTGCGGCCCTTCCTCGACCCCTCGGAGCTGCTGCCGCTGAGCGACCACCTCGACGACCTGCGGGCCGCCGCCACCGCGGAAGGCGTCGGGATCGGCCTGTTCCAGCGCTACGCCGAGCTCCGCCTCAACTCCCTCGAACCGCCGAAGCCGGAGGGCGAATGGGAGCCGCTGGCCGCGCATCTGGCCTTCCTCGAGCGGATCCGGCGGGTCCAGGGAGACCACGGCTGGCCGGTCCTCAAGGGGGACACGATTCCCTCGTGGCAGGACTTCCTCGAGGAGCATCCCGACAGCGCGAAGGCCGAGGCCGCGTCGCTGCGGCTGATCCGGCTCCAAGTTCGCCGGGCCTGCCCGATCCCACACGTCCGGGCCTTCCACTTTCCCGAAGCGCCGATCGCCGCCGGCTACAAGCGGGTCGAGCAGCGCGACGCCTCGGAGGAGTTCGACGCCGCGGCGCTGCTCGGCGCGATCGACGCGCACCGGAAGCGTTTTCCCGCCGGTCGATACCGGGCCGACTTCGACCTGCTCGAGGGCGCCGTCCGCGCCCGCGCCGGCGAGTTCGGCCGGGCGCTGGAGTGCTACGTCGGGGTACTCACCGATCCCGCCCACCCCGAGCTGCTGCAGAATACCTCGCTCTACTTCTCGGAGCTCGCCCTGCGACTGCTGGAACCCGAGGACCGTCGCCCGCTTGCCGATGCCTTCCGCTCCCGGCCCGAGGCCCTCCGCCTGCTGCACCAACTCGCCCACGGCGACACCTGCGTCTCGCGGCTGCGCCCGATGCTGCCGTGGTTGGAAGGGTAGGGTCGGACGCCCTCGGCCGACCGCAGAGAAAGAGATGCCATCGAGATGATTCCAGCCCACGGACAAGCGGGGGCGCTTGTCCCTACCTTCACATTCCCGTGATCGGATCGGTAGGGTCGGACGCCCTCGGCCGACCGCAGAGAATGAGGTGCCACAAAGGTGACTCCGGCCCACGGACAAGCGGGGGCGCTTGTCCCTACCTTCACATTCCCGTGATCGGATCGGTAGGGTCGGACGCCCTCGGCCGACCGCGAGAAAGAGATGCCATCGAGATGATTCCAGCCCACGGACAAGCGGGGGCGCTTGTCCCTACCCTCCCGCCCCCGTTGTCGGATCGGTAGGGTCGGACGCCCTCGGCCGACCGCAGAGAATGAGGTGCCACAAAGGTGACTCCGGCCCACGGACAAGCGAGGGCGCTTGTCCCTACCCTGCCTCCCTCCGAGAGCCCCGGGGCATCCGGCTTGGCTTGCTCCCCGCGACCTGCTTGCCTTTCGCCCCCGATGACGGTCGCCGAGCCCCACAAGGAACTGCGCTTCACCCGCGCCGCCCAGGCCGTTCCGTTCTGGCTTGCAGCCGCCGTGTGCGCCGTCGCGGCGCTGGTCCTCGGAGCCGTGAGCCTCTACCGCCCGGAGAACCCCGCACTGCCCCACCCCCTGTGGGCCCTGCTTCCGCTGGTGCTCGCCTGGCTCTGCCTCCGCGTGGCGATCCGCTGCACCCGGCACGCCTACCTCATCCTGAGCCCGCTCGGCGTGGAGATCTTCCCCTTCTTCCGCCCGGTCTCCGGGATGCAGATGGTACCCTGGGCCCAGATCGCCGGGGCGGAGGTCGGCGAGCGCACCCTGACGCTGCACTTCAACGAGGAGCAGAGCGCCGGCATCCACCTCTCGCTCACCCCGATCCCCCGGGCCCGTCGACCCCTGCTCGCCAAGGCGATCGAGGGCCGGCTGACCACCCGGTGACTCTCCGCCTCGACATTCGTCATTCGTCATTCGACCCTCGCCGCCCATGCGTCCGCCATCCCTGCAGATCCTGTCCGTCGAGGAAGCCTTCGGCCGCAATGGCTGGCACTGCGAGGCGGTCGAGGGCCGCGACGTGCTCCGCTCGCTGTTCTCCGGCCACCACACCCGGATCGAGCTGGTCGCCCAGGCCTACCCGCCGCTCAACGCCCTGGCGGTGATCGGCGAAATGCCGCTGCCGCTGTCCGAGGACCACGCGCCCTTCATCCTCGAGCTCCTCGCCCGCGCCAACAAGTCGCTCAACCTCGGCGGCTTCGAGTTCGACCTCGACCGCAACCGGCTCGTGTTCCGGATCACCAACCTCTTCGACCGCGAGAAGTACGACGCCGACATCGTCACCTCGATGGTCCACTGTGCGGTTGCCGAACTCGACCGGCTCGCCCCCTACGCCACCACCGTCGTCCGCACCCCGACCGACCTCCTCGACGACCTCGACCTGGTGCGCCTGCTCCAGCGGGAGGACCTGATCCCCCCGGTCCCCGGCGACGAGGAAGACACCCCCTGAGACGGAAGGTGCCCCGCCGGGAAAACCCAAAAACCCGACGGGGCGACCAATCCCCCCAAAAAGAAAACCGGCTGCTTATAGAGCACCCCCTCATTTCGTGCAACCTTAAAATTAAGAAAGGCTTATGAATATTCGGGCACTCTTGGTTCCACTGGTCGTCACCCTGGCGCCGGTTCGCGGCATGGACGACACCGCGCATCCTGCCGACGCCTGGGAGCTCACGCTCGAGTCCGGCTACACCTGGAACGTCGGTTCGAACACCCCCATCGACTACGAGATCGTGCCGACCCAGCTGACCCTGCGTTCGCCGGCGATGACGACCTGGTGGGAGGACGAAAAGGGCGCGCGACTGGTGGTCCGCAACCGCTTCTCGCTGTTGATGGAGAGCTTCACCGTCGGCCCCGAGAGCTACTACCTCGGCGTGGCCGCGGCGCCGTCGATCGACTACTGGTTCCCCGATGCCCGAACCTCCGCGTTCTTCTCCATCGGCGGCGGCGTCGGCCTGACCGACTCGACCTCGGTGCCCGGCGGGCAGGGGCAGGACTTCACGCTCAACTGGTTCGCCCAGCTCGGCCTGCGTCGCGAGATCGTGAAGGACGTCTCGATTCTCGCGGGCGCCTACTTCGTCCATCACTCGAATGGCGGCCAGACCAAGCCCAATCCCGGCATCGACGCGCTCGGCTTCACGCTGGGACTCGGCTGGAGCTTCTAGGATCCAGATGGAGCGCCGGTTTGGAAACCGGCACCCACCGGACCGACGCATACCGGTTTCCAAGCCGGCGCTCCATGGCCTCATGGACCGGCTTCCACCACCGGCCAGCCGTCCTTCCAGCGCAGCTCGACCATCCTCAGCTCCGAGCGGCCGCGGCGCTCGCGGTCGTAGAAATGGTGGACCAGCCACTGCTTCCCGTTCTTCGCGAAGATCGAGGCGTGTCCCGGCCCGATGTAGCGTCCCTCGGTCGCGAGCACCGGGGTGCCGGCACCCTGCCGCAGCGCGTCGCCATTGCGGTCGACGTAGGGGCCCTCGATGTCCTTCGAGCGCCCGACGCGGATCTCGTAGGTGCTGTTCACGCCGCGGCAGCACTTGCCCCAGTTGACGAACAGGTAGTACCACTCGCCCTCCTTGTGGATGAACGGCGCCTCGATCTCGGGGTAGTTCGCAAGCTGCCTCGGCCGGGCGTCCGGCTCCTTGAGCAGGCCGGTCTCGGGGTCGAGCTCGACCAGCATGATGCCGTCCCAGAAGGACCCGAAGCTCATCCAGAGGCGCTCGCCGTCCCGGATGACGGCGGGATCGATCGCGTTGAACCGGTCGCCCCGACGCGAGCGGATCACCAGGCCCTCGTCCTTCCAATCCGGCTTCTCGAGCGACTCGGTGCTCGCCAGCCCGATCGCCGAGTGGTTCTTGCCGAAGCTCGAGACCGAGTAGTAGACCCACCAGCGCTCACCGACGCGGATCACGTCCGGCGCCCACAGGTGTCCCCGGTTCTCGGGCACTTCCTTCCGGTGCCACTCCGGGGTGGCACCGCGCTCGAACACCGAACCGGCCCGCCGCCAGCGTCCGTCCTCGTCCCGCTTCAGCAGGCTCACCCCCATTCCGGTCGAGAAACACCAGGCGTCTCCGCCTTCCTCCACGATCGTCGACGGGTCGTGGACCCTCGGGTAGGGTGAACGGTCCCGAAGCTGGGCGTGGGCGGCGGTTCCGAGGGCCAGACCGATGAGGAGCATCCGCGAGAGCATACGAGGGGAACAACCTCCCGCCGGCCGAAAAGTTTCAAGCCCGGTCGATCAGCGCTCGACCGGAAGGTCCTCGGCCTCGTCAACGATCCGCGCGTCGACGATCCGGAGCTCTTCCCCGCGAACCGAGAGCCGCCCGGCGACCCTCACCCAGTCGCCCTTCCGGACCGACATCAGCCGCTCCCGCTTGGCGCTGCCGAACTCCACGTCCACCGTGATCGTGCGGCTCTCGACGCGGGTCGAGTTGCCCTCGCGTCGCTCGACCCGGACCGGCAGGCCGAACATCCCCCGCGGTTCGGCGCCGCCCGACTGGAACACCTCCTCGGTCCTCAGCATCCAGTCGACCGGCGAGCCGTCGGCCGCCTCGCGAAAGGCCTCGCGGGCATACTGGGTGGCGCGATCGTCGAGGGACCAGGCAAGCCAGCTCTCGCGGGCGAGCGGCGCGCCCTTCCGGTGCGGCTCCGGGCGGGGGAGCTCGTCGTCGAACAGGATCACCCCGTCCTCGGGTTCCACGCCCACGGCGCGGGCATGCTCCCGGGCCTCCCTCGCCTCCATCCGCGCCTCGTGCCGGGCATCATGGACCACCGAAACGCAGCCCCTGATGCCGAACACCAGGATCGCCAGGGCCATCAGCACCAGCAGGGCCGACACCCCGGCGGCGATCGCGCAACCGTTCGACTTCCGCTCGTTCATCGCATGAATCCTTCCCCCGCATCCCGGGGCCGGCCACTCCAAAATCGATCACGGCTTCGAACCTCGATCGGACTGCGGCGACACGTCGCCGCTTTTCCAGAGGCCCTCCGGTTGACCCCGGCGCTCCCCCGAGCCGACATGTCGGCTCGCCGGAAATCTCCCGGTTCTCCCTGCCGCCCCGAATAGCGCCGACATGTCGGCGCACTCCGGCACCCTCACGGCGCCGACTTGCCGCTCTCAATCCTCGATCGGACTGCGGCGACACGTCGCCGCTTTTCCAGCAGCCCACCGGTCGAACCCAACGCTCCCCCGAGCCGACATGTCGGCTCGCCGGAAACCTCCCGGTTCTCCCTGCCTCCCCCGAATAGCGCCGACGTGTCGGCGCACTCCGACACCCCCACGGCGCCCGCTCCCTCTACTGCTCGCTCGCCATCCACGCCCCGTCCTCGAGCAGCGCCTTGACCTCGCCCACAAGAAACAAGGAGCCCGCCACCAGCACCGGCAGCCCCTCGTCGCGGGCGGCCGCAAGGGCCTCCTTCGCGGTCGGATGCCGCGTCACCGGCCGTGAGAAGGCCCGCGCCAGATCCTCCATCGGCACCGCCCGCGGGGTGTCGACCGGACAAAGGTGGATCCGCTCCGCCAGCGGCTCCAGTTCGCGGGCGATCCCCGCCACGTCCTTGGCCGCGACCGCGCTGAAGACCAGCGAGGCGCGCCGCTCCCCGAAGCGTTCCCGCCAGGCCTCCGCCAAGGCGGCGGCGCCGGCCGCGTTGTGGGCACCGTCGAGCACCAGCATTGCCCCCGCCTCCTCGATCACCTCGAAGCGCCCCGGCCACTTCACCGTGGAGAGGCCGTGGCGCACCGCTTCGTAGTCGAGCCGCAACCCGGCCGCGTGCAGGCACTCGAGCGCCAGCGCCGCGTTCCACGCCTGGTGCGGACCGGGCAGGGCGATCGGGTAGCCGGCGAGCGGCTGGCCGACGAAGGTCAATGGCGAGCGACGCTCGTTGGCCTCCTGCTCCAGCACCCGCCTCGCCTCATCCGGCTGGGGCGCGGACAGGGCCGGCTTGCCCTCGACGAGGATCCCGGCCTTCTCGAAGGCCACCTTCTCCAGCGTCTCGCCCAGCCACTGGGTGTGGTCGAGCCCGATCGGGGTGATCGCGCAGACGTCGGCCGGCACCGCGGTGGTCGCGTCGAGCCGGCCGCCCATCCCCGTCTCCAGCACGATCAGCTCGCACTCGCGCCGGCGGAACCACTTCATCGCCGCCGCGAGCGTGATCTCGAAGAAGGTCGGGTGAGGGTCGAGCGACTCGCACAGGACCCGCAACTCGCCCAGCAACTCCGCGCAGTCCTCCTCGGGAATCTCCTCCCCGAGCACCCGGATCCGCTCCCGGTAGTCGACCAGGTGGGGCGAGGTGAACAGCCCGCTGCGGACGCCGGTCGCCCGCGCCACCGCGTCGATCATCGCGCAAGTACTACCCTTGCCGTTGGTTCCCGCCACATGGATGACCTTCACGCCGTGGGCGGGGAAGGCGAGGAACTCCTTCAGCAGCCTGCGCGGCCCCTCGAGGCCGAGCTTGATCCCGAACATCTGCGTCGAGAACAGCCAGTCGATGGCTTCCTTGTAGGTCATGCCCGCCGCGGCGCCTCAGGGCATCATGTAGCCGAGCAGCGCGACCAGCTTCTCGCGCAGCTTGTCGCGCGGGACGATCGCGTCGATCAGCCCGTGCTGCAGCATGAACTCCGCGGTCTGGAACCCGGGCGGCAGGTTCTGGTGGGTGGTCTCCTTGACCACCCGCGGCCCGGCGAAGCCGATCATGCACTTGGGCTCGGCCAGGTTGATGTCACCGATGGTCGCGAAGCTCGCCGTCACCCCGCCGGTTGTCGGGTGGGTGAGGATCGAGACATACGGCAGGTTGGCGTCGCCCAGCCGCGCGAGGGCGCCGCAAGTCTTGGCCATCTGCATCAGCGAGAGCATGCCCTCCTGCATCCGCGCTCCGGACGAGGCCGACACGATGATGACGCCGCGTTTCTCGTCGATCGCGGTCTCGATCGCCCGCGTGATCTTCTCCCCGACCACCGAACCCATCGAGCCGGCGAAGAAGTTGAAGTCCATCACCGCGACCATCGCCGGCTTGCCGCCGATGGTGACCCGCCCGGTGACCACCGCGTCGTTGAGTTGGGTCTTCTCGCGCAGCGCGGCGATCTTCTCGTCGTAGTTCTGGAAGCCCAGCGGATTGGCCGAGACCAGGCCGGGCGAGGTCTCCTCGAAGCTGCCGGGATCGGCGATCAGGTCGATCCGCTCGCGCGAGTCCATCAGGAAATGGTGGCCGCAGTGGTGGCAGGTCTGCAGGTGCTGGCGCAGCTCCAGTTGGTGGATCATCGCCGAGCACTCCGGACACTTCGTCCACAAACCCTCCGGCATGTCGTCCCGTCCCTTGTTTCTCCGGAGCGGCGGCTTGTCGAAGATTCCCATGGTGAATGTGAGAGATTCCGCGAGGCGGATAAGGGGGACGCTAGCCACGCATGACCGTGACGACAACCACCTTTTGGACGCCCGCCCGGCGCAGTACCCGGGCGCATTCGTGCACCGTCGAGCCGGTGGTGAAAACGTCGTCGACAAGGATCGCTCCCGGCCCGGCCTCGAAGCCCCGGCGCACCGCGAAGGCCCCGCGGAGGTTCTTCTGGCGCTGGGCCCGCGTCAGTCGCGTCTGGGTCTCGGTCGGCCGCACCCGGTCGAGGGCGACGACCACCTCGAGTCCGACACCGCGGCCCAGCGGGCGGGCGATTTCCTCCGCCTGGTTGAACTGCCGCCAGCGCTTCCGCCGCCAGTGCAGCGGCACCGGCACCAGCGGCCACCCCTCGGCCCGCGGGCGGTCGAGCCTGGGGTCCTCGAAGGCCCGCTCGGCCAGCCAGGCGAGCTCCCGCCCGAGCTCGATCCGACGGCCGTACTTGAAGTCGTGCACCAGCGTCATCGCCCCGGGGGAACGCACCACGCCCGGCCGGGCGAACTCGAAGGCGAAGTCCTGCCCGCGGCAGTTCGGACAGGCGAAGCGGGCGTCGATCCGTCCCTCGAAGCCCTCGCCACACACCTCGCAGAAGGGCTCCTCGAGGCCGGGCAGCGACGCCTCGCAGCCGGGGCACAGGCAGCGCCCGCCGTCGACCCCCTCACCGCAGAGGTGGCAGACGCCCGGGTAGACCAGGTCGAGCGCGCGGCCGAACCACCGCCGCCACCACGCCCGCTCTCCCGTCCCGGCCGGCATCGCCGCAGGCGTCAGGGACGCATCGGGTCGGGTTCCAGCGGGTCGCGCGACCGGGTGAGCATCGCCACCACGATCCCGGTGATCGCCACCACCACCAGCGGCAGCACGCCCTCGAGCAGGGTCATGCCGACCAGCCAGCGGGTTTCCGGCGGCAGCCCCGGCACCGGCCAGGTGGCGGCCTTGAACAGCGCGAAGCAGAACACCCAGCCGGCGTGCAGCCCGACCGGCAGCCACAGCGAGGCGGTCCGCCAGCGGGCGATCCCGAGGACGATCCCGACCGCCCACAGCACCGCGAAGCGGCTCAGGAACTCGAGCGGATCGGCGAAGCGCGCGAAGATCTGGCCGAGCAGCACGAAGCCGGCGTCGAGCGCCTCCGGATCGGGCACCGTGGCCCCCACCGGCGGCTCGAGGAAGTGGGCGAAGGCGAACAGGAACGACAGCGACAGGATCGCCGGCCCCGCCCGCATCGCCCGCAGGAAGATCCCCAGCAGCACGCCCCGGAACAGGACCTCCTCGATCACCGAGACCACCAGCGCGGTCGGCAGCGCCTTGCGCATCGCACGCGCCCACTCGATCGCCTGCGGCGCCGGGTTGGGCGCGCCCTGGGTCGACACCTCCGCATCCCGCCAGACGAAGAAGCCCGAGCGAACCAGCACCCAGCCGGACACCAGCAGCAGCCCCCCGGCGAGGACAAAGCCGAACAGCGCCTGCAGCCAGCCGTCCGGATTGCGGCGCAGCGGCTGGCC
>Ga0207814_101033_pt1 | contig 10838 bp, 11 predicted proteins | sample TtaePargueraPR_7_FD_187755 | JGI IMG/M metagenome (GOLD analysis project Ga0207814, IMG submission 187755) | Aerobic enrichment media microbial communities from Bioluminiscent Bay, La Parguera, Puerto Rico - Tt and P1 (2) (SPAdes) | ecosystem: Environmental > Aquatic > Marine > Unclassified ... | reverse complement strand
AAGTTTCACGACAAGGTCACGGCCAAGGAGCGATCGGCCAAGCGCCGCAAACTCGGTGCGCCGGATGATCGCGTCGCCATCATGACCGTTGGACGGCTCGTCGCGGAAAAAGGTTTCCCGGAACTCATAGAGGCGATGCGCGAGGTTGATGCGGAGTTGTGGATCGTGGGCGAACGGCTGAAGAGCGACCATGCCAAGAGCATCGAACCCGTGCTGGCGGCGATGGAGCGGGATCCGGTTCTGAGCGAACGGGTGAAGCTGCTGGGTTACCGCCCGGACATTCCCGACCTGTTACGTGCCGCCGATATCTTTGTCCTGGCATCGCACCGGGAGGGCATGCCGCGCTCGATCGTCGAGGCCATGATGTGTGGTCTTCCCGTCGTCTCGACCGACGTCAGGGGGTCGCGCGAAGAAGTGATCGACGGTGAGACGGGCCTGCTGGTGCCGGTACGCGACAGGGCAGCACTGGCACAAGCGCTTGCGGGCCTGGCTGGAGATGGCACACGGCGCAAGGCCATGGGCCGTGCCGGACGCGAGCGTGCATTGGCGCTTTACGACGAGCAGAAGGTTATAGCCCGGCAGTTCAAGGCGCTCGGACTTTGATCAGGTCCTGAAGGTTTCTTCAAGGCCTCGCGCGAGGGGCCGCGGCCTGATACCCAGCTTCGTCTTCATTTCGGCGATATCGACGTTTTTGTCTTCCATCAGGCGCTGGACCTCGGCGCCGGTGATGGATGGCACGCCGGGGACGAGCCGCGTCATGAGGGCGACAAGCTTCAGGATACCCAGGGGCAGGGGAGCGATCCGGACCCATGTGCCCGAAGCCTTCGCTATTGCTTCGAGGAATGTCCGGTAGGACACGGCCCGGGGGCCACCCAGGTGAATGGTCTTGCCATTCAGTCCCGGCTTGAGCGCCGCCGCGACAACGGCGTTCACCACATCGTCCACGTGCACCGGCTGGATAAGCGACCGCCCGGCAAGAGGCAGGGGGACAACATGGAAACGCCGGATGAGCGCCGCCATGCGCTGGACGTTGTTTTCGCCTTCGGCGCCGTAGATCATGGTCGGGTGCAGCATCACCCAGGGCAGGCTCCCCTCCTTCAGCACTGCGGCGGCATCCCTGACCTGCTGTGCCTTGCAATCGGGAAACCGGGTCTTGTAGCGCATGGAGCCGAGGACGACGAGCCGGGCAATCTTCGGGGTGCACAGGGCGACGATGGGTTTCGTGAAGCGGGCATGGGCGCCGTTGACGACGATATCGCCAGGGCGGGTGATGCCTGGTGGGTGCCGTGCACCTTCAAGGTCAAGGATGACGGGCATGCAAGGCAGATCGGCCAGGACCGCTTCGCGCCGGCCCACGCCGACCACTTCATGACCCTTTTCGCTGAACGCGCGCGTCAGCAGGCGGCCGGTGCGTCCGGATGCTCCGAAGATCACGATGCGGGGCTTGGGGTTCTTTGGCATGGCGCAATGAGTGGTGTATCCGCGTACGGATTTCTTTATACCAGTCAGCCGGGGGGCGAAGGGGGCTTATAAATGTCGCGCGCCCGGTCCTCCAGTGCGAAACGACATCGGGCCGCTTGGCATGCTCTTCAATAGCCAGGGTTTCCTCTTGCTGTTTCTGCCGGTCGTGCTCGGCGGATATTACGTCTTCGCGGGTAGCCGCCCGGTGCGCGAATGGTTGCTGATCGCGGCCTCCTTTTTCTTTTACGGTTACTGGGACTACCGGCTCATTCCACTGCTCGCCGTGTCCATTGTTGCGAACTGGCTGTTCGCCAAAGCGATCAGGGCGGAGGGTTCGAAAGCGGCTTTCGTGTGCGGCGTCGCGCTCAACCTCGGGGTCATCGGCGTTTTCAAATACGCCGATTTTCTTGCCGGTTCCCTTGCCTGGGTGTTGGGTGAGGTCCATTCCCCCTGGAACATCGTACTTCCCCTGGGGATCAGTTTCTTCACCTTCCAGCAGATTTCCTATCTCGCCGACCGTTATCGGGGTGAGGCGCCCGAATACGGGTTCCGCGAATATGCGCTCTACATCTCCTTCTTTCCGCAACTCATCGCCGGTCCCATCGTGCGGCACAACGAACTGATCCCCCAACTCGATGCTTCGCCGTTCCGCGAAGGGCTGTATGAGCGCCTGTCGCGAGGCGTGACGCTGCTGACGATCGGACTGGCAAAGAAGGTGTTCATCGCCGACGTGGCGGCGCGCATTGCCGATCCGCTTTTCCAAGCCGCGGGGAAGGGGGCGATCTCTACCATTGATGCCTGGGTTGGCGTCCTCGCCTTCACGTTCCAGATTTACTTCGACTTCTCGGGATACTCGGACATGGCTATCGGCATGGCACTGATGTTCGGGTTGGCGCTGCCGATCAATTTCAACGTGCCGTACCGCGCCATCTCGATCCGCGACTTCTGGCGACGCTGGCACATGACGCTTTCGCATTTCCTGCGTGACTATCTCTACATTCCGCTTGGCGGTGCGCGGCAGGGCATGGCCGTCCAGGCGCTGGCGCTGACCACGACCATGTTTCTCGGCGGGCTCTGGCACGGCGCGGCATGGACGTTTGTCGCCTGGGGCCTGCTGCACGGTGCGGGGCTAGTGATCCATGCCTGGTGGTCGCGGCTGGCGGCGTTCCGGCTACCGGCAGTGGCGGCGTGGGCACTCACCATGGTGTTTGTCATGACCGGCTGGGTGCTGTTTCGTGCCGAAAGCTTCGGCGAGGCCCATGCCATGCTTCAAGCAATGTACGATCTGACCAGTGCCGATTTCTCGATGTCCAAATACGGGGCGAACCCGGCGATCCTCGGACTTGCGGCGGCCGTCGCGATTGCCGGGCCGAGCAGTCAGTCCTTTGCTCTCGAACGCGACTACGCGCGGGGCTGGTCTGGGTCCGTCCTCGCGACGGTCCTTGCCCTGTGCATCATCATGTCGGGATCTGGCGTGCACCCGGAATTCATCTATTTCCAGTTCTAGGCGGTGATCGCGATGAACCCCTGGCACATATTCTGGATTCGGTTCCTGTGGTCGCTCGCTGGTTTCGGGCTTCTGATCGTGGCGATCATCTGGGTCGTCGATCCATACCGCAATCTGCCTTTCTCATTGCCACTCGATCGCGCACCTGCGGCATCCAACCAGCGTTATGCCTACCCGGCAATCGCGCGCGACCCCGCTTTCGACAGCCTTATGGTGGGAACCTCGACCATGCGGCTGATCCCACCGGAGCGACTGGATGCGCTGTTCGATGCGCGCTTTGCGAATCTCTCGATGAACAGCGCCACGGCCTACGAGCAGATGCGTATCGGCCAGCTTTTTGCGAGCCATCACCCCGTTGCCAGGTACCTGATCGTCGGGATAGATATCGTCTGGTGCGAGGATATGGAGGCGCCGGAGAAATACACGTTCCGGAGGTTCCCGGAATGGATGTATGACGGCAACCCATGGAACGACGTCGCGCATCTCCTCGAGTTCAAGACGTTCGAGGTCGTTGGGCGACAGGCGGGTTACATGCTCGGGCTTCGCGACGCCCGCTACGGCCGTGACGGGTACAGGAGTTTCCTGCCGCCGCCGGAAGAATACGATCTGGGGAAGGCGCGCCAGAACATATACGGCAACCCTGAAGGCCGCCCGCAAAAGACGGAACACAAGGCCGCGCAGACTCCGGGACCTGAGCCCGTCTTCGGCAGCCATGCCTATTTGAAGTCGCTCCTGCGGGCCTTTCCTCCAGGCACGCGCAAGCTGCTGGTGTTCGTGCCCTACCATGTCTACCGCCAGTACAGGGGGAACACCCGCGAGGCCCGTGTCTGGAATGCCTGCCGCAACCGCGTTTCCGGGATCGCAAAACATTTTGAAAACACGACCGTTCTCGACTTCATGATCACTTCGCCGATCACCACGCGTGACGAGAACTACTGGGATCCGTTGCACTACTCCAATGTGGTCGCCGACCGGCTGGCCGGACTCATCGCGCGCGGTGCGGACGGGCAGCCGGCTCCGAACGGCGAGTACCGGGTTCTTTTTTCCAGCCGGTGATCCGTTTGCATTCTCCGCCGTCTGGCAGCGGTCAAACGAAGAAGATCGTCCGCAGTATCAGCCCCAGGTCGAACAGGACCGATTGCCGCTCCAGGTAGTCCGCGTCGCGTTCGGCCAACCGCTTCGGGTTTGACATGTCGATATGTTCAACCTGTGCAAGACCGGTGATGCCGGGACGCAGGGCATACACGCCGCGATTGCGGCGTTCCTTTACCAGTTCCTTCTGCACGGGCAGGCAGGGGCGTGGGCCGACGAGGCTCATATCCCCGCGCAGCACGTTCCACAGTTGCGGCAACTCGTCGAGCTTAAAGCGGCGCAACAGTTTGCCGGTGCCAGTGACAGCGCTCTGGCTCACTTCGTGGGTGGCCCGCTGGGCCGTCCCGATGCGCATGGTCCTGAACTTGTAACAGGTGAAGGGCTGTTCATTGCGGCCAACCCGGGTCTGGGCGAAAATGGCTGGACCCGGCGATGTGAGCCATACGGCAATGGCGATCACGGCCATGACCGGCCACAGTAGCAAAAGGCCCGCAACGGCTGCCGAAACGTCGATTATGCGCTTGCATGTCGGCATGACGGGTATCGCCTGCCCGAACATGACAGAACACGCAAGCGCTATCTTCGTTCAGACGGGTACACCCGGGGCTTTCGCTTGGGAGGGAGCCTAGTTCTGCTTCCTGGCTTGCTCGTCGCGCGCTGGGCAGGGCTTGCCGGAGGCGAAACAGGAAAAGTATTCCGAGCGCGGCAGCTTCTGGCACTTGATGCTGCTGTTAGCTGCGTTGTGCCACATGGCATATTTCGGGCCGTGCTTGTTGGCGGCCTCGCTCCATAGACGCACGGCGGAAAGGCTGGCGACGGTATTCAGCTTGTGCGGGCGGCCCTTGATGCCGATCTTCTTGTAGCAGCCGTCTTCGCCGGGAACGGGGTTCTTGGTTTTTGTGGAAGCGAGAGAAACATCAGCCAGGGATGAAACCGTAAAAGCGGCGATACCCACGACCGAGACCATCAAACCAAAACGTGCCATCGTCCAACCTCCTGCAGCCGGCGGGCCGCACAGTTTCTCATGCCCGCTGCCACATTATTCGCAGGAAGTTGAAAGAGTTTTAAACGCCCCGCCCGGAGTTCCGGAGGCCCGCCAAACGGCTTTTCGCTCAGTGATACATCGTGTCCGGCTTGTCGAGCTGGCGGAAGAAGGACAGCGTTGCCAGGGCCTTCGGGTCGGGACCGGAAAGGCTGGCGCTGGAGCGCCGCTGCTCGGCCTCGCGCAGCATCCATTTCGGGATATCGGTCGCGAAGTTCCACATCGCCTCGAACCCCTTGATCGCCAGGTCGCATTTTTGCGGCGCTTCGGTATCGAACAGGTCGAAGCCGTCGCGGCGTCCCGGTTCGCGGCGCATGGCGTCGCCGAGCCAGCACATTTTCGCGCCAAGGATAAGCTGTTCGTGGGCTTCGAGGATTCCCGGCGCGCTCGCCCACTTCACGAGGTCTGAGTGTTCGCGGCCTTCACCGAGGTCGCTGATCGTTTCCCAGGCCAACTGCAATGCGCGCTCGGGATCGACATCGGAGAACACGGCCCGGACGGCGACCTTGCGTTCCGACAATTCGTCGGCCATGGCCCGCATCGCCTGGACCACCGGCGATTGCGGCGAGCGCGCGATGATCATGACCTGGCGCGCCGACGGATCGGCGGGAGCCGTTTCGTCCAGCCACTGGACATATGTTTGGAAGTACGATTCGTGCCGGTTCTGTGAAAGGATCTCAGCGGGAATTTGACCTTGCGGAAGGTCGTGGTCTTTGAATCGCATCAGTTCGCATCTCCGGTTGCCCCCTGTGACCGGTCCTCTTACGCAATACATACGAACCAGTTACCCATAGGGATAACCGGGCAACCGTTAAGGAAGCCTTGCAATGTGTGCGAATTTGGGCGGCGGGCGCGGAAAATTTCACCGGCTCGGTCCCGCCGCGCCGGTCAGGCCCGCCTGATGCCGAACTCCGTGAAGGGAATAAAGGCCACCATATCGCCTTCGCGAACGCCGGTGACGTCTTCCGCAACCTCGATCAGGCCGTCGGCTGTTCGCAGCCCGGTGATGAGGCCCGAGCCGTCGCGCTCGAACTTTCCCGCCGCCATGGTACCGTCAGCGCCGGGGACCAAGAAGCCGCGCCAGAATTCCCGCCGCCCTGTCTTTTTCTTCGGTACGGAAAAGGCAGCCTTGAGCGGGTAGCGCACGGGCTCCGGCCAGTCGCCGCCCCCGAGGCGCACCAGCACCGGTCGCACGTAAAGCAGGAAGCACACGAAGACGGCGACCGGGTTGCCTGGAAGGCCCATATGCACGCAGTCGCCGATCTGACCGAAGGCCATGGGACGGCCGGGCTTTACAGCGATCTGCCACATGGCGAGCGTTCCCAGCTCATCGAGTGCTTCGACCACGTGGTCTTCTTCGCCCCGGCTCGCGCCGCCCGACGTGATGACCACGTCGAACTCCTGCGATGCCTTCTTCAGCCTGTCGCGCACGGCGTCCGCCTTGTCGGGCAGGACACCGAGGTCCATGAAGCCGGCGCCGGCTGCTTCCACGAGGCCACGCAGCATCGGCGCGTTGGCGTCATAGACCTGTCCGGGTCCAAGCGGCTCTCCGGGCCGGACAACCTCGTCGCCGGTGGAGAAAACCCCGACGCGCACCCGCTGGAAGCAGGTCAGGCTGTCGCGTCCCGCGGCCGCAGCAGAGGCCGTATCTTGTGGGCGCAGCCGCGAACCCTTCGCGAGCATCACTTCACCTGTCTTGACGTCTTCGCCGGCGAGGCGGCAGTTTGCGCCCTGCTTCAGCCCGCCGGGGATCGCAACATGGATGGCGCCGTCGCGATTTTCGGTTTCGGTGTCTTCCTGCATGACCACCGTATCCGTGCCGTCCGGCATCGCGGCACCCGTGAAGATACGGGCGGCGGTGCCCGGTTCGATGCTGCCGCCAACGCCGTGACCGGCGGCGGCGCGCGCGCTGACCTTGAAGGTGCTGCCCTTTTGCGCGTCGTAGTCGGAATGGCCGAAGGCGTAGCCGTCGACGGCGGAATTGGTGTGGGCCGGGATGTTGCGTGGTGCCGTTACGTCTTCGGCCAGAATGCGTCCCGGGCATTCATCGAGGGCAAGGGTTTCGGTGCCGACGACCGTGACCATGCGCTCGCGCAGAAGCGAGATGGCCTCGGCGTGGCTCAGCCGGTCGGAATCGTGCAGGAAACAGTCGTCACGAAGCTTTCGCGTCATCTTTCTTCCGGGCCGCATCGCCGATGCCGAGATGGCCCGCGATGAAATCGGCGATGCCTTCAATATCGTCGACGTTGAAACCGGGCAGGCCGCCCGTATCCGTGTCCGAGTCACTGGCAACCGCCACGATGTTGGGATCGTCGTCCGATAGACGGTCCTGCGTCAAGGAACGCGGCGAACGGGCCTCGATTTTCGGGTGCGGCCCTTTCTTGTAGCCTTCGACCAGTACGAGGTCGCAGGGTCCGATATGGGCAAGGACATCTTCCAGTTCCGGTTTTTGCTCGTCGTGCAGTTCGTGCATCAACGCCCACCGCCGGGGTGAAACAAGCGCGACCTGCCGGGCACCCGACTCGCGAAACCTGTAGGAGTCGCGTCCCGGGTGATCGATGTCGAAACTGTGGTGAGCATGCTTGATGGCCGACACGACGAGCCCGCGGGCAGTAAACTCGTCGATGAGGCGGGCCATGAGTGTCGTCTTGCCGGAGTTTTTCCAGCCGACGATGCCGAAGATGGGAGCGGTCATGTTGCGATGTTCTCCGCGAGCAGGCTTTCGGCACGCGCCAGGTCTTCCGGTGTGTTCGCGTTGAAGAACGGGTCGAGCGTTACGCCGCCGACCTCCACATCGTCGAACCCGACGCGGAACTCGGCATGACGCCCGGTCCAGTCGAGCACCTTGCGGGTGCCGGCCAAGAGGGCCTCGTGCAGGTCATCCATCAGGGCCGTTGGCCACAGCCCGAACACCGGGTGAACGCGTCCCCTGGATTCGCTCAAAGCGATGGCGGGATACTCCCCGCCCGTGGCTTCGAGCAACCGGGTTACGAGATCATCCGGGAAAAAGGGCGTGTCGCTTGCCGCCGTCACGATCCAGCGGGCATGCGGCGCATGATCGCGCGCCCATGTGAAGCCGGCGAGCACGCCGGCAAGCGGGCCGGCGAATCCCTCGACGGGGTCGGCAACAACGGGCAGCGAAAAGGCAGCAAACCGGGACGGGTCGCCGTTGGCGTTCAGCACCAGCGTGTCGGTCTGTGGCCTCATGCGTTCCATGACGTGCGAAAGCAGCGGCTTGCCCGCCAGTTCCAGCAGGCACTTGTCGCCGCCGCCCATGCGCCGCGAAAGACCGCCAGCAAGCAGAACGCCGATCACGGAGTCAGCAATCCCGCCGCTCATAGAGCGCCTTCTTTCTGTGCACCTTTGCGGGCGTGTTTCGGGGCTTCGTCCGCGATGCTGGAAACGTCGGCGTCGTAGACCACGCGCTCTTCGCCCGATAGGACGACGAAGCGTTTGCCGCGCATACGCCCGATCAGCGTGAGTCCGGCCTGGCGCGCCAGTTCTACGCCCCATGCCGTGAAGCCCGAGCGTGACAGCAGGACGGGAATGCGCATCTTCACCGTCTTGATGACCATTTCGGAAGTGAGGCGGCCGGTGGTGTAGAAAATCTTGTCCTCGCCGGAAATGCCGTTCAGCAGCATGTAGCCAGCGATCTTGTCGACAGCGTTATGGCGGCCGACATCTTCTATATAGATCAAGGGCTTGTCTTTCTCGCACAGGACGCAACCGTGGATGGCGCCCGCCTTCAGGTATAGTGATGGCGCGGTGTTGATCTTCTTCTGCAGCTCATACAGCCAGGAGGTGCGGATTTCGGTTTGCGGGTTGAGTTCGATGTCGTCGAATTCCTCCATGAGGTCGCCGAACACGGTCCCCTGCGCGCAGCCCGAGGTCTGGACTTTCTTTTTCAGCTTTTCCTCGTAATCGGTCTCCCGCCCGGTGCGCACGACCACCACGCCGAGGTCGTCGTCATAGTCGATATCCTCGATCTGGTCGTCGGCCCGCAGCATGTTCTGGTTGAACAGGTAGCCGACCGCCAGCAGGTCGGGATGATCGCCGATGGTCATCATGGTGACGATCTCCTGCCCGTTGAGGAAGAGAGTCAGGGGACGTTCGGTGACCACCGATGTTTCGATGATGCCGCCCTCCTGGTCCCGGCCCGTTACGGGAAGCGACAGGCGCGGGTCGTCCGGGTTCGGGTGGACTGTAAATTCCTTCAAGCTGTGTTGCTCCCTTGCCGGCCTAGCGCGGCCGTTACTCGTTTGGGGCAGAATCTAGGGCGACTTGCGCTTCGTGCGCAAGCGGCGCACCGCCGCGCCACAGACTTGAAGTCTATTTGTTGCGGCTTGTGTTTGTGTGTTAAGTCCGCCTCAATCAGACATTCAGGCAAGACACGCTCCGCCCGGCCGCAAAGCGAGGGCGTGCGTGCGAGGCACGGGAACCCATGGCAAGGAAGCCGAAAAAGAAGTCTAACGGAACAGCTGACGAGACGATATCCAGGGAGCGGGTGCTGGAAGAACTGGCGCGCGTCAAGGGGCCGGACCTGTCGGACAATATCGTTGCGCTCGGTCTGGTTTCGGAAATCGTCATCCACAAGGACAAGGTCTATTTCGCGATCTCGGTCGACCCGGCGCGCGCGGATGAGCTGGAACCGTTACGCCAGGCAGCCGAGAAAGTCGTCACAGAGCTGCCAGGCGTTTCGTCGGTTACCGTTTCTCTGACCGCCGACCACGAGGCCGGCAAGGCGCCCAAGTCCGCACCCAAGGCGTCGGGCTCTCCCGCCGCGGCGGCGATGCGCGGCCCCGGTGCGCCACCGCCGCCCATGGGCGGAGGCATTGGCACCGTGCCCGGTGGACCGCCGGCTGAACCAAAAGTGGCGGGCGTTCCCGGCGTGAAGCACATCATTGCGGTGGCTTCCGGCAAGGGCGGCGTCGGCAAGTCGACGACCAGCGTCAACCTGGCGCTCGCGTTCCAGGCGAACGGCCTCAAGGTCGGCGTTCTGGACGCGGACATCTACGGCCCCTCCATGCCACGTTTGCTCGGCATCACCGGGCGGCCTCAACCCGTGCACGGCAATATCCTCAAGCCCATGGAGGGTTATGGCCTCAAGGTCATGTCGATGGGTTTCCTCGTGGAGGAGGACACGCCGATGATCTGGCGCGGGCCTATGGTCATGTCGGCGATCACCCAGATGCTCAAGGAAGTCGCGTGGGGCGAACTCGACCTGCTTGTCGTCGACATGCCGCCGGGGACGGGCGACGCGCAGCTGACGATGGCCCAGCAGGTGCCGCTCGCGGGCGCGATCATTGTTTCCACGCCGCAGGACCTGGCGCTGATCGATGCGCGCAAGGGACTCAACATGTTCCGCCGCGTGGACGTGCCGGTGCTCGGCATCGTCGAGAACATGAGCTACTTCCTGTGTCCGAACTGCGGAGAACGCTCCGACATCTTCGGCCATGGCGGTGCGAAGAAGGAGGCGGAGAAGCTGGGCATGCGTTTTCTCGGCGAGGTGCCGCTACATATGGATATCCGCGAGAAGTCGGACAGCGGCCAGCCGATCGTCATTTCTGATCCCGATTCCGAGCAGGCGAAGGTCTATCGCGAGATTGCGGAAAAGGCCTGGGAAGGGATTGAACAGGAGCAGACGACGCGCGCCGCGCCGCAGATCGTCATCGAAAGCTGATCGCCGGAAAGTTGTTCCGGATCGTGGAATCGCATTCCAGAATCGGAAGATTTATC
>Ga0207814_101032_pt1 | contig 10839 bp, 9 predicted proteins | sample TtaePargueraPR_7_FD_187755 | JGI IMG/M metagenome (GOLD analysis project Ga0207814, IMG submission 187755) | Aerobic enrichment media microbial communities from Bioluminiscent Bay, La Parguera, Puerto Rico - Tt and P1 (2) (SPAdes) | ecosystem: Environmental > Aquatic > Marine > Unclassified ... | reverse complement strand
TGTGCCTCGAGCATGGAAATGAGATGTTAGGGTTGGCCGAGGCCTTGGGGCCCAGCGACCCCGACACCGGAGAATTTCACGCTCCGGACTCTTCGGAGGGCAGCGCTCTATCCAGCTGAGCTACGGGTGCATAGGGCGATAAGCCAAAGCCCGGCCTTGATAACCGAGGCGGGCGATTCCATCAATGCGAAATTGCGAAGTGGAACTGCGCTGTCTCCTCAGGCAGAGGTCACAGGTTCGAATACTGTCGGGTGCGCCGGGGATGTGCCGGGTATTGATGGTCACCCCTTCAAGCACTAGGTTCAATCCACCCCGGGAATAACTCCCGGGGTGAATGATGGGCCTCAGGCCTTTGCGGGCTCGGTGGCGCCTTCGGCTTCCATATGGTGTTTCTCGTGAACCGGGCGCACCATGATGTTTGCAACGAGGGCGATCGCCAGCAACCCTGCCATGGCGTACATGGTGGTGTTGTAGAGGCTTGGAGTCGGATCGACCGTGCCCGCGGGGGCGATCTCCATCAGGCGAGCGATCGTCACCGTCTTCGCCGCAACCAGTTGGTCCAACTGGTCGAGGCCGGCACCGAATTTCTCCTGGAAGGCTGCCGTATCGACCTTTGCCGCGAGGTCACGGATCGAGTTGTTGATCGACATTTCGCGCAACCGGGTGATAGCCAGCGGCCCCAGCACGCCTGCGGTCGACCAAGCGGTCAGCAGGCGCCCGTGGATGCCCCCGACATATTTCGTGCCGAAGATGTCGGCGAGATAGGCCGGGATGGTCGCGAAGCCGCCGCCATACATGGTGAAGATGATCATGGTCGCCCCGTAGAACATGACCAGCCATGTCACGACAGGATCGACGCTGACCTGCGCCGCCGCGAAGGGGATCGACAGGTAAAGCACGATGCCGAGCACGAAGAAGATGTGATAGGTGTTCTTGCGGCCGATGAAGTCCGATGTGGACGCCCAGAAGAAGCGACCGCACATGTTGAAGACCGAGATCATGAACACGTAGGTCGCCGCGAAGGCCGAGTTGACGATAATCGGCAGGGTGGTGCCGAAGATCTCCGTCATCATCGTCTTGGCGACGCCAATCACGCCGATGCCGGCGGTCACGTTGAAGCAGAGCACGATCCACAGCAGCCAGAATTGCGGCGTCTTGAGCGCCTGGTCGATATGGACGTCGTTCTGGGTAATCATGCGGCGCGACGCGGCATCCGCAGTGGGCGGGGTCCAGCCGGCCGGCTTCCAGCCCTCGCGGGGCACACGGTAGGAGAAGGAAGCGATCATCATCACGATGAAATAGCCGACACCGAGCGTGAAGAAGGTCATGGCCGCCCCGGTGTTGCCGGTGCCGGCAACATAGACGCCCGGCTCAAGCGCGACCGGCGCCGAAGCGAGCTGCTTTGCCGTGGCCACGACGACCTCGACCAACTGACCGTTCACCTCGGCCATCCGCTTGCCACCCTCGGTGATCATCTGAACGGCCCCTTCGGCGCCCAGATATTGCGGCGCCTCGTAGAATACTCCGAGCAGCGTCTCCTTGATCGGCGTGGCGATCATCGCGCCGCCTCCGAAGCCCATGATGGCCATCCCTGTCGCCATTCCGCGCCGGTCGGGGAACCAGCGAATCAATGTCGAAACCGGCGAGACATAGCCAAGGCCGAGGCCGCAGCCGCCGATTGCACCGTAGCCGAGATAGACGAGCCAGAGCTGGTGGGTGACAATGCCGAGACCGCCGATGAGGAAACCGCCGCCCCAGCAAAGCGCGGCGACCACGCCGACCATGCGCGGACCGACTTCCTCGAGCCACTTGCCGGCGAATGCAGCGGCAAGGCCGAGAAACACGATGGCGACCGAGAAGATCCAGACCACCGACTGAAGGCTCCAGTCGCCCGCCGACGATGCGACGACGCCGAATTCCTTGGTCAGCGGCGGATTGAAGATACTCCATGCATAGACCGAGCCGATGCACAGATGAATGGCGATCGATGCGGGCGGCACCTTCCACCGGTTGAAATCGTCGGATGCGACGATGTGTTCCTTTTTCAGGCTGTCGAACATGCGTTCCCTCCCAGGCGACGCCTCGGCGTCACGATTGCTGTCGGCGACGCGCGTGCTGGCGCATCCCCGGCCGGTAGCGCCTCCACGCAAACCGGCAACCATGCTTTGCAACGGCCATGCCAATGCGCGACGGCTCGAAAATTGCCCGGAAAGACGGGAGTTCGCGGGGAATGGAGGGGGCGTCGCGCAGGACAGAGTGCGACATTCTGTCCATCGACGGACAGAATGTCGCAGATGACGGAAGGTCAGGCTTCAGGGGCCTGCGGCAGCCAGATCGTGAAGGTCGTGCCCTTGTTCTCGGCTGTCTCGACGGAGATCGCGCCCTTGTTCCGCTGAACCAGCATCTGGGTGATCGACAGTCCGAGGCCGGTCCCCTCGGACCGCTTTGTCGTGAAGAAGGGGTCGAAGATGCGTTCGACGATTTCTGCCGGAATACCGCAGCCGCTGTCGGATACGGTGATTTCGACGCCAGGCTTGTCCCCGGCATCGGCATCGCGCGAGCCGATCGTCAGCTTGCCGCCCTCGGGCATGGCGTGAATGGCGTTGACGATCAGGTTGATCAGGATCTGCTGAAGCTCCGTGCGGTTGGCGAGAACCGTCCGCGTCGCACTGTCGTCACGCGAGAGCTCGATTTCGTTCTTCTTGAGAAGGTGCCCCACCAGCGGCAGACAGTCGGATATGACATTTTGCGGCCGGTCCCGGTCGATGAAGCCCGCATATTCCTCGGGGCGGGCGAATTGCAGCAGCTTGGTGACGATCTGGTTCATCCGGTTGGTCTGCTCGTCGATGAGGCGGAACTCCGTTTCCGCGTCATTCGCCCGGTCTCCGACGATGCTCCTCAGGACTTCCAGATTGCCCTGGATGACGGCGATCGGGTTGTTGATCTCATGGGCGATGCCGGCGGTGATCTCGCCGATCGCGGCGAGCTTCTCGGACATGACGAGTTGCTTCGTCGTCGCCTCCAACTGCCGGTTCGCTTCGCGCAATTCGGCGGTGCGCTGATCGACACGCGCGTTGAGTTCATCGTTCCACTCGCGCAGTTGCCGATCTCGTTCCTGGATGCGGTCGAGCAGATCGTCGAGATGAAAGGCGACCCGCGAAATCTCGTCCCGGCCCTCCGACATTCCGGAGCGCGCGCTCAGGTCGCCGTCTTCCACGCGCGCGATCGTGGCGTTCATCTGCTCAAGCGGCATGAAGATGCCGCGTGCCCAGCGCAGGAAGATCGGAACGCTCGCGGCTGCCGCAAGAACGAAAGTCGCCAGCACGGTGAAGAGCGTGATCTGTTTGGTGCGTTTGAACGGCGTCTCGAGAAAGCCGACATAGAGCATGCCGACCCGCTCGCCGGCGCTGTCGACGATCGGTTCGTAAGCAGAGATGTACCAGTCATTGACGACGAAGGCGCGGGCCAGCCACACCTTGCCTTCCTCCAGAACCGTCTTGCGGACGATGGCGGATACGCGCGTGCCGAGCGCACGGCGACCCTCGAACAGGCGCACATTGGTGGAAACGCGGACATCGTCGAGAAACAGGGTTGCCGTTCCCTGGCTGCCTTCGGGAAGGCTCGCCTCGCGGTAGACCAGATCGTTGATGGTGTCGATGAATTCGAGATTCCGGTTGAGCAGAATGCCTCCGATCAGCACCGCCCCATCGCCGTTCGGCATACTGACCGGCGTGGCGGAATGAACGACCATGCCCCGCGTTTCGCGTCCGCGCTCGGTCGGCACGGCGTTGCGTGTCTCGATCAGGTCCAGCGAGGCGCGTTTTGCCAGTTCCGGCGAGATGGAAGCGAGATCCTCGGAACTGAAGATATCGATCGATGTCTTCTGTTCCCCGGCCAGAGCCCTGACGACAACGGGCCGTTCGGGATCGACACGGGATTTCGCGCCTGCCGGGGCGGCAGAGAAGACGGCGCCGTCGCGCGCCGCGAGGATCAGGAAATCGAGACCGAGCTTTTCGCGATTGCGCTCCAGCAAATCGTCGAGCGCCGGCGACCCCGACGTACGCAACGTCTCGCTGAATTCGGCCGACTTGGCCAGCGCGCCGATATGCTCGCCGGTATTCTCGAGGATGCGGCTGAAATATTGATGCGCGATGGTCAGGTCGCCATTGACCTTCGATGCGAGCACGGCGTCGAACTTGGCGTTCCATCGCAGCATGGTGACGCCGAGCAGCAGCGGGAGAATGACCAGCATGGGCAGAAGCGCGATGGCGAGGAGCCTGTAGCGCACCGAGACCGGTTTCGCGGGCGTGACCTCCGCCATTGCCGGTCAGCGATCCCAGGCCGCCAGCTTGCGGTCGATGGTCTTGCGCGAAATGCCGAGCAGGCGAGCGGCTTGCGAACGGTTGCCGCCGGCGTTTTCCAGCACCCCGAGTATATGGCGACGCTCGACGTCTTCCAGCGTCGCGGCATTCCGACCCTGCGAGCCGCGGGCGCCGAGGTCGTCGGGAAAGCGGCCCAGGATCAGCGATCGCTCGATCAGGTTGCGCAATTCGCGCACATTGCCGGGCCAGTCATAGGCGCGAAGATCATCCCTCACCGCGTCCGTCAGTTCGAGCCTTGCCATGCCGAGTTGCGCGGACAATTTGGACAGGAACAATTCGGCCAGTTCGAGCACGTCGTCGCCACGTTCGCCGAGCGGCGGCATGGCGAGATGCAGCACGTTGATGCGATAAAACAGGTCGGACCGGAAACTTCCCTCCTCGACGGCTTCCTCCAGATCGGCGTTGGTGGCGCAGATGAAGCGCAGGTCCACCGGCACCTCGCGCTCCGAGCCGACCGGACGCACGCGCCGATCCTCGATGGCCCGCAGGAGCTTGCTCTGGGTCGTCAGCGGCAGTTCGGCGATTTCATCGAGGAACAGGGTGCCGCCCTGGGCATGCATGAAGAGCCCATCGCGGCTCGATTCGGCGCCGGTGAAGGCCCCCCGGACATGGCCGAACAGCTCCGCCTCGATCATCTCGGTGGGAATGGCGGCGCAATTGACCGGGACGAACGGCTTGTCGGCCCGATCCGACAAGGCGTGGATCGAGCGCGCCGCCACCTCCTTTCCCGTCCCCGATTTACCGGTGATCAGCACCGAAGTCGGCAATGGCGCGACCCGGGCGATCATCTCGCGAATCTCGGCTATTCCCGAGGAATGACCGATCAGTTTGTCGCGCAGCAGCAGGTGTTCGGAGGTCGTGCGCAATTCGTGGCGCAAGACATGGTTTTCCCGCTGCAGGCGCCGGCGGTCGAGGCAGCGCGCAACGGCGTTGAGGATCTGGTTGGAGCGAAAGGGTTTCAGGACGAAATCCATGGCGCCGGCGCGCAGCGCCTGTATCGCCGTGTCGAGATCGGCGAAAGCCGTCATCAGGATCGCGTCGGAATAGAACCCGATCTCGCGTTGCTCGCCGAGCCAATCCACGCCGTTCTTGCCCGGCATGACATTATCGAGGATGACGACATCGTAGAAATGCGCGTCGAGCTTCGCGGACGCCTCGCGCACGTCGCCCGCCTCGTCGACGCGGTGACACCGGTTCTCCAAAGTGCGGACGAGGAAGTTGCGCATGCCCGGTTCGTCATCGACGACCAGGATCGACGCCTTGGCCAGCCACGGCCCGAATTCGGGTTCGGGTGCATCCAGCCCCTCCGCCGCTCGCAAAACGCGCGCCATGAAATCTCCTCCCTCTCCTCCGGTCGAGCTTATCGAATGGCCGGTGTTTTTCAAAAGGAATGTCGCGCCCGTTCCGCTTTCCTCAATCATAAATTGTGTCGCGGGGCGGAACCGCGGAAATCGGCATCACCCGCTGGCGCGGTCCGTCGCCCGCCGACTTCCGGCAGGTGCCGCTTGACTGGCGGCATTTCGCGCCCGACACTGAAATTGACGCTTTCGCCGACTCTCGACAGGGTGCGTGCGATGGCGGCCCTGCAATCCGGAGCGAACCATGAATGCCGTCCTGGACGAATGCCGCGACCTGAAGGAAATGCGCTTCGAACCCGGCGAGAAACTGATCCATGAGGGCGCCGCGGCGGACCGGATGTTCGTTCTCATCGAAGGCGAGGTGGCCGTTTCCAAGGGCCAGGTGCAGGTCGCGGTCGACCGGAAGCCCGGCTCGCTATTCGGCGAGATGTCGGCGCTTCTTGAAACGAACTACACCGCATCGGTGGTGGCGGTGACGCCGGTGCGCGCCTATCAGGTGGACAACCCGATTGAGTTCATGACCCGCCGGCCCGGCCTCGCGATCCATGCCGCCCGGCTGCTCGCGCAGCGCCTGCATGACGGGACGACCTATCTCGCGGACCTGAAGGTGCAGTTCGAGGACCGCAAGGACCATCTGGGCATGGTGGACCAGGTCCTCGACGCGCTCATGCACCACCAGCGCAAGGTTGCCGGCGGCCGGGAAACGCATAGCGACGATCCTAGATTGTAATCCAGTCGGGAAGCTCGGTCAGCGCCGCCGGCTGCATCAGGGGTTCGCCGAGAGCCACACGCTGACCGCCCACCATGGAGAGCCAGACCGCCTCGTCGCGATCCAGATCGAAAACGATCACGCTCGGCCGTTCGCCGGGCTGCTGCCCGGTGTTGAACACCCATGTTCTGCCGATGCGATCGACCCAGGATCCGTCGGGGATGAAGGGCGACTGATGCACATGGCCGCTGAGCACCAGGTTGGGCTGGAACCGCTCGATCCAGGCGACCAGATCCGGGTCTCCGTAGTGGCGCTGGCCACCCCAGCTGACGCGCTTGTCGGCCGGCGGTGCGTGATAGACCCAGACCCAATGGTCATGGGCCTCAGCGGCATCCGCCTCGAGCTGCGCTTGAACCTGCTTCTTGGTCTCGGTCCCGTCCCACCATGGGAAGGACGAGAAGCGGACGCCCGAGACCGAGATGGATTCGCCGTCGGAGACGACGCCAAGGCCGGAGAGGTTGAGCATCCATTCGGCAATGCGTTCGCCATGTTCCTGTTCGGCGTCGAGATCGTGATTGCCCGAACAGACGATAACCCGCGTCTTCTCGGCGATACGGCGCAGATAGGTGCGCATGACGATGATCTGGGCGCGGCGATCGACCATCGACGAGATTTCCAGAAGGTCGCCCGCGATCACCACCGCGTCGTAGTGCGGCGCCACGTCGAGAAGCCAATCATATTGCTTCAGCGCATAGTGAATATCGGCAACGACCAGAAACCGCATGAACGCTCCGGGATCCTCCAGGAGCTTCGTCTGCTACCAGATCGCGCAGTGCGAGGCCACTTCTTCGGCGACCGCCAATGCCGTTACGGCAATTTGCCTGTGAATGAACCGGGAGACACGGATTTCAGCGCAGGACGGCGACAGAGGCCCGCCGCACATATTCGACACCGCGAAACACTGCCGTCGGCGTTCGCATCAGCAGGGGCAGCTTCGTGCTTTTGTAATTCTGCCCTTGCGTGAACAACGTGGAAATCGCTCTCGTGGGAAGCGGTTCCAGAATGTTCTTTCCGGTCACACGAAACTTGTTGCCGTAGCGCCAGGACCGTTCCAGCGCGATGTCGAAGGGCAGGAACATCGGCAAAAGCCCGTCGATCAGCTTCCCGGCACTTTGTCGGTCGATGAGATATCCCATCGAGGACCCCAGGGGTCCGTGAATGCACAATCCGAGTTCGTCCCCCAGCGCCGTCGTCTTCTTTCGCACGAAGCCCATGATGCGGTGGTTGAAGAGCTTGACCAGGCCGACCTCCTCGTCGGCTTCGACAATCGCGGCGATGCGGGCGACAAAATCATCCGGCAGGCCGGCGTCGTCCTCCAGGATGATCGCGTAGGGGGCATCCGTCGCGACGAACTGCCTGAGCGCTTCGATATGGCTCATGTAGCAACCATATTCCGCGCCGAGCGGTGTCCGCCCGTGGCAGAGCTGAAACAATCTCACGTTGAGGCCGGCGCGCCGGCCGGGTTCGATCGCGTTGCCGTCGACTGCGCTGACGCGAACGACCTCCTGACCGACTTCCGCCGCCCGTCCGGCAAACATCGACCAGCGATCGGCGGAGCGATCAAGATTGATAACGAAGGCTGGAATGCGCATTACGGGTTCACGGTTTATCGGGCGCACGTGCGGCAGGAAGCCAGAGCCCGGCCTTGCTATAGGAAGCGGCGCGCGCCTTCAACGTGGAAATGAAGCCGCGCGGAACTGCGATTCCTGCTTCTCCTCACATCAGAACCGTTCAACCCATGGGCGAATTGCGAGCTCGTTCGACCAGGTGGTGCGATGCTGCCGGATCAGGGACAGGTAGGTCTCGGCGATCGCGTCGGGATCGAGCATCGAGCCCGGGCGGTCGTGCGGCTCGACGCGGCCGGGAATGCGGATCGCGCCGTCGATATTGACCCACGCCACATGGATGCCTTGCGGGTGCAATTCGCGCGCCATGGACTGCGCCAGGCCTCTTTGCGCGAACTTGCCCATCGCGAAAGGCGCCGATTGCGGGAATCCCTTCACGCCGGCCGAAGCGCCAGTGAACAGGATCGTGCCGAGAACGCCGTTGTCCGGCGGCTGATCCAGCATCATCCTTGCGGCCGCCTGACCGAACAGAAATGCACCGTAGGCGGTTACGTTGATCGCATGTGCCACAGCCTCACGATCCAGTTCCGTGATCGGGCCGCGCTGGCGTGCCGACGGATTGTAGATCGCCACGCGGAGCGGCCCCTCCAGCGCGGCGAACAGGGAATCGACGTCTCCGGGCGCGGATGCATCGCAGGCGATGCGTTTGGCTTCCGTTTCCGCGGCCAGGGCCTCGATCTTCTCGATATCCCTTGCGGCGAGGACCAGCCGGTAGCCCTCGCGATGCAACATGCGCGCAAGAGAGGCCGAAACGCCGTCGCCGACCCCGACGACCAGTGCAAGCGGTTTGGTCATTCGAGTTTCTCCTTCCACCAACGCATCGGCGCATGCTCCGCCAATGCTGCGCCAAGGGAACCACAAAAGCCGCCAACGACCAAAAAGGCATCCTCTTTTCGGGCACTCAAGCCCTGCGCGCGGTCTCCACCAGCCTTTCTCCGGCAACGCAAAAACAGCATGGACAGCCTGAAATCTTTACACTATTCGAAGCGCGGGGCTTTTCATTCGAATAGCTGGGCAGGCAATTACATGTTCACTCGACTGGTTCTGGCGGCCGCGATCGCGGGCGGCACCGCGACAGCCCATGCGGGCGAAAACGAAGCGGTTCGTTTCGCGATTTTCCACGGGTACACGGCCGCGATCGAGGAAGCCTGTCCCGCCTATTTCGTCTATTCGAGCGCCACGCTCGGCAGCCATCTGAGCCCGGGCGACCGCGCCCAGGCCATGGCGATGGAGCCCGATTGGCGCAACGAAATGCGCCGAAGCGTGAAGTCGCTCGGATGCGACGCCGCGGCGCGCGACGCGCTCGCCTTTACCGATCTGAGTTTCAACCAGGTCTGGGAATACAAGCGATAGGGCCGCGGTGTTTTCTTCAAAACGGGGCCGATCGGTTATCGTTGTGTTAACAAAATACCGCGAATTCCCGCCGCCGCAGATACCGGACGTTTACGAAACTGTGCCAAACTGCTCCATCTGAGCGTTTTGCTTGCGCAAGGTTCAAGCGGGGCACCTTCATGGATTTTGGGCCTGAAACGGCGACATTCCTGATATTTCTGCTTGTCGGATCCGCCGGCGCCTATTTCATCGGCGTCGCGATGAACGGTGTCATGCAGGAAGACGGCTTCGGCGTGATGCTCAACGCCATGATCCTGATGGCGGGCGGCTTTCTGGGCTACCATCTCTCGCAATATGTGCGGCCGCCGATGAACCTCGTGTCGTTCCAGGCGATGATGGTCGTCAGCGGTGGATTCATGAGCCTCGCCTTTCTCGCCATCATGAAGAACATTCTCCGGCGACTGGGCTTCTGAAGCGGCGCAAACAGGGCTGGACAAGGGATAGCGCCGGGCAATAGCGTCCGCGCACCATGCACGCCCCATCCGTTCTCGACAGCGCCTATTCCTGGAAACGCCTCGCCCTCACCCTGCTGATCGCGACGATCTGCAATGTCGGCATGTGGTCGATCATCGTCATCATGCCGGACGTGCAGGCGGAATTCGCGACCGACAGGGCCGCGGCCTCGATACCCTACACGCTGACGATGGCGGGATTTGCGATCGGCAATTTCGCGATCGGCCGTGCGGTCGACCGGTTCGGCATCACTTGGGCGCTGATCGGCGCGGCGATTGCTCTCGGTGTCGGCTATACGGGCGCGGCGGCGAGCCCGTCCATCGTGATGCTTTCGGCCTTCCAGGCGCTTATCGGGCTCGGCACGGCAGCCGGTTTCGCCCCGCTGATCGCCGACCTCTCACATTGGTTCCTGCGCCGCCGAGGCATTGCTGTCGCCATCGTCGCCTGCGGCAATTACCTTGCGGGCGTGGTCTGGCCGACCCTGCTTCAGGGGATCCAGGCTGATTCCGGCTGGCGCGGCGTCTATTTCGCCTTGGCCGCGATCATCGTCGTCACGATCCCGCCGCTGTCGCTGACGCTGCGCCGCCGCTTTGTCGAACAGGTTACGCCCGCCGCGCCGACAACGCCCGTCATCGAAACGCGGTCCGCCGCGTTCTCGCCGCGCGCCTTGCAGTGGATGCTCGGCCTCGCCGGTGTCGGCTGCTGTGTCGCCATGTCGATGCCGCAGGTCCATATCGTGTCGCTGTGCGTCGATCTCGGTTTCGGCCCGGTCGCCGGCGCGGAAATGCTGTCGCTGATGCTGATGGGCGGCGTCGCCTCGCGGCTTGTCTCCGGGCTGATCGCCGACAGGCTCGGCGGGG
>Ga0207814_101027_pt1 | contig 10886 bp, 12 predicted proteins | sample TtaePargueraPR_7_FD_187755 | JGI IMG/M metagenome (GOLD analysis project Ga0207814, IMG submission 187755) | Aerobic enrichment media microbial communities from Bioluminiscent Bay, La Parguera, Puerto Rico - Tt and P1 (2) (SPAdes) | ecosystem: Environmental > Aquatic > Marine > Unclassified ... | reverse complement strand
CCGTTCAGCCGGCCGACGATCTCGCCTTCGAGCGCATCGTCAACACGCCCCGCCGCGGCATCGGCGACGCCACCGTCCGCACCATCCACGACGTGGCGCGGGCGCGCGGCATCCCGATGATGCAGGCAGCCCTCGAACTCACCGAGTCCGAGGAGCTGAAGGCCCGGTCGCGCAATTCGCTGCGCGATCTGATGACCGCCTTCGCCCGCTGGCGCAGCCAACTCGACGCCCTGCCCCACGCCGAACTCGCCGCGATCATCCTGGAGGAATCCGGCTACACCGAGATGTGGCAGCGCGAGCGCTCCCCGGATGCGCCCGGCCGGCTGGAGAATCTCAAGGAACTGCTCCGCTCCATGGAGGAGTTCGACACCATGCTCGGCTTCCTCGAGCATATCTCGCTCGTCATGGACACCGATTCCGGCGACCAGGAGGAGAAGGTCAGCCTGATGACGCTCCACGCCGCCAAGGGGCTGGAGTTCGGCACCGTCTTCCTGCCCGGCTGGGAGGAAGGCCTGTTTCCCCACCAGAGGTCACTCGACGAGAACGGACGCGCCGGCCTCGAGGAGGAGCGCCGCCTCGCCTATGTCGGCCTGACGCGCGCCAAGTGCCGCGCCAACCTGTTCTTCGCCACAAACCGCCGCATCCACGGGCTGTGGCAATCGACTGCCTCCTCGCGGTTCCTCGACGAGCTCCCCGACGACAACGTCGAGGTCATCGATACGGGATCGCTCCGGACGTCCCAAAGCGGCTACGGCCACAGCCGCTTCGACGAGCGCGAGCCCTTCGCCTCGACCTATTCGACGCCGGGCTGGCAGCGCGCCCAGAAGAACCGCGGCCGCGCCGCCAGCAATCCGTGGAAGGAACCGCCGATGATCGAAGGCGAGGTGCTGGCCCGATCGACCGGCACGGATTCAGCCTATTCGGTCGGCGAGCGCGTGTTCCACCAGAAGTTCGGCTACGGCCGCATCACCTCGGTCGACGGCAACAAGCTCACCATCGATTTCGAGCATTCGGGTTCGAAGCGGGTGCTGGATTCCTTCATCGAGCGGCATTGATCCCCGCTATGCCGAACGCGCCCGCAGGTCGGTGAGACGATGGCGGAAACGATTTGCCTCCACATCGGCCCGCACAAGACCGGCTCGACCAGCATTCAGGCCGACGCCTTCAACCACCGCGCCGCACTTGCCGGGCGCGGTATCGACTACTGGTCGATCGCCCGAAACCACTCGTTTCCGCTGTCGATCGCCTTTGCCCCGCAGGCGCCAGGCGACCGCCGGATGGCCCTGCAGAAAATCGAGTTCGGCACCCGCCGCGAAATCCGGACGAGGCTCGACCGCGACCTGAAAACGGCGACCGGCCGATTCGTGCTGTCTGCCGAGCGCGTCACCCTGTTTCCGCCCGAGTCCCTGGCCGGACTGCGTGACTTTCTGACCGGATACGGGCCGGTCAAACTCATCGCCTATATCCGCGAGCCGCGCGGCTGGCTCAACAGTCTTGTCCTGCAGCACCTGAGGGTCGGCGACACGCTGGACGAGGCCCTCGCCGCCGTCCCGACGACCCTGTACCGGGACCGCCTCGCCGCGGCACGCGACGTCTTCGGCCCCGAAAACATGAGTTTCCGCCTGTTCGACCCGACGCGGTTCGAAGGCGGCAGCCTGTTTTCCGACTTCATGGCGGCAATCGGCGAATGCGATTTCCTTGTCCCCGAGGAATTGCCCCGCAATCCCGCGGTCTCGGCCAGGGCGGCAGCGATTCTGGATGCGGTGAACCGCGCCGCGCGCACAGCCGGCTTCAAGGGCAACGCCCGCTGGTTCAACGCCAGTCTGCGGGCGATCGGCGGGCAGCCGTTTTCCCTTCCCGCCGAAACGATGGAGCCGCTGATCGCGCGCAGCGGCGACGACATCGCCTGGGCGTCGGAGGCGGTGGGAACCGACCTTCTGTCGCTTTCCGCACCATCCGGGGCCCCGCCCCTTCCCGAGCCCGATCCCGACCTGACGAACCTGATCTTCGAGCTGGTCCGCGACGCGACCCGACAGCGCGCCCGCCTCGCCAGTTCCGAGGGCTTCCGGCTTTACGACGAGGATCCTGACATGGCCATCCGGTCCTTCACCGAGGCCCTGTCGCTGCTGCCGACGATGCGCGAGGCCAGGCACGCGCTGAAGGCGCTCAGGGCCGGCGATGCGAAACCGGCGCCGCCGGAAGACGCTCAGACGTGAAGCCACACGGACGGAGGTGCCGATGTTCGTTGCCGTACTGGCCCGCCGGTTGAAACCCGGCAAGACCTACGAGGATTTCCTCGACGCCTGGTATCCCGACAAGGGATTCGGATTCTCGGGTCGCGGTCCGCTGCTGGCGCGCAATCTCGCCGATGAAAACGAAATCCTCGCCATCGCGTTCGTCGATCTGCCCGACCGGCCGAGCCTGCAGGAGGCGATGGAGCGCGTCGCCGGGCAGGAATCGGTTCGACACGACCGGATTGCCGAGGTGATCGAGGAGACCACCATTCGCGGTATCTACGAGGTGACCGACGAGTTCGATTTCGCAACCGACGACACCGTCGCGCGCGGCCGCCCGGCCGTCGTACAACGTCCCTGATCCGCCCTCCCCGGGCGCCGCACGAAGTCAGGATCCGTCATGCCGCACGATCTGAAGGACAAGGTTGCCATCGTTACGAACGTGACCGGTTTCGTCGGGCTGCCCGCCGCAACGGCGCTGGCCGGCGCCGGCGCGCTGGCGCTCTGCCACGATCCCTCCTTTTCAAACGAACCCGCCTGCCGCGCCTTCGCCGAGGCTCATCCCGGCCTGGGCGCACTTCAGCTCGACGACCCCGGCGCGACCGTCGAGGCGGTCGTCGCAGCCGAGGGCCGGCTCGACGTGCTGGTGCTCAACGACGTGTTCCCGGCCAAACGCGCGCCCGTCGAGGACGTTGATCCCGACGACTTCCGCGCCGCGCTGGAGGCGCTTGCCGTTGCGCCGATGCGCTGGGCCAGCGCCGCCGTGCCGGTCATGAAGGCGCAAGGGGCGGGCTCCATCGTCTTCGTCACGTCGGCCGCGCCGCTGCGCGGCATCCCAAACTATTCGATGTATGCGGCCGCCCGTGGCGCCGCCAATGCGCTGACTGTCTCCCTGGCGAAGGAGCTCGCGCCCGCCGGCATCCGCGTCAATGCGGTGGCGCCGAACTTCGTCGAGAGCCCGACCTACTTCCCGGAGGACCTGCTGGCGGACCCGCAAAAACGCGCGAAAATCGAAAGCAACATCCCGCTCGGCCGCCTCGGCAAGCCGGAGGAAGTCGGCGAACTGATCGCGTTCCTGGCCGGCGCCGACGCCGGTTTCATGACCGGTCAGGTGGTGCCGGTGGCGGGTGGCTGGGCCTGACCGGAAAGAAAGTTCGACACCTCGATCAGATTGCCGTCGGGATCGCGGAAATAGACCGACATCAACGGCCCCGTCGCGCCGGTGCGCTCGACCGGGCCCTCCTCCATGGCGACGCCGCAGGCGTCCAGATGCGCGATCACGGCATCGAGCGGCGTCGCGGCGATGAAACAAAGATCGCCGGAGCCCGGTGTCGGCACCCTGGCCTTGGGTTCGAACTCGTGTCCGGCCTGGTGCAAATTGATCTTCTGGTTGCCGAAGGACAGCGCCTTGCGCCCGCCGGCGAACGCAACGGTCTGCATCCCCATCGCGCGCTCGTAGAAAGCGCAGGTCGCGTCGATATCGGCGACGGTCAGGACGAGATGGTCGAGGTGGTCGATTTCGATCATGGACGTGCCCCTGTTCTACGTCATGCCCGGACTTGATCCGGGCATCTCGTGCCGCTTTTCATAAGATTGCCGGGTCAGGTCCGGCCATGACGTCATTGGACGGTGGGGCCGCACCTCCGTCCTCTCGTTCCCGCGAAAGCGGGGAATCCAGGGCGGCAGGTTTGGCGTCCGCAGGTCCTGTTACCGAAGGTTCGGCATTTGCCGCTGCCATCTCCCCTGCCCTTAGCGGCTTCGCCTCGGGCGTTCGGCGCTCGAAATGCGCTGCATTTCGTCCGCTTTCGCGGACCGGCGTCTCACCCCACCCCGAAACTCTGCACCAGGCTGCCGGCAACAAGGCTCCAGCCGTCCACCAGCACGAAGAAGATCAGCTTGAACGGCAGCGAAATGATCACCGGCGGCAGCATCATCATACCCATCGACATAAGGATCGAGGCGACCACCATGTCGATGACGATGAACGGGACAAAGATCAGGAAGCCGATCTCGAAGGCGCGTCTGAGCTCGCTGATCATGAAGGCCGGCACGAGCACGCGCAGCTCTATGTCCTGCGGCGTCGCCGGCGCCTCCGCGTTGGTCATGTTGACGAACAGCTCGAGGTCCTTCTCGCGGACCTGCGCAAGCATGAAGGTGCGGAACGGCGCCACCGCCCGGGTAAAGGCCTCGTTGACCTCGATCTGCTGGTTGACCAGCGGCTCGATGCCGTCCTCGTAGGCGGTCTGGAAGGCCGGCGCCATGACGAAGGCCGTCAGGAACAACGCCAACGAAATGATCACCGAGTTGGGCGGCGCCGTCTGCAGCCCGATCGCCGTCCTCAGCAACGACAGCACCACGACGATACGGGTGAAGGACGTGACCATCACAAGGATCGACGGTGCCAGGCTCAGCACCGTTATGATCGCGACGAGCTGGACCGCCCGCTCGGTCAGGCCGGCGCCATCGCCGAAATCGATATTGACGCCCTGCGCGACGGCCGGCCCCGCTCCCAGCACCAGAAGGACGGGCAGCGCGACTACCGCGACCGTCAGAAAGGTCGTGGCAAGGCAGAGTCCACCCGTTGCCGCAGCGCCCCATCGGACGCGCCGGCGAAGCGCTTCTGCGCCCATGGTCAGCTATCCCGTTTCAGGATCTCATCGTAGATATTGACGTCTTCGGACTTCTTTTCCGCGTCCTTGTCCGCAGTGTCGGCATCGGATTTCTCGGACGGCAGATCGAGCTCGGCGGACAACGCCGCGGCAAGATCGAACTCTTCCGCACCGCCCTTGTCGCTAGCCGGTTCCGTCGGCGAGGTGTCGGCAGCCGGTTTGGCCGAAGGCGGCGGAGCGGCAGGAGCCGAAGGCGCCGGCTTTGCCGCTTCGGCCGGTGCGGATGGCGGTGTTGGCGGCGCCGGGGACGCAGGAGCTGGTGATGCGGGAGGCGGCGACACGGCGGCCGCGGCGGCAGGAGCCGCCGACGCCTGCAGCGGACGCTTCAGGGCGGCTTCTAGACGCTGCGCCATTTCCTCAAGCTGCACGTCGCGTTCCGGTTCGGCCTCACCGGCCTCGGCAGGCTTCTCGGCCGCCGGAGGCGTCGGACGCGGCGGGGCCGCGGAGGCTGTGGACGGCGGCTGAGCCGGTTTGGGCGTCTCCGCCTTCGGCGGCTCCGGCTTGGGAGGTTCGGGCTTGGCCGGCTCCGGCTTCGCCATTTCCGGCTTGGGCGGCTCCGGCTGAGCAGCCGGCGCAGGCTTGAATGCCTCGGGCTTGCCCCTCTCAGATTTGGTCGCCTCAGGCTTCGGAGGTTCGCTCTTGGCAATGTCGGGCCTGGAAGCCTCAGCCTTGGGCGGCTCGGCCTTCGGGGCTTCGGCTTTCGCGGCCTCCGCCTTCGGCGGTTCGGGACGCGAAATCGCCGGCTTGGGCGGCTCGGTCGCAGCGGGACGCGCCGGCGGGGCCGATGGCGTTGATGGCGCAGGCGGTGTGGGCGTCGGTGTCGGGGCGACCGATGCGGCAGCTAACGGCGCAGCCGCTGCCGGCGATGGCCGGGCGGGCGGGGCTGCGGGACGCTCCGGCGGGGTTGCCGGGCGCGCCGGGGCCGCGGGCCGGGCCGGAGGCGCGGCCGGGCGTGGCGGTACGGGCGGCGTGGCCGGACGGGCCGATGCCGGCGGCTCGGACGGCCGGGCTGGGCGGGTATCCGACAGGCGCGGCGGCAGCGTCGGCTCGGACGGCCTCGACCGAATCGGCTCCGGGGGCCGCGCCGCGGCACGCCCCATATCGGCGACGTCCGCACGACCGCGCTCGGCAGCGACGGCAGCCGGCGTCGCGCCGATTCCCGATTCGACGACGACATCGGTCGGCCCGCCGATCATCAGGAGATGCTCGACATTGTCGCGGCGGACAAGGATCAGGCGGCGCTTGGCATCGACATGCGCGCCATCGACCACGGCCAGCCGGTCCTGCTTGGCGCGGATGCTGCCGCCGAAACCGCCCCGCCCCGCGGCGATCTTGCGAATGACCCAGGCCGTCAGGGCGATCAGCAGCAGGACGAAAACGAAGGCAATGATGAAGCGGGCCGGCAATCCCAGCTGGACCCCGAGCAGGTCCTCGATAAACTCCATGAAACTCGCCTCCTTCGCCCGCCGCAAGCACGGAACTCGTTAACAATCGTCGGCAGAATTTGCCGGGGGCAAGGCTAACAAATCGTTAACGACCAGCGCCAGAGCCCTTGGAACTCCCGCGTTTCCGGTGATTTCGCCTTACCAGCAGGTTAATGCAGTTAACCCCTCATTAACCATGCGCCCGGCAATCTGTTCCCATCTTAGGAAATAAGGCAAGCCCGAGGGCGACGTGGCAATCAACGATATCCCCCTGTTTTCGGCACTGAAGTCCCGCATGTCGTGGCTGCAGGCCCGCCAGACGGTGCTGGCCGAAAACGTCGCGAACGCCACGACACCGGGATTCGAGGCCCGTGCGATCGCCGACTTCAAGCTGCCGCACCAGGCTGAGATCGCGGCGCCGGGCCGCCTCGTCCCGGTACGGACGAATCCCGCCCATCTCGGCGGCGGCGGGCTCGGTGGATCCACGTCCTGGGGAACTGATGACACCGAAACCTTCGAGACCTCGCCGTCCGGCAATTCCGTGGTCCTCGAGGAAGAAATGATGAAGGTCGCCGAGACCCAGCTCGATTACCAGATCGCCACCGGGCTCTACGCGCGTGGTGTCGGGTTGCTCAAGACCGCGCTCGGGCGCCGCGCCTGATGCCGGCCCCGTCTAACCGTACTACTGAAAGGCTCCCGCAATGGATCTCATGAGAAGCATCAAGATTGCGGCGAGCGGCCTGCGCGCCCAGTCCGGACGCATGCGGGTGATCTCCGAGAACCTGGCCAACGCCGATTCGACGGCGCGCACCGCCGGCGGCGAGCCCTACCGGCGCCAGATCCCGACCTTCAAGGCCGCGTTCGACCGCGAACTCGGCGCCAACGTCGTCGAGCCGGGCCGCATCCGGCCCGACCGCAGCGACTTCAAGGTGCGCTACGAACCCGGCCATCCGGCCGCCGATGAAGGCGGCTACGTGCAGATGGCCAACGTCAATTCGCTGGTCGAGATCATGGACATGCGCGAGGCCCAGCGCAGCTACGAGGCCAACCTGAACATCGTCCGCTCGGCCCGCTCGATGATCCAGCGCACGCTGGACATCCTGCGCGCCTGAGTGACACCGGAACAGAACGGGGAGACCGACCATGACGCCGGCCGTTGCCGCCAAAGCCTACGCTTCCACAGCCGATGCGACCCTGCCGAAGCCCGAGGGGCTCGACAAGACGGCCGCCGGCCCGGATTTCGCCGAGATGCTGACATCGGCGCTCACCGAAGTCGTCGAGTCCGGCAAGGCGGCCGAGCAGGCCGGCATGGCCGGAATTACCGGCAAGACCGATCCGGTCAACGTCGTGACCGCCGTGGCCGAGACCGAACTGGCGCTAGAGACCATGGTGTCGATCCGCGACAAGGTCGTGTCCGCCTACGAGGAAATCCTCCGGATGCCGATCTGACGCACGGGGCGCGGGGGCAAGACCATGAATGGACCGGAAATCCTCGATATCGCCCGTGACGGCGTGTGGGTGCTGATCAAGGTATCGAGCCCGCTGATGATCGTAGGCCTCGTCGTCGGCCTGATCGTCGCGCTGTTCCAGGCGCTGACCCAGATCCAGGAGATGACGCTGGTCTTCGTGCCGAAGATCATCGCGATGTTCCTGGCCCTCGTCGTCGCCCTGCCCTTCATGGGCGAGGCGCTGGGCAGCTACATGTTGCGTATCGCCGAGCGGATCGCGGCGGGATGACGGACCGGCGGGACACGGACGCCCGGCCCGCGACCTAGATGCAGATCGAAGTCCTTCCCTCCGTCGCCTTCGTGTACATGCTGATCTTCGCGCGCGTCGGCACCATGCTGATGCTGATGCCGGCGCTCGGTGAATCCTCGTTTCCCGCCCGACTGCGGCTCGTCTTCGCCCTGGCGCTGGCGCTCGTCCTCTATCCGGTCGTCTTCCAGGACTATCCCGCCCTGCCCGACGATCTCGGCGGCATCCTGCGTCTGGTCTTCGGCGAGTTCGCGATCGGCTTCCTGATAGGACTGACCACCCGCTTCATAACCTTCTGCCTGCAGGTGGCGGGCGCCACCATCGCCTTCCAGGTCGGCCTCGGCTTCGCCCAGAACGTCGACCCGACCCAGGGCATCCAGGGCGCGCTGTTTGCAAGCTTCCTGTCGATGGTCGGCATCACCCTGATCTTCGCCACCGACCTGCACTACCTGTTTCTCGCCGCGATCCGCGATTCCTACGTGCTGTTCCGCCCCGGCGCCGCCCTGCCGGTCCAGGACGCCGCGCAGATGGCTGTCAACGTCTTCGCCGACACCTTCCGGGTCGGCATCCAGATTTCGGCGCCGTTCATCGCCTTCGGCCTGATCTTCTATCTCGGCCTCGGCGTCCTGTCCCGGCTGATGCCGCAGGTGCAGATCTTCTTCATCGCCATGCCCGCCAATATCCTGCTCGGCCTGTTGCTGCTGGCCCTGCTGCTTACCGGCATCATGGCCTGGTTCCTCGACCACGTGACGAACGGCGTCATGCCGTTCATCGCCCAGTAGCGCCGGCGCCGCCGCGGAGGCACGATGGCCGAAGAACAGGACCAGTCGGAACGCACAGAAGAACCGACCGACCGAAAACTCGAAGAGGCCTTCAAGCGCGGCGACGTCGCCAAGAGCCAGGAGGTCAACACCTGGTTCGTTCTGACCGGCGCGACGCTGATCATCCTGATCTTCTCCTCGGGCATGACGGCGAGCCTGATGAAGGATTTCTCGGGCCTGTTCGCCAATCTCGATACGATCCCCGTCGACACCTACAGCCTGCGCAACGTCTTCTCGCGCGTCGCCATGGTCGCGGCGGTCGCCATCGGCCTGCCGCTGCTGCTTCTGGTGATCGCCGCCCTCGCCGGCAACATGGTCCAGCACCGCATGGTCTGGTCGGTCGACCCGATCAAGCCGAAATCCTCGAAGATCTCGCCGATCGCTGGGTTCAAGCGGCTGTTCTCGGCCCAGAGCCTGATCAACTTCGCCAAGGGGATCGCCAAGCTGGTGATCGTGTCGGGCGTCATGTTCGTGATCGCCTGGCCGGAGCGCGACCGGCTCGACGGGCTCATGACGCTCGATCCCGGCACCCTGCTGCTGACGGTCCGCGAGATGGCGCTGAAACTGCTCGCCGGCGTCATCGCCGTCATGACCATCGTCGCCGCGCTCGACTTCGCCTGGCAGCGGCACAGCTGGTTCAAGCGCCAGCGCATGTCGTTCAAGGAACTCAAGGACGAGTACAAGCAGACCGAGGGCGATCCGCACGTCAAGGCGAAAATCCGCCAGGTTCGGGCCGAACGCAGCCGCCAGCGCATGATGGCCCAGGTCCCCGATGCCACCGTGGTCGTCACCAACCCGACCCACTACGCGGTCGCGCTGAAATACGAGGCCGGCATGGCCGCGCCGGTCTGCGTCGCCAAGGGCATCGACAATGTTGCGCTGAAGATTCGCGAGATCGCCGGCGAGCACGACATCCCGATTGTCGAGAACCCGCCGCTGGCGCGGACGCTGCACGCCGCCATCGAGGTCAACGACCAGATCTCGCCGGAGCACTACAAGGCGGTTGCGCAAATCATCGGCTACGTTATGCAGACGAAGAAGAAGTCCCGGTGGCGGTCGAATCGCTCTCAATAGGCTAGAAATGCCTAGGCGCCACATTCCCGCCCACGAAAGGCTTCGGTTTAAGCGATGACCGAGACGCGCGTTGACCAGCCCATGACGGAGCCCGCCCAGGAGAAGCCGAACAAGGAAGGCTCGATCGGCCTTGTGATGCTGCTCGCCGCCGCCTTGATCGCGATCGCGGTCGCGCTGGCGCTGATGGGCCGCGAGGACGCCCGGCCGCTGGTGCTCGGTCTTCTCGCCTTCCTCGCCGTCGTCGGGGTGTTCGCCCTGTTCGCGGCGGCCGTCGGCGTCATCCGGTTTTCCGAGCGGCGCGCCGACGACGGCTTTTCCCAGATCATCGCCGAGGACATCCCCGAAGGCATGCTGGTGACCGGGCGCGGTGGCCGGATCCTCTACGCCAATGCCGCCTATTTGCGCCTGACCGACGCGGAGCGGCCGGCCGACGTGCGCGGCATCGAACGCGCCTTCGCTGGCGACGCCGAAGCCGCCGAGGCGATGTTCCGCCTGTCGCAGGCCGCTGCCGCCGGACGCCGGGCGGAGGAGGAAATCCGCACCGAGCGCAGCGCCGGCGACGGCGCCGAGCGCAAGGCCATCTGGTATCGGATCCGGGTACAGCCGCTCACCGCCAGCAAGGGTGGCACCCGCAAGGGCGAACTGCTCTGGCAGGTTGCCGACATCACCCAGGACCGGGTCCGCCAGGAGGACGTGTTCCGCGAGCTGCAGCGGGCGATCGACAATCTCGATCATGCGCCGGCCGGCTTCTTCTCCGCCGATGCCAACGGCCGCATCCGCTATGTCAACGCGACGCTGGCCGGCTGGCTCGGCTACGATATCGCCGAGACCGAAACCTCGAAACTGACGCTTGAAAAGGTCGTCTCGGGCGACGGTGCCGCGCTCGTCCAGGACATCGAACCGGCCCCC
>Ga0207814_101024_pt1 | contig 10906 bp, 7 predicted proteins | sample TtaePargueraPR_7_FD_187755 | JGI IMG/M metagenome (GOLD analysis project Ga0207814, IMG submission 187755) | Aerobic enrichment media microbial communities from Bioluminiscent Bay, La Parguera, Puerto Rico - Tt and P1 (2) (SPAdes) | ecosystem: Environmental > Aquatic > Marine > Unclassified ... | reverse complement strand
CCCTCCAGCGACCTGACGCCCGGTGCGGACCCGCGTATCCATGTGGACCTGCCACACCTGCAGTCCCTGGAGGGCCCCGCGCAAACACTAAATTTTTTGCCCCGCCAGCCCGCGCGCAGTGTACTCGCCGGCAGGCACAGCTCGCGCTTGCGCGGCCGTGGGCTCAACTTCGAGGAGCTGCGGGAATACTGGCCGAGCGATGATGTGCGCGCGATCGACTGGAAGGTGACCGCGCGCACCGGCGAGCCCCATGTACGGGTGTACACCGAGGAGCGGGATCGCCCGGCAATGATCGTGGTGGACCAGCGCATGTCCATGTTCTTTGGCACTGTGCACGCGATGAAATCCACCACCGCCGCAGAGGCCGCAGCGCTCGCCGCCTTCGCGGTGCTCCATCAGGACGACCGCGTTGGTGGCATCGTGATTCGCGACGACGGTCTCTATGCCCAGCGCCCCAAGCGCAACCGTCGCGCGCTCACTCGCTTTCTCACTGAACTGGCAGACGCGAATGCCGCCCTGCACGCGGATGCCCCCGTGCAAGCATCCACGTCACTGGATACGGTGCTGCAATCGGTGGCCAATATGGCGCGGCGGGACCACCTGATCCTGCTGATCAGTGACTTCGATGTGATCGGCCCCGCCAGCGACTGCCTGCTCGCCGGACTCGCCCGCCACAACGACGTAATACTGCTGCCGGTGTCGGACCCCAGCGCGGATGAAATGCCGGCGGATTTTGTCAGCGCTATTTCCGATGGCGATCGCCAGGCGACCCTGGATACCAGGGACAAGCAGCTGCATGCGGCTATGAACCAGTTCAACCGGGAACGCCGCGCCGCCATATACCGCTGGCACCAGCGCTACGCTATTCCCCTGGCCCCGCTATCTGCCGGTGAGGAGACGCTGCCACAGCTGCGACACCTGCTTGGCCTGGCCGGCAGCGTGCGGGAGGACGCCCATGGCACAGACTGACTCCGGCACCACAGCAAATACAGAAACCACGCTCCCGGACCTGATCGCACAACTGGTGCCACCACCGGTGCCGGAGGCCATTTCCCTATGGCCCCAGACCCCGCTGGCAAAAACCCTGCTCGCGATCCTGTCTGTGTTCGCCATTTATCTCATCTGGCGCGCCTTCCGCCACTACCGAAAAAACGCCTACCGACGCGCCGCCCTGAAAGCCCTGCGCACCGTGCAAGATGATCCGGGCGAGATTGCCGAACTACTGCGCCGCACCGCACTGGCCGTCTACCCCCGGCAACAGGTGGCCGGGCTAACCGGCGCCGACTGGCTGGCGTTCCTCAACCGGCAGTATCCGGGGGACGCATTCAACGGTGAGACGGGAGAAGCGCTGTTGCGCGGTGCCTATAAAAAGTGCGCGCCAAACGCAGCGCTCACTGCCGCCGCCCACCGCTGGATCCGCACACACAAAACCGAGATCCAATCTCCGCCGACCGGTGCCGGAACCACAGCGCCCCAGCCGGAGGGGTCACCGTGAGCGGATTGAGTTTCGCCACACCCTGGGTGTTTCTGCTGGTACCCCTGCCATTGCTGGTATGGCGATTGGCGCCGCCGTATCGCGAGAGAGTCGACGCCCTGCGCGTGCCGTTTTTTCAGCGCATCAGCGAGTACCTGGGACTCACTCCCGGATCCGGTTCTATCGTCCGCGGCCGCAGCCTGTGGACACTGGTGCTGGGCGTATCGACCTGGCTGTTGATCCTCACCGCACTGGCGCGACCGGAGCTCGAGGGCGAAGCCGTGACCATCCAGAAACCGGCGCGCGACCTGATTCTCGCGGTGGATATTTCCGGCTCCATGGAACAGGCCGACTTTACCGGCGCAGATGGCAGTCGCCAGCAGCGACTGGCCGGCGTAAAAGGCGTGCTGGCGGAGTTCCTCGCCGGCCGCGAAGGCGAGCGCGTGGCACTGATCGTGTTCGGCAGTAAGGCCTTTGTACAGGCGCCGCTTACGACCGACCTCGAAACCGTACTGGAACTGCTGCAGCAGACTGAAGTGGGCATGGCCGGCCCCCACACCGCGCTGGGCGATGCCATCGGCCTCGCCATCCGCCAGTTCGAAAGCAGCGAGGTCAAACAACGCCTGCTGATTCTGTTGAGCGATGGCAGCGACACCGCCAGCAACATGAGCCCGATCAATGCCGCCGCCATCGCAGCCCAGCGCCAGGTCAGGATTCTCACCATCGGTGTCGGCGACCCGCAGGGAGAATCGGAAAACCGGCTGGATACAGAAACCCTCAAGGCGATTGCCGAGCGCACCGGTGGCGAATTCTATTTCGCCGACGACCAGCAGGCGCTCACACGGGTGTACCGGCAAATAGATGCACTGGCCCCGAAAAAAGTCGACAGCGAAACCTACCGCCCCCATCGCAACCTCTCGCACTGGCCACTGGGCCTTGCCCTGGCGCTTGCACTGCTGGGTCTCGTGCTGCACCTGCTCAGCCAACCCGGCACACCGCGTGAGGTGACGTCGTGAGCGCACTCAGCGCATTTATTAGCGCATTTCATTTTCTGCGACCCGCGTGGCTACTGCTGTTACCGGTTGTGTTGCTGATCTGGTGGTGGCTGCGTCCCCGAGGTGAAAAAAAATGGAACAACGCGCCCAATGCTGTCGCGCCGCACCTGGCCCGCGCACTGAGCGTTGGTGAACATCAGCCGCGCCGCTGGCCGCGCTTTCGCCCTATCGACGGTCTCGCCACCCTGCTGTCACTACTTGCGCTCGCCACCGCAGGGCCGACCTGGACACGCCTGCCAGATCCGCTGATGGCGCGCACCGCGCCGTTGGTGGTGGTGATGCAGGTCAACCAGAGCATGGACCAACAGGATGTCCCCCCCAGCCGGCTGGAGCGCGCCAAACAAAAAGTCTACGACCTGCTGGAGCGCAGGGACGATGCGCCCACCGCACTGGTGGCCTACGCCGGCAGTGCACACCGGGTAGTGCCCCTCACCAACGATCAGAACCTGCTGCGTCCCTATGTGGAAGGACTGCAATCCGACGTGATGCCGGTGGACGGGAACAGCGCCGCCAGCGCATTGAAACTGGCCGAGCAGATGTTGCGACAACAGGAAACCCCCGGTGGCATCCTGTTCCTCAGCGACGGACTCGACCCCGGTGAGGTCGCCGCCTTCAATCAACGCAACCGCGATAACAGTCTGGGATTTCTGGTCCTGCTTCCGGGAAATACCGACATTCCCGGCGCACCGCAAGTGCGCGATGCGCGCGTCATCCGCGTCACACCGGATAGTGACGATATCGATAATTTCGTGCGCTACTTCGACAGCAGCTTCCAGCAGACTCTCGCCAAGGACGAAAACCTGCAGTGGAACGATCGCGGCTGGTGGCTGGCGTGGCCCGCGGCACTGTTAATGCTGCTGTGGTTCCGTCGCGGCTGGGTGTTACCGACGCAATCGGGGCTGCGCCGGAAAGCCGCTGCGCACACCGGCGCGGCGCTGATTCTGATTACAAGCGTGCTCGGTTACACAAACTATCTTTCCGTACCCGACGCCCTTGCACAGTCACCCACATCGAGCGTCGCCAGTGAGCCCGCGTCAGCGGAGAACGCCTTTCTCACCCGCCTGTTCACTCCGGATCAACTGGGTCAGTGGCTGCTGAATCGCAAGGAATACGCCCGCGCCGCCAATGCGTTTACCGACCCCTACCGGCGCGCCTATTCCCAGTACCAGGCCGGTCACTACGAGGACGCGGCCAATACACTTGCCTCCCTGGACAGCCCCGAGGCGATATTCACCCGCGCCATGGCACAGGTAAAAAGCGGCCAGTACCAGGATGCCATCGCCGGGTTCGAGCAGGTGTTGCAGATGGATGCGGACTTTCCCGGCGCAGAGAAAAACCTGCAGCTGGCGCGGGAGATATTCGCCTACATGCAGAAATCCCGCGGTGACGAGGAAGAGAAAGACGAACAGACACAGAGTGACGAGGACAGCTACGACAAACAACAGCAGAAAGAAGTGCAAGCGCCGGACAACCCCTCCAGCCAGACCGAAGTCAACCCCGAACAGTGGATGTCCACACTGGATACCAGCACCGGTGAATTTATGAAGCAGCGCTTTGCACTGGAGGCGGCAGACGGCGCACAACAGCGCGAGGCAAAAGAGCGGGCGCCGCCGCAGGAAGGCGCACAATGACCATGTCCCCGTATATGCCCATACCATATAGAGTTCTCTTGCGGCTTATGCTGGTTTTCCTGTTACCGGCTGCGGCAGCGCTTGCCCAAGACGATCCCGGCCAACAGGCCCCTGCACAATCCGTCTCAGAAGCTTCCGACAAACCCATCGTGCGCACGGAGTTGTCGCAAACCGCGCTTGTGCCCGGACAGTCGGTCACCTTCCGCATCACGGTACTGGTGCCGACCTGGCTGACCAGACCAGTGGATTTCCCGGTCTTCGACCGTCCCAACCTCTCGGTCACTCTCCCGGACCGATCCACCGTGTCCACCAGCGAGACCATTGACGGCAAAACCTGGTCAGGCGTCGTGCGCGATTACCAGCTGGTGCCGCTGACCCCGGGCACCTTTGCGTTACCGACCACCACCCTCGAAGTGCACTTTCGAAACCCGGACGGCGCCGACGACATCATGCACAAGGTACCGCTTACCGCCGAGTCACTCACGGTTTCCGCGCCCAAGGGCGCGGAACAGCTGAAGCCCTATATCGCGGCGCGCGACCTGCAACTCGAGCAGCAAATCGCGGGTGACCCGGACCAGCTGCGCCCCGGCGACAGTTTCAGCCGAACGGTCACAGCGAAAATCCAGGGCTCCACCGTCATGTTCGTCCCGCAGCTACTCAATACCAGCGCACCGGCGGGGATCGCGGCCTATGCGGCCACGCCCACGGCTACCGATGACGGCGCCGGCGGCAGGGACGACAGCGGGGTTCGCGAGGAGAAAGTCACCTACGTGGCCGGGTCACCGGCGCGCGGAACCTTGCCCGCGGTAGAGCTCCGGTGGTACGACCTGGACGATGGCAGCATCCAGACCAGCGTGGTGGAAGCAGTCAACATCCGGGTCAGGGGGGCGCCGTTGACCAGCCGCCTTTCACCGGGCCAGTGGCTGTTTACCGCAGCGCTGCTCGGCGCAGTGGCGTGGGTACTCTGGCAGCGCCTGCCGCCGCTGATCGCCCGCCTGCACAAGCGCCGCGCCGCTTACCAGCGCGCCCGCGCCGCCGATGCACTGCGACAATTACAGCTCGCCGCACAACGTCGTGACTATTCGGCTGCGCTCGCCGCCGCCGTGAAACTGGAAACCCGTCCCGGTTATCGGGATTCGGCAATCCCGAATGCGCTGCTGGCCCTGGGGCGTGCCCGGTATGGTGACACCGCCGCGACGGTATCGGCCGACCCACTGTGGCAGCAGCTTGAACGGGCTGTCGACACCTTCGCCGCGAAAAACCAATTGCACCGAGACCGCAACACCCTGCCCCCACTCAACCCCGACAGCACCCGCTGAACCAACCAGTTCACTTATTTTGCCTCGCTTTATGAAAAAAAATTATCGCGCCCACGCCGCCTGGTAGAAGAACACGAACTAGAGTTATAGAAGCAATAACTTCAGGTAAGCACTTCACTGCAGTATTTTGGGAAGTCATATGCACCTACTGAACCCCCTCCGCAACCTCTTGATTGCGACGCTCTTTTTACTGACGGCACCGGCCATCAGTCTGGCGGAGTCGCTCCCCTCCTGGAACGATGGCGATACCAAGAAGGCGATTACCGAGTTTGTGGAATCCGTAACCCGTGAGGGATCTGCCGATTTCATACCGGAAGACCAGCGTATCGCCACCTTCGACAACGATGGCACCCTGTGGGCGGAAAAGCCCATGTACTTTCAGCTGATTTACGCCATGGATCAGGTGAAGAAGATGGCACCCCAGCACCCGGAGTGGAAAACCCAGGAGCCTTTCGCTTCAGTTATTCGCGGTGACACCGAAAAAGTACTGGCCAGCGGTAAAGAAGGCCTGATGAAAATCCTCGCCGCCACGCACACGAATATGACCGCTGAAGACTTTCAGTCGGCCGTCACTAGCTGGCTGCAAACCGCTCGTCATCCCAAGACCAATCGCCCCTACAACGAGATGATCTACCAGCCGATGCTGGAGCTACTCACGTACCTGCGTGCGAACGGCTTCAAGACATTTATCGTGTCCGGGGGCGGTGTCGATTTTATGCGGGTCTTTGCGCAGGAGACCTATGGCATTCCGCCAGATCAGGTGGTCGGCTCCAGCCTCAAGGCCAAGTACGAAGTGCGCGATGGCAAGCCGGTCATCCTCAAACTGCCCGAAGTCAACCTCATCGATGACAAGGAGGGCAAGCCGGTGGGCATTCACCAGTACATCGGCCAACGCCCGGTTTTCACAGCCGGTAATTCCGACGGTGACTACCAGATGCTCGAGTACACCACTGCCGGCAGCGGCCCCCGATTCGGTCTGATCCTGCATCATACCGATGCCAAGCGCGAATGGGCCTACGACCGCAAATCCCACGTCGGCCAGCTCAACAAAGCGCTGGATGACGCCAGCAAGAAAGGCTGGACGGTCATCGACATGCAGAAAGACTGGAAAGTGATCTTTCCAGCCAGCAAGCAGTAAAGGTCAGTTTAACGTCTTGCAGATACTCCCCCCGTTCCCAAACCTTCACTCAGCCCGGAGGACACCATGAAGAAACTCAGCTTGCGGCGCCTGCTCAAAGTGCCGATTTCCGTTACCGCAGCGGCACTGCTCGCCGTTTGCAACACCGCCGCCCAGGCCCAGGAAAAACCCAATATCCTGGTGATCTGGGGTGACGATATCGGCGTGTGGAACATCAGCCACAACAGCCGCGGTATGATGGGTTACATGACACCCAATATCGACCGCATTGCCAAAGAGGGTCTGTCGTTTACCGACTATTACGGCCAGCAGTCCTGTACCGCCGGGCGTGCCGCGTTTATGGGCGGCAATGTACCAATCAGAACCGGCATGACCAAGGTCGGCCTGCCCGGCGCCAAAGAGGGCTGGCAGGAGTCCGACGTGACCATTGCCGCGGTGATGAAAAGCCTGGGCTATGCCACCGGCCAGTTCGGCAAAAACCACTTCGGTGACCGCGACGAACACCTGCCGACCAACCACGGCTTTGATGTGTTCTTCGGCAACCTCTATCACCTGAATGCGGAGGAAGAACCGGAAAACCGCGACTACCCGAAAAATCCGGAGTTCCGCAAGAATTTTGGTCCCCGCGGCGTGGTCAAAGCCACCGCGGACGGCAAGATCGAGGATACCGGCCCGCTGACCAAGAAGCGCATGGAAACGATTGATGAGGAGACCCTGGCGGCAGCCATGGACTTTATCAAGCAGCAGGTCGACGCCGGCAAGCCGTTCTTCGTGTGGTGGAATGCCACCCGTATGCACTTCCGCACCCATGTGAAGGAAGAGCACAAGGGCCTGTCCGGTCCGACTGGTAACGAATACCAGGACGGCATGGTCGAGCACGATCAACACGTGGGTAAACTGCTGGATCTTCTCGATCAGCTGAAGATTGCCGACAACACCATCGTGTTCTACTCCACCGACAACGGGCCTCACTTCAACACCTGGCCGGATGCGGGTACCACCATCTTCCGCGGTGAAAAGAACTCCAACTGGGAGGGCGCCTACAGGGTACCGGCATTCGTGCGCTGGCCGGGCAAGTTCCCCGAGGGGAAAACCCTGAACGGTATTGTTGCCCACGAGGACTGGCTGCCCACCTTCGCGGCCGCCGGCGGCAACCCGAATATCAAGGAGCAACTGCTGAAGGGCACCAAACTGATTGGACGCAATTACAAGAACTACATCGACGGTCACAACATGCTGGATTATTTTTCCGGCAAAGCGGAAGAGTCGCCCCGTCATGAGTTCATCTACGTGAATGACGACGGTCAGATAGTAGCCATGCGCTACGATGCCTGGAAAGCGGTGTTCCTGGAAAACCGCGGCGAGGCATTCGGCGTGTGGATGGAGCCCTTCACCGAGTTGCGTATTCCCCTGCTCTTCAATCTGCGTCGGGATCCGTTTGAGCGTGCGCAACACAACTCCAACACCTACTATGACTGGATACTGGACCGCGCGTTTGTCTTCGTACCACTACAGCAGATGGCAGCGAAATTCCTCAAAACCATGGAAGAATATCCTCCCAGTCAGACACCAGGTTCCTTTAACCTGAAAAAGATTGAGGAACAGCTGAAAGCGGGCGCAGCCCACAGTAACTAAACATTACCGTGACGCCCAACGAGAAAGGCCCACATCGCAGGATGTGGGCCTTTTTTTGCTCTCGCGATTTGTGCGTATATCAGTCTGGGTTATACCAGATCGGGCTGGAAAAGGCGCGCTCCTGATGCACCATAGGGACCTTTTTGTCCATCTCGATCTTGTTACGTAACTTGTCATAAAGTGTCCAGCGCGGCGTGGGAATTTCCAGCACCCGTACGTAGTACACCGCCTTGTGCTGCGGATTGAACTCCTTGTCCTCGAAGTAGCCGATCAATTGGGCATCACCGATATCATTGCTGTACTCGCCGGTTGCCATATCCACGGTATTGCCCACTTTCTGGATATGCCCCTGCCCATCCAGCTTGCGATCGCCGGACCATTTGACGTTGTAAATTTTTTCATGAGTCTTGCCTTCGCCATCGACCCAACCCTTGACGATCTGGACACGGTCCAGATTGGCGCCATCCGGATCTTTCATTGCCGCTACCAGGAAGCCAATCTTGCGTGTTTCATCGCCGCCACTCAGTTTGCCGCCCATGGGCACACCCTTCTCATAGCCCGCTGCGGCCAGGTCACCCTCGGCATCGGATGCACTGAAGTCAAACCCGCCAAAGAACCTCACCGTCATGCGCGGACCGGTGGTTGCGAACGTCTCCTTGCGCATCATGGCGTCCCAGATCGCTTCCCGGGTATTTTCGGTGGCCCATACCCCCATGGTGCCGGATGCGGACATCTCCCACCCCATGTAGGTGTCTGTCGGGCCAGACAATAGCGGGAACTTCCAGCGCTCCTTGTTACTGGGTTCCAGCGTCTTGAACTTGCCGAAGAAGTTATCCTCGTCCGTGGAAGACAGGCCTGTGTGAGTGTCCGTTGCCGCGTTGGCACCGTACTGGAAGGGATTGACACCCAGCTCGTTTTCGATGCGCATCCCCTCCTTGAGGGCAGGACGCCAGTATTCGAATTTAAAGGAGCCCTTGGGCTTGGGTTTCAGGATCAGGTTGCCCCGATCCCATAGGTCCCAGCTGGCAAATTCGTCTTCCGGTGAAAGGCTCGGGTGTGACTCACTCTGCCCCTTGTACTGGGTCAGCTCGTACAGCGGTTCATAGCGCGCCCGGGTCTCCGCCCATTCTTTTGTCATCGGCGAGCCGTCAAAGCGCTTCTGTTCGAACATGCGCCCATTGGACATGTTGCCGTTATGGGGAATCGCCAGTACGCGGCCGCCAGTACTGTCTTCATAGGACTTCATCCAGGCCCATAACTTTTCCGGGTCCTGGGTTTCAAACGTGGTCAGCGGTAGCAGCGAGCGCGTCTTGCTGGCGTCGTCGCGGAAAATGACATTACGATGCAGGTTGTCGCCGCCACCGGCATTCACCGTCCATTCGTAAGCGATGAAAGTGGTGAACTCACCGGGTTTGTAGAATTTCTCCGCCGCATCCACGGTTTTTTCCCAGGCGGACTTCATCCACTTGGGATCCATCACCTCCTTCGGCAACGTGCCTTCCGACTGCATTACGATCAGCTCGCTCTTGGCTTCCGCCGCCCTTTTTTCATCACCGGAATTCAATGCCTCGCTCCAGCGCTTGAGGGTCGGATCCTTCATCATCTCCGGGTTGCCGGCCACCAGCTCATTGATCACGCCCATGCCGTCGGAATGGTCGGTGATCATAAACCAGTCGTAGGGCTTGGAGATTTTGGCCGGCAGGCCGGTATTGGATTTCACTTCCTCGCCGATGGCAAAGCGGTAGGCATCTTCCGGTGTCAGGATCGCGCCGTCCATGCCCGCATCGGCGGACCAGCCGGTGTGTACGTGGGTGTCGCCGAAATAGGCCTGGGTGGGGTAATCGCCAGTGCTGCCCGCACCAGCGGCGGCGGACGTTTGTTCCCCTGCTGATGCCGTCTTCTGGGTATCCGTTGCTCCTTCAGGAACCGTATCCGCGCTCGTATCCGTGGCCGGTACGGGGCTTTCTGCGAAAGCATCGGCATTTGCCGATTTGTTGTCTGAATCCGTACCACAGGCACTGAGGAGTGCCGCCATGGATGTCGCCATAAGTAGGGTTGGTAAGATTTTCATGTAAACATCCTTGTATGGGTTTTTGCGGAATCCTATGAGCGAGCAGCGACGCTAGCGGTTCATCGAGGCACTATTGATCATCTTGCTCACGTCTGAAACCTGAGCCGAAAAGCTTTCCTGTGTAGGGGGAAACTTCTCAAAACTTTTCACGAACTCGGCGATCTGTGCACCCGCTGGTCCCAGGGTCCAGGAACGATTTTCGGCCCATTCATCATAACCGCGCGCATGGATAAACCGCTCAAAGGGATCCAGTTTCAGGTTGATGATATAGGGGGTGGTCAAACCCTGCTGAGTGCCGCGGAACCACTCTTCCTGGTCGATAAAAAGAAACTTCCAGTCGCCCCAGCGCATGCCGTGAAAGGTGGTCTCGGTGAAGTAATAGAATTCCTTGCGCTTGCTCTCGCCCTGCTCCAGCAGCAGCGCGCTCTGGTCATACCCGTCCAGGTGGGCCTTCTGGTTCTTGCCGTGGATTTTCTTGCCGGTCAGCAGTTCCTGTTTGATATCCTTTTCGCCCAGCCAGGACATGAAGGTGGGCACCCAGTCCTCCATGGTCATGAATTCTCCGGTGTGGGTACCGGCGGGG
>Ga0207814_101023_pt1 | contig 10913 bp, 11 predicted proteins | sample TtaePargueraPR_7_FD_187755 | JGI IMG/M metagenome (GOLD analysis project Ga0207814, IMG submission 187755) | Aerobic enrichment media microbial communities from Bioluminiscent Bay, La Parguera, Puerto Rico - Tt and P1 (2) (SPAdes) | ecosystem: Environmental > Aquatic > Marine > Unclassified ... | reverse complement strand
GAGGGTCTCATCAAGCCGATCTCGCGTGAGCGGTTCGAGCCCTACTACGACAAGATGATGCCCCAGTTCGCGCCGCCCTATGAGTGGGCGATGGACAAGTCGGGCGAGCACCTGCTCGGCATGACCCAGCGCTTCGGCCCGTTCTCCTTCGTCGTCAACACCGACAAGATCAGCCGGGAAATGGCCGAGGACCAGGGCTTCAAGCTGTTCCTCGATCCGAAGATGAAAGACCGCTACGGCGTCCTGACCTACGACAACTGGAACGTCTTCCACATGTGCATCACCTCGGACATCGATCCGTTCAAGAAGCACTCGGCGGAAGAAATCGCCGCGTTCGGCGGCACCGCGAAGCAGATCTTCAACGGCGCCAAGATCCTTACCGACGACCTCGTCCAGATGAACCTGGCACTCATCAACGGTGAAATCGACGCCTACTTCACCGGCGGCACCTACACCGCCTCTCCGGCCCGCTTCGACGGCGCCACCAACGTGCGCGGCATCACGCCGAAGTCCGGCCCGATGGACGGCAAGGGCGGTATCGTCTGGATCGAGTTGACGTCGGTCGTCAACAATCCCGATCCCTCGGCGCTGTCTGAGGATTTCCTCGCCTATGTCCAGCGTCCCGATGTGTCCAAGAAGGTGGCGTTTGCCGAAGGCACCTACAATCCGGTGACCCAGATGGGTACCAAGGAGGTGTTCGACACCTTCACCAAGGACGAGCTGGACGCCATCCAGTGGGATTCGCTCGAAGAGGAAATGGCGAACTCCGTCGACTACGACATCAACCCCGACTACGCGGAAATGTACGAGCTGTACTCCGCTGCCAAGCGCGACCGCGAGGGCTGATCGCGTCACAGTCGCGGCCTTAAGGAATACCGGGAGAGTCCATGAGTGAAGTCCGCCAGCCTTTCCTTGAATTGAAGGGTGTCACGAAGCGTTTCGGTCAGTTTACCGCCGTTGCCGACGTGAACCTGGCAATCTCGGAAGGGGAGTTCTTCACCCTCGTGGGCCCTTCCGGCTCCGGCAAGACCACGATGATCCGCATGCTGGTCGGCATGGACCGGCCGACCAGCGGCGAAATGATCCTGCAGGGCAAGGTGATCAACGACGTGCCGGCCAACAAGCGGCCGACCTGCATGGTGTTCCAGTCCCTTGCCCTGTTCCCGCACAAGTCGGTCGGCGAGAACATCGAGTTCTCGATGAAGATCGCCGGCGTCGACGCCGGGACCCGGCGCAAGCGCGCCAACGAACTGCTTGAGCAGCTTCGGCTGCCCCTCGACTATTACGACAAGGGCGTCAATCAGTGCTCCGGCGGCGAACGCCAGCGCATCGCGCTGGCCCGCGCGCTGGCCTTCGATCCGCAGATCCTGTTCTTCGACGAACCGCTGTCGGCGCTCGATTTCCGGCTGCGCAAGACGCTCGAAAAAGAGCTCAAGGACATTCACCGCGAGACCGGCAAGACGTTCGTCTACATCACCCATTCGCTCGAGGAGGCGATGGTGATGTCGGACCGCATCGGCATCATGCGCGAGGGCCGGATCGTCCAGGTCGGCAAGCCCCACGAGATCTACAACGAACCGGTCGACAAGTTCGTCGCCCAGTTCATGGGCGAGGTGAACACGCTGGATGTGGAAGCCGACGGCGCGGACCGCGTCAAGGACCTTGCTTCGGGCATGTCCTATGCGGTCGCGAAGATGCCGGCGGGCTTCACCCGGGGCAATCTCATCATCCGTCCCGAAGTCATGAAGATCGGCAAGGGCGCCGCCGACATGCCGAACAAGGTGGAAGGCGTCCTGTTCAACGACTACGCGCTCGGCTCGCGCATCCAGTACCAGGTCCGCAGCACCACGACGGACATGCAGTGGCTCGTCGAACGGCTCCAGGACGAGCCGTATGAAGGTGGGCTCGACGACACGGTCGCGATCGGCTGGCGGCCCGAAGATTCCATTCTCGTAAGCGAGTGAGCGGCATGGCCGGGGGAAAAGCCGAACGCCACGGCGACCATGTGAGCTGGTTCAGGCAGCCGGGCGTCCTGGCCGCCCTGCCGGTCAGCCTGTTCCTGTTGGTCGGCTTCGCCGGGCCGCTCCTGATGGTCATCGGCTACAGCTTCATGCCGCCGCGGACCTTCTCGCTCGATCAGGCGCCGACCCTTGCCAACTACGTATCGGTGGTGACCGACAGCTACTACCTGTCTTTCGTCTGGTCGCTTTGGCTGGCAGTTGTCACGGTCGTCCTGCTGTTCCTGATCTGCTACCCGATCGCCTACGGCATGGCGAAACTGTTCGGCCGTTGGGCCAATCTGGTCACGGCGGCCGTCGCCATCCCGATCCTGATTTCGGAAAACATCCGGCTGTTCGGCTGGGTGCTCATACTGCTCAAGAACGGCATCTTCGACGGCACCATGCAGACGCTGTTCGGCGTCAGCGTCTCGGGCCTGCTCTATACTGTGCCGGCCATCATATTCGGCCTCGTCTACGTCTATCTGCCGTTCATGCTGTTCCCGCTGGTGATCGGGATCACGATGATTCCGGATGCGCTCAAGGAAGCCGCGTCCGACCTCGGCGCCAGCCGCTGGCAGATCTTCAGAGAAGTCGAGCTGCCGCTGGCCATGCCCGGCATCATGATCGGCGGCATCCTGACATTCATCCTGGTGCTGGGCTCGCTGGCGGAATCGAAGATCCTCGGCGGCCAGGTCATCGTAATGATTTCCGACGACATCGAATCCGCCTTCACCTTCGCGCAGAACTGGCCCAAGGGATCGGTGCTCTCGGTACTGCTGCTCGCGCTTTCCGGCCTGATCGTGTTCGTGCTGTTCCGGCGGATCGATCTCGACCGCATCATCGGCAGGCGGTGACCATGGAACTCAGCGCCTCGCAGAGACTGACGCGGACGATCATCGTCATCTGGACGTGCGTCGTCATCTTCTTCCTGTATGTGCCGATGGCGGCGATCATCCTCGCCTCGTTCTCCAAGCAGCGGTACTTCCGCTTCCCGATCAGCACCTGGACGACGGAATGGTACACCAAGACACTGGAGTCGCTGTCCGTCCGCGACCTGCTGTGGACGTCGCTGTCGGTGGCGCTTCTGGTGACCCTGTTCTCTGTCTTGCTGGCGTTCTTCGGCGCCCTCGCCTTCGCCCGCTACGAGTGGAAGGGACGCAAGCTGTACCAGCGACTGGTGCTTCTGCCGATCTTCTTCCCGCAGGCGGTGCTCGGGCTGGCGCTGCTGCTGTGGTTCTCTGCGATCGGCGTGACCACGAGCTGGCAGACGGCTGTGTTCGCGCACATGATCTGGATCGTCCCGATCGTCGTTCTCATCATGTCCATCCAGGTCTACAGCTTCGATCCAGCGCTCGAGGAAGCCGCCTTCGATCTCGGCGCGAGCCGCTGGCAGGTGCTGCGCGAGATCACGCTGCCGATCCTGTCGCCCGGCATCATCTCGGGCGGGATCTTCGCGTTCCTGCTGTCGTGGGGCAATTTTCCGCTGTCGCTGTTTTCGACCGGCGCCGACCAGACCGTTCCCGAATGGCTGTATGCGAAGATGGTGTCCGGCTACACGCCGCAGGTGCCAACCCTCGGCTCGCTGACCATGTCGGGCGCGACGGTCTTCCTGATCGTGGTCTACATCGCCTGGCTGGCGCTGACCGCGCGAAGCCGCAGGATGCGTGGGCGTGCGGCCGCAGAATGACGTTGAGGACACAGAAAGGGAGGAGCCAGCCATGCTGACATCTATCGCGGGGAAATCCGTAATCGTGACCGGGGCCAGCAAGGGCATCGGCAAGGGGATCGCGCGGGTCTTCGCCAATCAGGGCGCGAAAGTCATGCTGGTCGGCCGTGACGGCGAAGCCGCCAAGGCGGCCGCCGCCGAGATCGGCAACGGGGCGCAGGGCATGTCGGCGGACGTCGCCGACTGGGAACAGTCCCAGGCGATGGCCAAGGCGACTGCAGACGCCTTCGGCGGCATCGACGTTCTATGCGCAAATGCGGGCGTCTATCCGCAGACCAATCTGGAAGAGATGGCGGCCGACGAGTGGGATCTCGTCATGGGCACCAATCTGAAGGGCAATTTCCTGTCGGTGAAGGCCTGCCTGCCCTGGCTCAAGAAGTCCGGCGAAGGCCGCGTCATCCTGACCTCCTCGATCACCGGGCCGGTCACCGGCTTCCCGGGCTGGTCGCACTACGGCGCCAGCAAGTCGGGCCAGCTCGGCTTCATGCGCACGGCCTGCATCGAGCTCGCGAAATACGGGATCACCATGAACGCGGTGCTGCCGGGCAACATCATCACCGAAGGTCTCGAAGATCTCGGCGAGGACTACCTGGAGACGATGGCCGCCTCGATCCCGCTGAAGAAGCTCGGCCGTGTCGAGGATATCGGCAACGCGGCGCTGTTCCTGGCCTCCAGGGAAGCCAACTACATCACCGGCCAGAGCATCATCGTCGACGGCGGCCAGATCCTGCCGGAATCGCTCGAAGCGATTGAATAAGTCTTGAAGCCGGCTGCGGGCTGCCGCCCAGGTAGCCTGCCCGGCGCTAGTGCCCGGCTTCCGGTTCGAGGGTGGCGCCGCTGCCGTTCAGGCTGCGCCGCACTTGGGTCGGCGAAACGCCGGTCCACCGGCGCACGGCGCGCGAGAAGGCCGACAGTTCCGAATAGCCGAGCAGCAGCGCGATCTCCGAAATCGGCAGGTGGCGCTGGCGCAGATAACTCATGGCTAGGTCACGCCGGGTCGTTTCGATCAGATCCTTGAACGGAATGCCTTTCTGGGCCAGGGCCCGGTGCATGGCTGTCGGGGTGACCCGAAGATCCTCGCTGACCGTTTCGAAGGTCGGACATCCCTGCGGCAGGCGGTTACGAATGGCGCTGTGGATGGAATCGAACAGGCTGCGCGGCGCATTGTCGATCTGCGAGAGCTGCTCCAGGCACGTCCGCATCATCGTCATGAGCGTCAGGTCGCAGCCCGGCATCCGGCGTTCGAGAATGTCGGGCTTGAACAGCAGCGCGTTGGTCTGCTGGGCGAAGTAGACCGGTGCCCCGAAGGCGCGTTCATGGTCCTGGAAATCGGGCGGGCGCGGGTGCTCGAAATGCACCTCGTCGGGCGACCACCCTGCCCCGCAGCATTCGCGCAGGACATTCAGGAACATGCCCAGCGAAAGCTCGGCATCCTGTCGGCGTTCGACGATCTCCGGCGCGACGATCTGGTACTCGATGCGCACGAAACCGTCGGTTCCGGTCACGAAGCGCATAACCGAGGATTCCTGATGATAGCGGAACAGGCCGACCAGGTTTTCCAGCGCCGCGCCGAGCGTCGGCGCCGAAATCGCGGCATAGCCCCACAGCCCGAGATCGCGCGGCTGGAACTGGTTGCCGAACCAAAGGCCGAAATTGTCGTAGCTGGTGCGTTTCGAGGCCTCTTCGAACAGCGTGCAGAAGTCCGACAGGCGCAGCTTGAGCGTCGTCGATCCGGCCATTTCCGGCGCGATGCCCGCATTCCCGAAGATTGTGTCGATATCGCCGCGCAGACCGTCGATATAATCAACAATACCCGTGGCTGCCGCTGCGATGACGGCAGGCTCGGCGCCGTTAGCGGCGGAAGTTTCGTTGCCGTCGATCACGGGTGCGTCAGTGCCCATTGGCCTCCCGCCGCCTGTCTTTGAGGCATGTCGTGAGATTGCCGGGAAAATGACCATCGCACACGGTCCGGGCGGGGATCAAGCGCGTGCCGATCCACGGTCCGCCGTTCCGCAGTGCGGGAATGCCCGCCGGCGGCGTCATGCCGGCGCGCCTGCGATCATCACGGCGGTTCCCGCCCGCTCCATCGCAGCGGCCAGTTCGCCCTCCGGCGCAGCGTCGGTGATCAGGGTCGTCGTTGCGCTCCACAGCCCGTAGACGGTGAGCGATGGCCGGCCGAACTTTTCGTGATCGGCCAGAATGTAGGTTTCCGAGGCCCGGCGCATCATCGCCCCGTAGATCAGGCCGGGCCCGATCGCGGCATCGTTCGGCCCCTCGCTGGTCAGGCCGGTCGCGCCGAGAAAGGCCTTGTTCGCCCGGAACCGCCCCAGCGCCTCGACGGTATCCGCGCCATGGATCAGGCCCTCGCGGCCGTCATAGAGGCCGGGCAGCATCAGCACCTTGATCTGCGAATTGACCGACAGCGTCATGGCGATGCTGAAAGCGTGTGTGATGACGGTCAAAGGCTCGCCGACGCCCGCCAGCCGACGCGCGAAATGGAGCGTGGTGGCGCCGCCGCCGATCATCAGGATGTCGTTGCGTTCCAGCGTATCCACGGCCCTCGCGGCGATCCGTTCGCGCTCTTCCACCATCAGCGCCTGGCGCTCGGCCAGCGCCGGCTCGTAGGTGATCGGCCGAACCGCCCCGCCATAGGTGCGGTTGATCACGCCCTTCGCGTCGAGTTCGGCCAGGTCGCGCCGGATCGTTTCCGTCGAAACGCCAAGCCGATCGGCCAGTTCGTGCACCCGCATGGTCGGCGAAACCCCAAGCGTCGCAACGATTTTGTCCTGCCGGTCCGCTTTCGCCATCGCACCCGTTCCGTTCGATCGGCCGTCTGGCCGTAACCGCACAGCCTAGGTCGGTTCTGACCGGAGCACAACAAGAACCGGCCGGACTCGGGAATTTTATGAGGGATTTACAACAAGAAAATGTTGATATATGGTCATTATCTGACTGCCTTTGGTCATTGAGGGTTGGCATGTTCGACTATGGTCACTTCAGCTTCGCCTCGAAGCAGGATCTGTTCGACAAGGCGATCGAGTACTGGAATCCGGACAAGACCCGGTTCTGGCAGGACATCGGCGTCGATCTGGTCATCGACCGGCGCGAGGGCTACTGCCTCTACGACATGAACGGCCGGCGGCTGATCGACCTGCATCTGAACGGCGGCACTTACAATTTCGGACACCGGCATCCCGAGCTGGTCGAGACGCTGAAGGGCGCCCTCGACTATTTCGACATGGGCAACCACTGGTTCCCCTCGGTCGCGCGGGCCGCACTGTCGGAAAAACTCGTCAAGACGTCGGACGGCATGAGCTACGCCGTCTTCGGCGCCGGCGGGGCCGAGGCCGTGGAGATCGCGCTGAAGAGCGCGCGCTACGCCACCAAGCGCCGCAAGATCGTCTCGATCATCAAGGGCTATCACGGCCATTCCGGGCTCTCGGTCGCCACCGGCGACGACCGGTTCTCGAAGATCTTCCTGGCCGACCGCCCGGACGAATTCATCCACGTGCCGTTCAACGACGTAGCGGCGATGGAGGCTGCGCTGAAGGGCCGGGACGTCGCCGCCCTGATCATGGAAACGATCCCGGCGACCTACGGCTTCCCGATGCCGAACGAAGGCTATCTCGCCGCCTGCCGGGATCTCTGCACCAGGTACGGGACCGTCTACATCGCCGACGAGGTGCAGACCGGCCTGATGCGCACCGGCGAAATGTGGGGATGGCAGGCCTACGGGATCCAGCCCGACATCTATGTGACCGCGAAGGGACTGTCCGGCGGCATCTACCCGATCAGCGCCGCCGTCGTGAACGACACCTGTGGCGGCTGGCTCAACGAGGACGGCGCCGCGCACATCAGCACCTCCGGCGGAGCCGAACTCGGCTGTGTCGTCGGACACAAGGTGATCGAGATGCTGCAGCGCCCCGAGGTGGTCGCCAATGTCGAGACGGTCGCCGACTTCTTCGCCGAAGGCATGGCAAAGATGATGCAGCGCCACGGCGACATCTTCACCGGCGTGCGCCAGAAGGGCGTCATTCTGGGCCTCGAATTCAACCACCCCGAAGGCGCCGTCTACGTGTCGCGGGCGCTCTACGAGCACGGCGTGTGGGCGATCTTCTCCTCGCTCGACAAGCGCGTCCTGCAGTTCAAGCCGGGCGTCCTGCTGACTGCGGACATGTGTCAGGAAATTCTCGATCGGTTCGACGCCGCGATGCCGCGGGTGCGCGAGCTGATCCATGCGGCGAAGAAAGCGGCGTAATGCGAAGAAACACGGCAGCCGTATCGGAAACCGGGAGAGCGTAATGAGTGAAGTCACCGAACAGCGGCTGAAGACGCCGGACGTCGACCTCGAACGCGCCCGCATGATGCTGGAGCGCGCCCGCTGGGGAGCCGCGAAGCTGCAGAAGATGGATCGCGCCGCGATCATGGCCGCCGTCGATGCGGCGGCGGCGGCGGGTCACGCCAAGGCGCGCCACTATGCAGAGTGGGCCGTTCGGGAAACCGGCTACGGCGTCGTCGACCACAAGATCATGAAGAACGAGGCCTGTTCCAAGGACATCGTCGATCTCTACCGGGACGAGGACTTTGTCAGCCCGCGGATTGACAAGGCCGGCAAGATCGTCGAACTGCCCCGCCCCGCCGGCGTCATCTTCGCGCTTGTCCCGGTCACCAATCCCGTCGCCACGGTCTTCTTCAAGACGCTGCTCGCCCTGATGACCCGCAATGCGATCATCATCAGCCCGCATCCCGGCGCCAAGGAAGTGTGCGCCGACGCGGCCCGCACGCTCGCCGAAGCGGCCAGGGCGGCCGGCGCCCCCGACGGCGTCATTCAGGTTCTCGACGAGCCGACGATCCCGCTGATCGAGGCCATCATGAGCGACGAACGCGTCGACCTGATCGTCGCGACCGGCGGCCCGTCCGTGGTCAAGGCCGCCTACCGGTCCGGCAATCCGGCGCTGGGCGTCGGACCGGGCAACGCGCCGGTGCTCGTCGACGACACGGCCGATCTGGCGGTGACGGCGAAACGCATCGTCGACTCCAAATCCTTCGACAACTCGATCCTGTGCACCAACGAATCGACGGTTCTGGCCTTCGAGTCCATTGCCGACGACCTGCTCGACGAGATGCGCAAGGCCGGCGCCCATGTCTGCACGCCCGAGGAGGCCGACAGGGTTCGCGCCCTGCTGTTCCACGACAACGGCTTCAACACCGAGGTGATCGGCAAGGACGCGTCGTGGATCGCCGAACGGGCGGGTTTCCGCGCACCGAAGGCGAAGATCCTGGTCACCCCGGTGGCGCTCGTGCAGCCGGAGGAAAAGCTGGTGCGCGAAAAGCTGTGCCCGGTGCTCGGCTTTGCCCGCGCCGGCGGCGTCGACCAGGGCGTTTCGGCGGCGCGCTCGATGATGCGGCGCAGCGGCAAGGGACACACGGCCGCCGTGCACTCCCGGAACGAAAAGACGATTCTGGCCTATGCCGCCGCCGTTCCCGCCCTGCGCATCGTGGTCAATACCGGCTGCTCGCTCGGCGCGGCGGGCTTCGAGACCAATCTCGGCCCCTCGATGACGATCGGAACCGGCTTCATCGGCGGCTCCTCGATCGGCGACAACCTGACGCCGCACCATTTCGTCCATTTCGCCCGGATTGCCTACAACAAGGCCGCGTCTGAAGCCTTCGGCGCATTCGAGGGCCTCGATCCGCTGCAGCTCGAAGAGGTCCCGGCCGCGACGCTGCCCCCGCAGCTGACGGCCCTGCCCGGCGGCGACCAGATCGACGCCGGCGCGCTGCGCCAGGAACTCCGCAAGATCATCCTCGAGGAACTGAACGCGGCGCTCGCTGCCTGAGCCCGACCTCACAAGCCCACTGCGAAAGACACATGGCCACGCTACGTTCCTTCATCTTCATCGATCAGCTGCAGCCGCAGACCATGTGCTATCTCGGCACCTGGATCCGCGGGTCGCTGCCGCGCACCAACATGGCCGCGCAGATCATCGAGGTCGCGCCGGGCCTCGACATCGAGCCGCTGACCGACACCGCCCTGAAGGAAGCCGAGGTCAAAGGCGGCATCCTCGTGGTCGAGCGGCAGTTCGGCTATCTGGAGTTCCATTCCCGCGAGACGTCGGCGGTCAAGGCGGCCGCCGAAGCGGTGCTGCGCGAACTCGGCGTCGGCGCCTGGGAAGCGATGAAACCGAAAATCCTCGCTTCCAAGATCGTCACCCGCATCGATCCGCTGCACGCGTTCCTGATCAATCGCAACAAGGTCGGCTCGATGATCCTGGCAGGCGAAACCCTGTTCGTGCTCGAGACTGAACCCGCGGCCTACGCGATCCTCGCTTCGAACGAGGCCGAGAAGGCCGCCAACATCAAGATCGTCGACTACCGGATGATCGGCGCGACGGGCCGGCTCTACCTCTCGGGAACCGAATCCGAGGTCCGGGCCGCCGCCAGCGCAGCACAGCATGCCCTGGAGATGGTGGAATGAGCGAGACCGAACTGCGCGCCATGGTTCGCCAAGTGCTGGGCGATATCCTCAAGGACCGTCGCGCCGGCAAGCCGCTTGTGGCACCCGCGCCCCCCGCCCCCGCCGTCGAGGCGGTTTCAATCACCGGCAATGCCGACCTCGCCGCTTTCGTTCAGCGGCTGATCGGGTTGCTTGACGACCCGGTTAAAGGCGCAGCCATCCGCTCCGGCAATCACGTCTTCGCGCTGGCCAACGGACAGGCACTAGCCCAAGCTCAGGCTCACACCCAGGCCCCGGCGCAGGCGACCGCACCGGCTACGCCCTGCCCTGCCGAACTGTCCGGCACGATAACCGAGGCCCGGATCGCGAAGATCGCCAAGCTCGGCGAGACGGACCGCATCGTGCTCGCGCCTGGCGCCGTGATGACGCCGCTGGCCAATGACCGGGCGCGCGCGGTCGGTCTCAAGATCGAAAGGAAACGGTGATGCTGCGTGCCACTGTGACTGGACGTATTTGGTCCACGAAACGGCTTCCCGAAGTCCCCGCGGGGTCGATCCTGGAGGTCCTCGTCGACGACTCGAATTCCCGGATGCTCGCCTTCGATCCGCTCGGCTGCGGAGAAGGCGAGAACGTCATCATTTCGACCGGCTCGGTCGCCGCGGGATGGTTCCCCGGCGAGGCCCCGCCGATCGACGCCCTAGTCATCGGCTCGATCGACGAAAAGGTAACC
>Ga0207814_101022_pt1 | contig 10914 bp, 7 predicted proteins | sample TtaePargueraPR_7_FD_187755 | JGI IMG/M metagenome (GOLD analysis project Ga0207814, IMG submission 187755) | Aerobic enrichment media microbial communities from Bioluminiscent Bay, La Parguera, Puerto Rico - Tt and P1 (2) (SPAdes) | ecosystem: Environmental > Aquatic > Marine > Unclassified ... | reverse complement strand
TGCCGGCCCGCAGCATCCATCGTGCCATCCAGGGGGCAAGCTCGGTCTGGTCGCCATATTTGAGGCGCTGCACCAGCTGGCGGGCAATGCCCGCATGGAGGACGGCGGCGCGGGCGCGGCGATAGGGCGGCGGGTCGGCCAGTGCCTCGGCGCTGACCATGCGCTCGCCGAATTCGTGCTGGAAAGGCGTCCCGGTGACGTCGCAAACCGGTTCTGCGATGAAATGGAGTTGCGACCAGCAGTCCGGACAGAGCGTGCCACGCTCGGCGACATGCATGCGGCAGGCGAGGCAGGTGTCCGGAAACAGGACCGAGGCGACGGCGCGGCTCGCCATTTGCGTCAATTGCGGCATGTGAACGCCCCGAGGCTGGCAGCGGAGGCATTTACTGTTACAGAAGCGGCCATGGCCGTCAAAACAATCATCGACCTCGATCAGGTTCGAAGGAACCGCCGCCGCGCCGCCGGTATCGGCGCGGAGGGGGCCGATTTCCTGTTCCGCGCCATGGCCGAGGATCTGGACTTCCGGCTGTCGACGGTGAAGCGCGACTTCGAACGCGGCGTGCTGTTCGTGCCCGAAGGCGCGCCGCGATTGCCGATGGAGGAAAGCGGCCTTCTCCAACGCCATGCGGTAAGCGACCTTGGCGTTGACGAGGCGCTCGGGCTCGGAGAAGCGAAATACGATCTGGCGGTCAGCCTGCTGACGCTGCACGAGACCAACGACACGCCCGGCGTGCTGGCGCAGATAAAACGCGCGCTGAAGCCGGACGGACTGTTCCTGGCATGCGTTCCCGCCGCGGGCACGCTCGGCGAATTGCGCGACTGCCTGATCGCGGCGGAAGCGGAACTGACCGGCGCGGCGAATGCCCGCGTGCTGCCCTTCCTCGACGTGCGCGATGCCGGGGCCCTGCTGCAGCGGGCGGGTTTCGCCCTTCCGGTCACCGACAGCGAGACGCTGACGGTGCGCTACGACACGGCCTTCAACCTGATGCTGGACCTTCGGGCCATGGGCGCCACCAACACGCTGGCCTCGCGCAGCCGGTCATTTTCCCGGCGCGACGTGTTCGGCAAGGCGGCGGAACTCTATGCCGCGCGCCATGGCGACCCGGACGGGCGCGTCCGCGCATCGTTCAATTTCGTGTGGATGTCGGGCTGGGCGCCGCATGAGTCGCAGCAGAAACCGCTCAGGCCGGGCAGTGCGACGACGCGGCTCGCAGATGTCCTGAAGGACAGGTCGGACGGCGGGGAAGGGTAAACGCGGGAGGCTATTCAGCAGTCGCCGGTGCGGGCGCCGTTGGCGTGGATGACGCAGGTGGAGGTGGGCGAGGTCTGCAGCACGCTGCGGCGCAGCGTGTACTGGCGGTCGCCGGACCGAACCGTGCCCGTCGCCATGCGGTCGACGCCTGCATAGAACTGATTGCCGGCGAGGGACGTGCCTTCCGACCGATCCAGCAAAGGCGTCAGGAAGAGGGCGATGGCGATCGCGAAGGAGCCGAACAGCAGGGTGATACGCACCATGCCGAAGCCTGCTTCGCTGATTGCGGACGCATTTTGAGGCCGCAGATCAGCCCAATCGCGGTCATTTTGCATGTTAACTACCCCCTCTTGACGACGAGACAAACGCACCGCCGGGACGCTGTAAAGCCCGGCTTATTCATATCGAATCGCACATTGTAATAAATGTTTGATTAACGACGTTTGTTAGGAGTTGCCAAGGGGCGGATTACAGAAGGTCCTGGATCACCGGAATCAACGGAATATCCGCCGGCGGCATCGGGTAGTCGCGCAGGGCAGAAGCCCGGACCCACTTCAGTTGCTGGCCTTCGCGCGACACCGGGATGCCCTGATATTTGCGGCAGACATAGAGCGGCATCAGCAGGTGGAAGTCCTCATAGGCGTGGCTGGCGAAAGTCAGAGGCGCGAGGCAGGGCTCTTCGGTTTCGATGCCCAGTTCCTCGTGCAATTCGCGCACCAGCGTCTGTTCCGGCGTTTCGCCCGCTTCGATCTTGCCGCCCGGAAATTCCCACAGGCCGGCCATCGACTTGCCCTCGGGTCGGCGCGCCAAGAGGACGCGGTTGTCCGTGTCGAGCAACGCGCAGGCAGCGACGAGGAGAACCCGTTTCGGCGATGGCTCGCTCACGGCCGGATCACTCGCCCTTCTGGCGATAGGAATAGGAATAGGCTTCCTGGAAACCGAGCCTCGTGTAGAGATCGACCGCGGACTTGTTGGCGACCATGACCTGCAGCCATGCGCGCTGCGCGCCCTGTGCCGCCGCCCAGCGCAGCGCGGCGCGGACGATCGAACGGGCATAGCCCTTGCCGCGCTGGTCCTCGCGGACCGCGACGTCGAAAAGGCCGGCAAGGTCATTGTCGTGGACGCACAGCGCCGAGGCCACAGGGCCGTCATCGTCTTCCAGCACGAACATGCCGCTCGGCGGGCGGATCGACTCGACCACCTCGGTGAGGCCCGGCTTTCTTTCGCCCTCCATGGCGCGGATGGCGATCGACGCATCCACATAGCGTCCGATGTCCTGCAGCGGGATCTGGTCGATGCCGCTGTCGAGATCGATGTCCTTGAGGGGCGCGATCATCACCATGGTTTCGTCGAAGCGGCGCCAGCCATTGGCGTCGAAATGCGCATTGAGCTGCATCGGCGCCAGCGGCGACAGGCGGAACACCAGCGGCCGGCCATAGGAGCTGAAACGCTTGGCGGCGCGGGCAATGCGCTGGTCGATATCGCGGAAATCGGACGGATCGAGCGGATTGACGGAGTTCAGCCGCTTGGAAGGATGACCGGCCGTGAGGCGTACGGCCCAGCTTCCGTCATAGTGCACCGAGGCCGCGGGCCAGGCACGGAATCCGACGGCTTCGAGACGCCGGACGAGTGCAAGTCCGGACATTTTCCTAACTCCTGTAATCGCCATTGATCGCGACATATTCCTTTGTGAGGTTGCAGGTCCAGGCGGTGAAGGTGCCGTCGCCGAGGCCGATATCGGCGCGGATCACGATTTCCTCATTCGTCATGTAGGCGCTGGCGGCATCCTCGGAATAGTCCTCGCGGCGCTCGCCCTCGCTGGCGAGCAGCAAATCGCCGAACCAGATGGCCAACCTGTCGCGGTCGGCCGGCTCGCCGGCCTTGCCGACCGCCATGACGACGCGGCCCCAATTGGCGTCCTCGCCGGTGATCGCGGTCTTGACAAGCGGCGAGTTGGCGATGGCCATCGCGATGCGTTTGGCCGACTCGTCGGAGACCGCACCGGTGACGTCGACGCGCACCAGCTTGGTCGCGCCTTCGCCGTCCTTGACGATCATCAGCGCCAGCTCATGCAGGCATTCGCCGAAGGCTGCGGCGAAATCGGCAAGGCGTGGGTCGTCGGGATCGGTGATCGCCGGCGCGCCCTCGGCCTTGCCGGTCGCGAATGCGAGCAGCGTGTCGGAGGTCGAGGTGTCGGAATCGACCGTGACGGCGTTGAAGGTCTTCGGCGTGAAGCGGCCGAGCAGGGACTGCAGGACGGCGGCGGAAACCGGCGCGTCGGTGGCGACATAGGAGAGCATGGTCGCCATGTCGGGCGCGATCATGCCGGCGCCCTTGGCGATGCCGTTGATGGTGACCTCCGCGTCGCCGAGCCGGACGGTGCGGGTCGCCATTTTCGGGAAGGTGTCCGTCGTCATGATCGCATGCGCGGCGTCGTTCCAGCGGCTCGGCTCGGCATCGGCGACCATGTCGGCCAGGTGCCGCTCGAAATGCGACGGGTCTAGCGGTTCGCCGATCACGCCGGTCGATGAGAGAAAAACTTCTCCCTCGGCGCAGCTTGCCGCGCCGGCGGCAGCCTTCGCGGCGACAGCGGTGGTGTGGCGGCCCTTCTTGCCGGTGAAGGCGTTGGCGTTGCCGGCATTGACGACGAGGATGCGGGCCTTGCCGCCGGGCAGGTGCTCGCGGCACAGTTCGACCGGCGCCGACGGGCATTTCGACCGCGTGAAGACACCGGCGACCGCCGTGCCTTCATCGAAGACCATGGCCAGCAGGTCGACGCGGTTCTTGTATTTGATACCGGCCTTGGCGGTGGCGATGCGGACACCCGAAACGGCCGGCATGTCCGGCAGGCTTTTCGGCGCGAGCGGCGAAACGCTGGTCATGATCCCTCCCGGCGCGGCGTTACTGCTGGGGCTGGGGCAGTTGCGCGCTCATCGCCTTGTCATAGGCTTCCTTGAGCGCCGGATCGTTGATCTCGACTTTTGCCTCGTCGCGCAGGCTGTTGAGGAGGTCGAAATAGCGTTCGCGCAGCAACACCGAACGGATCTGGTCCTGCACTTCGGTAAAGGCCGGCGGCTGCACCGCGCGCTTGTCCTCAACCTTGATGACGTGCCAGCCGAACTGTGTCTTGACCGGTTCCTTGGTGTAGGCGCCGACATCGAGGGCGAAGGCCGCTTCCTCGAATTCGGGAACCATGCGGCCGCGGGCGAAATACCCCAGGTCGCCGCCGGCCGGCCCGGACGGACCGGTCGATTTTTCCTTGGCGAGGGTTTCGAAATCCGAACCCTTGTCGAGTTCGGCGATAATCGCTTTGGCTTCTTCCTCGCTGTCGACCAGGATGTGGCGGGCGTGCACCTCGTTTTCCGGCGGCGTTGCCGCGACTTCCTTGTCGTAGCGGGCGCGCACTTGCTCGTCGGTGATCTTGTCGAGCACCTCTTCCTTGAAATAGGCGTTGTGGAGGGCGCGCTGGCGCAGGAATTCGAGACGGCTCTTGAAATCGTCGGTCTCGTCGAGCCCTGCTTCCTCGGCCCTATTCGCGAGCGAACGGATATCGATGAGCGCGGTCAACGCGGCGGCATCACGGCCCTCGGCGGGCACCTGGCCGAGTTGGTCCTGCAGATCGTTCAGGGTCATGTCGAGATCCTGGCGGGTGATCGGCTTGCCGTTCAGCGTGGCGAGGACCTCGTTTTGGTCCTGCGCCAAAGCGGCCGATAGGCTGCCGGCAATCGCCAGCGACGTCACGGCCAGACCGGCGACGGCGCCGCGCAGGGAAGCTGCTGACAGGAGGTTGAACGAACGGAAAAGCTGCATTGATCACTCGCCTGGTTGCGAAAAAGGTTCACCCGGATGTTAGTGGAACGCGCTGCGCGGCATCGGGTTTCTTGGTCCGTCGCAACGTTGACATCACAATTTGCCCCTCTTATCTGTCCTTCGCTATCGCGTCCACCTCCGAATAGCCGGATTCCGGGGCGAACTAGCAGCGCACAATCGACGCAAACACGAAGAATTCAAGCCGCCATGCGATGCGGCAAATCCTTGGGAAAGGACCATTTTCATGGTCAAGTTCGGCGGCATTGCCCGCAAGATTTTCGGTTCCGTGAACGACCGCCGTCTCAAGTCGCTGAACCCCAAAGTCGCCGCCATCAACGCGCTTGAAGACGAGATCGCGGCACTCAGCGACGAGCAGCTCCGCGGCAAGACTGAAGAATTCAAGGCCCAGATCAGGGACGGCAAATCCGTCGACGATATCCTGATCCCCGCTTTCGCGGTTGCACGGGAAGGCGCCAAGCGGGCGCTCGGGATGCGGCCCTTCGACGTCCAGCTGATCGGCGGCATGGTGCTGCACGAAGGCGCCATCGCGGAGATGCGGACGGGCGAAGGTAAGACGCTGGTCGCGACGCTGCCGGTCTATCTCAACGCCCTGGCCGGCCGTGGCGTGCACGTCGTCACGGTGAACGACTACCTGGCCTCGCGCGACGCCGAATGGATGGGCAAGCTCTATAATTTCCTCGGCCTGTCGGTCGGCGTGATCGTCCATGGCCTCGACGACAACCAGCGCAAGATCGCCTATGACTGCGACGTCACCTATGCGACCAACAACGAGCTCGGTTTCGACTATCTTCGCGACAACATGAAATATGAGCGCGCCCAGATGGTGCAGCGCGACCATGCCTTCGCGATCGTCGACGAGGTGGACTCCATCCTGATCGACGAGGCGCGCACGCCGCTGATCATCTCCGGCCCGCTCGACGACAAGTCCGAACTCTACATCGCCATCGACAAGTTCGTTCCGGTGCTGACGGAGGAAGATTACGAGATCGACGAGAAGCAGCGCTCTGCGACCTTTACCGAGGAAGGCACCGAGAAGCTCGAGCGGATGCTTGAGGAAGCCGGCCTGCTGAAGGGCGAGAACCTCTACGATATCGAGAACGTGGCGATCGTTCACCACGTCAACAATGCGCTGAAGGCCCACAAGCTGTTCCAGCGCGACAAGGATTACATCGTCAAGAACGGCGAGATCATCATCATCGACGAGTTCACCGGCCGCCAGATGCCCGGACGGCGCTTTTCGGAAGGGCTGCACCAGGCGCTCGAGGCCAAGGAAAGCGTCTCGATCCAGCCGGAGAACCAGACGCTCGCCTCGGTGACATTCCAGAATTACTTCCGCATGTACGACAAGCTTGCCGGCATGACCGGCACGGCGTCCACGGAAGCCGAGGAATTCGGCAATATCTACGACCTCGGCGTCGTCGAAATCCCGACCAACCTGCCGATCCAGCGCATCGACGAGGACGACGAGGTCTATCGTACGGTCGACGAAAAATACGCGGCGGTCGTCCTGGACATCATTGCCAGCCAGAAAAAGGGCCAGCCGGTCCTGGTCGGCACGACCTCGATCGAGAAATCGGAGTTGTTGTCGGCGGTCCTGAGCAACGCGAAGGGGCTCAAGCATATCCGCGAAACCATCAAGGCGCGGCTCGATGCCATCAAGGAAGGCAAGGAGCCGGAGCTTCGCGACTACCTGCAGACCTCGATCGACAATCTCGACACGGCGATCAAGGACGGCGGGGTGAAGCACGAGGTGCTGAATGCCCGCCAGCACGAGCGCGAGGCTTTCATCGTTGCCCAGGCCGGTGTGCCGGGCGCGGTGACCATCGCCACCAACATGGCCGGCCGCGGCACGGACATCCAGCTTGGCGGCAATGCGGAGATGCGCATCGAGCAGGAACTGGCCGAACTGCCGGAGGGCGAGGAGCGTGACAAGCGCATCGCCGAGATCACCGAGGACATCAAGCGGCTCAAGCAAAAGGCGCTGGAAGCCGGCGGCCTCTACGTGCTCGCGACCGAGCGTCACGAAAGCCGTCGCATCGACAACCAGCTGCGTGGCCGTTCGGGCCGTCAGGGCGACCCCGGCCGTTCGAAATTCTTCCTGTCGTTGCAGGACGATCTGATGCGCATTTTCGGCTCCGACCGAATGGACGGCATGCTGCAGAAGCTCGGCCTCAAGGAAGGCGAGGCGATCATCCATCCCTGGATCAACAAGGCACTGGAAAAGGCTCAGAAGAAGGTCGAGGCGCGCAACTTCGACATCCGCAAGAACCTGCTGAAATATGACGACGTCATGAACGACCAGCGCAAGGTCGTGTTCGAGCAACGCAAGGAACTCATGGACGGCACCGGCCTCTCGGATACGGTCGAGGAAATGCGTCGCGAGGTCGTCGAAGGAATCGTCGAGAAGCATGTTCCCGAAAAGGCCTATGCGGAGCAGTGGGACATCGAGGGTTTGAAGGAAGAGACCGTCCGGCTGCTGAACATCGACGTACCCGTCGACGAGTGGGCGCGCGAGGAAGGCATCGCCGAGGACGACATCCTCGAAAGGCTGATGCAGGCCGCCGACAAGGCCGCCGCCGAGCGGGCCGAACGCTTCGGCCCGGAAATCACCGAATATGTCGAGAAGTCGATCGTCCTGCAGACGCTCGACACGCTTTGGCGCGAGCATCTGGTCAGTCTCGACCACCTGCGTTCGGTCGTCGGCTTCCGCGGCTATGCGCAGCGCGATCCGCTGCAGGAATACAAGCAGGAAAGCTTCGAACTGTTCCAGGCGATGCTTGCCAATCTGCGCCAGGCTGTCACCGCGCAGCTGATGCGCGTAGAGATCGTGCGCGAGCAGGCGGAAGCGCCGCCGCCGGAGATGCCGGAAATGGCGGCGCATCACACCGACGCGACGACCGGCGAGGACGAGCTATCCGCGCCCGCCACGGCCGCCGATTACGGCGCCGCGATCGGCTCCGCAGAGGTGCCCGTCGAAGATCGCGATCCCAACGACCCCTCGACCTGGGGAAAGGTCGGCCGCAACGAGGCGTGCCCCTGCGGCTCGGGCAAGAAATACAAGCACTGCCATGGCGCCTTCGTGACGACGGCCTGACCGGCACGTAGCTCCACAACTATCGCACTAATGTCGCCCGGCCTTGCGCCGGGCGAACGCTTTCTTAAGCACGATAGGGTATCCGGATTCCGGTTTGAGGAAATTCGGAACGCGCCCGTGCGGTTTTCGGCAGTCGAGACAGCAGAACAATACCTGTCGGGTCCGCTCTCGGAGCGGATAATGCCGCTGGCCCGGCGGTTCGACACAATCTGGAACGGTTCGGACGAGGCCGCGAAGGCGCAGCGCATGTCGCTGGTCGCTTTCGCCATCCGTGTCGCCAGCGCCGGACTCGCCTTCCTGTCGCAGGTGGTGATGGCGCGCTGGACCGGCAGCCACGAATACGGGATCTACGTTTTCGTCTGGACCGCGGTCCTGATGCTGAGCGACTTCTCCTGCCTCGGCTTCACCACGGTGGTGATCCGGTTTCTGCCGCAATATGCGAAGGATGGAGACCTGGAGCGCCTGCGCGGCCTGCTTCTGGGCAGCCGCCTGTTCGCCCTTCTGTTTTCCAGCGCGTTCGCGGCTGCCGCGATCGCGGCCGTCTGGCTGCTGTCGGCGCATATGGAAACCTATTACGTCATCCCCTTCATCCTGATCTTCACCAGTATCCCGATGGTGGCGCTCGGTGGCGTGCTCGAGGGCGCGGCCAGAGCGCAATCCTGGCCGGTTCGCGCCCTTGCGCCGACCTACATCATCAGGCCGCTGATGGTGCTAGGCTATATGGCCACCGCGCATGCGCTGGGATACGAGGCCAACGCGATCACCGCGGTGATTTCCGCCGTGCTGGCCACCTATACCACGACGATCCTACAGCTTCTCGTGATGACCCACGATCTCGATGCCACGATTCCAAGCGGCCCGCGCCGCACCGAGTATGGCGTCTGGATCAAATATGCGCTGCCGGTGCTGCTGGTCGAAAGCTTCTTCTTCCTGCTGACCAATGCCGACGTCATGATGGTCGGCATCTATCTGCCGCCGAGCGATGTCGCGGTCTATTTTGCCACGGTGAAGACGCTGGCGCTGGTGCATTTCGTGTTCTTCGCGGTGCGGGCCGGCGCCGCGCCGCAATTCGCCACGCTTGCGGGCGCGGAGGACAAGCAGGCGCTGCGGAATTTCGCGCGCAGGTCGGCCAACTGGACCTTCTTCCCCTCTCTGGCGATGGCGCTGGCCGTCCTTGCCGGCGGCAATTTGCTCTTGTCGATGTTCGGCGCGGAGTTCAGCGAGGGCTATCCGCTGCTGTTCATTCTCGTCATCGGCGTGGTGCTGCGCTCGGGCGTCGGGCCCGCCGAAAGCCTCCTGAACATGACCGGCCACCAGAATATCTGCGCCGGCATTTTCGGCGCGGCGCTGGCCGTCAACATCTCGCTCAATCTCATGTTCATCCCGGCTTACGGTCTCTTGGGCGCGGCCTACGCCTCGGCCATCGCGATCGGCACCGAAGCGCTGCTGCTGGTCCTGATCGTATATCGCCGCGTTGGCGTCGTTATGTTCGTCCTGGCCCCGCAACCGAAGGGGCCCGCCGCATAATGCTTCCCCAACCGATGATCGAACAGGCGGTGCCGCAGGCCGGATCCTTCATGATGTCCGGGCTCGAAGGCGAGATGCCGCGCGAAATCCGCCCCGAGATCAGCCGGCTGTCGAGGGGCGACCGCCGGCTCGTCATCTACCCGGCCGACAGCGGTTTCGACATTCTGGAAGATATCGACCGCGTTACCGACTACGCGCTGGAGCCGAACATCTTCTTCTCGCCGCGTTTCCTTGTTCCGGCGATGCCGCGGCTGGACGAGCGTGAGGTGCGCCTGATGATGCTGCAGGACGGGCCTTCCGGCGAAGCCGAGACCCGTTTCCTGATGCCGTTCTCGATCGAGCGCTCCGGCTTTCCGCTCGGGCCCGAGGTGATCCGCGCCTGGGCGAACAGCTACAGCCCCTATGGCATCCCGATTGTCGAACGGCGCGAGGCTTCGCGGATTCTCGACGATCTTCTCTCGACGCTCGGCGATCCGAAACTGGGCATGCCGAAAGTGCTCGTCCTTCCGGATATCATGATGGAGAGCCCGGCGATCGCGACGCTGCGCGGCGTCGCCATCGGGCGCGGCCTGCCGGTGCTGACCACCGCTTCGGTGCAGCGGCCGTTCCTGCAGAGCGACAAGGACAGCGTCGACTATTTCAAGGACAATCTTTCCTCGAGCACGCGGCGGAACTACCGGCGCATGCGCCGCAATCTCGAGGCGATGGGGGAATTCGATTACGAAGTCGCGCGCAACCCGACGGATGTCCGCTTCGCGATGGAAGAATTCCTGCTCCTCGAGAATGCCGGCTGGAAGGGACGCCAGAAGACGTCGCTTGCCGCCGAGCGGTTCCGCGCGGCCTTTGCGCGCGAGGCGATCAACAATCTGGCCGAACGCGACCTTGTCCGCATCCACGCCTTCAAGCTCGACGGGCGCGTCGTCGCGTCGCTGATCGTGCTCGTCCAATCGGGTCATGCCTGGACGTGGAAGACGACCTATGACGAGGCGTTGGCGCAATATTCGATCGGCACGATGCTGATGATGGAAGCGACGGAATCGCATCTCGACGACCCGAATATCCAGATCACCGATTCCTGCGCGGTGGAGGACCACCCGGTGATGACGCGGCTCTGGTCGGAGCGGCGCGAATTCGCGACGATGATCGTCGGCCTGCGTCCGGACAGCGACCGGGAAGCGCGCATGGTCGCCGCGCAGCTGGATCTCTATCG
>Ga0207814_101020_pt1 | contig 10920 bp, 12 predicted proteins | sample TtaePargueraPR_7_FD_187755 | JGI IMG/M metagenome (GOLD analysis project Ga0207814, IMG submission 187755) | Aerobic enrichment media microbial communities from Bioluminiscent Bay, La Parguera, Puerto Rico - Tt and P1 (2) (SPAdes) | ecosystem: Environmental > Aquatic > Marine > Unclassified ... | reverse complement strand
GAAGCCGGCACCGAAGCCCTGACGGACTGCAAGCTGAGTTCGGGCGCCTTCCAGTCGGTCTTCGCCGATCTCGATGGCGACGGACGGCTCGACCTCGTCGTCGGCGTGGCGGAGGATTGCGGGGACCCGCGCGCGCGGCTCGGCCTGCCCGCGCTCGGATGGTTGCGCCAGCCCGACGACCTGGCAGAGTCTTGGACCTATTTCCGCATCGGCGACATCCGGCCCGACATGGTGATCGGCATCGAACTCGCCGATCTCGACGGCGACGGCGACCTCGACGCGATAACCGGCGGCTATTCGGGCCTGAACATCCTCGATGGCGGCTATTCCGATGCCGCGCGCGACGAGGACAGCCCGAGCGTGACCGCGTCCTCGACCGTCGGGCGGATCGCCTGGTTCGAGAACCCCGGCGACCCGCGAGCGCAGTGGACGCGCCACGATATCTCGCGCCGGGTGCGGGGCATGTATGACGGCTTCATCGCGCGCGACATGGACGGCGACGGCGACATGGATTTCGTCGCGACCCGGGGGAACAGCGGTTCCTACGACGGTGTCTTCTGGCTCGAGCAGGTGCGCACGCCCGGACCTGTGGCGTCCTTCGCTCCCGCCCGTTCGAACGAGAGCCGACCGTTGCCGCTCCCGCCTTCCGACTGGATCGAGCGGTACGGGCACGAGCGCACGCTCGTAGCACCCAACAAGCAGCACTGATACCGGCGACGGGACTCTGTATGGCGCCTTTAAACGGACCTGTATCGCCACAGGGGCCGACGTGCTGTCTAGGCCGTTTCGATGCCGAAAGCCTTGAACGGTATAGCGGCCATGACCCGCCGCATTTTCCATGTTTTTTCATGGATTCCCATGCCATCTCTTCTAAGTCATTGAAAAGATGGTGGGCGCGGCAAGGATTGAACTTGCGACCCCACCCGTGTGAAGGGTGGATTTCGTAACATCCTGAAACTCCGTGAAACACATAAAGCTCTGAAAATTAACATTTTCGAGTATCTCTTTGTCTCGGTTCGTTTCAGTATGTATTCGACACAAATTCGACACGGAGGTGTAATGAGTATGGTGGATTTGAGCAGGGTCGGCGTTCGCGCGAAGCTGAAGCCGAAGCCGGGCAAACAGCCGCATGGCAGCGCCTCCGACAAGGTAGTTTTCTCGGCTTTAGGCCGTCGGCTAGCGCGGGTGCCGGAACATGGATCGCGCGTGTCTTCGACGACGACGGAGGCAAGTATCGGACGAAGTCGTTAGGTGATCTCGGTGATCTTCCGGGAAGCGAGCGTTTTGCCGTTGCAAAGGAACTCTCCGAGTCCTTCGCGTCAGAAGTCGAAACTGGAGGGTATCGAGACATCAAGCTCGACACTGTAGCCGATGCCTGTCGCGTATACCGCGCCAAGGGCAACGACAAGGCGACCTTAAAGCGACTCGTCTACAGTGACCCGATTGCAAATATCAGGCTCGACAAACTTAGACGACGTCACCTTGAAGAATGGAGAGACCGGCTCACCGGAAAACCCTCGACAGTCAATCGGGCTATGGTCCCGCTACGAGCGGCACTCAAGAGAGTAAAGGTCGACGGGACGCCTGGGACCGATGCGGCATGGCAAGAGGCGCTCAGGCCAATCGCAGGTGCGGACAGCAGGCGCACGATCTATCTCGATAGACTGAGCGCGAGCGGCTCTTAGATGTGATGACACCCGATGCGCGGGCATTTTTTTGCGCGATGTGCATGCTGCCGCTACGTCTAGGGGCATTGGCAGCCCTGACGGTTCGCAACTTCGATGAGAGAATGGGCACCTTGACCATTAGGTCCGACAAGAGTGGTCAGCCACGCCAATTGGCGCTTCCAAAAAACACATCTGATTTTTTGGCACTGCAAGGAGACGGGAAACTGCCACAAGCTTGGCTATTTACGACCGTGGATGGTCATCAATGGACGTGCAAGAGATGGCAAAAGCCGATACAAGAGGCGCGAACAGAGGTCGGGTTGCCGTCCGGGACAACTGCTTACGTTTTGCGACACTGTGTGCTGACGGATCTCGTCATTGCAGGCGTTCCACTTCTAACCGTTGCTCAGCTCGCCGACACATCGGTAGCCATGATCGAGCGTCATTACGGCCATTTGACCGCTAATGCCGCGAGGGAAGCTCTTGCGACATTGGCGCTCTGAAGTTCTGCCTTTAAGTTTGTGTCGCACTTCATTTGGCGTACCACCACCACTGAGGCAAAGAGCGAATGATACGGACACTCAACGCCGTGAAACAGGAACTCGAAGTACAGCTGCCAGAAAGTGCCGAGCGTCTGACGGGGTCAGTGAAGACCTTTTCGCTAGCAGATCGACACGCTGGTTCGCGGGCTTTCCCTCAGAGGTGGTTGTAGCCGCTATTCTGCACCCTGAAAACTCCTCTCGCTTCACTAGGCTTTGGACAAGACGATCAAAAATCGGCGTTCTTGCTCTTGTAGGAACTGTCGGTCTGGCCGCGCTGCCATCAAGCCAGTGGTGGGATATTCTTTTGCTGCTTGCCACTGCCAGTTTGAGCATTTGGGGGTTGTGGACGTCGATCTTCGATTTCTTCAACGCAATAAATTCTCGCTAGGAATGCGACACGGAAGAACTCGTCAAGATCGCAGACGGTTGGAAAACACAGCGCGATGTAAGATCTCTCGACGAGCATCGAAGCCTACTATGCTCGGACATCTTCGACGTTTTCCTCCGCGAGCCCAATGGACGCGTTACGAAGCTCACGGCAAAGCAGCTTGATTTCTTTCGCGCAGACAATGGGCGCATACCGCTCATAAGTGACGATTGGAAAGAATTGCGGAAGGTCCGCAAACGACCGATTCCGCAAGGCGAATTTTGGGTCGACGTTGGGCGGCATCTGACGTGACCCCCAGCTTTCCCCCAGCTGGGATTAGAGCCGGGCGGTTGTTTTGCGCATGAGCGCGGTTGAAGCAATGGGCTGCGTAGCGGAGCCCGTAGGGCGTAGCGAAGCAGGCCATTGCTTATCCAGTTTGGCGGCGAATGCCGCCGGGGTTGCGTAGCCAAGGGATGAGTGCGGTCTCTCCCGGTTGTAGTCTTCCGCCCAAGCCGCGATCTCGACACGGGCATGGGCCATGCTCATGAACAGCGTCTCGTTGAGAAGCTCGTCACGCATGCGGCCGTTGAAGCTCTCGACATAGCCATTCTGCATCGGCTTGCCCGGAGCGATGTAATGCCACTCAACGCCGATCTCGCCGCACCAGGCCAGCACGGCGTTGCTGGTGAGCTCAGTCCCATTATCGCTGACGATCATGCCGGGCTTGCCCCGCTGGGCGATCAGCCGGGTCAGCTCGCGCACGACACGGTGCCCCGAGATCGAGGTGTCCGGCACTGCGGCCAGGCACTCCCTCGTCACGTCATCGACCACGTTGAGGATCCGGAACCGTCTGCCCGAGGCTATCTGATCATGGACGAAGTCGAGGCTCCAGCGCTGGTTCGGCAGAGCCAGAACCGGAGCAGGTGCTCTTGTGCCAACAGCACGCCTGCGGCTCCGTCGTCGCCTGACCGCCAAGCCTTCCTCGCGATCAAGCCGCTGGGTCTTCTTCCGGTTGATCATGATCCCCTCGCGGCGCAGCAATATGCAAACGCCGATAGCCGAACCGGCGACGCTGGTTGGCCAGTTCGCGCAGCTTCTCGCGCAGACCGGCATCATCGTCCCGGGTAGAACGGTAACGCATGCTCTTGCGATCGGCATCAATGACACGGCACGCCCGCCGTTCGCTCATCCCGTGACATACCTGGAGATGAGCGACAGCTTCCCGCTTGGCGGCGGGCGTCAGAACTTTTTTGCCAAAAAATCCTTCAAGGCAGCCTGGTCCAGCATCGCATCGGCCAGAAGCCGCTTGAGCTTCGCGTTCTCGGCCTCGAGTGTCCGCAGGCGCCTCGCCTCAGATACTTCCAGCCCGCCATACTTGGCCTTCCAATTGTAGATCGTTGCCTCGGATACACCATGCCGCCGAGCCAAGTCGGCGGTCTTCGCCCCGGCCTCCGCTTCCTTCAGCACGCCAATGATCTGCTCTTCCGTGAACCTCGTTCGCTTCATCTGTCCGTCCTTCTCGTAGGGCCGGACTCTAATCAAGCTTGGAGGAAAATCAGGGGGTCACGTCACCGGCAATCCCGCGAGCGATTCATGATGCCGATGGCGAAGGTGCCGCAATCGAGGCATATCTCAACGACCAGATCGGAACCAGGCTCTTCACGAATGTTCAATGGGCGACGAGTTCGCAGCAGAAAAACGTGATCCTGCTTGAAAGCCTTCTGATGAATCTGGGGAACAGGAAATCACGATCGTGACCGATAACCGGGCGGCTTTCGTCGGGATCAATCCATACAAAATGTATGTGGATCGCAATTTGGACAACATATTAGTCCCGACTGGCTGACTGCAGGTAGTAGCATTTATTCCGGCAAAAGACCCTCGCCCTCAAAGCGTGCAACCGCGTGACGGACAACCTTGTCGAGCGCCTCTTCCGAGAAAAATCCTCCGGGGATCAAACAGCGCTCGACCAGAACGCGGCGAAACGCGTTGAACGTTGTGCGATCCGGCGGGGTCGCCTCGGTCCAAAAGCGGCCCAGCCCCTTTTGGAAGGTGATGTCGGGAATGTCGTAGATCGCCTGTCCGAGCGCGATCACGGGAACGTTCATATCGAGTGCGAGCGTTCCGCTGGTGCTGTTGATCACCACGACGCCTTTCGCCCGCTCTGCGACTGGCACTATATCGCCGAAACTCATGTAATCGACGCGGTCGGCAATGCCGAGCAGGTCTGCCATCGACCGGACTTCCTGCCGCCAGTCAACGACGCCATTGTCTAGTGGGTGTTCCTTGACCAGTAGGCGCGTGCCCTCCGGCGCATTCTCCGCAAAAGAGCGCAGTATCATCATCACGGCATCGGTCATGCTCGCGAATGGCGAATGCAAGCGAATCTGCGCGTCCGACGCGAGTTGGAGAGGGAAAAGAAAATACGGCGTGTCGGTTCCAAGCAGTCGCTCAACCACAGCCGCCGATCGTTGCCGGCGCGCCTTACCGCGCGCGAGTTTTCGCGCCCAACCAATCCCTTCGATAAGTGGGTGCCACGGGCGGTGGTTTGACCAATGGGGATAGCGCCAGCGGGTCAACACGTCGGCAAAATTGTATATCAGACCCTCCAATGCGCGCCGGCGAAATGAGGACGGCACCTGTTTGTGTTCGGGCATTTCTGGCAGGGTCGCAGCCGTTTTGCGGTACCATTCCGGATCGCGAGGCAGGCGCGAATGGCCGTTGACGCCGTCGAGCTCAAGCGTCACCCAGTCGGGCCGAATGTAACCCTCTTCGAAGACGTGAACGGGAACGTTCAGTTCGCGGCACAACTTGGTTGCCGCAGTGTGGTGCGTGCGGCAATCGCCGAACAATACGACATCGGTGATGCCACACTCGCGAATGATTTCGCGCAGTGCATCGGGCCAATTTTCCATCGAATCGCGATAGTCGATACCACCGGGCAGGCGCCAGAATAGCCGGTCGCCCCCATTGAAATTGACCTTGTAGACTTTGTGCCCTGATCGAATCAATTCCTGACCCAGCCGCCGGAAAAGAGGCCCCATAAGCCCCTGCAGCAATAGGACGGTACGGCGGGTGTCGGATGGAGAAGAGATTGCGTCGCTGAGCTCCGACGGTACGATTCCTTCGCCAAAGGCGCGCTTTTCGCCCCCTCGCTCGGCGTCAAAATCGTGGATATTATGAGAGAACATTGAAACTGACCCTTTGCGCCCGCCACCTGCGGCACGCCTCTTTCTGCGAAGCAAAACAAAACTCGCAATGAACGAGCGCGGCTTCTATCGCGACACTTTCTGTTGCGCAAACACGCCTCGTCCGTTTTGCCACCGAGTTGACGAACTGAATTGCACATGTCCGACCTCTTGCCCGCGTTGCTAGCAGCATTAATCGGCTCTGTACTGATCGATGCATTTGCTCTTCCGCAAGCGCCACGGCTGTTGCGGCGACCATTAGCGATCTGGTTGATCGCTTCCACTACCCTTGTACCCTTTGGCCTTTCTCTTGCGGTAAGCGGAGACCCGATCTTCGCATCGATCTTTTCGCTAGCGTTGCATCTGTTGACCGTATTGGCCTCGAACACCAAAATTCGGGTGCTGGGCGAACCCTTGCTCTTTTCCGATTTCGCGTTGATCGGAGGAATTTTTCGTCATCCGCAATTCTACTTCTCCGTCCTCACGCAGTGGCAGAAGGCGGCTGGCTTAATTGCGCTGGCAGCGCTTCCTGTGGTGCTGTGCTTCCTTGTGCGGCCCAATCTTGAAATGGCAATAAATGGCTCGATGATTGCGGGCGCAGGACTCGTGCTGAGCGATCTGGGGGTGAGAATCGGAGGTTTGCTCCGAATTGCGCAAAGGCCCGACCTTGAACGCGATGCCACGTCGCTTGGGCTGGTGCCAACGATACTGTTTTATTGGCTTCGTTGGCGCAAAAGTCCTCGCGCATGCGTCGATCCACAGGCGGATGGTCCCAAGGGAGACGATCCTGCAAGAGCCAACGATGCGTTTGACCTTGTCGTGGTCGTCCAGTGCGAATCCTATGCAGACCCGGCTGAGCTTTTCGGCGACGTGGGCGAACCGCTCTCTTGGCTCCAAGCGTGTCGCAAGGATTCAGCACAATGGGGAAACCTTCAGGTGAGCGGCTTTGGTGCCTATACGATGCGCACCGAATACGGGGTGTTGTTTGGTCGCGACGAAGCAGATCTCGGATTTAGGCGATTCGATCCATATCTCACGGCCATGGACGATGTGCCCTGCGCCTTGCCCAACAGGCTTGATAGTGCGCATTGGCGCAGCCTGTTCGTCCATCCGCACGATATGCGCTTTTATAATCGCGACCGGATCTTGCCCGCCGCAGGCTTCGATGAACTGGTCGGCAAGGATCAGTTCGACCCACCGGAACCGCAGCAGGGCCGATACGTCACGGACGCAGCAGTTGCCGAGAAGATCCTCGAGATTGCCGGAAAAACGGACATGCCAAGCTTCATCTACTCGGTGACGATCGAGAACCATGGCCCCTGGGCACCGCACCGGGGTGCCGGCACGGATCACATGGTCGAGAACTACACCAGGCTTGTGCGCGCAGGCGATAGGATGCTTGGGCAGCTGCGTGAAGGCATCGCCAAGCTCGAAAAGCGCGCGCTGCTGGTCTTTTTCGGCGACCACCGCCCCAGTATTCCCGGCGTGAGCAAGCCAGGGGGGGACCGGCACACGCCATATGTCATGCTGCGTTTCGATCGCGACGGCCGCGTTGAGACCTTGAGAAATTCCCGAAAGGATCTAAGCCCTGCGCAACTGCATGAGGTAATACTGGCCATGAACAATGGCCGCATCATCGGTAAGAACACCAGCTAACGTCTGATCTTGGCGAGAATTCGGTCACGGATTGATCCAGGCAACAAGCGGTCAATCGACTTTAGCACCGCAAACGGCCATGGGGTTATATAGTGAGCCTTGCGGCGTTTTGCGGCTTTCGCAATGCGCCTCGCCGCCTCATTCACCGGCAATTCGAATGGACGACTTGCCGAGCCTGCTCGTCCTGCTGCGGTGTCGATAAAGCCCGGCGAAGCCAGTGTCACACTCACCCCGTGCGGTTTCATCGAGATACGCAGGGCATCGGCAAACCGGGCGAGGCCGGATTTCGACCCAGAATAGGCGGCAGCAAATGGCAGCGAATGATGCGCCGCCGCCGATCCGATCAGGACGATCCGGCCTCCTCCACGCTGCGCCATGCGCTCGGCCAGCGCAGCCGCCATCGCTGCCGGCGCAGCGAAGTTCAGCTGCGCGGCACGCAAGATAACTTGGGTGCTCTCGACCATCTCACCCTCGGCGCGGGTGTCGCCAATACCGGCGACGAGATATGCACAATCGAAACGTGCGTTTTCGTCTTGAGCCAGCATAAGCTCAATTGCGGCTTGGGTGTCCATCAGGTCGAATTGAGTTGTGGAAGCAATCCCTCCAGCCTCTTCAACAGCTTCTTTTGTCGCAAAAAGTCGCTGTGACGAGCGCCCCCAAAGGCTCACTTCGGTCCCATCTTGCGCATGGTGGAGCGCCAAAGCCCTGCCCAAGCCGCCTGACCCGCCGGTAACGAAAATCGACTGTTTTCGGGGTTTGGAATTCAAGTCGTTACGCACGAGCAACACCGCAGCCAATATGGAGGTTGTTTGCTCGGCCCTAGCACATATCTCGCTTGACAACGGAAAGGGAATTCTATCGGGTCGACGGACATGAAGGGTCCGACTTCTGACGAACAGCGCCTCGTTCTTTTCGAGAACCGATGGCTTGAGAAACTCACGGTCGTTTCCGTGGGATGGTTTGCTGCGACGTGGTCAATTGTCATTCCGCTGATAGTCTGGGCAGGCTGGGGCAGCGTTTCTCCTCTCGCAGCTATCGGCCTTGCTTGTGCAGGCTGGTTCGCATGGAGCCTGTTTGAATACTTTGTGCATGGCAAGCTCTTCCATTGGGAGCCAGGGTGGCTCTGGGTGCAACAGGTGATCTTCGTCATTCACGGCAACCATCACGTTCAGCCTCGCGACAAATTACGCAGTCTTATGCCGCCAATCGTCAGTATTCCAGTTGGTGCGATTATCTGGTCGCTGTTCTGGCTCGCGGCTGGCGATGCGGGCACCTGGATCGCGCTCGGTTTCGTGGGCGGCTATGTCGTTTACGACCTGACACATTATGCCTGCCACCACTGGTCCATGAGTGGTCTGCTGGGCGGGCGCTTGAAGCGACATCACATGCAGCATCATTTTGTCGCGGATCATAAGAATTACGGTGTCACGACGATCTTTTGGGATCAGGTTTTCGGAACCCGTTTTGAGCCGAAATCGAAGACGCAGTGCAATGACGGTTCCGGCAATGAGGTGCTTCAAACTGCCGAGTAAGCTCGATCAGTTCGCGGTGCGGGCGATCACCCCGGCGGCGATTTTCATGTGATCCGACCAATCTGGCGCGTTCCACCGGCTCATTCTTGCAAGCTGAGCCGACCGCATCTCGCCGTTACCGGCATAATCAAGCACTGCAGCCCGCCACGCGGGACCGTCCAGCGGATCAAGGTAGTCAGGGGCGCCAGCCCCAGCTTCCCTATGCGCAGGCAAGTCGCTCGCTAGGACCGGGGTTCCCAAGGCGAGTGCTTCGGCTATCGGCATCCCGTACCCTTCCGCAAATGATGGCATGAGCAGAGCGCGCGCGCCTCGAAGCATTCCGGCAAGTTCCTCATCCCCGCAACTGTTGATTTCTTGCACGAACGGCACAAGCGCCGGTGAGCGGTCGAGCAGGTCGACGATCTGTTCGTTTTCCCATCCTCTCCTCCCGATAACGACAAGTTTCGGAATCTCTGCTGCCGGCATGCTTTGCGCCATCGCTCGCCAGAGATGCAGGATCAGAAGGTGGTTCTTGCGCGGTTCGATCGTGCCTAAGCATAGGAAGTAGGGCTTTCCATCCCCCGGTTCGAATGCACTTGTCTCAGGCAGTTGCTGGGTTCCGAGCAATGCGACTTCGATGGGCGGCGGAGTCATGCCCTGTGCCTCGATCCAGCGGGTGAGCGATGCGCCGGTCGCTACCGAGTTGACAATCACCGCATCGGCAAGCTCGGCCACACTGGTCATGCGCGCCTCATGCAAGCGCCGCCCGCCGGGGCGAGCATATTCAGGATATTCGATCGGAATGAGATCGTGCACAAGACAAACGAATTTCGCGCCTTCGCGGGCGAGAATGTCGCGCTTCTTCGCCGTCTGATCGAGGTGGTGGGGCGACACTTGCACTACCACATCGGCGGTTCCGACACCTTTGCGGCTGGGCACCAGACGCTTCATCCAGGGCAAGACAGAAGGGATCGACTTCTGCCCTTCCGGACTCTCGTGATCGGCCCAGCGAGCCTCAAGATGATCCAGGTAATCGAGCGCGACGCTTTGCTCGATCCTGCCATAACGTAGCGCCGGATGAAGCGCCGAGAATGCAAGCTTGTCGCCGAATTGCGCAAGAAGGCCGCGGCAATACGCCATTTCGACACGATCCACGCCCGAAGGCCGGGCGTGGCGGACACGCGAAATGAGCCGCGAGATATCGAGTACCACGCGTGTCATCGACTTCCTTTTCTGCGCAAGCGCGACATTACAATCCCCTGCGCCTTGCGAAGTGGAGCGACCCATTTGAGTCTGTTCGGCGTCTGCTGGTCCGACATGCGCTGGATCACCACCTCTGGCGGGCAGGGCAGGCCGGTTACAGGGTCGAGATAGCGCGGATAAAGCAGCAGGACGCCGGCAACCAACTGATCGAGTGTGAGGGTGCGTCCGCGGCGCTCGGGCACATCGCCCAAGTCCCGCGTCAGTCCCCAACCTGCATAAAACGGCGTTCCGTGACATGTGACATCGCGCCCTCTCAAGAGGGCCTCGAAACCTGAGAGCGAGGTCAGCACGTGCACCCCGTCGACCCGATCCAATAGGTCGGCCATCGATCCCTCCCGAACGATTCGGTCGGCATATTGCAGCGCCGCTTTGTCGGCGACAACGCCATTGCGATGCCCAGCATCGACGTCAGGGTGAGGGCGCCACCAGATCACTGCATCGCGTTCGTGCTCGCGCGCTCGCCTCAGAAGCTCGAGATTGGACGTGAGGCCTCCGCCGCCAGACAGAACGGACATGTCGTCATCGACCTGACCCGGCACCAAAACGATACGCGTGGCCCCTCGGTTGTCATCTCTATCAGATCCGAGCGAGTGGCCGCTTGCATATTTGCTTATGCCGGCGGTCACGATTGTCTCGCGAAGCCGCGCGGCTCGCTCGATCAGTGGCGCAGGAAATTCGTGTTGGCCAAGGATGATCTCTAAATCGCTCCGGCTTGTCGGATCGAAG
>Ga0207814_101019_pt1 | contig 10921 bp, 11 predicted proteins | sample TtaePargueraPR_7_FD_187755 | JGI IMG/M metagenome (GOLD analysis project Ga0207814, IMG submission 187755) | Aerobic enrichment media microbial communities from Bioluminiscent Bay, La Parguera, Puerto Rico - Tt and P1 (2) (SPAdes) | ecosystem: Environmental > Aquatic > Marine > Unclassified ... | reverse complement strand
CGATATCTACTGGTCGCGCAGCGACCGGTTCGACACGGTGATTGACTTCCGGTTCACCCAGCCGGCGCTCGATGCCTTCGCGCGCGTTCTCGAAGCCTGGGTGTCGCATTTCCTGGGCATCAGGACACGTATTCAGCCCATGCAGTCGATCCGCGACGAGCGCTGGTCGTGGCACCTGGGCCTGGACGCGGATTCGACCCGTATTCTCAACGGCCTCTACGAGGGCAGGGAGGTGCCGCTGGAAGATCTGGAGCGCATCATCGGCCTGTTCCGGATGGAGATCCGCGATACACGCGCGGTGATCAAGTCGATGCGGAACAAGCCCGTCTATCTCGGCCTTGCCATGACGCCCGCGCGCAAGCTCCGGATGAAGCCGCAGAATCTGCTCACCAATCTGCCGCTGGCCGAAGGGGCATGACCCGCCAGTCCTTTCTCGACACGATCTGGGCGAGGCTGATCGCCGGCCTCGTGGCGCTCGCGGCGGCCGGTGTGCTCGCCTATCTCAGCAGGGATGCCATCTGGACGACGGCGGGAACCGATCCAGAGGGATCGCCGACAGCCTGCCTGGAAGAGCAACTGGGTCACATCGACAAGCTGGTGGCGGAAGGTGCGGTGAAGTCCGGGCAGGTGGCCGAAATGCGCATCCGCGCCCGCCAGTTCTGCGAAAGCCCGAGCGCCGCCGAATAGCGTTTCCGAGTGTTCGGGTGACGTAGGGCCAGCCGGCGCTTCGCCAGCGAATCAAAAATCAACGTTCTCGGGGCCGGAAGACGGCGGTCAAAAGGCAGCCCGTTAACGGTTGGTCCCCGATACGGCGCCGCCCAAGGCAAAAACCCACCCGTAGCCGTTGAAAAAATTACATAAAATTTGATGCCCTAGTTTAAATGAAATTTCGCCCCTCATTGGCCTTACTTCGTCACGAACAATTTTGGTGTTCGCCGAACGGTGAGCCATCGAACGTAGACCGAAGAAGACCAAAGAGGGGCGATCTATGGCTCTTTCGGCCGAAAAGGCGCGTAAAGCGCACATTGCTTTCCAGAGATTTGGGCTTGGCTGCACGCCGGGCCAGTTCGACAAGGTAGGGCGGAACGCCGAAGAGGCACTCTTCGACGAAGTCCGCAGCGGGCGCATCGCGAAAATTCCAAGCGCAAAGCTCCCATCCTACGCCAAAGCATGCTCCGACTCGCAGAAAGGCAAGTCGGAAGACCTTCGGCGCAAGGAACTCGACGCTCGGGTCGACAAGCATCTCGATGTCCAGATCGGCTTTGTCGAGCGCCTCGTTATCTTCTGGAGCAATCACTTCTCCATGACCGTCCGCAAGTCGTCCGCCGTGCGCGGAACGATCGGACAGCTGGAGCGCGACGTCATTCGCGAGCATGTGCTCGGAGATTTCTCGAAGATGCTGATCGGTGTGCTGACGCACCCCGCGATGATCTCCTATCTCGACAACGACGATTCCGTCGGGCCGAACTCCGAGTACGGTCTCCAGCGGGGCGCCGGGTTCAACGAAAACCTGGCCCGCGAGACGATGGAGCTCTACACGGTCGGCAGCGGCGGCGGCTACACCGAGGAAGATGTAACCAACCTCTCCCTCATGCTGACCGGCTGGTCGTATGTCCGCGGCTGGGAAGCCGACAACAAATACAACGGCGGCAACAGCAGGAACCGGGGCAAGTTCATCTTCCGCAGAAAGTGGCACGAGCCCGGCAAGATCCGCCTTATGGGCAAGGTCTATCCGGCCAAGGGACAAAGCCAGGCGCTCAAGGCCCTGCGCGACCTCGCCGCGATGCCGGAGACCGCCGAGCACATCGCCTTCAAGCTGGTCCGCCACTTCATCACCGACGAGCCCACCCCGGAAATGGTGGAGCCGCTCAAGAACAAGTTCCTCGCCACGAACGGAGATTTGAAAGCGGTCTCCATGGAGCTCCTGCGCTTGCCCGAGGCGTTCACGGCTCCGCTGACCAAGCTTCGGACGCCCTACGAACTGGCGATCGCGCAGTTCCGGGCGCTCAGGCAGCGCTATTCGGACGACGGGTACTGGTCGTTTGCCTCGCCGCTGAACGCGCTGGGCAACATGCCCTGGGAATATCTGACGCCGGAAGGATACCCCGACGAGACGCTGTTCTGGCTCGATCCCGACGGCATGACGCTTCGACTGGAGACGGCGCTGTATGCCGGCTGGGTCTATGACGACCGGATGAAGGGTACCCCGGTCAAGCTGGCCCGGGATCTGTTCGGCGGCGTTCTCACCAGGGACACGCTTGAACGCGTCGATGCCGCCAACAATGTCGCCAATGCGCTGGCGATCCTGTTCTGCAGCCCCGAATTCCAGCGGAGATAAAGACCATGAGCGACGAACGTTCGGCTGGAGCCGGGACCGACGCAATTTCGAAAGCCGCGGCCGAGGGCTGCGCCGAATCCAGACTGCTGATGTCGCGCCGCGGCGTGCTCGGGCTCTCGGTCGGCCTGTACTCCTGGGCCTTCATGCCGAAATTCGCCGAGGCGGCGAGTTCCGGCAACGACCCGCGGCTGCTGATCGTCATCCTGCGTGGCGGGATGGACGGCATCAACACGGTCGTCCCGCATGGCGACAAGGCCTATGTTTCGATGCGCGGAAGCATCGCCCTGCCGCGGTCGGCCACAATCAGGCTGGACAATTTCTTCGGCCTGCATCCGGCTCTCGACAACTTCGGGAAGATGTACCGGAAGAAGGAGGCGGCGATCGTTCACGCGACCTGCGTGCCGCTGCACAACCGCTCCCACTTCGATGGCCAGGATAATCTGGAGAACGGCCAGCCCGGCCTGGCGTCCAATTCGACCGGCTGGCTGAACCGTCTTCTGACGGGCCTGCCCAAGGGCGATCCGATCCTCGCCCACGGCGCGATCCAGGTCGGCGAGGCGCCGCTTATCCTGCACGGTCCCGCGCCGGTCCTCGGCTGGTCGCCCAGTTCGTTCGCCAACATGGACAGGACCACCGAGTATCTGATCCGAACGCTCTATCGCGAGCACGACAAGGACATGTACCAGTTCCTCGAGCGCGGCCTGAAGGCGGACGCGCTGGCAGAGAAGGTGGGCAAGGACGACGGCAACGTCAGCAGCCTGCGCCGCGGTTTCCGAGGGGCTGCGCGCCTGCTCGCCGCCAAGACCGGCCCGCGTATCGCGGTGCTGTCCGTCGGCGGCTGGGACACCCATTCCGACCAGGGCGGAGCGACAGGTTCGTTCGCCAACGTTCTCAGTGAGCTCGATCTGGGTCTCGACGACTTCAAGGCCGAGGCCGGCAAGGCCTGGGACCAGTCGGTCGTGGTCTGCGCGACCGAGTTCGGCCGCACCGTCCGGGTTAACGGCTCCGATGGCACCGACCATGGCGTCGGCACGGTTGCGATGCTGGCCGGTGGCGCGGTGCGGGGTGGCAAGGTCTACGGCGACTGGCCGGGGCTGGCCGCGCCAAAGCTCTACGACGGCAGTGATCTTCGCCCGACGACAGACTTGCGCTCTGTCTTCAAGGGGATCCTCAAGGAACACATGGATGTGCCCAACACCATCCTCGACGAGACGGTGTTCCCGGAGAGCAAGAGCGTCAAGGCGATGAAGAACCTCGTCAGGTCGGGCGGCAAGAAAAAGAAGAAGTCCGCGTCGGACGCCATGGAGATGTTCGGCACCGCGCCTCAGCGCCCCGAACAGCCGATCGCCCGCTACCGGCGCGGCGACAAGGTCTCCGGCGAATTCTCCGCGACGTTGATGGAGAATCTGCCTCCGGTGCCGCTCCGGCCGAACTGAATCGACGCAAGGCCCGCCACCTGAACACGGCGGCGGGCACTTCGGGTCACGGCGCTTTACTCAGTCGTCCAGGAAATCGTCGACCGACAGGTCGCGGCCGGATTCGCGGGCATCCAGGTAGTCCTGCGTCGTGCGCACCTGCGGGCGTTCTCCCATCTTGAACGGGTCGGTTCCGCTCTCGGCCTGCGCGATCACCCGGCAGTCCTCACACATGCGGATCAGGTCGACGGTCGCCGCCGACTTGAACATCCAGTGCTTGTCCTGCAGCCGTTCCACGATCCGGTCGACGGTCTTCTTGGTGCCGAACGGCGTGCCGCAGCGAATGCAGGCGAAAGGCTCTTCCTCGTACAGCACGATCTGCGACAACGCCGCCGGCGTGAAGTCGAACCGCGGTTCCAGCGAGATGGCGCTCTCCGGGCAGGTGCTGCGGCAGATCCCGCACTGGACGCAGGCGTTTTCCTGGAACCGCAATTGCGGCTTGTCTGGATTGTCGAGAATGGCTCCGGTCGGGCAGGCACCGACGCAGGACAGGCAAAGCGTACACTTGTCCTCGTCGATCGCGATACGCCCGTAGGGCGCGCCTTCGGGCAACGCGATGATGTCGGGCTGTTCGGGGGCATTCTCGTGAAGCCGGGAAATCGCCGCGCGCGCGATGTCGCGTTTTCCGCCGACGGCCGAAAAGCTGGAGGCCGGCAGGGCGGAAAGCTCGGCGAGGTCATAGAGCCTGGATTCGAGTGCATCCGGATCCGCTTCGACCAGCACCTCGACCCTCGGCGAACTGCCGTAGCCGAGGTTTTGCAGAAATGCATCGGCGAGCTGTCCCTGCGTGACGAGCGGAGCGAGTTCCTCCGCTCTTTCAGGGTGCTCGAGCGCCAGCACCCGCTCCGCGCCCGAAACGAACGCCGCGACAAGGGCGTCATGCCCCAATTCGGTGACAGCGTGGAGCGAAACCGGAAGGACATTGGCAGGCAGGCCGCGTCCGAAGCGGGCCATCGCCGCAATCAGTTCGCTGCTTTTCCCGTCGTCATGGAACAGCAGGACCGGTCGCGTTCCTCCGGCCGAAAGATAGGTGGAAACGAGGGTCTGGATGCGACGTATCAGATCCTCGCGACGCGGGTAGTTGTAGCTGACAGCCCCGGTCGGGCAGGAGGCGCTGCACGAGCCGCAGCCGCCGCAGATCCCCGGATCGATCGCGACCGTGTCGCCTTCGTCCGAAATCGCCCCGGCCGGACAGGCATCCAGGCAATTCGTGCAGCCGGTGATCCGGTTGCGCGAATGCGCACAGATATCGGCGTCGTAGTCGACATAGATCGGCTTCTCGAATTCACCGACCAGGTCGGTGATGTCGAACATCGCTTTGGCAACGGCGGCCGGATGAGCCGGATCGGCCCAGAAATAACCGTCGCGGTGATGCGGTGCTGGAAACAGCGCGGTGTCTCCGGACAGGTCAAGGATCAGGTCGCATTGCGACGTCGCCCCGTCGCGCGCCAAGACGAACTCGCTGGTCGCCTTTGACGAGGGGACGAGCGGCGCATATCCGTCGACCGTGACGTTGAACGCCCCGAACGAACCGGACGCCTGCGAGATGCGGCCCCGATAGACGGGAACCTCCGCGACCGAAGGGGCCACCATGTCGTCCGGATCGACAAGCAGAAGGCTGACGGCAAGGCGGCCGGACAGCGATTGCGCCACGTCCAGTGCCTGCTGGCCGCGCCCGTAGACAAGGCACACGCCTTCGGAGCGCGTCGTGCGAATGCCGGCCGGCCTCGGTCTGACCATGGCGTCGGCGAGCAGCGCCGCCATCTTGGGCGTCGTATCACTGCGATCTTCGGTCCAGCCGGCCCTTTCGCGGATGTTGACGAACGATACCCGCTCCTCCGCCCCGGCTTCCGCCGCCAGTTCGCGGAACAGCGGGGCCTCCTGCGTGCAGGCGACCAGGACGGACCCGCCGTCCTTCAGGGATGCGAGATAGTTTTCTACATCGCCCCGGCACAGCGTCCGCTGAACCGTTGCTATCGAACCTTCGGATGCCGCGCCTTCCGGAAGGGCTGCCTGTATGGCGTCCCCGTCGATCGTCATCGTGCGCGCGCAATTGCAAAGAAGGACCGTACGTCGGTCCGCCACCATATCCTTGGTCTCCTCCGCGCTGCCGTCGGGGAAGGGCAGCGTCTCGTATACGTTAGAGACTATGGTGGTGGAGCGTCCCGTGCAAATGTCTATATTCTAAGGAAGAACGGTAATTGGGGAGGAGCTCTTTGGACAAGACGGCAACAATGCCAGTCGGCATCGTCGTGGAGCGCCGGGAGTCCAAAAGCCGCTGGGTCGATGCGGTGTGGAAGCCGGTGTCGGTGTTCACCGGAGCGCCGGCCGAGGCGGACTGGCGCGAGTTGCGGTCGGGCGACGGCTGGGCCTGGTACCATGCCGCGACCGTGGAACTCGAACTGCATCGTACCGACGCCGAATCCTACAAGTACAACCTGTCGACCCGCAGTCCGTCGGTCTTCGTCGTCATGGAGCCGGATACCGGCGAGTTCCCCTGGCGGATCGCACTGGCCACAGTGTCGGCTTACGAAGGCGAATCCTATCTGACATCGGACGAAGCGATCGTCGAGGCGGTGCCCATGCCCGAGGACGTCGCCGCCTGGATGCACGAATTCGCCGAAGCCCACTTCTCGCCCGAGCCGTTCCGCAAGCGCAAGCGCGACAGGCCGAAGGCGATGGAGGAGGCGAAGTTCGGCAAGGAACCGATTTTCAAGCGCGGCCGCAATGCCGGCCCGGGGGATACGGCAAATGGCTGACGACCGCTTCCTGTCGCGCTGGTCGCGCCGCAAGCTCGCCGAAAAGCAACGCGAGGACGTTCCAGCACCTGAAGTTCTCGAGGAAACGGAGAGTTCGGCGCAGGCTGTTGACGCGCCGGACGGTCCCTCCGTGCCCGCCGAAAGCGCAGACCGGCAGGACGCGGAGCCGGAACGCCATCCCGCCGAGGACATCGATATCGAAAGCCTGACCAAGGATTCGGACTTCACCGTATTCATGCAGAAGGGTGTTCCGAGCCTCGTCCGCCGCAAGGCGCTCCGCAAGCTTTGGACCAGCGACCCAGTACTCGCCAATCTCGACGGCCTCAACGACTACGAGGACATGGAGTGGACCTACGGGATCAGCGACGCGGCGACGACGGACTGGAAACTCGGGCGTGGATTCCTGACCGACAAGGATCTTGGGCTAGAAGACGATACGGAGAGTACCGAAGGCATGGTGGAAGCCGAGCATACCGGGGAGCCGGTCGCAGAGGTTTCTGCCGAGGAAGACGCGCCGGCCGATGAAGACGGCGCCGTTGCCGAGGCGGCCGGTGCCGAAGCGCCGGAGGAGGTTCCACCGGCCGAGGCCGGTCCTGTTGAGCCGGAGCCCGACATGGTCCCTGTGTCCGAAGCGGATCCGACGAAAACAGCCTGACGCAAAGAGGAAGAGAATTCCTCCCCCTTTTGATCTAGCCGGTAGGTTCTTCCAGCGACTGGTCCGCCAGGTGCTGTCGCAGCATCTCGCGATACTGCTCGACCATGTGGTCGACGAATTCTTCGTGCGTCTGCACGTCGAGGATCGCCTTGGCGACATAGGCGTTGTATCGGGCCGCGCCGTACAGGAAGGCCATGTGCAGGTCGGTTGCGTTGACCGTCCGGTTTTCGCGATTGGCGAGGTCGATGAACTTGTTGGCGACCTTCAGGAACGCCTCCGTATCGAGCACGCCTTCCTTGCGCGCGGCACGCCGTTCATTGCGGGTCATGGGTGATCTCCTGTCTGATTGTCCTGGCCGGGTGCTTTCGCGCCTTGCCGCCTGTCTTTCGCCGACCTAGCTTGCCACCCTGGAGAGGACAACAAGAATGGTCCCGATATGAATGACGCTGCTGCCCCCGGCTCGGCAAAGGTCTGGCCCACCGAGCTCCGCCTGTCAAAGGACAAACGGACGCTGACGGTTAGTTTCGACGATGGCGCCCGCTTCGATCTGCCGGCCGAATATCTGCGCGTGGTCAGTCCGAGCGCCGAGGTGCAGGGCCACAGTCCGGATCAGCGCCAGACTGTGCCGGGCAAGAAGAATGTCTGCGTCATGGAAATTCATCCCACCGGCAATTACGCCGTTCGCCTGGTGTTCGACGACCTGCATTCGACCGGCATATTCTCCTGGGACTATCTGCACGAGATCGGGCGGGAGTACGAGGAACGCTGGGCGGCCTACCTTGCCGAACTCGCCGAAAAAGGGCTCGAACGCGAGCCGAAGATCCGCCGCTAGGCGGCCACCGTCACTCCTTCTTCAGGGTCTCGGCGAAGGCCCGTATCGCGCTGATATCGTCGAGCTCTATCTCCACCGGCGCGGCGTTCGGCGGCAGCACCGTCGGGTCCGGATACTCGAAGCCGGCGACCCGGACGAAGGCTGGATGCGGCCTGCGCGCGTGGAACGTCTCGAAGCGTTCGCTCCAGTCGTCGAAGGCATTGACCAGCAGCTGGAATGACGGCGTCGAGCCGATGCCGCCGAACTTGTTGAAGTCACCGACGACGTGGCAGCGCGCGCAGTGCTGCTCCGACAGCGACCGGCCGTCGGATATCTCGTCGGCCAGGACCGACGGTGCCATCAGGCCCGTCAGGGCCGCCGCCATGATGATCGAGCGCGCGCGCATCCTCCCCCGCATACCGTTGCGGCTGCATTCTGTTGCTTGTGAGGTAGCTTAGCACAACGTTCGCCCGGGACCGATCCGGCGCATGAAAAGAAAGCTTCGCCAGCCCCCGAAACGGACGGCCTGAGGAATACTGCTGACCTTAAAAGAGTAGGGCCGGAGCCATATGGCCCCGGCCCAACCGTCCCCGCGTTGCCTCGGGCCCGTCTATTGCAGGACGACGATGCGTGCGCCGACCTTAACTCGGTTGTACAGATCGATAACGTCGTCGTTCAGCATGCGAATGCATCCCGACGAGAGATCGCGACCAATGCTCCAGTTCGCGTTGGTGCCGTGAATTCGATAGAGCGTCGAGCCGACATACAGCGCGCGTGCACCCATCGGGTTCCCCGGGCCGCCGGGCATGAACTTTGGCAGACCCGGCTGCCGCGCCCGCATTTCCGCCGGCGGCGTCCAGCTTGGCCATTCGGCCTTGCGGCTCACGTTGTAGGTTCCCGAAAACTGGAAGCCCTCACGCCCCACGCCGATGCCGTAGCGAATCGCCTTGCCGGATTCGGTGACGAGATAGAGGCGACGTTCCGGCGTGTTCACGACGATCGTGCCGGGCGCGTACTGGCCATCGTAGCTTACGACTTTGCGGGGGATGGGAGTGTAGGCCCAGACACCACCGCTCTGCAACTGTCGCCCGGTCAACGGGTCGATTTCGGCTCTGCCGTAGTCAGCCGAGCCGGCCATCAACGCGGCCACCATACCGATGAGAGCGATCAATCGCCGATTCATGAGTTTATGTCCCTAGAAAACAATCAAGTCCAAATACCTCGACCATGATTCGACCGGCCGATCTAACGTCAAAAGTTTTCGGGTAGAGGTATTAAAAAATCAAGGCGTCGGAGCATCGCCACACTGGTTTGTGATGCGGGAATGCGGCAGCTGTGGCGAAAATACCACGCCGGTTTACGTTACCGGATTCACCTATCTATCGGTCGCCGTGTCCGGAAAGGCACAGGTGGCCGGTTAACGGCAGCCCCCGGGCGGTGTATTGGATCCGGGTAATGACCACCGCAGCTCTTCCCGCCCCCCGCCGCGACTGGGCGCTTTTTCTGGATTTCGACGGTACGCTCGTCGAAATCGCGGAATCGCCGGACGCCGTCCGGACCGAGCACCATCTGCTCGAAACCCTGATGACCCTGTCGGACAAGCTCGGCGGTGCGCTTGCCATCGTGAGCGGACGCCCGGTCGCCGAGATCGATGGGCATCTTGATCACGCAAGGATCGCCGCAGCCGGTCTGCACGGACTGGAAATGCGTTTGAAAAGTGGTGCTCCGGTTCGGAAACTCGATGCAACGGCACTGGATTCGCGAATCATAGCGGAACTGCGAACGGTCGCCGACGCGCATGAGGGACTGCTGCTGGAGGACAAGGGCGCCGCGGTCGCGTTGCACTATCGCAACCGGCCGGACCTCGAAGCTCTCTGCCTTGAGGCTGCCGAGGCAGCGGTGGCCGGACGCCCCGCACTTGGACTTCTGCGCGGCAAGATGGTGGTCGAGATCAAATCGGCGTCCAGTGACAAGGGCCGTGCCGTTCGCCGGTTCATGGATACGGCGCCCTTTGCGGGGCGGAAGCCTGTGTTTGTCGGCGACGACGTGACCGACGAAGACGGCTTCAGGGCTGCCAGCGCGCTGGGCGGATTCGGTATCAAGGTAGGTGAGGGCGAAACGGTCGCCCGGTGGCGGATTGACTCCGTTGCCGAATTTCTGCGCTGGCTGGCGGCCATGCCGGATCGGCTGGGGGACCTGGAAGGCGAGACGATCGGAAGATGAGCGGACTGGATCTTGGTGTCATCGGCAACTGCGCGATAAGTGCGCTGGTCGACTCGAATGCGCGGATTGTCTGGTCCTGCCTGCCGCGGTTCGACGGCGACCCCGTTTTTCATTCGCTACTCGGCAGCTCTGCAACGGACGATCCGGACAGCGGGGCCTTTGCGATCGAACTGGACGGATTTACGCGGGCCGAGCAGGAGTACGAACCCAACACGGCGATCCTGAGGACCCGCCTGTTCGGCAGCGATGGCGAAGCGTTGGAAATCACCGACTTCGCACCGCGGTTCCGGGCGCGCGGCCGCATGTTCCGCCCGATGACGATCGTCCGCCGGATCCGGCCGATCGCTGGCCGGCCACGCGTGACTTTCCGGCTGAAGCCCCGTTTCGACTGGGGGGCGACCAGACCCGATATCACTCATGGCAGCAATCACATCCGCTTTGTCAGCTCCGGGCTCGTGCTCAGGCTGACGACGAATGCGCCGGTTTCCTATCTGCTTGCGGAAACGCCGTTTGTCGTCGACGAGCCAATCAGTTTCCTGCTCGGCCCGGACGAAACGATCCGCGAGGGCATCGAGACGCTCGCCCGCAGTTTCGAGGAGCAGACCGGCGATTACTGGCGCGAATGGACCCGCCGCCTCGCCATCCCGCTGGAGTGGCAGG
>Ga0207814_101017_pt1 | contig 10935 bp, 11 predicted proteins | sample TtaePargueraPR_7_FD_187755 | JGI IMG/M metagenome (GOLD analysis project Ga0207814, IMG submission 187755) | Aerobic enrichment media microbial communities from Bioluminiscent Bay, La Parguera, Puerto Rico - Tt and P1 (2) (SPAdes) | ecosystem: Environmental > Aquatic > Marine > Unclassified ... | reverse complement strand
TTGCCCGCGCCTACGAGGCGGGCGGCGCCGCCTGCCTGTCGGTTCTCACCGACACACCGTCCTTCATGGGACATCCCGACTACCTGGTGGCGGCAAGGGAAGCCGTGTCTCTGCCGGTCCTGCGCAAGGACTTCCTGTTCGACCCCTATCAGGTCGACGAAGCCCGGGCGCTCGGCGCGGACTGCATCCTGATCATTATGGCCGCTGTGACCGACGACGAGGCCGCAGCGCTCGAGGACGCCGCAGACGCATACGGCATGGACGCCCTCGTCGAAGTCCACGACGGCGATGAACTACGCCGCGCCCTCCAGCTTCGTTCCACACTGATCGGCATTAACAATCGAAATCTCAAGACATTCGAGACGAAACTTGAGACATCGATTGAGCTTTCGGCCGATGTTCCGGCCGGGTGCACGCTGGTCGGGGAAAGCGGCATCTTCACACCGGGCGACGTATCCCGGCTGAACCGCGCCGGCATCCACGCGATCCTGGTCGGCGAAAGCCTGATGGGGCAGGACGACGTGACCAAAGCGACACGGGCGTTACTGTCCGGCCGCGCCGCCGATGCTGCCGAGTGAACACACGCCCATGAGTGCCGACGGCAAGACCCTCACCCATCTCGATGAATCCGGCGCTGCCAGCATGGTGGACGTGTCCGAGAAAGACGTCACTTCCCGGTCGGCGACGGCCGAAGGCTGGGTTCGCATGCAGGCCGAGACGCTGGACCTGATCGTCAAGGGCGAAGCCAAGAAAGGCGATGTTCTGGGGACGGCCCGGATCGCCGGCATCATGGCGGCGAAGCGGACCCACGAGCTGATACCGCTCTGTCATCCGCTTGCCCTCTCGAAAGTCTCCGTCGACCTGGAACCGGTGCCGGGCAAGAACGCCGTCCATGTCACCGCGACGGCCAAGGTCACCGGCCAGACCGGCGTCGAGATGGAGGCGCTGACGGCCGTCAGTGCCGCCTGCCTGACTGTCTACGACATGGTCAAGGCGGTCGACCGCGGCATCGAAATCACCGATATCCACCTGATCGAGAAGTCGGGCGGCCGGTCCGGCCACTGGCGCGCGGGCAACGGCTAGCCATGGCGCTCCTCTCCGTCGAAGAGGCCCTCGGGCGCATCCTCGAAGGGGCGGATCCCCTGCCCCCCGAGACGGTTCCTCTCGACGTGTCGCTTGACCGGATCCTCGCCGAGAACGTCGCCTCGTTGCGCACGCAGCCGCCCTGGGACACCTCCGCGATGGATGGCTATGCCGTCCGCGCCGAGGATGTCGCAAGGGTGCCGGTCAAACTCGAGGTAATCGGCTCGGCACCTGCCGGCCATTCCTTCAAGGGTCGTATCTGCCCCGGCGAGGCGGTGCGCATCTTTACCGGCGCCCCGCTCCCCGACGGCGCCGACGCGATCGTTATCCAGGAGGATACGGAGCGCGACGGCGACGACGTCACGGTGTTGGAAACGTCTCCTGCCGGCCGGTTCGTGCGTCGGCGCGGTCTCGATTTCGCCGAGAGCGAGGTCCTGCTCGACGCCGGCCGGCGACTCGGACCCCGCCACGTCGCCCTGGCTGCCGCCATGAACCATCCGGCCCTGCCGGTACGGCGGCGGCCCAAAATCGCGATCCTTGCAACCGGCGACGAACTCGTCGCCCCCGGCGGCGATCCAGGCCCGGACCACATCATCGCCTCGAACGGATACGGCATCGCCGGCATGGTGCGACGCGCCGGCGGCGAACCTGAAGACCTCGGCATCGCGCCCGACGACCGGCAGGCCCTTTCGGCCGCGATCGGCCGGGCGATCGAAACGCGTGCCGATGTACTGATCACGCTTGGCGGCGCATCGGTCGGCGAGCACGACATCGTTCAGGACGTCCTTTCCGCGCACGGTCTCAAGCTCGACTTCTGGAAGATCGCGATGCGCCCCGGCAAGCCGCTGATCTTCGGCCGGCTCGGCGACATGCGCGTCCTAGGCCTGCCCGGCAATCCCGTGTCGTCCATGGTTTGCGGCCGGCTGTTCCTGGTGCCGCTGATCCATGCGTTGCTCGGCGATGCAGAGGTCGGATCGGGCGAAAGCATGGCGCGGCTGGGCGGCGATGTCGGCGCAAACGACCAGCGCCAGGACTATCTGCGCGCGACGCTTGGCCGCGACGAGACCGGCGGCCTGATCGTCACGCCCTTTGCCAAACAGGACAGTTCGATGCTGGCGACGCTGGTCAAGGCGGACGCCTTCATCATCCGCCCGCCGCACGCACCACCGGCAAAGGCCGGAGAAACCTGCCGCGTCCTGCTGATGGATTTCTGATCCGCACGGCGTCGACCGACCGGCGAAGAAAACCGCGGAAGCTCATGGACCGATGGTTCCGCACCGCTCGTCTTGACCACCGATCCGAACGACACCGTCAGGCTCGTCCGGGGCAGGACCGGCATCGACGGAAACATCCCGGGCCGGACACGTTGCATGTCACCCAAGGTTCGAAACACCGTGCCTCCGCAAAGCCCCTCACCATGCGATTGATCGTGAGGTGGGGGATTGCCGGCGGTACACAACTCGCACGCTGCCAAATATATGGACCGGAGCGGAGGTCCCCTCGGCAATCGGACCGAAGCCACATCCACCGTCCTCATCCCGAGCCGGGCGCAACGCGCCCGTCTTCAAGGATGGCCGTTCGCCCGGCCCGCCGGAAAACTTACAACAGCCGATCCAGATAGACCTGATAGCGCTGCGGCTTGGGCTTGTCCTTGTCTTCCTCGCGCTCGTAGCGGATCGAGCTCTGCCCCTTCAATTCCGCCGGCAGGATCATTACGCGGGCGAATGCCGACGGTTCCGTCTCGGACGCCGCCGCAAACACCGGATCCGGGCCGCTCTCGTACCAGGCCTCGAGCGGAGCGTAGTCGTGGCTCGCGCCCGCGGTGTCGATACGGATCGAGCCGAACAGCAGAACCCGCGTTCCCGGTCCGCGATGCGTATGCAGATAAGCGACGCCGCCCGGCGGGAACTCGACCCGGTCGCAGCGGAGCAGATGGATGGCATTCGGATCGATATCAAGCGGCGACGACAACAGAACTTTATTGGTGACCCCTTCGCGTTCCGTCGCCTCGACGGGATCCGGAAGGGTGGACAGGTCCCACCGGATGGCGGTGGCACCGTCGCGCGACAGGAATTCGGCCTCCTCCTCGAGAAAGGCTGCGCTGTTGCCGGACAAAGACGCACTCATCAGCGACCCGTCGCACCGAACCGAGCCGTCGACCACGTAGAGCGCCTTGGCGTTGCCGCGCGGCAGCGACATCCGCCCGCCCTTCTCGAAAGTTTCCAGCGATGCGATCAGATGGAGTTTGGACATGTCCCGGTCCTTTGGTGTTCGTTGCACTCAAACGCGCGGTCCGGCCGTCGAGGCCCGACAGTCGCGAGGCAGGTCCGAGGACCTCAATGGAAGTAGGCGCCCCCGTCGACGACGAGCGTCTGCCCGGTGATGAAGGCCGAGTCGGGCCCGACCAGGAACGCCGCCGCACCGACAACGTCCTCGGGCACCTGGTCGCGGAGGATCGTGCGCGCCTTGAGCGATATGTCCTGGAGCTTCTCGAGCTGGACCGGATTGGCTTTCACGCCTTCCGACAACGTGAATCCGGGTGCGAGCGCATTGACCAGCACATTCGAGGAACCGAGTTCCTTGGCCAGCGCCCGGGTCATCGCGACGATCGCCCCCTTGCTCGTCACGTAGTGCAGCAGGAACGGTACGCCCTTGAACGGCGTGCCCGAGGCAAGGTTGAGGATCCGCCCGCCGCCGCGCTCGCGCATCGACTTCACGGCTTCGCGCGCGCACAGGAAGGAGCCGAGCACGTTGACGTCCATCACCCGCTTCCACTCCTCGACCGAAATGGCGTCGAAGGGGCCGGGATTGAGCGTTGAATAGATGCCGGCGTTGTTGACCAGGATGTCGACCCCGCCGAAAGCATCCCGAGTGGTCCGGACCATGGCCTTCACATCGGTTTCGTAGGCGACGTTGCAGCGGACCGGGATGGCGCCGCGGCCGATTTCCCGCGCCGCCTCCTCGTGGCCGTTCAGGTCGGCAATGACGAGTTTAGCGCCCTCGTCGGCCAGTCTTTCGGCGATGGCCCGGCCGATGCCCATCGTACCGCCGGTGACGATCGCCACTTTGTTCTGGAGTTTCATCGTGTAGCCTCCCCGGCAACCCGGGCCCTGACTTCTACTTAAGCGGCGAGAAGGACGTTACTTAAGCGGCGAGAAGGACGTCGGGATGAGGATCCTGTTCTCCTGCCGCTCGATGAACTCGGCGCTCTTGGCCAGGTATTTCTGCCAGTCCGGATCGGCCCCGAGTTCGGCACGCCTGGCGTCACGTTCGGCCATGTTCTCGTAGGCCCACATATGCACCACCGTATGCAGCGGCCCGATATCGGTGAAGAAGTAGCCGACCATGCGCGGCAGGATACGCGTCTGGATCGGCATGCCCTCCTTTTCATAGAGTTCGAGAAGCGGCTTGAGCTTGCCGATCTTGATTGTGTAGATGCGTTCTTCGACGATCATGACTGAACTCCCCCGATGCAGCGGTATTTGATTTCCAGGAACTCCTCGATCCCGTACTTCGACCCCTCACGGCCAATGCCGCTTTCCTTGACGCCGCCAAAGGGCGCGATCTCGGTCGAGATGAAGCCGGTATTGGTCGCGACGATTCCGCTGTCGAGCCGGTCACCGACGCGCCACGTGCGCGCGAGGTCACGCGTAAAGAAATAGGCCGCCAGGCCGTACGGTGTGTCGTTGGCGATCCGGATCGCCTCGTCCTCGGTATCGAACCGGATCAGGCCGGCGACGGGACCGAAGGTTTCCTCGCAGCTCATCGCCATTGTCGGGTCGACGTCGAGCAGAACGGTTGGCTCGAAGAAAGTATGGCCGAGCCGGTGCCGGCGCCCGCCGGTCGCGACCTTCGCGCCGCGGAACTGCGCATCCGATACATGCCGCTCGACCTTTTCGAGCGCCGCACGTTCGATCAGCGGCCCCTGTTTCACGTCCGGATCGAGGCCGTTGCCGACCTTCAGCTCCTCGGCGACCGCGACCAACCGGTCCCGGATCTCGTTGTAGATCCCCGACTGGACGAGGATGCGGTTTGCGGAGATGCAGGTCTGGCCGGTGTTGCGCCACTTGCACATAATCAGCGCGTCCATGACGGTCTTCGGATCCGCATCGTCGAAGACGATGAAGGGCGCGTTGCCGCCGAGTTCCAGCGAGATCTTCTTCAGCTGGTCGGCGCACTGCCGCATCAACAGCTTGCCGACCTCGGTGGAGCCGGTGAAGCCGAGCTTGCGGACCTTCGGGTTCGAAGTCATCTCCTGGCCGATCTGCGGCGCATCGTGTTCCGAGCCGGTCACGACGTTGAAGACGCCGGGGGGCACGCCGGCCTCTTCCGCCAGAACGCAGATCGCCAGCGCGGACAAGGGCGTCTGCTCGGCGGGCTTCAGCACCATCGTGCAACCGGCTGCCAGCGCCGGCGCCGCCTTGCGGGTGGGCATCGCAGAAGGAAAGTTCCACGGCGTTATCCCGACGGTGACGCCGACCGGCTGCTTGGTGACGAGGATGCGGTTATCGGGACGGAACGGCGGGATGATGTCGCCATAGGCGCGCTTGCCCTCCTCGGCGAACCACTCGAAGAAACTCGCCGCATAGGCCACCTCGGCGCGCGATTCCGCCACCGGCTTGCCCTGTTCGAGCGTCAGCAGACGCGCCAGCGCCTCCTGATTCTCCATCATCAGGTCGGCCCAACGCCTCAGGATCTTCGCCCGCTCGCCGGCCGTCCTACCGCTCCAGCCCGGCAGCGCGCGCTCGGCTGCCTCAATGGCCCGCGCGGTATCCGCACGCCCCATCCGCGGAAGCTCGGCAAGCAACGTGCCGTCGGCCGGATTGCTGACCGGGAACCGCTGGCCCGAGGCCGATCCGCACCAGCTTCCCTCGATGAACGCCTTGTCTCGCAGGAAACGGGAAACACCGTCATCCACGGCAATTGCGGGCGCGTTCATGGACATGCCTCCCCTCAGATGTCCGGCCGATCGGAGCACACTGGTCCGGTCGCGGGTCAATGCCTGTGAAATCCGGATGGACCGATGCACAGGAACTATCGGCACAGACGGCTGCCTGCGCTTGTCCGAATGTCTGATTTTATCGGCGGCCGGTCTCACGCAGAGGGAATGCGGACAAAGCGGAGATCCGGATCCTGCGCAACTTGATCTTTTCGCAGGGGAAACACCCGGCAACAGACTTATTCCGGGGCGTTCGATTGTCGTAACAATGTATACATGCTAGCGTTTTCTGCTTGCAATCGTTCGGAAACGGGTTGGTCGGACCGCAATGCCCGGGAATGATTTGCTTCGCATTTCCAGGCAACGACGCGGTTCGAAACGCGGGAGATTGATCGACGCGGTACCAAAGCCACTACCGGATTATTGACAGCAAAGCGCGGGGCCGATGCCCATCAAAACGCGTGGTCTCAAGTCCGAGCAGAACGGGGAGGAAAATGCTTAGAACAATCGCTATTGGAGGTTTTGCAATTGCCGCGATGAGCCTGCCGGCTCATGCGCAGGTGAAAGTGAAGCTGGAACCGTATGTCACCGGCGTGAACGCGCCGCTGGCCATGGTCCAGCCCGCCGGCGACGACCGCAAGTTCGTGATCGAGCAGTTCGGTCGCGTCCGCGTTATCGACAAGGACGGAAAACTCGAGGCGGAGCCGTTCATCGACATCCGCAACAAGTTGCCCACGCTCTGGTCGGACTTCGACGAGCGCGGTCTGCTCGGTATGGCTTTCCATCCCGACTTCGCCAACAACGGCAAGTTCTATCTGGCGTACTCGACGCCGATCAACTTCCAGCTCGATCTTGCCAAGGAATTCTGGTGGGATCACACGAACGTCGTGGCCGAGTACCAGGTGTCGGGAGATGCCAACGTCGCCGACACGTCGCAGACGCGCATCATCACGACGATCGACTGGCCGCAGTTCAACCACAACGGCCACTGGATCGGCTTCGGCCCGGACGGAATGCTCTACATCTCGACGGGTGACGGCGGCTACGCCAACGACTGGGGCATCGGCCACAACGTGACCGAAGGCAACGGTCAGGACAACACCCAGCTGCAGGGCAAGATCCTTCGGATCGACGTCAACAATCCTTCGGACGGCAAGCCCTACGGCATTCCGGATGGCAACCTCGCCGCCGGCAATCCGGACATCGCGCCGGAAATCTGGGCGACGGGCTTCCGCAATCCGTGGCGCTGCTCCTTCGACATGGAAGACGGACGGCTGTTCTGCGGCGACGTGCAGCAGAACTCCTATGAGGAGGTCGACATCGTCGAGGCCGGCAAGAACTACGGTTGGCGGAAGATGGAAGCCGACAAGTGCTTCGACTACGTGAAGCCGAACGACCATCCGGCCGAGTGCGGCGACACCTCGGGGTTCACCCCGCCGGTGATCGTCTACAACAACTGCACCGCCAAGCCTGACGGCTGCAAGGGCATCTCGGTGACCGGTGGTTACGTCTATCGCGGGTCCCACGACGCCTGGAAGGGCAAGTACATCTTCGGCGACTGGAGCAAGTCGTTCGCCGAGATGGACGGCCAGATCTTCGTCGCCACCGAAGGCAGTGACGGCAACTGGACGATGGAAGTCGCCGAGGTCGTCGGCATGGACGGCAACATCCCGTACATCCTGGCATTCGCGCAGGACTCGGCCGGCGAAGTCTACGCCCTGACGTCGATCACCACCGGCCCGGTAGGCAGCCTCGACACGATCTACAAGATCGTTCCGGCCGAGTGATCGACCGGCCAGCAAGTCCGCCGCGTTTGTAAGCGGCGACCCGTCCCGGCGCCTCGCGGCGCCGGGACATTTATCTGAAACAGGCAAAGTTGCCCGCACACGGCCGGGGGCGGTTCGGCGGGCGGAGGGAACAGGAGACGTTTGCAATGCGTATCCGCGTCATCGCGGCACTATCGGGACTGGCGCTGTCCGGCGCCCTTTTGGCCGGCCCGGCTTGGTCCGACGACGAAATCGTGGTCGAAGACGTCGAGTTCACGGACGAGTACATGGCCAACGCGGAAGCGATCGAGGCAGGTGGCGTCATCTGGGTGGACCAGTGCGCACATTGCCACGGCGCCAAGGCCTATCCGGGCAAGGCACCGAAGCTGAAGCCGAGCAAGTACAAGCCCGACTTCGTGTTTTACCGGATCACCAAAGGCTTCAAGGGCATGCCGCCGTGGAAGGACGTCTACACGGTCGACGAGCGGATGGCCGTGGTCGCCTACATCATGAGCGACGACTTCTCGCCCTGATCCGACGCTGTTCGGGCTTCCTTGACGAGCACTAGGACTGCGCCGCGACCCGGCGCAGTTCGTCGATATGTTCACGCATATAGATGCGGAACCAGGGCGCGTATTTGCCGGGGTCCGAAGCGATATCGGCGAGGATGGCATCCAGGCTCATCCACGCGATTTCCTGCACTTCGTCCGGGTTGGGAACGACCGGCGGCCCGTCAGACCCCAGCCGGCCATGGTAGCGGTGCACGACCTCGTTCTCGAACAGGTCTCCAACCTGCGCCTGATAGGCCACGACACCGAACGGGGTGAGCGGAACGCTGAATCCCATCTCCTCGCGCAGGCGCCGCAGGGCGCAGTCGTCGACGCTTTCCTCCCATCGCGGATGCGAGCAGCAGGTGTTCGCCCACAGGTGCGGCGAGTGATACTTGGTCGCCGAACGCTGTTGCAGAAGCAGGTCCCCGTCGCGAAACACGAAGACGGATATCGCCCGGTGGCGGACGTTGCGGACATGCGCCTCAAGCTTGCCGACCGGCCGCGGCGCGCCGTCGTCGTCGAGCGCGATGATGACCTCTCCGGCATCCGCAGGGAGCGGACGGTCCGGCGCCGATCCGGGTTTTCCCTCCAGCACAACAGGCGCATTCATGCCGCTACCTCTGGCCGGGTGCGACGGCGGATCAGGAACCAGACCGGAAGCGGCACGACAGCGGCGATGATGAGCGTTAGGATCGGCCGATCCGCGCCGTAATAGCCGCCGGCGGCGAATGCGAAGGCAAGCGGCACGACACCGCACAGGACGGCGGCAGCGAACCGGTGGAAGGGCATTCGGGCAAGTCCCGCCATGCAGGAGACCACCTCGGGCAGAATCGGCAGCCATCGCGAACTGACGACGAGCCACCCGCCGCAGCTGGCGAACAGATTCTCACCCTCGCTCAGTCCCTCCTCTCCGATCAGCCAGCGCGCTGCCGGCCGGCCGAACCGGCGGCTGGCGCCGTAGCCGACTAGGCCGGACAGGAACAGACCGAGCGCGGAGACGAGCCCGCCGAGGACCGGACCATAGAGGATACCGGCCGCTGCAATCACCGCGGTGTTCGGCACCGGAAGGACCAGGTCCACTACCAGCAGAGCCGCGACGATCACCCACGCATAGGAAAGAGAACCGCTGGATGCGGCAACAAGCGCATCCGCCGACCACAGTCGCTCGGTCTCCTCGCCCCAGATAAGGAACGGCACCGCGACCAGGGCGGCCAGTATCACAAACAGAATGAGCAGTCGGCCGAGCCCGTCGAAGCCTGCAAAACGCGTCGGTTCGCTCATTCGATGATCAGCTTTTCCATGCTCCGCGCAGAGGAATCCTCGATACGCGCCTCGCGCCCCCCGCGCAGAATGGAATTGCCTTCGTAAAGCGTGCGCTGATCGATCGCCGGCGGATCCAGCCAGTCGGATTCCTTCATCTGCCCGCTCTGGCCATAGGCGTCGAGTGCGTTCTGGTAGCACACCAGCCGCACCTGCTCCTCGGGTATGCCGCGTTCGAGCGCAAGCTGTGCCGTCTTCGCCACCCCGAGCGGTTCGGAGATGCCCCAGTCGCAGGCGGAATCGACGATAATGCGCTCGGCGCCGTACTGACGCAGGATCTCGACCATCCGGGCGTTGCCCATCTTCGTCGACGGATAGATCGAGAACGCCGCCCAGAAGCCGCGGTCAAGCACTTCCCGGACCGTTTCCTCGTTGTTGTGGTCGACGACCACGCGCCCCGGATCCAGCCCGTGTTCGATGCAGACATCCATCGACCGACTGGTGCCGCGCTTCTTGTCGCGATGCGGCGTGTGGATCATCACCGGCAGATCGAGTTCCTTGGCCAGCTCGAGCTGCAGCCGGAAGTACTTGTCTTCCAGCTCCGTCTGCTCGTCGTAGCCGATCTCGCCGATCGCCACGACCGCTTCCTTCAGCGCGAAGCGCGGCAGGATCTCCATGACCCCTTCCGCCAGTTCCTCGTTGTTGGCCTCCTTGGAATTGAGGCCGACGGTGCAGTAATGGCGGATGCCGAACTGTCCGGCGCGGAAGCGCTCGAAGCCGATAATGTGGGACAGATAGTCGATATAGCTGCCCACGTAGGTGCGCGGCTGCCCGAGCCAGAAGGCCGGTTCGATCACCGCCACGACGCCCGACGCCGCCATCGCCTCGTAGTCGTCGGTGGTCCGCGAGATCATGTGGGCATGCGGATCGATGAACATCATGTCTGCGCCTCCTCCGGGTCCAACTGACGGACCACATCTTCCCAGCCGGTTTCACCGGCCTGTATCCTGTTCAATTCCGGGCCAAGCGTTTCGAGAATCCGCTTCGCCTCCGCGGACGTATTGGCGGACAGCGCCAGAGCGGCCGCCTCGCGCTCGCGCGGATCCGGACTGCCGGCAACCCGCCGCAGATCCTCCAGCATGTCGCCTTCCGCGAACGGACCGACATTGCGCCAGATTTCCGGGGTGATCGCGCGCCCAGCCGCCCAGCGTTCGTGGGCATAGTCGCACATGATCCGGGCGAGCACCGGATTGGCCCGCTCGTCGATGCCCTGGATCGGATGCAGCGTCGAACCGATGAACAGCGCCTTCAGCACCATCTGGTTCCAGCGGTCCTC
>Ga0207814_101016_pt1 | contig 10945 bp, 11 predicted proteins | sample TtaePargueraPR_7_FD_187755 | JGI IMG/M metagenome (GOLD analysis project Ga0207814, IMG submission 187755) | Aerobic enrichment media microbial communities from Bioluminiscent Bay, La Parguera, Puerto Rico - Tt and P1 (2) (SPAdes) | ecosystem: Environmental > Aquatic > Marine > Unclassified ... | reverse complement strand
GATCTGGCGCTCACCAAGTCGGCCTACAAGCAGAGCTGCGACGCAAACCAGCAATGCCCGTTCGCTCTCGAAATCACCAATGTCGGCAAGGCAACCTACAACGGACCGGTGACGATTTCCGACCGCATCACGCCAAGCACCACGCGCTGGATCGGCCAGAACCGGCAGGAGCAGTGGAACTGCCGCCAGGTCAGCGGCGGCGTGACCTGCACCAACCCGTCGGTCTCGCTGGAACCCGGCAAGTCCATCGGCTTCGTGCTGCAATTCGCCGTACCGCGCTACCAGTCGGGCACGGTCAACAACTGCGCCCAGCTCTCGACCACGGGCGGCGGCGGACATGGCCGCAGCGGCAATACCGTGCGCGACGTGCAAGCCGCGCTTTCGGCCAAGGGTTACGACCCGGGTCCGGTCGACGGCAAGCTCGGCCCGCAAACCATCCAGGCCGTGCGCGAATTCCAACAGCAGAACGGCCTGCAGCCCAACGGACGTATCGACGCCGCCCTGCTCAACGCCCTGCTCGGCCAGCCGCAGAACACGGGCGGCGGACAGGACAGCAACCCGAACAACAACCGGGCGTGCGCGTCGGCGACGATGGCGGGCGAAGCACCGCCGCCTCCACCCCCGCAATGCACGGGCGGACAGTATCGCAACAGGCAAGGCCAGTGCGTGTGCCCGTCGAGCAAGCCCGTATGGACCGGCCAGCAATGCATCGCGCGGCCGCCGCAGCCATGCTCGGGCGGGCGTTATCGCGACCACAACGGCCAGTGCGTGTGCCCGGCAAACAAGCCCGTATGGACCGGGCAGCAATGCATCCAGCGTCCACCGCAGCAGTGCACCGGCGGGCGCGTCCGCAATAATCAAGGACAGTGCGTTTGTCCTGTCAGCCTGCCGATCTGGAACGGCAAGTCCTGTGGCGGCATCATCGGCCCGCAACCCTGCTCTGGCGGGCGCGTCCGCAATAATCAAGGACAGTGCGTTTGTCCTGTCAGCCTGCCGATCTGGAACGGCAAGTCCTGCGGCGGCATCATCGGTCCGCAACCTTGCTCTGGCGGGCGCATCCGCAATAACAAGGGGCAATGTGTGTGTCCCTCCAGCACGCCGATCTGGAGCGGATCCCAGTGCATCCCGGCTCACACGGTGTGTAGCGGCGGACGCACCTACAACGAACGCACGAGACAATGCGAGTGCCCGGTCAGCCTACCGATCTGGAACGGCAAATCGTGCGGCGGCATCCAGGGACCGCAATGTACCGGCGGCCGCGTGAAGGATCGCTCCGGCAAGTGTGTGTGCCCCTCGAGCAAGCCGGTATGGAACGGCCAGCAGTGCATCGGCCGCGGCCATGGCGGTGGACCGCCGGTAGACGGCGGACCTCCGGTACCCAACTGTTCGGGCGGGCGCTACTACGACCAGAAATCGAAGTCGTGCAAATGCCCGAGCAGCAAGCCGCTGTTCGCCGGCGGGCAGTGCCGCGCTCTTCCCGGCGGTATTCAGCTTCCCGGCGGGATCAAGCTGCCGGGCGTGCGCTAACGGTCAGGCCAGTTTGCCCCGCCCGTCTTAATTGCGGCGCATTCATGGCTTTGTGTCTGGTCAAGGCCTACCCGAATGAGTCAGGGTATGGCGTGATTCTCTCCGCATGGAGGATTTTGAAATGATGCGAGGAATTCTTTTTTCTGCTGCCGTGACGGCAGCGCTTTCACTGCCGGCCCTAGCGCAACAGCCGAGCGGCCCGGTCCAGGGGGCCGTGCAGGGTACGGTCCAGGGCACCGAGAAGATCGGCGAAGGCGTCGCCAAGGGCGCCGGGCAGGCCGGCGGCGGCGTCGTCCAGGGCGCGGGCACCGTCGTCCAGGGCGTCGGACACGGCAAGCCTCTCCAGGGCGCGGCCCAGGGTACCGGGCAGGCCGCTGTCGGCGTCGCCAAGGGCACCGGCACCGCAGCCAAGAAAACCGGCAAGGGCGTCTGGTGCATCGTGACGCTGGGTTACGGCTGCTGAACACAGAACTTCGCAGAGGCCGGCGCGCAGCCATGCCGCCGCGCTGCTGCCGGGCCCGCGCGCCCGCGATGCAGGCTTGAGCGAATACCGGCACCGGGGTATCAGGATGGGCAGGCCCCGTAGCTCAGCTGGATAGAGCACCAGATTCCTAATCTGGGGGTCACAGGTTCGAATCCTGTCGGGGTCACCATTGCAGCGCTTGCCCATACCGGAGACATACATCCGAAGGGGCAGTTTACTTACGTCCGCTGCTGCCGCAGTTCCTCTCGGGGGAAGGGACTGGAATTAAGTAAACTGTCCCCTTAATTACGCCGGATCGCGCAGCGTCGTTTCCCAACCATCGGACTTGCTATTAAAAACCCCGCACCGTGAGGTGCGGGGCCGAGGCCGTATGTGGTGCAAACAACCTCTGCCGAAAGACGTGAATCCCTCGACGCCTATTTTTATAGCACAGGACGCAAGGCTTTCCGGTAGGCCGGAATACCGGGATTTTGCCTGCCTCCCCACAGCGAAATGCCATGGCCAAGCCGGAAGCAATCACGATGGCGTCGGGCATACTGCACAACGAATTGCCGGCCGGCGGTGGCTGCCTAATTAATATGCGAAAAGGGCTACATGCATATAAAATATGCATTCGCATGCTGCCAGCAGTCTCTCCAGAACCTCTAACAGCGCCGCCGGGCACTCTCAAACCTCATACATAACAAGCGCTTATCCGCAGATTCCCACCCGGTTCCGCGAACTGGCACAGCCGTTGCTAAGTGTTAACGCGGTGCAAACAATCTCTGTTTCGAAGGGTGGTTTAGTCATGAAAACAGCATTCAAAACGCTAGCAGCGGCGCTCGTCGTCGCGGCGGCGGCCCTCTGGGGCCCGGTCGCCAAAGCGCAGGAGACCATCAAGGTCGGCATCCTGCACTCGCTGTCGGGCACGATGGCGATTTCCGAGACGACGTTGAAAGACGTCATGCTCATGCTCATCGAAGAGCAGAACAAGAAGGGCGGCCTGCTCGGCAAGAAGCTGGAAGCCGTTGTCGTGGACCCGGCTTCCAACTGGCCGCTGTTCGCGGAAAAGGCCCGCGAGCTGATCGAGAAGGAAAAGGTGGCAGCGGTGTTCGGCTGCTGGACGTCCGTCTCGCGCAAGTCGGTGCTGCCGGTGTTCGAGGAACTCAACAGCATTCTCTTCTATCCCGTCCAGTACGAGGGCGAGGAGAGCCAGCGCAACGTTTTCTACACGGGCGCGGCCCCGAACCAGCAAGCCATCCCGGCAGTCGACTACCTGATGAAGGAAGAAGACGTTAAGCGCTGGGTACTGGCCGGTACCGACTACGTCTATCCGCGCACGACCAACAAGATCCTCGAGGCGTATCTCATCGCCAAGGGCGTGCCGAAGGAAGACATCATGATCAACTACACGCCGTTCGGTCATTCCGACTGGCAGACGATCGTGGCCGACATCAAGAAGTTCGGCTCCGCCGGAAAGAAAACCGCCGTGGTTTCCACGATCAACGGCGACGCCAACGTTCCCTTCTACAAGGAACTTGGCAACCAGGGCATCAAGGCCGAGGACATTCCCGTCGTCGCCTTCTCCGTCGGCGAGGAAGAGCTTGCCGGCATCGACACCAAGCCTCTCGTTGGCCACCTCGCCGCATGGAACTACTTCCAGAGCGTCGACGACGACGCCAACGAGGAATTCGTGAAGAAGTGGAAGGCGTTCACCAAGAACCCGAAGCGTGTCTCCAACGATCCGATGGAAGCCCACGTGATCGGCTTCAACATGTGGGTCAAGGCGGTTGAGAAGGCCGGCACGACCGATCCGGACAAGGTTATCGACGCCATTGTCGGCATCGAGGTTCCGAACCTGACCGGCGGCACGTCGAAGATGCTTCCCAACCATCACATCACCAAGCCGGTTCTCATCGGCGAGGTGCAGGAAGACGGCCAGTTCGAGATCGTTTGGAAGACCGACGGTCTCGTTCCGGGCGATGCCTGGTCCGATCACCTGCCGGGTTCGAAAGACCTGAAATCAGACTGGGTCGATCTCAAGTGCGGGAACTACAACACCGCGACCAAGAAGTGCGGCGGCAAGTCCAGCTAGAGGCTGGCAATGCCGTCCACCGATACGGGTTGACACGATAGAAGCGGGGGGCCCCCACGGGGCCTCCCGCCCGAAAAGAAACAGGACATTCCAGAGGGGCGGCATCAGTGAAAGTTACAAGGCGAGTCCCGGCTTTCGTCTTCGCATTTGCAGCCCTGTTCCTGGCCATAGCCGCCCCGCAGGCAACGGCACGCGCAGAAACCTTCGGCGAAACGGTTGCGAAACTCGCAAGCGGCGGGTTCTCCAAGAAAGCCAAGGTTGTCGACGCGATTGCCGCAACGGGCCACGACAGGGCTGCTGAAGTGCTGCAGGCCCTGATAGCCGGCGACCTCTATTCAAGGAAAAGCGATGGCGCGGTTTTCATGGCCCGCATGTCCGGTGGCGTCATCGAGCTGATCGATCCGGCTTCGGGCGAAGCCGCCGGCAAGGCGTCCGAGGACGACCTTGAGAAAATCCGCGTCAACAACAAGGTACGGCGCGCGATCCGCGCCGCGCTCGGCACACTTACACTGCAGAGCAAGGATCCGGCGAAACGGGTGGCGGCTGCCGAGGCCGTGTTCAAGGCAAAAGACGCAAGCGCGATCCCGGCGCTCGAAAAGGCCATCGCGAAAGAAACCGATGCCGACGTGAAGCAGGCCCTGGCGGAAGCCCGGGCGGCGGCCGTCCTGAACAGCGACGCCGGCGAAGAAGACAAGATCGCGGCTGTCGAAATCCTGCGCCAGCGCGGCGACCGCGATGCGCTGTCGCTGCTGACCGGTATTGCCTCAGGCGAGGGCGAAGTCTCCAAGGCCGCCGCCGGCGCCGTTTCCTCCATCAACAAGAATCTCGCGGTCTGGAGCGCCGTGCAGAACGGCCTTTACGGCCTTTCTCTCGGATCGGTCCTGCTCCTTGCGGCCATTGGACTTGCCATCACCTTTGGCGTCATGGGCGTCATCAACATGGCGCACGGGGAAATGGTGATGATCGGCGCCTACACGACATTCGTGGTGCAGGAAATGATACGCACCTCCGCGCCCAACCTGTTCGACTATTCGCTGTTCATGGCCCTGCCGCTGGCCTTCCTGATCGCCGGCGCCGTCGGCATAGCAATCGAGCGCGGCATCATCCGCTGGCTCTATGGCCGCCCGCTGGAAACGCTGCTGGCGACCTGGGGCCTGTCGCTTATCCTGCAGCAGGCGGTGCGTTCGATCTTCGGCCCGACCAACCGCGAGGTGGGCAACCCTTCGTGGATGGAAGGGGCGCTGGAACTGGGCAGCGTATCGCTCACCTATAACCGCATCTGGATCATCGTCTTCGCGTTCCTGGTGTTCGCGGTCCTGCTGCTGGTGCTGCGCTTCACCTCGTTCGGACTGCAGATGCGCGCCGTCACCCAGAACCGCGAGATGGCGGGCGCCATGGGCATCCGCACCGGCTGGATCGACGCGCTGACCTTCGGCCTCGGCTCGGGGATCGCGGGGATCGCGGGCGTGGCGCTCAGCCAGATCGACAACGTCTCGCCGAACCTCGGCCAAGGCTACATCATCGACTCGTTCATGGTCGTCGTCTTCGGCGGCGTCGGCAACCTCTGGGGCACTCTCGTCGGGGCGGTGACTCTCGGTATCGCCAACAAGTTCCTCGAGCCCTACGCCGGTGCGGTGCTCGGCAAGATCCTAGTGCTCGTCTTCATCATCCTGTTCATCCAGAAACGCCCGCGCGGCCTGTTCGCGCTCAAGGGCCGGGCGGTCGAGGCATGATTACGTCCATGATTTTCGGCTCGCTCAACAGGGGCGCGCTCGTCTTCCTGGCCATCCTGACAGCCATTGCGGTGACCGTGCCGGTGCTCAATCTCACGGTGCCGGAGACGAGCCCGTATCACGTGTCGACCTACGCGGTGGCGCTGATCGGCAAGTATCTGTGCTACGCTCTGCTGGCGCTCAGCATCGACCTGGTCTGGGGCTTTTGCGGCATCCTTAGCCTTGGGCACGGCGCGTTTTTCGCGCTCGGCGGCTACGCCATGGGCATGTATCTCATGCGCCAGATCGGCACCCGCGGCGTCTACGCCCACCCGGAGCTGCCGGACTTCATGGTGTTCCTGAACTGGAAGGAACTGCCGTGGTTCTGGTACGGCTTCGACATGTTCTGGTTCGCCTGCCTGATGGTTGTGCTTGTGCCTGGAGCGCTTGCCTTCGTGTTCGGGTGGTTCGCCTTCCGCAGCCGCGTCACCGGCGTCTATCTCTCGATCATCACCCAGGCGCTGACCTTTGCGCTGATGCTGGCCTTCTTCCGCAACAACATGGGCTTTGGCGGCAACAACGGACTGACCGACTTCAAGGACCTGCTCGGCTTCGACCTGCAGTCGGATGCAACGCGCTGCGGCCTGCTGATCGCGAGCGCAATCGCGCTGGCGCTCGGGTTCCTGGTCTGCCGCATAGTGGTAACGTCGAGGTTCGGCAAGGTACTGGTCGCTATCCGCGACGCGGAAAGCCGCACCCGGTTCCTAGGCTACCGTGTCGAGCGCTACAAGCTGTTCGTGTTCACGCTCTCGGCATGCATCGCGGGCGTGGCCGGAGCGCTTTATGTGCCGCAGGTGGGCATTATCAACCCGAGCGAGTTCGCCCCGGCCAATTCCATCGAGATGGTCATCTGGGTCGCGGTCGGCGGGCGCGGAACGCTGGTCGGCGCGGCGCTCGGCGCGGTGCTGGTCAATTTCGCCAAGACATGGCTGACCGGCACTTTCCCGGAAATCTGGCTGTTCGCGCTTGGCGGGCTGTTCATCTTCGTTACCCTGTTCCTGCCCAAGGGCATCATGGGGCTGATACACGGCATCCTGCCGAGGCTGCGCCGGGTACACAGGCCGTCCGAGCCGATCGCCAAGACCCAGCCGGAGGCAGCGGAGTAATCCCATGAAAGCGCAGACCCACAACTCCATCCTCTACCTCGATGGTGTCACGGTGAGCTTCGACGGCTTCAAGGCGCTCAACAACCTGTCGCTCATCATCGAGCCGGGCGAGATGCGCGCCATCATAGGCCCCAACGGGGCCGGCAAGACGACGATGATGGACGTGGTCACGGGCAAGACACGGCCCGATGAGGGCGAGATCGTGTTCAACGCAGATACCGACCTCACGCGAATGGACGAGGCGGCCATCGCCGAACTCGGCATCGGGCGCAAGTTCCAGAAGCCGACCGTCTTCGACCACCACACGGTGCGCGACAATCTCGAACTGGCGCTGAAGAACAACCGGAGCGTGGGCGCGACACTGTTCCGGATGCTGACGGGCGAGGACAACGACCGTATCGACGAAATCCTCGAGACCATCCGCCTGGCGGAGCAGCAGCATGAGCTGGCCGCCAACCTGAGCCACGGACAGAAGCAGTGGCTCGAGATCGGCATGCTGCTGGCGCAGGAACCGAAACTCCTGCTCGTGGATGAGCCGGCAGCGGGCATGACCGATGCTGAAACGCAAGAAACCGCCAAGCTGCTCAGGGAGATCAACAAGGACCATTCCGTGGTTGTCGTGGAGCACGACATGACCTTCGTCCGCGACCTCGGCGTCAAGGTGACCGTGCTGCACGAGGGGTCTGTACTGGCCGAGGGTTCTCTCGATTCCGTGTCGAAAGACGAGCAGGTCATCGAGAGTTACCTGGGGAGGTAATGGTGCTTAACGTAGACAAGGTCGATCTCTATTACGGTGCGGCGCAGGCGCTCTGGCAGGTGTCGCTCAACGCCGAGGTGGGCAAGGTGACGTGCTTGCTCGGGCGAAATGGTGTCGGCAAGACGAGCCTGCTGCGCGCCATCGTCGGGCACCTGCCGATCCGTTCAGGCAGCATCGTGTGGGACGAGGCCGATATCTCGGCCCTGCCGGTCCCCGAGCGCGCCCGCCGCCGGATCGCCTATATCCCGCAGGGCCGGGAAATCTTCCCGTTGCTCACGGTGAAGGAAAACCTGGAAACCGGCTATGCGCCGCTGCCGTCCGCTCAACGCAGCATCCCGGACGAAATCTTCGAACTGTTCCCGGTGTTGAAGGAAATGCTGTCGCGGCGCGGCGGCGACCTGTCGGGCGGTCAACAACAGCAACTTGCGATAGCCCGCGCGCTGGTCACGCGGCCCCGCCTGCTCATTCTCGACGAGCCGACCGAGGGCATACAGCCGTCGATTATCAAGGATATCGAGAACGTGATTTCGATCCTGCGCAAGCGCGGAGAAATGGCGATCCTGCTGGTCGAGCAGTATTTCGATTTCGCCAGGCAGCTGGCGGACACCTTCGCCGTGATGGACCGCGGCGAGATCGTCCTTGCCGGTGACATGGGGAAGGTTCCGGAAAAGGACATCAAGAAGCACCTGACTGTGTAGAACGGGTATTGGCATGACGGTCGTCGCTCCAGATTTTTCGCGCAAGGCGTCGCGGCATACCGGCTCCACGGGAGGCAGCGTCGTACCGATGGCGCGGTTGCAGCGCTCTTGCGGAGAAGCGCGTGTGACGTTCAAGAAATCGGGTGACCGCACGGCGCTCGACCAGTTGCACCAGTCGGGCTGCTGCAAGCTGCGCTTCCCCCGTCCCGAGCCGGGACAACCGCCGGAAGCCGTCCTCATCAACACCGCCGGGGGACTGACCGACGGCGACGAACTGTCGACCCTCGCCCACTGGCGCGCTGACACCACCGCCGTCATCACCACGCAGGCGGCGGAGCGCATCTACCGCTCGCGGGGACAGGCGGCCCTCGTCAGGAACGGGCTGCTGGTGGAAGGCGGCGCAACGGCGCTGTGGCTTCCACAGGAAACGATCATGTTCGATGGCGGGCGCATGACGCGGCGCCTCGAGGCCAAGCTCGACGAAACGGCAACGCTGCTGGCATGCGAGAGCATCGTGTTCGGCCGCAGCGCCATGGGCGAGACCGTCGCGAGCGGCGGCGTTCTGGATACCTGGCGCATACGCATGGGCAGGAAACTGGTCTATGCCGACGGACTGCGGCTCGAGGGCGAAATACGCACCGGGCTTGCAAAGCCCGCTCTCGGTAATGGCGCGCAGGCCGTGGCCAGCCTGATCTGCGTGCGCAGGAACGCGCAGGACCTGCAGGAAGCCGTTCGGAACGCCATATCCGGCATGAACTGCACCGCCGGGTGCTCCGCCCTTGGACCCGTGCTTGTCACGAGACTGCTCGCGCGGACAGGCGCGGAGCTGCGTCGCGACCTGGCGGCGCTGATCGAAGTCATGCTGGAACTGCTTGGACGAGACGAAGACGGCGCCGTGAAAAGACTGCCGCGCGTCTGGTCCTTTTGAGGGGAGGAATCAATGAATCTCACGCCGAGGGAAAAGGACAAGCTGCTCGTCTCCGTGGCGGCGATGGTCGCGCGCCGAAGGCTGGAGCGCGGGGTGAAGCTCAACCATCCCGAAGCGATCGCGCTCATCACCGACTACGTGGTCGAGGGCGCGCGCGACGGCAAGTCCGTCGCAGAATTGATGGATGCGGGTGCAAACGTCATCACCCGCGACCAGGTGATGGAAGGCGTGGCCGAGATGATCCACGACGTGCAGGTGGAAGCGACCTTCCCCGACGGCACCAAGCTCGTGACCGTGCATGAACCGATACGCTAGGGAGTAAAACCATGAGAGTATTTGTCATCCTGACCTCGTTAACCGCCCTTCTGACGGCCACGATGGCACAGGCCCATACCTCTGCCGTGCCGCACGTGCATCCGCACCAGAACGTACTGGAAAGCGCGCTGCCCGGCATCGATCTTCTTGCCCTTGCGAGCCTTGCCCTGTTCGCGATCGCTTTCGCCATGGCGGCTGCGCTCTCGCGTGCACGGCAGGACCGGAGGAAGAAATGATCCCGGGCGAAATCCTCACTGGCGAGGGCGAGATCGAGCTGAACGCGGGCGCAAAAACCGTGACCCTGACCGTTGCCAACACCGGAGACCGGCCGGTGCAGGTCGGCTCGCATTACCATTTCTTTGAGACCAACGAGGCGCTGGATTTCGACCGCGAGAAGGCGAAAGGCATGCGCCTCGACATCGCCGCCGGGACGGCGGTACGCTTCGAGCCCGGCCAGAGCCGGGACGTGACCCTCGTGCCACTGTCGGGCAAGCGCGAGGTTTACGGCTTCAACCAGAAAGTCATGGGCAAGTTATGAGGTTTCGCCGCGCAGCGCTCACGGTCATTTTGGCGCTCGCCGCGCCCGCATCCGTCGCATGGGCCTGCGCCGGCACCTCGCCTGTCTGCACCGTGGACGACCCGACGGACACGCCGCTCAACATCCGCAGCGCTCCCGGCGGCAAGATCGTCGGCACGGCGAAGAGCGGCGCCAAGCTAGAATTCATTGACCACCAGAGCGTGAACGGGAAGAAGTGGGCGCGCGTCGGCAGCTACGACCCCAACACCGAGGCTCTGGACGCAATTGGAGGAATGGTTTTCGCGGCCTATATCGCCTGCGACGGCGACATGACGAAGGCGACGTCCGAGCATCCGGTCGTCTGCACGGTCAAGGATCCGACCGGCACGGCGCTCAACGTGCGCGAAATGCCCTCACGGATCATCCTCGGTTCGGTCAGGAACGGCCAGCGCGTGCGGGTCTACCGCACCGAAACCCATGACGGGAAGCTCTGGGCGGCCGCCTACCGCGAGGCGTCGGACAACCCTGTTGGCTGGGTTTACGACCCTTATCTGAAATGCGCGGAGGACGCGCAATGAGCTGGTTTGCCTCGTTGATTGACCCAGGCACAAGAACAATGGGAGGGGCCAACTGATGCCCGCGAAAATTTCACGCCCGGCCTACTCCGCCATGTACGGACCGACCACTGGCGACAAGGTGCGCCTCGCCGATACCGACCTCTTCATAGAAGTCGAGAAGGACCACACGACCTACGGCGAGGAAGTGAA
>Ga0207814_101013_pt1 | contig 10958 bp, 7 predicted proteins | sample TtaePargueraPR_7_FD_187755 | JGI IMG/M metagenome (GOLD analysis project Ga0207814, IMG submission 187755) | Aerobic enrichment media microbial communities from Bioluminiscent Bay, La Parguera, Puerto Rico - Tt and P1 (2) (SPAdes) | ecosystem: Environmental > Aquatic > Marine > Unclassified ... | reverse complement strand
CCGGCTTCGGCCAGTCCGTCGTCTTCGATCTCGACGTCGTGCCTTGGAGCAAAGGCATGGAAGGGTTCGAATGGCTGGGGCAGGGTGATCTGCTTGGCGTGCCGATGCCGGTCATCATGTTCATTATCGCGTGTGTTGCGGTCGCGATCCTGCTGCGCGCGACGCGTTGGGGCGCGTACATCTATGCGATTGGCGACAATCCCTCCGCAGCCCGGGTCACGGGCATACCGACCCGGCCGATCATTGTGATGCAATATGTTCTGGCGGCGTTGATTGGCTGCTTTGCTGGCCTGGTGCTGGCGTCCTCAGTCAGCTCCATGCCGACCCGGATTTTCAATTCGACGCTGATATACGACGTCATTCTCGTTGTTGTTTTGGGTGGCATCGGTCTCACCGGCGGTCGCGGTGGCGCCGTCAATGTCGTTCTCGGCACCTTGCTGATCGGCACCATGCTCAATGCCATGACAATTATGAACATGCCTTATTCGACGCAGAACCTCGTCAAAGGCGTGATCCTGCTCTTCGCCGTTATCACCGATTCCGTCCTGAATCCGAGAAACGAGGAGACCGCCCAGCAGGGCGATATCTAGCCGAAAAGTCGGCTTTCAAGAAAAGGGAGAGAGAACCTATGGTTTCGTTTTCAAAATTGGCTCTTGCCGGACTGATGATGATCGGTGTCGCGGCGGCCACCACGTCGCCGGTCTCGGCTCAGAAAGGGATCGAAGAACCCTTCCAGGCGGCTTACGTCGACGCCATGAAAACCAAGACGGTAGCCTATGTGCCGCTGGCAATGGGTGCCGATCTTACCGAAGGATGGTGGGCGGGCCTGAAGGCCGAGCTTGAGCCTTTGGGGGTCACGATGGAAATCCGTGATCCGAACTGGAGCACGAGTGCCGGCGCTCAGGCGATTACCTCGCTGATTTCGTCCAAGCCCGATCTGATGGTCGTTCATAATGCCGACGTGTCGACTTATGCCCGCCTGCTCAAGCGTGCCGAGGAAGCAGGCATCTACGTGCTGCAGATCAATATGGGCTCGGCATATCAATCCTCATCTTTCGTTGGCGCGAACTATGTCGAGATCGGCGAAAAAGCCACCGATGCCGTGATTGACGCCTGTCAGGGTAAATCCAACAAGATCGCAATCATTCAGGGCTCGCTTTCCGCTGCGGCTAGCGCTTATCAGCTCAAAGGCGTCGAGAACGTTCTGGCCAACCATCCTGAAATCGAGGTGGTGTCGAGCCAGCCGGCGGACTGGGATGCGGCCAAAGCCAAGGCTATCACCCAGACTGTGCTACAGCAGCACCCCGACATTTGCGGCATCGTCGGTTTCTGGGACGGCATGGATCTTGGAACCGCGGCGGCTGTCAAGGAAGCCGGACTTGAGGACGAGATTTTCGTGGTCACCTCCGGTGGGGGCGAAACACATGCTGCATGCGACATGGTCGAGAGCGGCGGTTTCGATTTGAACCTGAGCTTCAGCGTACCTAATCAGGCCGCTCAGCTTGCAGGTGCCGCTAAGTGGCTACTCTCCTCAGGCGTCAAGCCGGGGACAGTCAAAGGCCTCGAATACACGACCCTGGTTCCGATTACCAAGGAGAATGCCGGCCTGGCCTCTACTTGTTGGAACCTCGCTGACATCAAGAAATAGTCCAAAAACTCCTCCTGTCCCCGGGCGCTTTGTCGTCCGGGGTCATTCCTCCAATTTCTATTCTGGAGTCCAACCGACCGATGCGCGAGACACTTACACGCGTTCGCTATCGCTACTGGCCCGATCATTGGCTTGGCGAAATCTTGTCCAAGCGCTGGACCGAGACTGCCATCCCGGTTTTGGCTCTGTTGATTGTGGTTTACTGGCTCAGCCATTCGATCGCCAACTTCATTTCGGTCGCCAGTTTCGTCGACATTGCGCGGCAGGCTTGCGAAATCGGTTTCGTCAGCCTCGGCATGGCGCTGGTTGTGATCGTGGGCGGCATTGATCTGTCGGTGGGCTCGGTTTTCGCGCTGACGGACTTCTGGGCCTTATACTCGCTGAACGTACTCGGCTGGCCGGTTGCGTTGGTTATCCCCTCGACGATTTTGTTCGGTCTGCTTCTGGGGGGGGTGAACGGCTTCCTGATCGGCTATTTGCGGCTCCGGGCATTTATCACGACCCTGATCACTTTAATCATCTACCGTTCCATATTCGAACTGTTGATCCTCGACAATTCCAACGCGATCGCATCGGCGTTCCCGGAGTTTCCATCGTGGGACTTCATGGGATACGGAACGATTTTCGGCGTACCCAGCGTTGCTGCTCTTTTTGTCGTGATCGCAATCTTCGGTCACATTCTGATGACCCGTCTCCGTCCGGGCTGGCACATCACCGCAATCGGTGGCTCCCGGCGCTCCGCTTATAATTCGGGTGTCGCGGTGCGGCGTACGATCGCTCTTTGTTATGCGGCGTGTGGCGGCCTGACCTCGATCGGAGCACTGTTCTTTGCAGCGCGCCTGGGGACGGTGGGCGGCGATATCGGTGTTGGCATGGAAGTCATCGTGCTCACCGCGGTAGTCCTTGGCGGTATTACGCTCGGTGGTGGTAAAGGGTCGGTCGTCAGAGCGGTTGTTGGTACGCTAATCGTGCTCTTAATCATTAATGGTCTGACGACCATGAACGCCGGAGGCGGTATCAACCGCATGGTTCTTGCAGCCATCCTGTTGATCGCGGCGATGATCGACATTCGCTGGCAGAAGAATCGCAACCGCATCATCTCCAAGGCTTATGTCAGCCCAACCTATCATGCGCTACCCGAACCGATGGAGACGGCGATCGGCAGTAGCAGCGCCATCGAGCAGAATGACAAGCTGCGCGACGTCGAGGTGATCGGCCTAGGACGCATCGAAGCGCCCGAAGACGTTATCCTCGATCGCCATGACAATCTTTACGCCGGCTCCCGCCACGGAGACATTATCCGGTTCTTTGCGCCAGACTACGAGAAGATGGAAGTCTTCGCCCATATTGGCGGACAGCCTTTGGGCATGGCGTTCGATCGCGACGACAACCTCTTCGTCTGTGTCGGCGGTATGGGGCTCTATAGCGTCAGTCCTGACGGCAACGTCAAAAAAGAGACCGACGAAACCAATCGCAGCCTGCTTTCGGTTAACGATGACAGCCGCCTCCGGCTGGCGGACGATCTGGACATCACCGATGACGGTCTGATCTTCTTTTCGGAAGGCACGGTCCGCTACGAGATGTCGGAATGGCCCGTCGACGGACTGGAGGCGCGCGGCAATGGGCGCATCCTTTGTTACGACACCAAAACGGGCAAGACCCACACAGTTTTGCGCGGCTTGAAATTCGCCAACGGCATCTGTGTCGCGAGCAACAAACAGTCGATCCTGTTTGCCGAGACCTGGGGTTGCTCGGTCAAGCGCTACTGGTTCGATGGGCCCAATAAAGGCAAGGTCGAAATGGTGATCGACAACCTGCCGGGCTATCCCGACAACATCAATCTGGCCTCTGACGGCAATTACTGGATCGCGCTTGCGGGCATGCGCAGTCCGGCGCTCGATCTCGCCTGGAAAATGCCGGGCTTCCGTTCGCGTATGGCCAACCGGGTGCCCTCCGACGAATGGTTGTTTCCCAATATCAACACCGGCTGCGTGGCGAAGTTCAACGACGCGGGGGAAATCATTGAATCCTATTGGGATTTGGAAGGCCTCAATCACCAGATGGTGACCTCGATGCGGGAGCACCGCGGCTACCTGTACCTCGGTGGCATCGCGAACAATCGTATCGGCCGATACAAGCTCGAAGGTGCTGATCCGGATTTCGTGCAATACGACAAGCGTTGGGGGAAGAAACAATGATTGGCGTTCTGCGTACCCTCACCCACAGCGTACTCGGTCGTGGCGAAGCGACAATCACCGTTCCGGCTTTCGATGGCGCTCTCAAACCGAACCAGGCGCTTGAAAGCGCCCAAACGCTCTTCCAGTGCGATGCGCCAATGGACCTGGCGACGGACGGGACAAATGTCTATCTGGCCGATGGCAAGACCATAAGCCGCGTGGACGAGGGCCGGCCCGTTGTCGTTCGGACATTCGAGTGGCCAATCACGGCGCTGGCCTTTATGCCGGATCGCCGGTTTGCTGTGGCGCTCGATGGACGTGAGGTTCGCGTTTATGCGGACCTTTCCGCGAAAGAGCCATCGGCGACCTTCAATCACCACGGCATGCATTGTGTGAACGCACTGGCGCCCGCTGGCGATGACAACGCGCTTTACGCTTCGGAGGGGTCCCTCAAATCGGACTTTGAGGACTGGACGCTGGATTTGATGGAGCGCGGCCGATCAGGCCGTGCACTGCGCCTCGATATCGAGAGCGGAAATGTGGAGGTGCTTGCCTTGGGGTTGCACTATGCGTTTGGTGCCGGGTCCATGGATGGCGCGGCTCTGATTTCGGAAAGCTGGCGCCACCGGCTCATTTCGATCGCACGGGATGGGACCCGCAAAACCATACTGACCCATCTGCCGGTTTATCCCTCAAGATTTTCCCCCGCGTCGGGTGGCGGCTGGTGGCTGACCGCATTCACGGCACGTACGCAGCTTGTGGAATTCGTGCTGCGCGAGCCCCAATATCGCAAACGCATGCTGGCGGAAATCGATCGGGAGTACTGGATCGCCCCGCGGTTGAGTTCAAGCAATGCCTTTAAAGAGCCGATGCAGGGCGCTCATCTTAAGACGATGGGCGTGGTCAAGCCTTGGGCGCCGCCGCGTTCATACGGCCTGGTGATCCGGCTTGATCCGGAAGGGCATCCCATCTTTTCCCTGCATAGCCGTTATGATGGGACCAATCACGGTGTCGTTTCGGCCATAGAGTGCGGGAAGTGGCTCTACATCCTGGCCAAAGGACCGCGCCGCGTGTTGCGCATGGCTGTCGACGGGCTCGCTAGGGAGTTTTCAGTATGACCGACACGATTCTTTCACTGGAGAAGGCGACGAAGCTCTATTCTGGCGTACCGGCGATCGACGGGGTCGATTTCGACCTTCAGCGGGGCGAAATCCATGCGATCGTCGGCGAGAATGGCGCGGGCAAATCGACCCTAACCAAGGTGATGGCGGGCGTTGTGACCCTGAGTTCGGGTGAAATGAAGATCGAAGGCAATGGCGTGTCTCCCGCGTCACCATTGGAGTCACGGCATCTGGGCATAGCCATGGTCTTTCAGGAGAACAGCCTGGTCCCCACGATGACGGTGGCTCAAAATCTTTTTCTCGGGCAGGAGCGCTTTTACAACCGCCTTCGAGGCATCAATATCGCCGCTCAGCAGTTTTTGCAGTCCTTGAACTTCGATGTCTCGCCGACAGCGACTGTGGAGACGCTGGGTTCAGCCAAAAAACAGATGGTGGAGATCGCGCGGGCCGTCCTGAATAAAGCCAAGGTGATCATTTTCGATGAACCGACCGCGACGCTGACGCCGGAGGAAAGGAACTATTTCTTTGCCCTGGCGCGGGATCTGAAAAAACGCGGCGTTTCCATCATCTTTATCAGTCATGCGCTTGAAGAGGCGCTGACGCTGGCCGACCGGATTACGGTTCTGCGGGACGGCAAATGGATCGTGACTGATGACGCGAAGAATTTCGATCAGGCGCGTATCGTGCAGGCCATGGTGGGCCGCGATCTCTCGGATACGCTGTATGGTTCGACCAAGAAAAAGGTGCGCCGCGCCGGCAAGCGTGTCTTGACGGTTCAGAATCTAAAAATGGCACCGATGGTCAGGAATAACTCCCTGTCGGTGTTCTCCGGCCAGATCACAGGGATATTCGGGCTGGTGGGCGCCGGCAGAACGGAGACGTTCAAGGTCGTCGCGGGTGTGCTCAAACGTGATTTCCTGCATGGCGGCGAGGTCATTCTGCACGACAAGCCGGTGCGTTACAGGGTGCCCGCTCCGGCGATCAAGGCAGGCGTTGCCTATATCACTGAGGATCGCAAAGTTGAGGGCTTCTTTGAAACCTCGTCGATCGCGCGCAACATCTTTTTGGGCTTGCTCGCGAAATTTCCCAAAGGACGCTTATTGTTGTCCCGTCGCGAACAATCGGATACCGGCACAAACTGGATTAAGCGCCTCAATGTCCGCACGATCGGCGACGAGGCAAAGGTGATCGAATTGTCCGGCGGCAACCAGCAAAAAGTCGTGATTGCCAAGTCACTGATTCAAGAACCGGACATCATCATTTTCGATGAGCCGACGCGCGGTGTGGACGTCGGGGCGATCGCTGAAATTCATGAATTGATCAATCGCCTGGCCGACGAGGGCAAGGCCGTTGTCGTGATCTCATCCTACCTGCCGGAAATCCTGGGATTGTCCGACCGCATTCTGGTGTCCCGGCAAGGCAAGGTCGTCGAGGAGTATTCGGCGCTGGAGGCAACTGAAGAAAAAATCATGTATGCGGCGATCCACTGACCGGAAAAACCGGAGGACGCGTCGCAGATACATAAGCATAAGGAGGAGCTTATGACTCGAACAACAGGAATCAAGGTTCGCGATACCATCCTCTGGGTGGATGACACGGGCGAAACCAACCTGCCCGTTATCTTGTGTTTCCATTCCTTGTGGCTGGACCGCACAATGTTTGACGGATTGGTGGAAGCCGCAAGAGGCAAGTACCGCGTTATTTGCCCTGACTTTCGGGGGCAGGGTCTCAGTGCGCCGGCAACCGAAGAAATCGTGACCATGGAAGATTGTGCCGAGGACATGGAGGCGCTGATCACCGCCATGGGTCTATCGAACGTCCACGTCGTTGCCCAGTCCATGGGCGGTGATGTGGCGCTTCGTCTGGCGGCCAAACGTCCCGATCTGATTGCATCGCTGACCATGGCGGGTTCGTCTGCGAGAGGCGAGCCGCCCGAGCAATTGGCCTGGGTCGATACCTGGCTGGAAAGCGCAGCAAAAGACAAGGGATTCAAGGGAGAAAATCTCGAAACCCTCATGGTGGTGATGTTCGGTGAGACATCCCGCAACACAGCGGCTCTTGCACCGATGCTCAATCATTGGCGCGATAAGATGGAGGCCTGCACGATGTCGCTGTGGCCAGCCATCTGGGGCGTGATCAAGCGCAAGAGCGTCGTGGAGCTTCTGCTCTCAATTACCACGCCGACGCTTATTCTTTCTGGAACCGAGGACATGCCGCGTCCGCCCGAATGGGCCGACGAAGTCGCGGCCGGTTTACCGAACGCAAAGCTGGTGCGGCTCGAAAAAGTCGGTCATAGTCCCACCCTTGAGGCGCCTGACATGGTGATCCCGGAAATCCTGTCCTTTTTGGAAAGCGTCAAATAGGCTTCGATTCTGGCCGCTAACGTGGCGATGCAGCAAGTGCGCGAGAGTGTCCAGGTCTGCCACAGGATCTGGCGCTCTTACATCGGCGCGATCTTCCAACCAACAAGTGCAAAAAAGTGCTCCGGGGCATTTCAATGAAGAGATATGAACTGATATGACCTCAGCCGATTTGAGATAGATTCCAGGCGCCTGCCGAGACGCGATTAGACAGATATTACTGAATGGCAAAATCAGCTGACAAAGACCCGACGGAAAAAACGGGAACACCCACACTTCAGACCGTTGATCGCGCATTTTCCTTTCTCGAATATGTGGCGAAGTCTGACACCGCGCCCACCGTTCAGGATGTGTCCGAGGCTCTAAAGCTTAATATAACCACCTGCTACCATCTGATGCGCACGCTGGTGAAACGGGACTATCTGAAGCGGCTCAGCGGTGGTCGACTGGCTGTCGGCAACGCAATCGGCCCGCTTTATCGAGCATACCGGCTTCGCCTGAACGTCAATCATGAGGTCACCGATATTATTCGCCGCCTTTCGGAAAAGACAGGTGAAACAACTTTCTTTTCGGCGCCAGAAGGCGAAGTGATTGTTCTGAAAGCACTCGTGGAAGGCTTTCACCAATTAAGAGTTGGGGGGCTGTTTGTCGGCTCGACGGGCAAAGAACACCTGCGAGCGTCGGGGCGTGCTATTTTGCCTTATCTTGATGAGGCTCACCGGGAAAAAATACTTGCACGCAGTCTTTCGGGCCTGACGAAAAAGGATGCCGTGGTGGCCCGCAGAAAATTCGACGAGGCGATGGTCGAAACGTTGGAGCGCGGTTGGTCGTCAGATGCCGGAAATACCGAAATTGGCATTTCCAGTATCGGATTCCCGATTTTTGATGGCCGCGGCAGAATCTACGGTTCCATCGGCGTCGTCGGCCCGACCTTGCGTTTTGGACCTTCGCGGGATGCCTGGGTTGCGGCGACATCTGATGCAGCCGATGAGGCTAACGCCTTCCTGAAAAATGCGCTCACGGCGTGATGCCGAAGTCAGACTGAGTGCCATATCTGTGACGGAATGCGATGGCGCCTCCATTGGCGCGGCCAATAGCGGATGTCGCCTGTTACAAGCAATAGTCTGTTGTTTCATTGCCGTTGCTGAGGATGGGAGACTGTCCGATGGCCATCGAATGACGCGCCAGTGAAGAGTAGCGGTAAAACAGCTGCGCGCGCCATATCTATCGTGAATGATATCTATTTACCTAATAAATTTTCTAAATGATGCGAGGGGCGCTAGTTTTGGCGAGTAAATCCTCTGACGGGCTTGGCAAACAACTTATCTGGGGCGGACAGGGAGAGGGTCATGAGCGGATCAGCCACAGATTTCGATGTTGGCAGGTTGGAGGCTTGCCTTCTGGGCCGGATAGATGGCTTTCGCGGTCCCGTTGAGGTCGTAAAATTTCCCGGCGGCCAGTCAAACCCGACTTATTTGCTTACCGCGCCCGAACAAAGGGCCGTATTGCGCCGGAAGCCGTTTGGTGACGTCCTGTCCTCAGCGCATGCGATAGATCGTGAGTACAAGGTCATGCTTGCCCTGCGCGAAACAGAAGTGCCGGTCGCCAGCCCTTTGCTCCTGTGCGAGGACGCCTCGATCATTGGCGCGGACTTTTATGTCATGAGCTTCGAGGACGGGCGCATTTTTACGGATCCCGCTCTTCCGGAGCTGACCAAAGGTGCTCGTCTCGAAGTGTATCAGGAGCTGGTTAGAACGCTCGCGGCTTTGCATGAGGTCGATGTACAAGCAGTTGGGTTGAGCGGCTTTGGCAAACCTGGAAACTATTTCGAGCGGCAGCTTTCGCGCTGGACAAAGCAATATCGCGCAACGGAAACAGAGCACATCGACGAAGTCGAACGCCTTATTTACTGGCTTGGGACTCACATTCCCGCGGATGAAGGTGCCGCCCGTATCATCCATGGCGATTACCGGCTCGACAACTGTATTTACGATTCACATAGGCCGACTATCCGAGCGGTGCTTGATTGGGAATTGTCGACCTTGGGTCATCCCATGGCGGATATCGGCCACTTGTGCATGACCTTGGATCTGCCCGACCTGGGCATTTTGAAAGGACTTGGCGGGTGCAGCCGCGCCGAACTGGGCGTGCCAAGCGATGAGGAATTGATCGACTATTATTGTGCCGCACGCCAAATCAGTGTGCCGCCCCAATTGAATTTCTACCTCGCCTTTGCCTTTTTCAGGTATGCCGCGATTGCCCAAGGCGTTTTCAAGCGCGCTCAGGATGGCAATGCGTCAAACACAAATGCCCTGCAGATGGGCGCCGTTGTGAAGCCCTTGGCCGAACTCGCGCTGGAAAGGAGCTCCCGCGCTTGAAGTTCTTTGTCCGGCGAAGCCGGCTGGTCCGAACTAGTAACCTAAGCCTTTTGGAAACCAACGCGAATGCCACATCGAGGCATACGCGACGCCCGTCTGAGGAGAAGACCGTGATACCCGAGATGACTCCGAGAACCATTGAGCTGCGCGAAAAGCTGCTCGCTTTCATGGAAGAGCATATTTACCCCAACGAAAACCGATATTTTTGCGAGGGCGAGGAATTGGGGCCTTGGGCGGTTTTGCCTGTCATCGAAGAATTGAAGCCATTGGCGCGCCAGGCCGGTCTTTGGAACCTGCATTTGCCGGACAACGGCCATGGCGAGGGCTGGAAGAATCTCGAATACGCCGCGCTCTGCGAGATCATGGGACGTTCAATACTGGCGCCGGAGGTTTTCAACGCCAACGCGCCCGACGCCGGCAATATGGAAGTGCTGGCCCGCTATGGAACAGAAGAGCAGAAAAAGCAGTGGCTGGAACCGCTGTTGAATGGCGAGATCCGGTCGTCCTTTGCCATGACGGAGCGCTTCGTGGCGTCGTCGGATGCCCGCAACATCGAGGCTTCCATAGTCCGGGATGGTGATGACTATGTTATCAATGGGCGCAAATGGTACACGACCGGCGCGACCAATCCGGCATGCAAAGTGCTCATCCTTATGGGCAAGACCGATCCAACAGCTGAAACCTATCGGCAGCAAAGTATGATCCTTGTCCCGAAGGATACGCCGGGGGTCACTGTCATGCGATCGCTGCCGGTTTTCGGGTTTTACGGTGTGCCGGACAGAGCTTCCGAAGTTGATTTCAAAGACGTGCGCGTTCCCGCAAGTAATATAATCCTCGGGGAAGGGCGCGGCTTTGAAATTGCACAGGGTCGGCTTGGGCCAGGTCGTATCCATCATTGCATGCGTCTTATCGGGCTCGCCGAACGTGCGCTTGCCCGCATGTGTTTGAGGACGTCGCAGCGCGAAACGTTTGGAAAGCTCGTGTCCGAACAGTCGGTGACACGCGAGCGTATCGCGGAATCCCGTATCATGATTGAGCAGGCGCGGTTGCTGACGCTAAGAACGGCGCATCTCATGGATACGGTCGGCAACAAAGAAGCGCGGCCGCAGATTGCCATGATCAAGGTGGCTGTTCCCAACATGGCGTGCAAGGTGATCGATTGGGCGATTCAGGCGTTTGGCGGGGGCGGCACAAACAACGATTTCGGGCTTACCGCGGCCTATGCGCTCGCGCGCGCCCTGCGGATTGCCGATGGGCCGGATGAAGTCCATCGC
>Ga0207814_101012_pt1 | contig 10961 bp, 12 predicted proteins | sample TtaePargueraPR_7_FD_187755 | JGI IMG/M metagenome (GOLD analysis project Ga0207814, IMG submission 187755) | Aerobic enrichment media microbial communities from Bioluminiscent Bay, La Parguera, Puerto Rico - Tt and P1 (2) (SPAdes) | ecosystem: Environmental > Aquatic > Marine > Unclassified ... | reverse complement strand
CGACGGTGGCCATGGCGAGGCCGCCGCGATGGTGGCCGAGAAAGGCCTCGGCGACGCGGTAGACGTCCTTCGACAGGCCCGACACGCTGGCGAAACCGCCCATCAGAAGGAACAGCGGGATCACCGCGAGATCGGTGTAGGAGAGCACGCTGGCGGTTTCCGAGCCGAACAGGGTGAGCGCCGGGCCGAAGCCGGAGAGCACGCCGAAGGCGACGAAGCCGGTCAGGCCCATGGCCGCGGCCAGCGGCACGTGAAGGGCGATCAGCCCGAACATGCAGAGGATCGCGATGCCCGCGATCAGGAGAGGGCTCATGAAGGATACACCGTCGGGAGGTTGTCTTGTTTCAGCATGGGGCGGCGGGCGGAGCCATCCGGGTCAGGGCGTTTTCGGCCGGACCGCCTGGACCGCGTCCATGACGAGGCAGACCGCCTGGATGGGGACGCAGGCGACCAGGATGAGCGCGGAGATCCAGTAGGCCGGATAGACGGGAAGCCGCATGATCCAGGTGATCTCGCCGGACCCGGTCGCATCGACCGCATAGACGATCATCTGCCAGGCGATCAGCGTGATGAAGACGAGCAGAACGGCGGACCCGAAAGTGTTCAGCAGCCGCTCGGCGCGGGGTCCGAGCCCCTTGCCGAGAAACTCGATCTTGATGTGGCCGCGATTGAGAAACGACGCCGGGAAGCAGGCGGTTATGACGACGATGACCAGGAGCTTGGTGATGTCCTCGAGCCCGAGAAGCGGGCTCGAGAACAGCCATCTGAGGATCACGTCGACGAAGATCACGAGGCACTGGATCATCAGTCCGGCGATGGCGATCATCGCGACGATCTCGGCCATCTTGCGCAGCCTTGCATCGATCCGGTCAATCCAGTTCATCTGCCCCTCCCCGGCATCGCTTGTTCCAGGCGTCGCCCGGTTATTCGGCCTGCAGGTCCGAGAGGATCTTCTCGTAGGCCGAGAACTTGGCCTCGCCGTCCGGCACGGATTCCTGCCACTTCTTGTATAGCGGCTCGAAGCGGGCGCGCCAGTCCGCGTATTCGGCTTCGGTCAGGCTGCGCACGTCGTGCTTCGGATCGGCCTCGAACTCCGCCTTGCCGGCGTCGAGCACCGGGCCGAGAACGTCGACATAGCGCTGCGAGAAAGGCTCGCCGGAATATTTCGCGAGCGCGTCCTTGGCCTCTTGCGGGAGGGACTCGTACTTGTCCTTGTTCATCGCGACCAGAACCGGGACGAGGCCCATCGGCGCCTCGAGGTGGTGGGTGGTGAAGTCCTGAAGGCCGTAGATTTTCAGGACGTTCCAGTCGGCCATCAGGCCGGTGACCAGGCCGCGGCTGACCGATTCGGCCATCTGGGTTGCGACCATGCCGACCGGCACGGCGCCGAGCGCCTCGGTGATCTGGTTCTGGATGTAGCCGGCGGAGCGGATCTTCTTGCCCTGGAAGGCATCCAGATCATCGAGCGGGAAGGTCGTGTGCATGACCTGCGGGGTGGCGAAGAGGCCGAGCACCTTGAGGTCCTCGTAGCCGCGCAGCTGGCCCTGCTCGAACATCCGCCAGATGGCGAAGGTGCCGTCCTTGACGTTCTGTGCCAGCAGCGGCAGCTCGAAGATCTCGTTGTCCGGGAAGACGCCCGGCGTGTAGGCCGGGATGATGTAGGCGATGTCGGTGACGCCGTCCTGCAGCAGCTTGAGCTGCTGGGCGGGCGCCCGGCCGAGTACGCCGCCGGGGAAGAACTCGATGTTGAGCGTGCCGTTTGAGGCCGCGTTCACGTCCTCGGCGAAGGGCGCCATCACGTCCGACATGGTCTTCGACCGGCCGGGCACGAAACTGGCGAATTTGAGATTGACCGGATCGGCGAAAGCGGCGCCCGTCGTCAGGACGGTGCCGATCGCCAGCGTGGCGGCCAACAGTGACTTGATCAAGTTGGTCATCGAGTTCTCCTCCTCGTGGTTTACCTGAGAGGCCGGCGGCCGGCGAACCGGCCATCGGCCCTATTCGATCCCTGCGGGATCAGCTGGCGAGTTTCAGCTCGCCCTGCCCGATCACCGACAAGCCGGTCTCCTGAAGCAGCCGGTAGATGATCTCGATCTCCTCGTCATTCGGCTTCGGCATCGGCTCGCGCGCCACCGGGCTCGGGATGATGCCGCGCAGCCATGTCGCGATCTTGTAGCGGAGATGCAGCCGGGAATAGTCGGAATAGATGAAGTCGTGCAGCTCGCCGAGGCCGCGGCCCCAGATCTCGCGCGCCTTGTCCCAGTCATTGGCCTTGGCCGCCTCGATGTGGTCGAGCATCGGCTCGAGCGCATAGTTCCAGGAGCCGGACACGGTGCCGTCGAGGACGCCGTGAGCGAGATATTCGTGGAAGAAGCGCCCGCCGGCGGCCATGATCGACACGTCGCGATCAATGCTGCGCATGATCTTCCACATCTGGCGCATGCCCTCGTAGCTGTAGATCATCTTCCAGCCGATGACGTTGGGCACCTGCTCGCAGATCAGCTTGGCGGTCGGCCCGGCGACGCCGATGCCCCATTGCGGCGTCGGTCCGGCGACCGGGTGGGCGATGATCGGCATGTCGACCGCGGCGTCGACCGCCTTGATCTGGTCGAGCCAGTATTCGGGATATTTCGCGCTGTCCCACTTGGTGACGAGGTCGATCGTGCCGGCCGGCGGCATCAGGAACAGGCCGTCGACGCCCAGGCTCTTGGCGATCTTCGCCTCTTCGACGAGACCCTTGGTGGTCATGTCGAAGGCACCGGCGATCACCGGCATCTTGCCGTTGATCTCTTCCATGGCAATCTCGATCACGCGGCGCTTCTCGGCGCTGGTGAGGTAGTAGATTTCGCCTGCCTCGGGATTGGCGATGACACCGCCGACGGCGGCAAAACGGTCCTGCGCGAAATAGCGGAACTCGTCACGCAGACCGGCTTCGTCGATCGAACCGTCACGATTGTAGGGGACCACCGCGGCCGAATAATACCGCGAACCTAGCTTGAGCATCGAAAACCTCCCTTGCGTCGTGCTAGCCGTTGATTTTCATAATTGCTTGTATGTGTCAACTAGTTTATGTGATAACTAATTGTATGAGACAAGAGACTTGCGAATTCCGTCCGCGCCGGTCAAATTGGCGACTCACCAGCCGGACGCAAATTGCACCGATCACCGGTTCGAAGGCCTTTGACATGGATACTCAAACTGGAGCAGGCGTGCCGCAAAGCACTCGAAAAACCCTCGATATCGACCAGAATTTCGCCTACTGGCTCACGCATGTGAACTATCTGTACGACCGCAAGGCGTGCCGCATCTACGACAGCGTCGCCGGGCTGACGACGAGCCAGTGGCGCGTGATGGCCCTGATCGCGAAACTGGGGCCGGTGCAGGCGGTCGACCTCGCCCATTCCTCGACGCTGGACGAAGGCGCGATCTCGCGCGCGGCCCGCTTCCTGCGCGAAAAAGGGCTGGCGGACAGGGAACTGGACGGACATGACGGACGGCGGATCAATTTATTCCTGACCGAGAAGGGGTTCGCCTGCTACCGCCAGATCAAGAAGGAAACCCACGAGTTGCAACAGACGCTGTTCGAAGGCGTCGACGAGCGCGAACTCAGAGGGTTCTTCAACATCCTCCACCAGCTGGAAAACCGCCTCGTCGTCTCGAAGGACTGACCGGCCCCGGAGACCGGCGCTACGCCGCCCGCACCACCAGATCCTCGTAAAGTGCGCGCAGCTTGCGCGTCATCGGGCCGTCGACCTGCGGGAACGGCTTGCCGTCGAGCGCGCGAACCGGGGTAAGGCCGCCGAAGGTGCCGGTGAGGAAGGCTTCCTGCGATGTGTGAACGTCGACCAGCGAGAAATTTCGTTCGAAGACGGGGATCTGGTTGGCGCGGCAGAGGTCGATGACCTTCTGGCGGGTGATGCCGTTCATGCAGTAGTCGCCCGTCGAGGTCCACACCTCGCCTTTTCTCACCACGAAGAAGTTGCAGGCGTTGGTGGTGTTCACGAAGCCATGCGGGTCGAGCATCAGGCCCTCGTCGGCGCCCGCCTCCTCGGCCTGCAGGCAGGCGATGACGCAGTTGAGCTTGGAGTGGGAATTATATTTCGGGTCCTGGCTCATCGGCAGGCCGCGCACTTGCGGCACGGTGGCGAGCGTGACGCCGGCGCGCGTGGCGGGTGCCGGGGCGGAATGCTCCATGATGATCACCATTGTCGGGCCGGATCGCGACAGGGACGGATGCTGGAAGGGCTTTACCTTGACGCCGCGCGTCACCATCAGCCGGGCGTGGACATGGTCGGTCATGCCGTTCGCCGCCGCCGTCTCGTCGAGTGCGGCGAGGATCCCGGCGCGGTCCATGCCGATCTCGAGCGAGACCGCCTTGCAGGCGGCAAAGAGGCGATCCATGTGGTCGTCGAAGAAGACCCACCTGCCCTCGTGGAGCCGCAGCCCCTCCCACATGCCGTCGCCCAGAAGAAAGCCGGAATCATAGACCGAGACGGTGGCCTCCGCGCGCGGCTTCAATTCGCCGTTCACCCAGATCAGGATGGCGTCGTTGCGCAAGTCGTGTTCGGCATCGTGGGTGGTAATCTTTTCCTGCATGCGGGCAGTTGAAACAGGACGCACGCCAAGGTCAACTGGCGACGAACCTTCCGAGGGAGAAGCACACATGCCGACCGTCGCCGCCTATATCGGGGCCGCCATCGCCGAGATCGCCGGATGCTATGCGTTCTGGGCGTATCTGAGGCTGGAGAAGCCGGCGTGGTGGCTGATCCCAGGCCTTGCGTCGCTGGCGCTGTTCGCCTGGCTGTTGACGCTGGTCGACAGCACGGCGGCGGGCCGGGCGTTTGCCGCCTATGGCGGGGTCTATATCGCAAGCTCGATCGCGTGGCTGTGGTTCATCGAAGGCGCACGGCCGGACCGCTGGGACGTTTTGGGCGGAGCGATCTGCCTTGTCGGTGCGGCGGTGATTGTCGCCGGGCCGAGAACGGCTGCATGACGAGGGAGGACCTGATGACGGACACGAAAATAATCGCGATGTGGTCAGGGCCGCGCAATTTGTCGACGGCCATGATGCGGTCGTTCGGCAACCGGGCCAACACGAGCGCGATGGACGAGCCGTTCTACGGGGCCTACCTAGCGGCGTCCGGGGCGGAGCATCCGATGCGCGACGAGGTGCTCGCCGCGATGGAATGCGATCCCGACGCGGTGGCGCGGCAATGCCTCGCGCCGTTTGCGACGCCGTTCTGCTACCAGAAACACATGCCGCATCACATGCTGCCGGGCTTTCCGCTGGACTGGGCGGGCGGGGCAACGAACGTGTTTCTCATCCGCCATCCGCGCCGGGTTCTGGCGAGCTATGCGCGCAAGAAGGAAAATGTCGCGGAGGCCGATATCGGCTATCGCCGCATGCTGGAAATCGACCGGCATATTACCGCGCTCACCGGACGGCAGTCCGTCGTGGTGGCGTCGGAGGACATCCTCGCCGACCCGGAAGGGATGCTGACGGCGCTGTGCGCAGCGATCGGCATGGATTTCGATCCGGCGATGCTCGCCTGGGAGGCCGGGCCGCGGCCCGAGGACGGCGTCTGGGGCGCGCACTGGTATGACGCGATCTGGAAATCGACCGGGTTTTCGAAGCCGGAGAACATGGCCCTGCCCGCCGAGCTGCCGGACCATTTGATGGCGATCGAGGCGGAGGCCCTGCCCGCCTTCGAGGCGATGGCGGCGCGCAGGATCGGGCGAAAGGTAACCGATGGCGATCCCGAACAGTATTGATACCGGGTGCGATATGTTGCCGTAACGTAATATATCTAACAACAAACTCAGCACGCCAAACATCGTTGACGAGAGGTTAATATTTCGTCTTAGATGTAGACTGATGTTTTGACAGCATCTGATTTGGGGATCTCACAAGGGGTTGGGGATCATGAGGTTTTTTCTTGCTGCCGTGGCGGCTGCCTTTGCAGTGAACATTGCGACAACGGCCAATGCCGCCACGTATTTGCTCGACACGCTCAGTCTTCCATGCACGTTCGACTGTAACAACTTCGGCCCCAATCCGGGCGCGATGGTCAGCATGTCCGGTACAATAACCACCGATTCCGATGCAGGCCTTATCTCCGTTTCCAATATCGTGGACTGGGCGATCACGATTGTCGGTCCGGAAAACGGATCGCTGACCTACACGCCCGATGATGACGCGGTTCTGGTTCCGGACTTATTTCAGCTCAACGGCTCCAAGTTCGTTGCAGCAGGTAGCGGCGTGGAAATCTTCGCGGACGGCACCAATTTCGCCGTTAGTCTGCTTCCCGGCGCCCCGGAAACAACATCAACATTCCAATTTCTGGCCCGAGGGCTTAATCCGGCGCTAGCCGAGCTTGGTATCTTGGTAGAGTATCCGCTTTCCCAAGTTGCCTTTATCATGGATACAGATGCTGCCGGTAATTCCGAACTCGACCGCAGCATTGTCAGCCGCGACCCGCTTATCTCGTCGACTTACGGTTTGCAGTTCGATACCGGGGCCGACAATAACGGCATTACGCAGTCATTCACGGCGCTCTCTGGAACGGTGACGAATGTCTCGACAGTTCCCCTGCCCGGTTCCGTGCTTCTCCAAGGCTCCGGCCTGCTCCTTTTCGGCTATTTCGGCCTGTACAGAAGAAAACGTTTCGCCGGGGTTTGAGCGGAGTAACCATCGGACGCCCGGCCCTCGCCGATTGGTGTCCGGTTCCCAAAAAGACTCTCGCCATACTCGCGGTCGGGCGAGAGAATTCTCAACGGTCGATCGGAATGCTTCGCATCGAGACTGAGCTGTCAGTTGCCGGCGCGTTGCATCACCTCGTGAACGGCGGCCATGCCCCGGTCGGCCATAGCGGACACTTCGCCCGCATGTTTGTACAGCACTGCCCCGGCCTCGACGGGCGCGCGATAGCAAAACCAAGTTGTGTTTTTGCGGGAGCCTTCTAGGGTTCAGGTCAGACAGGGGATCGGCTGTGGGGGTGTCGGCATGTTCAATCCCAGTTACGTGGTCGCGAATGCGTTCGGCGAGTATCTGGAGGGGCTGTACCAGCAGCATTTCTCCGGGCGGAATCCGGAATATGCCGCCTATATCGGCGGTGCCGCGCGGCTGGTGCTCGAGCGGCTCGGCAACACCGACGCGCTCTACCACAATGCCGAACACACGATGATGGTGACTCTGGTCGGCCAGCAGATCCTGCGCGGGCGGCTGATTTCGGAAGCGGTACAGCCGGAGGACTGGCTGCATTACACGCTGGCGCTGCTGACGCACGATATCGGCTATGTCCGCGGCATCTGCCGGGGCGACAGGGACGGCAGCTTCGTGATCGGCCTCGACAACGAGACGATCACGCCGCCGCGCGGCGCGTCGGACGCCTTCCTGGCGCCCTACCATATCGAGCGCGGCATGATTTACGCGCGCGAACGGTTCGGGGAATCGAAATTCGTCGACGAAGAGCGGCTGGCGGCGTCGATCGACTATACGCGCTTCCCGATCCCGCCGGGCGAGGACTATGCGGAGAGTGACAGCGAGAGGGCGCTGGTGCGCGCCGCCGACCTGATCGGCCAGCTGGGCGACCCGTTCTACTACCGTAAAATCAATGCGCTCTATCACGAGTTCGCGGAGATCGGCACGACCGGGCGGCTCGGCTATTCGTCACCGATCGACCTGCTGGACAAGTATCCGGACTTCTTCTGGTCGCAGGTCAATCCGCATATCGGCTCGGCGCTGCGCTATCTGGAGCTGACTGTCGAAGGCAAGGTCTGGGTGGCGCATCTCTACAACCACGTCTACCAGGCGAAGCATCGCACCGGCGATATCGGACCGTTTCCGGGCTTGCCGCAGATCGGTCCGGCCTGAGACCGGCTCAGGCCGTGGCGTTCATCGCGATCGAAGAACCGGCGATGCCGGCTTCCGTGTGAACGGTCTCGGCCCGGCTGACGTGAACGGCGGCGACCAAAGTCGCCAGGAACAGGACGGCGGGGACGAGGCTGGTGACGATGAAAAGGTGGTTTTCGCTGCTGCGATGATTGCTGAAGTGGGGCATGGCGCAATTCCTTGACTGGTGGCTGACCGGGAATTTAGCAGCCGGGACCATCGCTACAGTGCATTTCGTCACACGGCTTACGCTGCGGTGTCCCGGTCATTTCAAACACCCGGCTTTTTCATAGGCAAGCGGCAACCATCGCGATTTTGTTGCAGTGCAGCGCTTGAAACCTAAGCATGCTTATAATATATCGCGCTCATGAAACACGACCCCCGCAACAGTCTCGGCTTCCTGCTGCATGACGCGCAGCGGCTTTTGCGCAAGCATTTCGAGGCGCGCGGCTCCGAATACGGCCTGTCCTCGGCGCAGTGGCGACTGCTCGTCATCCTCGTCAAGGAGGACGGCGCTGCGCAGGCGCGGCTTGCCGAACTGCTGGAAATCGAGCCGATCAGCGTCTCGCGGCTGATCGACCGGATGGAAGAAGGCGGCTGGGTGGAACGGCGCCCGGACGCCAATGACCGGCGCGTGCGCATGGTCTTCGCCACCGCCAAGGCACGCGACGCCTTCGAGAAGGTCAAGAGCCTGGCGTCGGACCTTTACGAAACGGCGCTGGCCGGCCTTTCGGCCGAGGAGCGCGAGACGCTTTTTCACGCATTGAGAACGGTTTGCGACAACCTGTCGGATGGCGAGGGCGCCTGCGGCGGGACGCAAAGAGGGACGGGAACAGCAGGATGAACGCGATCACCAAGACCGAGGAAAAGACGGCCGAGGCAGCCGGCGATGTCTGGGACAGGCAGGAAACCGAGACCAGGAAGAAGCGCAAGTCGGGCCGCATGGCGCTGATGGTCGCGCTGCCGGCCGCGATGATCGTCATCGGCTCTTACGTCTGGATCACCGGCGGACGCTACCAGGAAACGGAAAACGCCTATCTGCAGCAGCCCAAGGTGTCGATCTCGGCGGAGGCCTCGGGCCGCGTCGTCGAATCCCACGTCACCGACAATGGCGCGGTGAAAAAGGGCGACGTGCTGTTCGTCATCGATCCCGAGCCCTACCGCATCGCGCTGGAGCAGGCCGAGGCATCGCTTTCCGCGGCGCGGCTGAATATCGGCCAGTTGCGCGCCAGCTACAGCCAGGCGATCGCCAAGCAGAAGGCGGCGCAGAACGACGTCGATTATTACCAGAGCGAACTGGACCGCCAGAACACGCTGTCCGCCAAGGGCATCACCAGCAAGGCGACGCTCGACGAGACGAAGCGCAACCTGACGGCCGCCAAGGACACGCTCGCCTCGGCGAACGAGGCCGTGACCGGCGCGCTCGCGGCGCTCGGCGGCAATCCCGGCATCGCGACCGACGATCACCCGACCGTCAAGGCGGCGCTGGCGGCGCGCGACAAGGCCGACTATTCGTTGAAGCAGACGACCGTCACGGCGCCCGCCGACGGCGTTCTCGCGCAGGCCTCCTCTTTCCAGGCCGGCCAGCTGGTCTCCGCCGGCACGGCGCTGTTCGCGCTGGTCGAGAACGGCGACAGCTGGGTGGAGGCGAATTTCAAGGAAACGCAGCTGACCCACATGCGGGAAGGCCAGGAGGCCGAGGTGACTTTCGACACCTATCCGGACCAGCCGATCAAGGCGACGATCCAGAGCATCGGCGCGGGTACGGGCTCGGAATTCACGCTGATCCCGGCGCAGAACGCGACGGGCAACTGGGTGAAGGTCGCGCAGCGCATCCCGGTGCGCCTGAAGGTCGACGGCGCCGACATGGCGCTGCGGACCGGCATGAGCGCGACGGTCGAGGTCGATACCGGCGTCAGCCGCGGCCTGCCCGGCATTTTCGGCACATCGACGGCGAAGGCCGCCGAATAACAGTTCCCGTCGGGGCAGCGCGCCCCGACGGCCAGCCATCCGGTCCGCTCGTCCAGAGCCCCCTCTGACCTCCCTCCAAGGACGCGGGCGGACCGGAACCCGATGGAAAGACGATGAGCCAAGCCCCAGCCACAACGCATGAAGACGTCCCGCATCGCGGGCTGATCACGATCGCCATCATGCTGGCGACGATCATGCAGGTGCTCGACACGACGATCGCCAATGTGGCGCTGCCGTCGATGACGGGCGACCTCGGCGCATCGCGCGACACGGTCACCTGGGTGCTGACCTCCTATATCGTCGCCGCGGCGATCATGACGCCGGTGACCGGCTGGCTGTCGGACCGGCTCGGCCCGCGTGAACTGTTCCTGACCACCATCGTCGGCTTCACCGTGACATCGATGGCCTGCGGGCTGTCCTGGAACCTGGAAGTCATGGTGCTGTTCCGGCTGCTGCAGGGCCTGTTCGGCGCGGCGATCGTGCCGATGTCGCAGACCTTCCTGCTCAACATCAACCCGAAGGAACGCCACGGCCAGGCGATGGCGATGTGGGGCGCCGGCATCATGGTCGGCCCGATCATCGGCCCGACGCTGGGCGGCTGGCTGACCGAGGTGCTGAACTGGCGCTGGGTGTTCTTCATCAACCTGCCGGTCGGCATTCTCGCCTTTCTCGGCTCCGCCGCCTACCTGCCGAAAGTGCCGAGCCGCAAGCGCGGCTTCGACTTCTTCGGTTTCGCCATGCTGTCGCTCGGCGTCGGCGCGCTGCAATTGATGCTCGACCGCGGCGGCGAGGTCGACTGGTTCTCCTCGCCCGAAATCTGGATCGAACTCGGCCTGACGCTGACGGGGTTCTGGGTGTTCGCGATCCACCTGATGACCAACGAGGACACGTTCATCGATCCGTCGATCTTCCGCGACCGAAATTTCGTCACCGGGCTGATCTTCATCTTCGTCGTCGGCGTCATCCTGCTCGCCAGCATGGCGCTGCTGCCGCCGATGCTGGCAAACCTGTTCGACCATTCGACCATCCTGACCGGCTTGGTGATGGCACCGCGCGGCGCGGGCACGATGATCTCGATGCTTATCGTCGGCCGGCTGGT
>Ga0207814_101010_pt1 | contig 10982 bp, 9 predicted proteins | sample TtaePargueraPR_7_FD_187755 | JGI IMG/M metagenome (GOLD analysis project Ga0207814, IMG submission 187755) | Aerobic enrichment media microbial communities from Bioluminiscent Bay, La Parguera, Puerto Rico - Tt and P1 (2) (SPAdes) | ecosystem: Environmental > Aquatic > Marine > Unclassified ... | reverse complement strand
TGGCTCGGCAATCTGCTCCAGGGCGACATGGGGCGCAGCTACGCTCTCAACCGCCCGGTTGCCGACGAGGTGTTCGAGCGCTTCGGCGCCACGCTCGTCCTCGCCGGCGCCTCTCTCATCCTGTGTTCGATCTTCGGCCTGATCGCCGGTATCGCAGCCGCCGTGCGTCAGTTCGGCTGGACCGACCGGATCGTGACCTTTCTCGTCCTGATCGGCATTTCGACGCCGTCGTTCTGGCTCGGCCTGCTGCTCATCATGCTGTTCGCCGTCGAACTGCAGTGGCTGCCGGCCTCGGGCATGTTCGCGATCTATGGCGGCGGAGGTCCGCTCGACCTGCTCAGGCATCTCGCCATGCCGGCGGTAACGCTGGCGGTGGTCGCCACCGCGGTCATCGCAAGGCTGACCCGCGCGGCGATGCTGGAGGTGCTGCGTCAGGACTATATCCGCACCGCCCGCGCCAAGGGCGTGTCGGAACGCCGGGTCATATACCGCCACGCCTTCAAGGCGGCGCTCGTCTCCGTCATCCCGGTGATCGGTATCCAGGCCGGCTTCGTGCTCGGCGGCGCGGTCTATATCGAGACCGTCTTCCAGTGGCCGGGCATCGGCCGGATGCTGGTCAACGCCATTTCGACCCGCGACCTGCTGCTCGTGCAGGGCGGCGTGCTGGTGGTGGCGGCGAGCTACGTGTTCTTCAACCTCATTGCCGACGTCGCCCAGACGATTGTCGACCCGAGGCTGCGCTGATGGTGGCGCTTCCGTTCACAGCCGGAAAGGCAGCCGATCGCGGCGGCCGGCCGTCTCCTTTCCAGCTGCTGATCGCCAATCGCCTGTCGGCGGCCGGGCTGGCCATTCTCGCCCTGATCGTGACACTGGCCTTCCTGACGCCGATCCTGCCGCTGCCCGATCCCGACATTACCGATCCCGCCCGGCGCCTGCTGACGCCCGGCGCCGACGGGCATCTTCTCGGCACGGATCATCTCGGCCGCGATCTGCTGTCGCGGCTCCTGTGGGGCACGCGCGTTTCCATCGTCGTCGGCCTGTCGGCGACATTGATCGCGGCGATCGTCGGTTCGCTCATCGGGCTGACGGCCGGCTATGCGGGCGGGCGCACGGACAGCGTGCTAATGCGCGGCATCGACCTGGTCATGGCGTTTCCGTACATCCTCCTGGCGCTCGGCATCGTCGCTGTGCTGGGGCCAGGCCTCCTGAACGCCCTCTACGCCATCGCCGTCGTCAACATTCCCTTCTTCGCCCGGAACATCCGCGGCATGACGCTCGGCCTGTCGCGGCGCGAGTTCGTCGACGCGGCCCGGCTGTCGGGCGCGTCGCATCCGGCGATCCTGTTCGGCGACGTCTTGCCGAACGTCCTTCCGACCATCGTCGTCACGATGTCGACGACCGTTGGCTGGATGATCCTGGAGACGGCCGGTCTGTCATTCCTGGGTCTCGGCGCGCAACCGCCGCAGGCCGATCTCGGTTCGATGCTCGGCGAGGGGCGCAAGCTGCTGTTCACCGCACCCCATGTCTCGGTCATTCCGGGGCTGATGATCTTCGTGCTGGTGATGAGCATCAATCTCGTCGGCGACGGAATCCGCGACGTGCTGGATCCGCGACTGAAATCCGGCGCGCTCGCAGCACCCGGCGCGGCGACGGCAGTGAAGCGGGAAACGGTGCCCGAAAAGCCCGCAACCGGCGCCGTGCTCTCCGTCGAGGGGCTCAGCACCCGGTTCCAGACCGGCTCGCGGGTCTACAAGGCGGTCGGCGGCGTCGATCTCGATCTGGCGCCCGGCGAACGTGTCGGGCTCGTCGGCGAATCCGGGTCCGGCAAGTCGGTTACGGCGCTGTCCCTGCTCAGGCTCGTGCCGACGCCGCCGGGCACCATCACGGCGGGACGCGTGACGATCGGCGGCGAGGATCAGCTCGGCGCCTCCGTCGAGGATTTGCGCCGGCTGCGCGGCGGGCAGGTCGCCTACGTGTTTCAGGATCCGCTGACGACGCTACATCCGCTGTTTACGGTGGGTCAGCAGATTGTCGAGGCGCTTCAGGCCCATCAGCCCTTGTCTCGCCGGCAGGCGGAGGCGCGGGCGATCGAACTCCTGGAACGTGTCCAGATTCCCTCGGCGAAGGCGCGCTTCGAGGCCTATCCGCACGAACTGTCGGGCGGCATGCGCCAACGCGTCTGTATCGCCATGGCGCTCGCCAACGATCCCGAGCTGATCATCGCAGACGAGCCGACAACGGCGCTCGACGTCACCGTACAGGCGCAGGTCCTCAAGCTGATGCGCGGCCTGTCGGAAGCGCAGGGCTCCGCCGTCTTGTTCATCACCCACGACTTCGGCGTCGTCTCCGAACTCTGCGACCGGGTCGCGGTGATGTATGCCGGACGCATCGTCGAAATCGGACCGACGCAGGACGTGCTCGATACGCCAGCACATCCCTATACCCGCAAACTCATCGACTGCGTCCCGGTTCTCGGGCAGCCCGAACGGCGTCTCGACGCTATCGAGGGCTTGCCGCCGCCGGTCGATCGCCTGCCGCCTGGCTGCGCCTTCGCCGAGCGCTGCCCGATCGCCGAACCGCGTTGCCGCGAAAGCGAGATTTCGCTCAACGGGTTGTCTGCCGGCCGTGCCGTACGCTGCATCAAGCCGCATGGGGTGGCGTCATGACGGTTGCGGTCGAGGCGAAAGAACTGACCCGTATCTTCGGCGGCGGACGCAAGCTGTTCGGCGGCCGCCACCCCGCGGTTCACGCGGTGCAAGACGCCGACCTCGCCGTCGAGCAAGGCGAGACGCTGGGCGTGGTCGGCGAATCCGGCTGCGGCAAGTCCACGCTTGCCCGGATGCTGGTCGGCCTGGATCGCCCGACCGCAGGTGAGATCCGGCTCGGGGGCCGCGACGCGACAGAGCTTGCCAGCCGGGATTCGCGGGCGCTGGCCAGGCATATCCAGTATGTGTTCCAGGATCCGGTCGCCTCGCTCAATCCGCGCAAGACGATCCGGCAAACGCTGGATGCGCCGATGCGCCTGTTGCTTGGACTCGACGCAAAGGCGCGCGAAAAGAAACTCGCCGAACTGATGCAGGCGGTCAGCCTGCGCGAGGAGTTTCTCGACCGCTATCCGCACGAGTTTTCCGGCGGCCAGGCGCAGCGTATCGGCATTGCCAGGGCGCTTGCCGCGGATGCGCGGGTAATCGTGCTCGACGAACCGGTTTCGGCGCTCGATGTCTCGGTGCAGGCGCAAGTGTTGAACCTGCTCGACACGCTCAAGCAGGACTTCGGCCTGACCTACATCTTCATCAGCCACGATCTGAGCGTGATCGAAAGCGTTTGCGACCGTGTAGCCGTGATGTACTTCGGACGGATCGTAGAGGTCGGCTCCGCGCGCGATCTCTACGCACATCCGCGCCATCCGTACACGGCACTGCTCATGCGTTCGGCACCGGCGCCGGGTGCGCGCCGGATCGAAGCGGAGGAAAGACCGGCCGAGCTTCCCGATCCGCTCAATCCGCCGCCAGGCTGCGCCTTCGCCTCGCGCTGCCCGCGCGCCGACGCGGTTTGCCTGAAGAAACGACCGCCGCTCGAGATCGTCGATGCGGAAAGCGGCGCTGTGCAAACCGCCGCCTGCTGGTATCCTCTTTCAGACGACTCTCTCGCGGATCCCTCATGACGAAGACGACCGGACTCACTCCGCCTGGCGTACTGTCCACGCGCCGACGCCGCGAAGAGAGCATCAGCGAGCAAATCAAGGACATGATCATCGAGCGCAAGCTCAGGCCGGGCGACCGCCTGCCCGCCGAGCGCGAGCTGATGGAATTGTTCCGTGCCTCGAAGGGCTCGATTCGCGAGGCGCTGAGCGCGCTCAGATCGCAGGGTCTGATCCGCACCCGGACGGGTCCCGGCGGCGGCGTCTTCCTGAGCGAGATCGCACCGCAGCGGGCGATGGCGCTGCTTTCGAACTACTTCCTGTTCCGCACGCCGACCGTCACGGACATCTATGCCGTTCGCCGCGAGCTGGAACCGGAGCTCGCAGCCTCCGTTGCGGGGCATCTCTCGGAGGCCGACTTCGCCCGACTGGAACGCACCATGCGCCTCTACGATGCGCCGCCGGAGACCGCCGAGGACGAATACGCCCAGCGCATGGCCGAGCTCGACTTCCACAGCGTGCTCGCCGAGCTGTGCCCGAACCCGGTGCTCGGCTTGTATTGCGGCTTCCTTCAAACGCTACTGCGCGAGATGGTCGTGTGCCGGCGCATCTACGACGCGCCGCATCCCGAACTGCGCGACACCGCGCTGCACTACCAGATCCGGCTGATGCGCGCGCTGAGAGCCGGGGACGCCGATGCCGCTCGTGACATCATGGCCGAGCACATGGAAGCGGCGCAGGCCTACATGGTGAAAATGGAAGCCAGTATTGTTGGCGGATTCCTGCGGGCCGGCGGCAAATAGATGCCTAACCGCGCGCTTCGTCAGGCCGCCTCATGGCCAACCGAACGGACGAGACCGGACAGAGCGTCCAGGACAGGGCCGTGGGATGCGGCCGTCGCCAGGCAGCGAACGGTATCGCGGCGTTCCAGGAGGCGACGGTCTATTGGGCGTCGGTGGTTCGGGTGCGTGCAAATGCACTTGCCTCGCGGTTTGGGGGAGGGGGATGTCCGCGGTCGATGGAGACGCCTAAAATTTCAACCGATTTGCAGGTCTTCGCTTTGCACCAGAAGCGGGCATTGGACCATCTTCTTTCCACGCCGGCATTGTGCCAACGACTGAAATCACCGGGCCCGGTTGCTGCCCCAGTGCCTCCAATGCATTCCCTTACGGTAAGTTCTCGAACCGATTCCGCGTCCAGGCAGCGGCATTGCAGCTTCATCCGCAACAAACGATTATCGGCCGAAGCGACCAACTAGGTAAGTGGTTCCATGAAATCGAAACTGCAGGCGCCCGACTGGGCGGCCCTTCGGCAAACATCGCTGTTCGGCGGCCTTGACGACAAGACCCTGAACAAGCTTCTCGAAGACGCAAAAGTGCAGTCTCCCGGCCGTGGCGAAGTGCTTTTTCTGCAGGGGGATACGGTGACCGCGTTCTACGTGGTTCTGGATGGCTGGGTGAAGCTCTTCCGGACGACGCCGTCGGGGGACGAAGCGATCGTCGGCATCTTTCATCGCGGCGAGAGTTTCGCCGAGGCCGCGGCATTCATATCGGGAAAGTATCCGGTCTCGGGCGAGACGGTATCCGAAGCGCGGCTGCTCCGGATACCGGCGCGGCACCTGGTCGACAAACTCATGGAATCACCGGAGATCGGACTGGCGATGCTCGCGTCGACGTCCAGGCATCTGCATGCGCTGGTCGGTCAGATCGAGGAACTGAAGGCGCATACCGGCACGCAACGCGTCGCCCATTTCCTGATCTCCCTGGCGCCGGTCAAGTCGGGTCCGTGCACCATCGCGATCCCCTACGACAAGGCCCTGCTTGCCGGAAAGCTCGGCATGAAGCCCGAGAGCCTGTCGCGGGCGTTCCAGCGTATGAAGCCCTGCGGGCTCTCGATCCGGCGCGACATGGCGATCGTGAACGACATCGCGTGTCTCCAGGAGCTCATCGAACAGGACCGCGCCGAGTCGGTGCGTTCGCGGGCCTGAACCGGCCGGCCGGCATTCAGGCCGACAGATCGATGCGAGCCGCCGCCCTGTCGACCGCGATCACCCGATAGCCCGGAAGGCGTTTCAGGCTCTCGCGAACAGCCGCCTCCGGCATCACCGCGAAAGCGGTGGACAGCCCGTCCGCGACCGCGGCCGAGGGGCCCAGCACGGAAACCCGTCGCCAATGTCCGCCGGGCCTTCCGGAAATCGGATCGATGAGATGCGGGACAAGGCCGGACGGGTCGAGAACCGTCCCCTGCGGCGCGGTCGTGGCGAGCGCCGTTTGCGTGATGTCCAGCCTTTCCTCGGCAGGCGCGTCACCGCGTTCGGCCAGTCCCGCCCGCCATGGGCGGCCATCGGGATGACGGCCGATCGCCCGGATCTCGCCGACGTCGACGAGGACGTCTTGAAGCCCTTCCGCGCGCAGGAGGTCGGCGACGCAATCCGTGACGTAGCCTTGGGCAATGCCGTTCAGCGTCACGGCCATGCCCGGCCTGGCGAAGCGTATTGCGGCGCTATCGACCGCGACGTGCCTCCAACCCGTCGCGGCCCGCGCCGCGGCCAGGGCTCCAGATTCCGGTCCTTCGGGCGGTGCATCCGGTTCGGCAAAGTGGCTGGCGTAGAGCTGCCACAGTGGCTGTATCGTCGGATCGAAGGCACCGCCGGTTGCGCGGTGGACGCCATCGGCGAGCGAAAGAAGCGAAAGCAAATCGAACGGTGGCAGGTCGACGTGACCGTCCCGGTTCAGCCGGCTGATCGCACTGTCTTCCCTGTAGAGACTGAAGACCGCCTCCAGCCGTTCGATCTCAGCGCGTGCCGCCTCGACGATCCGCCGCGCTTCGGCGTCGTCGGGGTGTGAGAGCAAGATGGATGTCGACGCCCCCATGGCGGTGCCCGACCAGCGTGTCAACCGGCCAGCAGACGTTGCGGGGCCGACCCCGAGAGGAACGACTGCGGCGGCTGCGGAGATTTCGATGAAGCGTCGTCTGGTGAGCATGGTCTTTTCCCCGTCCCTCATTGCACCGGAGCGTCGGTTTCACCAGCAAGAGCGGTATCGACGGGCGCGAGCACATAGGCCTCGGGGATCTCGGCGAAGCGGACCACTTCGCCGCCATGTTGCGCGACGAAGGCTTCGGCGTCGGTCTGCATGCCGAAGGGGATCGCCTCCGGTGCGCCCATCCCGCCGGTCCGGCTGCTGCCGATGACGAAAAAGGCAAGTTCGGCGTCGACCCAGTTGTCGGCGCCGGGATCGGCCCAACTGTCGGCGCGCCCCATGTCGTTCACGTAGATCGCGGTGATCTCGGCGGTTTCCTCCGGCAGCCGCGTGAAAACGACCGCGTCGCGGATCTGCGAGAACCACAGCGGCTCCGTCACACCCGCGATGTGGATCTGCGCTTTCGGACCATCATGCTCGAGGACGTTCATCTGGCAGTAGTGGCCGACGGCCTCCAGCGTCATCGCCACGGGCCCGGGCTTTTCGGTGACCGTCTCTTCGAAACAGCCGCCGACAAACAGCGACAGCGCCAGCACAGCCACGATACGAATCATGGTTCGATCCTCCGGAACACCAGCAGTGCGCCGCCGAACGCCGCGACCAGCCATCCGAAAAGGCTCGCGAGTGCGACACCTGGCGGGAAGGGCAGGGCCTCGGCGATGCCGGCCATGCCCGTTAGCGATTTCGCGCCACCGAGTGCGGCCAGATTGAACAGCCGGAAGGCGTCGCCGGGCGAGGCGACCAGAAGCCAGGGAAACAGTGTCGTTGCGAAAATCCCGTCTCCGTCCACCAGAAGCATCGCCAGCAGACCGAGATCGTAGAGGACTACGGCGACGAGCCAGACACCGACGGCAAGCGCGGCGGCCGTCCCGGTCTGGCGGACCAGCGCGCTCGCCAGATAGCCGATCCCCAGAAATACCGCGCCGAGCAGGATCGAGGTGACGATCAGACGGGCGAGCACGTCGAAACCGGCCAGGCCACTGTCGCCGGCGAACGCGACCGCGCCGCCGGTCAGCCCGTAGCCGGCAACGACCGCGATCGACAGGACGGCGAGATGGCCGAGGAACTTGCCCGCAAGGATCTCGAAGCGCGAGACCGGGCAGGCGAGCACGAGATGCAGGGTGCCGCGGTCGATCTCGCCGGCGACCGTGTCGAAGGCCAACAGCAGCGCGATCAGCGGTACGAGATAGACGGATAGGGTCGACAGGCTGGCCGCGGTGACAGTCAGACGGTCGACGCCGACGGTCCCCGTCGGGGCCGATCCGACCAGCGCGAGAATCCCGGCGAACAGCGTCAGGATCAGCACCGACAGGATCACCCAGCGGTTTCGGATGCCGAGCTTCAGTTCAAGTCCTGCAACGGCGACAATGTTGACCATCATGACGGTTCTTCCTGGTCGGCCGCGCCGGAGAAATGCCGATAGACGTCATCGAGGCTCGGCGGCGTCACGTCGATGTCGGAGACCGCGGCCCCGAGCGCGCCGATGGCATTCAGGCGTTCCAGCTTCCGGTCGGCGGAGCACAGGATCTCGACGGACCGTCCGTTGACCCGGCTGCCGCCAAGCTGCGCGGCCAGTGTTTCGGCATCCCCGGACGTCGATTCGACGCGGATGCGGATCGGCAGCCCGGCATGGGCGCGCAACTGCGGCAGCGGGGCGTCGGCGATGAGCTTGCCCGACCGCATTATCGCCACCCGGTCGGTCTTGGCCTCCAGCTCGGTCAGGCTGTGCGACGACAGGAAGACGGCGCTGCCGCGGGCGGCGATTTCGGTGACGATCTCGTAGAAGTCCTGTCGCGATATCGGGTCGAGCCCGCTGGTCGGCTCGTCCAGCAGCAGCAGTTGCGGCGTCCCGATCAGCGCCTGTGCGAGACCGAGACGCTGGCGCATGCCTTTCGAATAGGTGCCGACCCGCCGGTCGCGGGCTTCGCCGAGGCCGACCCGGTCCAGCAACGCCTCGGCGGCAGCCCGGTCGGCCCGTTTCAGCTTTGCATAGAAGCGGATGACCTCACGGCCCGTCAGCGATTTCTGAAAGGCGACGTTTTCCGGCAGGTAGGACACGGCGCGGCGTGCATCGGCCGAACCGGGCGCATGCCCGGCCACGGCAAGCGCGCCGTCGCTTGGTCGCAGGAAGCCGAGGATCATCTTGAACAGCGTCGTCTTGCCGGCCCCGTTGTGGCCGAGAAGCGCGACGCGCTCGCCCGCCGAGACCGACAATGTCACCTGGTCGACGGCGCGGTGGCGGCCGAAGTCCCGGCACACCGCATCGGCTTTCAGTACAGCAGTCATGACCTGCCTCCTTCGCGCGTGGCCGAAAGGTCCACCGGCACCATGAGGGGCGCGCTGTCGACGATGCCGCCGGGCAGGAGCGCGGGGAACTGGGATTGCGACCAGCGCACCAGCTGGACGGCCGGGCTGCCGAGAAGCAGCTTCGCGGACGGTTGCGTCCACAGAACCTGGTCGATGATGTCGTTGGGGCGATAGGCGCTGTCGGCGATGCCGTCGCCGTTGACGTCGAAGGCGGCGTGGTCGCTCCAGTAGTTGCCGCGCCCGGCTTCACTCCATTCGAGGTCGCGCGAGCCGACGTATTTCACCTGCGTCTGGTTGCCGATGAAGGCATTACCGACGATCGCATTCCGGTCGGATCCGGCGGTGAAATGGATGCCGGTCTCGCAGGCCTCGAACCGGTTGCCGACAAGCCTGTTCTTGTTGGCGTTGTACATGAACAGGCATTTTTCGTCGGCGCCGCGAACGAAGTTGCCCTCGATCTCGGCGGAATTGGCGTAGTTGAGCATGATGCCGTAGTCGCGGTCGTCCAGCGAGACGTTGTCGCGAACCGTGAGGCGATCGGAGAACATCAGCGCGTAGCCGAGATGATTGCCGGAAGAGAAATTGCCGGCGATTTCACCTTCGCGCCCGTACATGTAGTGGACGGCGAAGCGCAGGTCTTCGAACCTGTTTCCGCGGATCACGTTCCGCGCGCTGGTGTTGACGAAGATGCCGTCGCGCCCCTGGCGGACCGTGTTGTTCTCGATCACCGCGCCGGGCGCGTTCCAGACATAGATGCCGTTGCCGCGGTCGTTCATCCGGAAGTCGGTTCGGCCGACGACCAGATTGCCCGAGACGATGGCGTCCTTGGCACCGTGGATGTCGATGCCGACGAGATTGCCGGTCGACACGCTATCGCGCACGACGGCGCGGTCGGCGGTCCTGGTCAGCTTGATCCCCGCATCGAGCGTCTCGTGCGAAGAGCCCGATCCGGCGACGTGCAGTTTCGAAACGACGACGTCCGGCGCGGTCACCGTAATGACGGTGCCGGTTCCCGGACCCTCGATTTCGACACCGACGGTTCCGTCGATGCGCAGCGCCTTGTCGATCAGGACGGCGCCGCGATAGACGCCGGGGCGCAGCCGGAGGATATCCCCCGGCTGCGCGGCTTCGATCGCCGCCTGCAGCGTGTCCTGCCCCGGCGCCACGACCGTTTCGGCGGCAGCGGCCGGCGACGAGCCGAGCGTCGCCGCCGAGAGGGCGGCAAACAGGGCGGTCGACAGCAGGGGGTCGCTGAAGCGGCGGGTCATCGTCAGGCGCTCCGCGGCTCGACGAACATCCGCCCGCGCATCTCCATGTGGAGTGCGTGGCAGAACCACTGGCAGTAGTACCAGTGGACGCCCGGCCGATCGGCGACGAAGGTGATCGAGGCGGTTGCCTGCGGCCCCACTTCCATCGCCACGCCATGGTTCGACAGCGAGAACCCGTGGGTCAGGTCGTCGACATCGTCGATGTTGGTGACATAGATCGTCACCTCGTCGCCCTGCTTGACCGTGAAGGACTCCATCGAGAACGTCGGCGCGGCCGAGTACATGTAGACCCGCACCTTGTTGCCGTCGCGGATCGGCTCGTCGGCGCCGTCCTCCAGCACCACCCCGTCGGCTTCGGCCTGCTTGCGGGCGTCCTCCCACATCGGGTCGTTGCGGTCCCAGACGGTCTTGGGGTTCACCTTCGAACCATGGACGATGATGCTGTCATGCGGCTCGGCGAAGGTCGGGCCGTCATGAACGACCTTCATCTCGTCGGACGAGATGTCGATCAGCTGCTCGTTCTCGGGCTTCAGCGGACCAACGTTGATGAACCGGTCCTTGGAGAACTTGTTCATCGAGATGTACCACTTGCCATCCGCCTCGAGCGTCTCGCCCATGGAGGTGGAGTTGTGGCCCGGCTGGTAGTGCACATCCGCCTTTTGCAGGATGTACTCCACCGCTTCGCCCTTGGCGGCGCGGATCGCGGCGTCGATGTTCCACTTGACCACCTGGCTGTCGAGGAACAGCGTGGTAAAGGCGTTGCCCCGTCCGTCATAGCAGGTGGGA
>Ga0207814_101009_pt1 | contig 10983 bp, 13 predicted proteins | sample TtaePargueraPR_7_FD_187755 | JGI IMG/M metagenome (GOLD analysis project Ga0207814, IMG submission 187755) | Aerobic enrichment media microbial communities from Bioluminiscent Bay, La Parguera, Puerto Rico - Tt and P1 (2) (SPAdes) | ecosystem: Environmental > Aquatic > Marine > Unclassified ... | reverse complement strand
CCTGCCCCGAAACGTTCAGCTGATCCAGGCCGCGATATCGGCCCAGACGGCGACCGACTGCGAAAACGCGATCACGGAGAGAAATGCTGCGATGTCGCGAACCATGTCCAATCCTCCTTGCCGTTGGAAGGTCATGATGTTCATGTTTTGTTCTTTTTGTCAACACCACCGATCCGAGGGTCGTGTCTCAGTTTGAATTTTAGATGGTCAGTCGGTCCACAGGGATCGCGCGGTGCGATTCGTCTAGACTCCACGACTCGCGGGAACCAGTATATGTTTCCATCGCCGGTTGAAATGCCGGTGAAGACAACGGGCGGCCGGGTACCAGCCAGCCGCCCTGAGTCAAAATGGCCTGATTACGAAGATTGGCACCCCGCGCACAGGCCACTCGAAAGTTCGACGTGAGTCGATGCATTTCGCATAGGTATCGTACATCACGGTGGACTCGCGAGCAAGCACGGGGTGCTTATTCCGAAAGGAAAAAGCACCGTGAATGAGTCCAATATCGTTCCCTTCCAGAAACGCCGTCGCTCTCCTCGCGTAACCGAGGAAATGGCGGCAAAGATCAAGACGATGGTCCTGGTTATGAAGATGCTGCAGCACGACGCCGCAGCGCACTTCGGTATCAATCAGGGCCGCGTCAGCGAAATCGTCAACGGAGACAGATTCCGTGACGTGCCTCCCGCGCCGCTGGACAGCATCGCTATTTGATCAACCCCGGCCCCGGTCATTCGCGGCCGGGGCTTCTTTCTGGAGGTTACCATGCAAGAAAAGATCGAGCTTCTCCGGTCAGCTATCCGTGAACTAAAACAGGTTACGGGAACCTGCAATGGATACCCGCGCGAGTTCTGCCCCCATGTTCTCGGGCAAAAGGGCGCGAAATGGTCTGTCTTGGTCTGGCAATTCGCTGGCCTATCGGAATCCAGCCTTAGGCCTGATGGAGATTGGCGCTGCTTCGAGCTGGACGATTTGGAGCATCTAGCCAAGCGCGACGGCGATTGGCATCGCGGCTGGTCCACCGGACAGCGTGAACAAAGCTGCGTCGACCTGATAGACACGACCGTGGATATCAATCACGCCGCCGAAATCCGCGAAACTTCACGCGAGCATACTCGATGGCCCGCTGTTCGGCGTAGGGACCGGAGAAGATGGTAGCAAGCATTCCACCATCACCAGTCGGATCGAGCGCCCAGACCACCCAATCATCAGGGTCCACGTCGCCTTTATAAATCTCTGCGGTTGTGGAGAGAGCGTCCATTTCAGCGACCCTTCTTGGTCGCCTCACGTTCGTCGATCAGCGATACGATCCACTCCATGTCGTGGACGGTATCGGTGAGCCCGGCGGACATCGCCGGCGTAACGCGAAGCGTCTTGTGGATGCGGCAGAAATTGTACCAAACGAAGTAGAGCGCCAGCGCGTGACAGTGGTTGTCGATCTTCTTCGAAAAGGCGTTCGTCAGCCGCGTGAAGCGCCGCATGGACATGCGCATCGTGAGGTTGCTGCGCTCGACGTGCGACGTACTGACGTGTTTTTTGTCGGGATTGCCGCTAATCGTGGTCTTCTTCGCACCCCTGCACTCAGCCGGGCTGTACTTTCTTTCCGGGCCGGTGTCAGGCGCTTCGCCGTACAGCTTCACCAGCATGGCGTAGTCAACTGACTCTTCAGAGAACGCGCCCGCAACTGCGTCAAGATAAGCCCGATGTCCGTCGGTCGTGAGCTGAACGCGATGGGCCAACCGCTCTTTCAGATCCTTGATGAAATGGTTGGCCGTAAAGGCGTCACGGTCGCCAACAGTCCACGAAACGATCAGTTTGCTACCGGGATCTAATGCGGTCCAGGTCCAAACGTTTCCTGCCCCAAATGGAGCAGCCTTGGCACTCTCCACATTTTTGGCCTTGGCGTAGCAGAACGACCAAATTTCGTCACACTGGACGCGTTGCGCAGGGACCTCGCGAACGTTGTTGTAGTGGTAGGCTGCGCAAGCCTCACCGGCGTCGACAAGCAGCTTTGAAACAGTGTTGATCGAGACATCCACCACGCGGGAGATCGACCGCATGGACGAACCCTCGCAGAGCATGGATAGGATCTGGACGCGCTTTTGAAGGGGCAGCTTGTTCATGCCCCTTATGATACTGAACTAAATCACAATAGCAAGCATTTTTTTCATTTTGAATCTATGCTCTTTCCAATCGCAACACCAGAAACTATCAAAAAGGCGCTTCCAAGCCATACGAATACATCTGAAATCCATTCCGTATTCGACGCAAATGTTCCAATAATCATAAATACAAAAATCACAAATAGCAGGAGAACCGACAATATAAGGGCCGCCGCATGCCCTTTATCTTCTGTCCCATATTTGAGAGGGCCAAGTTTAAAATGAAAAACCCTGTTCCCAGCGGTATCCCCCGTGTAGTCAGGAAATTTTTCCGTGGCAGAGTCAGGCTCGTCAGAGGTTTCAGGCGGCGGTAGCGGGAGCTGCTGCATCAATCTTTCTTTTGAAGACATCGCGGATCAACTTATTGGGGATTGTCGGCTTAGCGTCCAAATCACCATATGTTGACTTAATAATATGCCAAGGCTCCCCCTCAGCATGAGTCGCGTTTGAAAGTTGCACTCCAGAAAACTGCTTGTGAGTTTCCCATACACTTTTCAAAAACTCTTCGACATCGTTTCCGGGTGGAGCTGGTTCGCGGACATCTATCTTATATGGGTCATCGTTGGTGACCACCACTTCGGTCGCACGCCGGCCAACGATCGGCTTTCTACCGAATTCTCGGAACTCAAGATAAACATTGCGAACCACGGGACCCCACGGCCAAGCCTCAATATCTTCATCGAATAGCGGCTCGCCGTTAAAAGCCAGCCACCATGCATTTGCATAATACAGCAGTTTCTGAAGCTTCATTTGATCGATACGCGGATAGTTCCCGCCATCCGCGTCTTGAATTTCCAGAAAAGCATTTGCGACCGCCGCAGCACTGGTCGGAGACACCATTAGCCCCACCTCGAATTGGCGGCCTTCTTCGCGATAGCGCTGCGCTCTTCTGCGGAGAGCTTTTCAGCGCGCGCGCGACCGCCCGCCTTACCGGACTTGGTCCGGCCGGATTTCTCTTTCTTCTCTTCTTCGATTTCACCGGTTGCGATCTTAGCAACCATCACCGCAGCGCCGATAACGTCCGCAGGACGCTTCTCGCCGCGTGGACCTTTCGGCATACTAGTCCACCCTCCAAGTGGTCGGCACAATTGCCGTATCGGACTCTATATGTTCACTCTTTGTTATCGTATCAAACGATTACTAAAGCGTCACGCGCCTGTTTCTCAGTAATTTCAATTACTTACGACTATAAGAAATTCTCGAAATCGCTGACGTTCCAGCGGCAATGCCGAATCCGCTGCATCGCGGACACGGGCTGACGCCAATACCCAAACAAGCAATGCATGTCAGTCTGGAGACAACGCCGAATTCCAGGCATCGTTCATTGTGACCCGTGCCGGAACACACCGAACATTCGATCTCACCAGCACCATCGCATCTCGGACAGTCTCTCATAACCCTATGTTGGGAATGAGGAACCGCCTGTCAACAAGCATTAATTTCAAACTGAGACACTACCGATCCGAGTCAGGGAAAGGGACCTGATCGACAGGGATTTGCAGACCGAAAGCCGTGCGTATCCGGGCGAGACGGCCCGACGGCGGAGTATCAGTCGCGCGCGTCAGACCGTCCGGTCGACGATCTGCCCGACGCCCGGGGACGCGTTCTTCTTCGCAGGTTCCTCCTGCCGGTCATTAGCGGCTTCGGCAGGCTGGGTCTGCAGCTTGGCGACGACCTCCTCCTGCCCGGCGCCGTGCGAGCGGCCGGCGGACTGCGCGGCGATGATGTCGGCGCCGGAATTCAGGCTTGAAACGTCCATAGTGGAGTCTCCTTGAAGTCCTGTAGCCGACCACACTGGCCCTCAAAACCGAAATCCGCATGAAGAAATTCGGTCAAATGCCGGACACTTCCAGCCGGCTCTGGACCGGATCCGGCTCCCGAAACCTCAGATCTCGACCAGCCGGCCCTCGCGCAGCGTAACCCGGCGGTCCATACGGCCGGCGAATTCGAGATTGTGGGTCGCGATCAGGGCGGCAAGCCCGGTGCCGTGCACCAGCCTGAGCAGGATGTCGAAGACATGCTCGGCGGTGTCGGGATCCAGATTGCCGGTCGGCTCGTCGGCCAGCAGGATGCGCGGCGCGTTGGCGACCGCGCGAGCGATCGCGACGCGCTGCTGCTCGCCGCCGGACAATTCGCCTGGCCGGTGCACATGCCGCTCGCCGAGGCCGAGGAAGTCGAGGAGTTCCCCTGCCCGGCTTTCCGCCTCCTTGCGGGCGAGCCCGGAAATGAGCTGCGGCAGGACGACGTTCTCCAGCGCCGTGAACTCCGGCAGCAGGTGGTGGAACTGGTAGACGAAGCCGATCTGGCTGCGGCGCAGCGCGGTCAGCGCGCCGTCGTCCATGTCCGCGGTATCGATCCCGCCGATCCGGACCGCCCCTGCATCGGGCCGCTCCAGCAGGCCGGCAACATGCAGAAGCGTCGACTTGCCGGCGCCCGACGGGCCGACCAGCCCGACGATCTCGCCCGGCGGCAGGTCGAGATCGACGCCGCGCAGCACATGCAGGGCGCTCTCGCCCTGCCGGTAGGTGCGCTCGATGCCCGTGAGCGACAGGGCGGCCGGATGCGTGGTGCCCGCAGGAGCCGGCGCGGTATTCTGGGGCGGTGCGGCCATCTCCATCATTCGTACCGCAACGCTTCGACCGGATCGAGCCGGGCCGCCTGCCAGGAGGGATAGAGCGTCGCCAGAAACGACAGCACCAGGGCCATCACCACCACGGCGAACACCTCGCTGCCGTCCATCTCGGCGGGCAGCCGGCTGAGATAGTAGAGCTCGGGCGAGAACAGTTCGGTGCCGGTCAGGCGCGACAGACCCTGACGGATCGATTCGACGTTCCAGCACACCAGCGTTCCCAGGATCAGCCCGGCGAAGGTGCCGACGACGCCGATCGCCGCGCCGGTGATGAAGAACACGCGCATCACCGCGCCGCGGGTCGCGCCCATGGTGCGCAGGATGGCGATATCGTGCCCCTTGTCCTTTACCAGCATGATCAGGCCCGAAATGATGTTGAGCGCCGCCACCAGCACGATCAGCATCAGGATCAGGAACATCACGTTGCGCTCGACCTCGAGCGCGGAGAAGAACGTCGCGTTGCGCTGGCGCCAGTCGGACACGAAGATCGGCCGCTCGACCGAGGCTTCCAGCGCAAGGCGGTAGGCGTCGATCTCGTCGGGATCGTCTATGAACACCTCGATGCCGCTGGCCAGCGCGTCGAGGTTGAAATAGGCCTGCGCCTCGGAAAACGGCAAGAACACGAAGGCGCCGTCATATTCCGACATGCCGATCTCGAAGATCGCCGCCACCGGATAGGACTTGATGCGCGGCGTGGTGCCGAACGGCGTCGCGGCGCCGCGCGGCGAGATCAATGTCATCCGGTCGCCGGCCCTGAGGCCCAGCCGTTCCGCCAGACGGATCCCGATCGCCACCGACTCGCTTTCGTCGAAACCGTCGAGCGTGCCCTGCAGCAGATTGTCGGAGATCGCGCCCAGATTCTCCAGGTCTTCCTGCCGCATGCCGCGCACGATCGCGCCGAATCCGCCGAGCGACGACGACGCCATCGCCTGCCCCTCGATGAACGGGAACGACAGGCGCACGTCGTCCATCCGGTCGATGATGGCATCGACCTCGTCGAAGTCGGTGAACGGCGTGTCGTAGACCTGAACGATGAGGTGCCCGTTCAGGCCGAGGATCTTGTCCATCAGCTCGTTGCGGAACCCGTTCATCACCGCCATGACGATTATCAGTGTGGCGACTCCGAGCATGACGCCGAAGAAGGAAAAGCCGGCGATCACCGAGATGAATCCGGCCTTGCGCTGCGCACGCAGGTAGCGCAACGCGATCATCCATTCGAAGGCGGCGAAGGGCCGCGTCTGCGGCGTGGGTTCACTCATTGGCCTCGTGTCCGGTTGCGGCGCGTGCGCCGCGGCACTTCTGCCTCAGGCCGTCAGCCGCGCCAGCGCGGAATCGGGAGACAGCGACTCGCGCTCGCCGGTCGCGCGGTTCTTCAGCTCGATGGTACCCTCGGCGAGCCCCTTCGGCCCGACGATCAGCTGCCACGGCAGGCCGATCAGGTCCGCCGTCGCGAACTTCGCGCCGGCCCGCCCGTCGGTGTCGTCGTAGAGAACGTCGAGGCCGGCCGCCGTCAGTTTCGCGTAGAGATCCTCGCATGCACCGTCCGTTGCGGCGTCGCCGCTCTTCAGATTGATCAGCCCCACGTCGAACGGGGCGACCGAATCCGGCCAGACGATTCCGGCATCGTCGTGGCTGGCCTCGATGATCGCGGCAACGAGCCTCGAGGGGCCGATCCCGTAGGAGCCCATGTGCACCGGGTTCTCGGTTCCGTCCGGCCCGGCGACGACGGCCTTCATCGGCTCGGAATACTTGGTGCCGAAATAGAAAATGTGGCCGACCTCGATGCCGCGCGCCGAGATGCGCCGGTCCTCCGGTATCTCCTGTTCGAAGCGCGCCGGATCGTGCTTCTCGTCAGTGGCCGCATAGGAGCCGAGCCATTCGTTGACGATCGGCGTGAGATCCGCGTTGAAGTCGGTGTCCTCGCCCGGGACGGCTAAGTCGAGCAGCGACTTGTCGCAGAACACCTCGCTTTCGCCGGTCTTGGCGAGAATGATGAATTCGTGGCTCATGTCGCCGCCGATCGGCCCGGAATCGGCCGCCATCGGAATCGCCCTGAGCCCCAGCTGCGCGAAGGTCCGCAGATAGGCGACGAACATGCGGTTGTAGGAGGCACGCGCGCCGTCCTGGTCGAGGTCGAAGGAATAGGCGTCCTTCATCAGGAACTCGCGCGAGCGCATGACGCCGAACCGCGGCCTCACCTCGTCCCGGAACTTCCACTGGATGTGATAGAGGTTCAGTGGCAGATCCTTGTACGAGCGCACATAGGCCCGGAAGATCTCGGTGATCATTTCCTCGTTGGTCGGGCCGAACAGCATGTCGCGTTCGTGCCGGTCCTCGATGCGCAGCATCTCCTTGCCGTAGTCGTCGTAGCGGCCGCTTTCACGCCACAGGTCCGCCGGCTGGATCGTCGGCATCAGAACCTCGACGGCGCCCGCCCGGTTCTGCTCCTCGCGCACGACCTGCTCGACCTTCTTCAGGACCTTCAGACCGAGCGGCAGCCAGGCATAGATGCCGGCCGCCTCCTGGCGGATCATGCCGGCGCGCAGCATCAGGCGATGCGAGACGATTTCGGCTTCCTTCGGCGTCTCCTTGAGGATCGGCAGGAAGTAACGGGACAGACGCATTTGGCGGTAGAATCCAATGTGTTCGACGATCGCGCGACACAAGCGCATCGGAGACGAAAACACAAGGCCGGACGGCGGCGCCGGACGTGGAAGCCGTACCGCCTCGCAGCGCCGTCACCCGCTCGAAATCTGCCCGGCAAGTTTGCATGCCGCAAAAAGATACTGTTCGAATTACGAACAATTGCGCGGAAAGCGAGCGAAATGCGACGAACGCATGATCACATCAAGAAACATATTGCAACGTACGTTTCCCTGCGTATTGTGGCGATCAGAAAAGGCCAAGTGCCCACAAATTGCCACGCCAAGAGCGAGGTGAGATACGGCCCAGGTCTCGGGAGGAAAGCGACTAGGGTACCGCCGACAACGGCGACCCGGAAAAGACCAGGCAGAGGCCGCCAAGGTCTAGCGCGAAACTAAAAAAGCAAGGCGATGCCTTGCTTTTTTTATGTCCGGATCAGGGTTTTGCGAACTCGATGCGTCAACCGGAATCGCGGAACCGACCGCCTTCCCGGATCCGGTCGCACTCCTGAAACATCAATCAGCTCGAAGAGGGTGTGAAGTCCGGCAGCAGCGGAATGTCGTCGAGCGACAGGCCACCGTAGACAACCACTCCGTAGAGCGCCGCGAAAACGATTGCCGCGATCGCGGTCGTGGCTATCAGCTTCTTCAGAAGCATCGGCCGATGCGGCGCACTCGCCGTCGACCCCGGCACAACGTCGCCTTGCTCCTCCTGCGTTCGCACGCCCCACGGCAGCACGGCGAACAGCACCAGCCACCAGATAACGAAGTAGATCGCGAGCGCGCTGGTCAGGGGCATCGGGTTTGGCCGCCTCAGGCCTGCTCGAGTTCGACGAGCGTTCCGCAGAAGTCTTTCGGATGAAGGAACAGGACCGGCTTGCCGTGCGCGCCGATCCTGGGTTCGCCGCTGCCCAGAACGCGTGCGCCCTCGCCGACCAGCCGGTCGCGCGCCGACAGGATGTCCTCGACCTCGTAGCAGATGTGATGGATGCCGCCGTCCGGATTGCGCTCGAGGAACTTCAGGATCGGCGAGTCTTCGCCGAGCGGCTCGAGCAGTTCGATCTTGGTGTTGGGCAGGTTGATGAAGACCGTGGTGACGCCGTGATCGGGCTGCGGCACCGCCTCGGTGATCTCCGCGCCGAGCGTATCCCGGTAGACGGCGGCCGCCTTGGCGATATCCGGAACGGCGATCGCAACGTGATTCAGTCTTCCGAGCATCCACGCAACTCCACTTTTCTTTGAAACACCGACGGGCCGCCCCCCGTGCGGGCTCATACCGCGACGACGAAAACGTGACAAATGGGCTTTTTGCCCCAGCCGGCCTGGATCGCGTTCCGCACTGCGCGCCGCACCGATTCCGCCAGTGCGTCGGGATCCCGCCGCCGGGCCCGCGGCAATCCCGACATCGTCTGGTCGATCGCGTCGTGGACGATATCGACGAAGGAGACGCCCTCGTTGTCGTGATCGGGCACGCCGATCAGCTCGATTTCCGGATCGCCGGCCAGATCGCCGCGATCGTCGACAGCAATTCCCACTCCTGCGAATCCGACGAAGCTCAGCTTGCGCCGCTCACGCACCGAATCCGCATCCGAGCGGATCGTCAGGCGGCCGTCCTTGTAGAGCCGCCCGCTGGCCGCCTCGTCGACCACTTCTGCCGGTCCGGGCGCAAGCCGCACCATGTCGCCGTTATAGGCAGTCACGACTTCCGGCACCTTCATGTCGCGGGCCAGCCGGGCATGGGCGACCAGATGCTGCGCCTCGCCGTGGACGGGCACCGCGACCTCCGGCCGGACCCAGGCATACATGTCCTGCAATTCGTCGCGGCGCGGATGGCCGGAGACGTGCACCATGTGATCGCGGTCGGTGACGATTTCGATACCGGCTTTGGACAGCGCATTGACGACCGCGCCGATTTCGCGCTCGTTTCCGGGAATCGTGCGGGCCGAGTAGATCACCCGGTCGCCAGGGACAAGCGAGACGGTCGGGTGGTTGCCGGCCGCGATCCGGGTCAGCGCGGCCCGCGATTCGCCCTGGCTGCCGGTGCACAGCAGCACCACCTTGTCGCGCGGTAGAGTCTGGAACATGTCCTCGCTCAGGAATGCCGGCAGGCCGTCGAGCAGCCCGAGTTCGCGCGACACCGTAATGACCCGTTTCATCGCCCGGCCGACCACGACGACGCTGCGGCCAGCGGCTTCGGCGGCCTCCCCGATAGACCGGATACGCGCGACGTTCGAAGCGAACGCCGTCACCGCGACGCGGTGCGGTGAGGCGGCGATGATCTCGGCGAGCCCCTTGCGAACGTCGCCCTCCCCCGGCGAGCGGCCCTCGCGCAGGACATTGGTCGAATCGCAGATCATTGCCCGGCAGCCTTCCTTGCCGAGCGCGACGAACGGCGCGGGATCGAACGGCTGGCCGATGACCGGATCGGGATCGATCTTCCAGTCGGCGGTATGCAGAACGGTGCCCGCCGGCGTGCGGATCACCACCGAATTCGGTTCCGGGATCGAATGCGTGACCGGGATGAGTTCGACATCGAACGGACCGACCTTGAACCGTCCGCCGACCGGCACGGTCTCGACGGGGATCGGCGCGGCCCCCGGCTCCTCGTCGATCTTCGCCGATAAAAGCCCGGCGGTGAACGGCGTCGCGTAGACCGGCGCGCGCAGTCGTGGCCACAGGTCCGGCAGCGCACCGAAATGGTCCTCGTGCGCGTGGGTCAGCACGATGCCCTCCAGCGCGCCCCGCTCCTCCTCGATGAAGGAAATGTCGGGCAGGATCAGGTCGATGCCCGGCAGATGCTCTTCCGCCGCGAAGCTGACGCCGCAATCCACCATCAGCCACGACCAGCGCCCGGGACGACCGTAGCCGTACAGACCGAGGTTCATGCCGATTTCGCCGACGCCGCCGAGCGGCAGGAACACAAGCTCTTCCGACTTTGCCATCCGCGATCCTCAGCCGGCCGCCGGCAGCGTGGCGGCGGCGCCGAAATGCACGTCGCCGGCCGCGACCGGTACGCGGTTGCCGTCAGCGGTGCGGACGATCAGCCGCCCATCCGCGTCGATCGATTCGAATACGCCGCGGATGTCGCGGTTGCCGAGCGCCACCGAGACCGGCCCGCCGACACCGGCGGCCCGGCTGAGCCAGGCATCGCGGATCGTTGCCATGCCCCGCCCCTCGTCCCATTGCGCAAAGCGCTTCACCCAGGCGTCCGACAGCGCTTCGAAAACGCTTTCGGCCGTGATCGTCCAGCCCAGATCGCCAAGGCAGGTCGCCGGATAAGGCATGCCTTCGGGCGCGCTTGCGACATTGACGCCAATGCCGACGACGATCGCCGTATGCCCGTCAGACGCCGTTTCGGATTCGAGCAGGATGCCGACGAACTTGGCGCCGCCGGCGATCATGTCGTTCGGCCACTTCAGCTCCAGCGCGATCCCTCCGTTCGATGACGTGGCCTGCGGCGCACAGGCTGCGAGCGCGTCGGACAGGGAGAGGCCGGCGACGAAGCCGAGCGTCGCCGAGACATATACGGGCTGGGGAATGCGGATCAGAAGGC
>Ga0207814_101008_pt1 | contig 11005 bp, 9 predicted proteins | sample TtaePargueraPR_7_FD_187755 | JGI IMG/M metagenome (GOLD analysis project Ga0207814, IMG submission 187755) | Aerobic enrichment media microbial communities from Bioluminiscent Bay, La Parguera, Puerto Rico - Tt and P1 (2) (SPAdes) | ecosystem: Environmental > Aquatic > Marine > Unclassified ... | reverse complement strand
GGCCGGCCGCCGATCCCACCGGGATCGTTCACGATCACCCGGATCTGCCGGCCGATCACCCGCATCTTGCCGATGCGTCCGGCGGCCGTCACATGCACGATTTCGTGATCGACGATCTGCACCGGCGCTGGCCGCCGGTCAGGCCCTGAGGAACTAGTCTTCGCCGAAGCGGGATTCGACGAGCTCGCTGAGCGCGGCGACGGCGGATTGCGCGTCTGCGCCCTCGGCCGCGATCTCGATCCGGCAGCCGGGCGCAGCGCCGAGCACCAGAAGACCCATGATCGAGGTGCCGGCGACCGTCTGGTCGTCGCGGGTTACCGTGATGCGGGCGTCGAAGGTGCCGGCGAGCTTGACAAACTTGGCCGAGGCGCGGGCATGCAGGCCGCGCCTGTTGCAGATTTCGACGGTCCGGGCGACGCGGTCGCCGGACGCCATATTGTCCTCGGATTCCGCCTCGGAGCCGGAATCGAATGAAGAGCGCGAGTCGGTCATGCCTATTTGCCGCCGGACAGAACCTCGCTGGCGACGCTGATATACTTTCGGCCCGCATCGCGCGCCATTTCGGCGGCTTGCCGGAGGCCGGTCTCGCCGCGCACGCTGGCAAGCTTGATCAGCATCGGCAGGTTGACACCGGCAACGACCTCGACATTGGCGTTTTCCATCACCGAAATCGCCAGATTGGATGGCGTGCCGCCGAACATGTCGGTCAAAACCATGACGCCGGCGCCGTCGTCGACCTTGTTCACCGCCGACAGGATGTCGTTGCGGCGCTGCTCCATGTCGTCGTCGGGGCCGATCGAGATCGTCTCGAAGTGATCCTGCGGGCCGACCACGTGTTCGAGGGCGGCGCGGAATTCCGCGGCGAGGCGGCCGTGGGTTACGACGACAAGACCTATCATGCTTTGAGTGCTTAGGTTCCCGGGCGAACTTTGCTGTCGATCCGTAGGGACCGGCGGCCCCGCTCCGCAGCCCTCCCGGCCACGGCGCCGGCGCATCTTGAACCGGTCGCGCGCCCGGTTTCAAGCCCGAAAACGGCGTCCGGGCTTTGGTGGCCCGGTTTCCGATACGTCCGCGGACCCGTCGCGGGTCGGTCGGACATCGGCGCCGGCCAGCGCCGAGAGCACGCGTTCGGCGGACGCCGCATCATTGCCGGGCAGCGCAATGCGCGGCAGACGCAGGCCGCCGATTTCCGTCCAGCGATCGTTTTCCGACGGCAGCCGTTCGACCTCCTCCGGGCGGACAAGGTCGACGGCCAGCCGCACAACGGCGCGCGGTTCGAAAGCGGTCGGGACAAGTCCTATGCCGCGCATTTCCATGCGGCCGCGGATCGGCTCCGGTGCCTGTGCGACGAGCCGGCCGCCGGCTACGAGCAGGCGCACCGCGTCGTCGGAAACGAGCCGGACCGGACGGCGCGCGTCGCCCCTGGCGATGAGGGCGGCTGCCAGCGACGATTTGCCCATGCCCGGTTCGCCACGGATCAGAACGGCGCCCGCGCCGATCAGAACGCAGGTCGCCTGGGTCAGCGGCAGCGGGCGGTCGCGGCGGCGCATAGCGGCGCTCAGTCGGCTGCGGGCAGGCGCACCACGAAGCGGGCGCCCAGCACGCGGCGGTTTTCGCCGTTTTCGGCGCTGCCGCGGGACAGGCGGTTTTCCGCCCATATGCGGCCACCGAGCGCCTCGACGATCTGCCGGGAAATTGACAGGCCGAGGCCGGAATGATCACCGAAGGCGGCGTTGTCGCCCCGGTCCGTGTAGAACCGCTCGAACATGCGGTGGGCATTCTCGACCGGAATGCCCGGCCCGTCGTCGTCGACGGTGATCTCGACCTCGCGGCGAATCCGCCGGGCCGACACCCGCACCGTAGCGCCGGGCGGGGAGAACGACCGGGCATTGTCGACCAGATTGTTGATGACCTGACCGAGTCTGGTGTCGTGGCCATTGACGAAGAATGCGGCGGGATCGTCGGTCTTGGCGATCGCCAGCACGACCTCCGCCTCGCCTTCCTTGCGCATGTCGTTGAACAGCACCACGACCGTTTCGAGCAGCGTGACCAGGTCGATCGGCTCCGCGTCGGTCCGTGCCAATTCGGCGTCGAGGCGCGAGGCATCGGAAATATCGGTGATCAGCCGGTTCAGCCGCTCGACGTCCTTCTGGACGATGGCGATCAGCCGGTCGCGGTCTTCCTTGGTGCGCGCGCGCGGCAGGGTCTCGACGGCGCTTTTCAGCGACGTCAGCGGATTTTTCAGCTCGTGCGCGACATCCGCCGCGAAGCTTTCGATCGCTTCGATGCGCTTGTAGAGCGCCTGCGTCATGTCGCGCAGGGCGTGCGAGAGATGGCCGATCTCGTCGTGGCGGTCGGTGAAGTCGGGGATCTCGGTGCGCGCCCTGGTGCCGTAGCGCACCCGTTCGGCGGCGGCGGCGAGCCGATGAACCGGCCCGGCAATGGTCGAGGCGAGCAGCATCGACAGGCCGAGCACAACGACGGCGGCGACCAGGAAGATGCGCAGGATCGCCATGCGCTCGGCCGCCACGATGGCATCGATGTCACCTCCCTGCGTCGACAGCAGCAAAGCTCCGTGGACGGCCCGGAAGCGCTGGATGGGAACCGCGACGGAAACGATCATCTCGCCCTTGTCATTGACGCGCACGACACTTGCCGCTGAGCCGTTCAGCGCGGCATCGACCTCGGCATAGGTGCGCCCGGCGTCCGGGCCGATCTCCTCGTAGAGCGGCAAATCGCCGCGCCGGAACCATTGCCGGAGGTCATCCCAGGTGCGTTCGATCAGCCCGGGACCGTCGCCACCTGGCGCCGGCAGCTCGTAGGACAGGATCTGGCCGCGCGAAAAGATGTGGCGGGAATCCAACAGAAGAAAGCCGTCGCGGTCGTAGATGCGGGCCCGCGTCCGGGTCGGCGAAATCAGGCGCCTCAGGATCGGCGCGACCTGCTCGGGATTGATCAGGAAGTCGACGACGCCGAGCTGTTCCTCGGTCGGCGCGACACTCTGGCCCTGGCCGAGATTGAGCAGGATTTCGGGATCGATCGTCAGGGCGCCGGGATCGTAGGTGCCCGATGCCGCAATGGCGCCAGCGATGATTTCGCCCTGGGTGAGCAGGCTCTCGACGCGGGCGTCGATCAGCCCTTCGCGAAACTGGTTGAGATAGAGGATGGCCGAGACCATCGCCACCAGGCCGGCCAGGTTCAGGATCGCGATACGACGCGACAGGCTCGAAAAGGCGTGGTCGGCGAGATACCGGCCGAAACGCCGGACGCGGCTTTGCGACGCGCCTTCGACGCGTTCCTCGGTTGCCTCGTCGTCCGGTTCCTCGACGTCTCTCCAGCCGTGTTCCGCCTCGACCGCCATCCGCTCCCGATCAGGCCTCCTTGAAGCGATAGCCGACGCCGTAGAGCGTCTCGATCATGTCGAAGCTCTTGTCGACCGCCTTGAACTTCTTGCGCAGCCGCTTGATGTGGCTGTCGATGGTGCGGTCGTCGACATAGACCTGGTCGTCGTAGGCGGCATCCATCAGGGCATTGCGGCTCTTCACCACCCCGGGACGCTGGGCAAGCGCCTGCAGGATCAGGAATTCGGTGACGGTCAGCGTAACCGGCAAGTTGTCCCAGGTGCAGGTGTGCCGCTCGGGATCCATCATCAGCTGGCCGCGCTCGATGGCCTTGGAGCCTTCCTCTCGCGGTGCGTTGGGCTCGCGTGCGCTGGCGCGGCGCAGCACCGCCTTGACCCGCTCGACCAGAAGGCGCTGTGAAAACGGCTTACGAATAAAGTCGTCGGCGCCCATCTTGAGGCCGAACAGTTCGTCGATCTCCTCGTCCTTGGAGGTGAGGAAGATTACAGGCATTTCCGATTTCTGGCGGAGCCTGCGCAGCAGTTCCATGCCGTCCATGCGCGGCATCTTGATGTCGAGGATGGCCAGATCCGGCGGTGTCGCACTCAGGCCTTCCAGCGCCGAGGCGCCGTCGGTATAGGTCAGGATGCGATAGCCTTCCGACTCCAGCGTCATGGACACCGAGGTCAGGATGTTACGATCGTCGTCGACGAGGGCGATGGTCGGCATTTTACGGGCGACTCGCGGCTGTTGTCATTGCTTACGGACGCCAAACATCGCGCCCACAGGGCAGAAATGTGGCGGCGCCGCGAACGGATTTCCATAGGTGCCGCTTAGTCTAGTGCGAATACCTTAAACTGTCATGGGCTGATGGGAGAACCTGGATAATGGCAGAAGACACCGAGGACCGCCCTTTCGATGCCGTCGAAAGCGCCCGCAGGGTGAGCCGCCTGGCGCTGACGGGGAGCCTCGGGACGCTGGGTGCGGACGGGCATCCATTCACCTCGCTTGTCACCACGGCGACGTCGATTTCCGGCAAGCCGGTGCTGCTTTTGTCGCAGCTTGCGGTGCACACCAAGAACCTTGAGCGCGATCCCCGCGCTTCGCTGCTGCTTGTCGGACCGGGTGGCGAAGGCGGCGATCCGCTGGCTGGCGCGCGGGTCACGGTGCTGGGCCGCGTCGCGGTGGACGACGATCCGCGGCTGCGGCAGCGTTTCCTGTCGCGGCATCCCGAAGCGCGCGGCTACGCGGATTTCAAGGATTTCGCTTTCTACCGGATGACGGTCGAAAGCGCTCATCTGGTCGCCGGGTTTGGCCGTATCGTGGGAATTCCGGCAACCGACCTTCTGGTCGAAGCCTCCGAGGCCCTGGCCGACGGCGAAGCGGGCGCGGTCGAGCATATGAATGACGACCATGCCGATGCCATCCAGCTCTACGCGACGCAGCTGCTCGGATTGGCCGAAGGTCCGTGGCGGCTGACCGGTCTCGATCCGCTCGGTCTGGACCTGATTTGCGATAGTACGCCGGCAAGGCTCGATTTTCCGGCGGCGGTGGACGGGCCGGGAAGCCTGCGACAAATGCTGGTCGCTCTGGCCGGGGAGGCGCGAGGCGCCGCCGCGTAAACCAACATCGTAAACCAAGTATTAATGCGGATGCGTGCGCCCCTTGCTCCCTGATACACCATTGTCTAGGTTTCCCGGCAACCTGCCGGGGCCATTAGAGCCATGTCCGCTCCGACACGGACCGGATACCGGGAAAACATCTGATACGACGACGGGAAAGCACCGGAAAACAACGCGATGGTCCAGCAAGGGCCGGCCGGTGTGGAAATCTGATAGGTCCGGGAAATACGGGCCGTCACGGGGAGACTGAAGGTGAAAGAAATCGGTGTTCGTAACCCGGCGCGCGGCGCCGAAGACTTCGGCTTCACCGGACTGGACGAAATTCGCTGGAACTGGACGGAGCCGCAGCTTCTGGAAGCGGCGGTCGCGGCAAACGAAGGCAAACTCACCGATTCCGGCGCGTTCTCTGTCGAGACGGGCCAGCACACCGGGCGCTCCGCCAAGGACAAGTTCGTCGTTCGCGACGACGCCACCGATCCCGTCATCTGGTGGGACAACAACAAGCCTATCTCACCCGAGCACTACGAGACGCTGCGCGCCGACATGCTGGAGCATGCCAAGGGCAAGCGGCTCTACGTTCAGGACCTCTACGGCGGTGCGGACCCCAACAACCGGCTGCACACCCGGCTGTTCGTCGAGAACGCCTGGCACGCGCTGTTCATCCGTCACCTGCTGATCCGGCCGGATCGGCATGATCTCGGCCAGTTCGCACCGGAACTCACGATCGTCGACCTGCCGACCTTCCGCGCCGACCCCGAGCGCCACGGCTGCCGGTCGGAAACGCTGATCGCCTGCGACCTGTCGCGCGGCGAGGTGCTGATCTGCGGCACCTCCTATGCCGGCGAGATGAAAAAATCCGTGTTCACGGTGCTGAACTACCTGCTGCCGGCCAAGGGCGTCATGCCGATGCACTGCTCGGCCAATGCGGGCAAGGGTGGCGACGTGGCCGTTTTCTTCGGCCTGTCGGGCACCGGCAAGACCACGCTGTCGGCCGATCCCGGGCGGATCCTGATCGGCGACGACGAGCACGGCTGGGGCAGCGACGGCATCTTCAACTTCGAGGGCGGCTGCTACGCCAAGACGATCAACCTGTCGGAAGACGCCGAGCCGCAGATCTACGCGACGACCAAGCGCTTCGCGACGGTGCTGGAAAACGTCATTCTCGACGAGACCACGCGGGTGCCGGACTTCGACGATGGACGGCTTACCGAGAACACCCGTTGCGCCTACCCGTTGCACTATATCGACAACGCCAGCGCCACCGGCCGCGCCGGGCATCCTGCCAACATTGTGATGCTGACCTGCGACGCCTTCGGCGTGATGCCGCCGATCGCACGGTTGTCGCCGAGCCAGGCGATGTACCACTTCCTGTCGGGCTATACGGCGAAGGTTGCGGGCACCGAAAAGGGCGTCACCGAGCCGGAAGCGACCTTCTCGACCTGCTTCGGCGCGCCGTTCATGCCGCGTCACCCGAGCGTCTACGGCAATCTGCTGCGCGACCTGATCGCCCGTCATGGCGTCTCCTGCTGGCTCGTCAACACGGGCTGGACCGGCGGCAAGTACGGCGAGGGCCGGCGGATGCCGATCTCGGCGACGCGGAACCTGCTGACCGCGGCACTCGACGGATCGCTGGCGTCGGCACCGATGCGCACCGATCCGGTGTTCGGCTTCGAGGTTCCGACCGCGGTGCCGGGCATCGACGGCCAGATCCTCGATCCGCGCTCGACCTGGGCGGATCCGGCGGCCTACGACGCGCAAGCGAGCCAGCTTGTCGGCATGTTCCAGTCGAATTTCGACAAGTTCGATCCGCACGTCGACCCGGACGTGCGCGCGGCCGCGCCGGAACTTCGGGCTGCCGCCGAATAGGAATTCGCCCAATCGGGGGAATTAAAAAAGGCCGGGCTTTCGCCCGGCCTTTTTGCCGTTCGGGATCGTTTCGTCCGGTGCTCAGGCCCGGACGACCTTCAGGAACCGGTCAACCTCGTTGCGCATCGCGTCGGCGTGCTGCGACAGGGCGCCCGATGCCGTCAGCAGCAGGTTCGACTGCTCGCTCGACAGATCGACCGACGTCGTGACCTCGGCGATGTTCTGATTGGCGGCCTGGGTGCGATGGGTGGCCTCCTCGATCGAGCGCGAGATCTCGCTGGTGGCGACACCCTGCTCCTCGATCGCGGCGGCGATCGCCGTCGAGATGCCGTCGATCTTGGAGATCGTCTCGGTGATGCCGCGGATCGCGTTGACAGCGTCCTCGGTCGCTTTCTGCATATCGCCGATCTGCGCCGAGATTTCCTCGGTGGCCTTGGCGGTCTGGCCGGCCAGCGACTTGACCTCGGAGGCGACGACCGCGAAGCCGCGGCCTGCCTCGCCGGCGCGTGCCGCCTCGATGGTGGCGTTGAGGGCCAGCAGGTTGGTCTGCTCGGCGATGTCGTTGATCATGCTCACGACCTCGCCGATGCGCTGGCTGGCCTCGTTCAGCTCGGTGACGCGGGAATCCGTCGCCCTGGCGTCCTGCACCGCGCGTGTCGCGATCGACGCGGATTCAGCGACCTGACGGCTGATCTCGTTGATCGAGGCCGACAGTTCCTCGGTTGCTGCGGCAACCGACTGAACGTTGCTGAACGCGGTCTGGGTGGCTTCGGACACGGCACCGGCGCGCTGTGTCGTGTCACGCATCGATGCGTTCATCTTGTCGGCGGAACCATACACATCCTCGGCGGAGTGGATCACCTCGCCGACCACGCCCTTGACCGAACTCTCGAAGGTGTCTGCGAGGTCGAGCAGCGCCTTGCGCTTGTCGGCCTCGGCCTTCTCGCTTTCGGCGGAGCGCGACGCCTCGAGCGTGCGCATGTCCTCGGCGTTCTTGCGGAACACCTGCATGGCGCGGGCCAGTTCGCCGAACTCGTTCTTCAGCTCGGTGCCGGCGATGTCGATCGAGGTGTCCCCGTTCGCCAGCCGGTTCATGTTGGCGGTCGCCGCCGACAGCGGCCGCGTGATCGTGCGCGCGATCGCGTAGGACACCGCGCCGACCAGCACCAGGACGAGGGCCAGGATGGCGGTTTGGTCGATCAGCTTGGCGAAAAAGGCGGATGCGATGTCGTCGGTATAGACCCCGGTGCCGACGATCCAGCCCCAGGGCGCGAAGGCGGCGACATAGGACAGTTTCGGGCTAGGCTCCTCGCTGCCCGGCCGCGGCCACAGATAATCGACGTAGCCCGCGCCGTCGCGCTTGACGACTGCGTTCATCTCGCGATTGAAATACTTGCCGCTGGCATCCTGCGTGTCGGCCATGCTGGTGCCGACAAGCTTCTTGGCGAAGGGATGCATGATCAGCGTGTTCTTGTTGTCCTGCACGAAGAAATATTCGTTGCCTTCGTAGCGAAGCGCCTCGAGCGCCGCGAGCGCGGCCGCCTGAGCATCGGCCTCGGGCATTTCGCCGGCCTGGGCCCTTTCGAAGAAGCCGCTGATGATGCCCGTCGCGACCTCGGTGACGTTTTTCAGCTTGGTCTCGCGATCAGCGACCATCGTCGCCCTCAGTCCCATCGCCTCGAAAGCCAAGATCGCGACCATGCCGATCATGGCGGCCAGGACGACCAGGCCGATCCTCGGCCCGATCCGAAGGTTTGCAAGACGCATTCTGTTCTCCTGTGGCAGGGCCGTCCGGACGGATGGCCCGGTCCCCGCGGGGTGGCGTATCCGTCCCGGCTACGCTTTTCGCCAATCTGCGTAGAATCGCTGAATTTGCGGTTAATACGGCAATTTCGCCCACGCGAATTTGGAACAGATGGCGGAAACTCGCCTAAACAGCCCAAAAATTGACCTAACGTTACTTTCGTTATCCGGCTGCTATCCTTCGCGCGATCGCTGCCGGAAGCCTGCCCGCAGGCGGCCCGCAGGTGCCGTCCTGCAATCCTCGCCTCTTGCCATTCGCGCCGATTGCGCCGATACCCGCGCCTCGCGGAGCGGAACGTCATGAGCGACAGCCTCGACCTCGATGCCTACCTGCGGCGGATCGGCCACGACGGCGGCGCGCCGTCACGGGCCACGCTCGCCGGCGTTCAGCTCGCCCATGCGCAGGCGATCGCTTTCGAGAACCTCGATCCGCTGCTTGGCCGGCCAGTGCGCCTCGATATCGGCGCGGTGCAGGAGAAGCTGGTCGGCGCCGGGCGCGGCGGCTACTGCTTCGAGCACAATACGCTGCTGATGCATGTTCTCGATGCACTCGGCTTTCAGGTCACCGGGCTTGCCGCCCGTGTCCTGATGAACAAGCCTGAAGGATCCGCCTTGCCGCGCACGCACATGCTGCTGCGTGTCGATCTGGACGATGGCCCTGTGCTTGCGGACGTCGGGTTCGGCGGGCTGACGCCGACAGGGCCATTGCGGCTCGAAACCGATATCGTGCAGCAGACCCCGCACGAACCGTTCCGGCTGACGCGTGCCGGTGAGGACTACCGGCTGCAGGTGCAGATCGGCGGGAGCTGGACGAATCTCTATCAGTTCGACCTGCAGGTGCAGATCGGTCCCGACTACGAGATGATGAACCACTATACCGCGACCCATCCCGACTCCGTGTTCCTCAACAATCTGGTTGCCGCGCTCCCGGTACCGGGGCGCCGTTATGCGCTGCGCAACGACAGTTTCGCGGTTCACACCACCGGCGGTGGGACCGAGCGGCGCACGCTGACGAGCGCGGAGGAGATCCGGTCCGTTCTGACCGACGTCTTCGGAGTGTCGCTGCCGTCCGACCCCGGGCTCGATGCCGTGTTCGGCCGGTTCGCCGCACAAGCCGCCTGATGGATGCTCTGATGCCGGAGCCGGTGTGATGAGGGGGGGCAGGCGAGGCGCGATCGCCGCGGGTCATCCGCTGACTGCGGAGGCCGGCGCGGAGGTTCTTGCCGAAGGCGGCAACGCGTTCGACGCGGCAATCGCGGCCCTTTGGATGGCCTGCGTCTGCGAGCCGGTGCTGGCCAGTCCCGGGGGCGGCGGGTTCCTGACGGCCCTGCCAGCCGACCACGCACCGGGCGGACGCGTCCGGGTCTTCGACTTCTTTCCGGTCGCTCCGTCCCGCAAGAGACCGGGGGACGAGGTCGAGTTCGCCGAAGTGACCGTCGATTTCGGCACGGCCCTACAGGCGTTTCACGTCGGTGCCGGAGCAAGTGCCGCGCCGGGTTTCATGTCCGGTCTGTTCGCCGTCCACGAGGCGTTCGGCTCCCTGCCGATGCGCCGGCTGGCCGAACCGGCGGTGGCCGCGGCCAGGGCCGGTGTGACGATCACCGACCTGCAGGCCTACCTGTTCCAGGTCGTCGAACCGATCTACCGCTGGACGGACGACGCCGAGGCGCTGTTCGCCGTCGGCGGCAAGATGCCCGCATCCGGCACGGTGCTGCGCAACCCCGATCTCGGCGAGGTCATCGAGGCGGTGTCCCGCGAGGGATTGCGGATCGCCACCGAAGGCGAGATCGCCACAGCCATGGCCGAGGTCTGCGACCGACACGACGGGCATCTCTCCTTCGCCGACCTGAAGGCCTACGAGGTCGCGCTGCGCGATCCGCTCGAGACCGCGATCCGGACCCCGGACGGCGCCTATCGCGTCCATCTCAATCCGCCGCCGGCGCTTGGCGGCGCGCTGGTCGCGGCAATGCTCGCCGACCTCGATCCCCACGAGACCCGTCGAGGAACTGCCGATCAGATTGCCCGGGCGCGTACCATCGACGCGGTGGACCGGTTCTGGCGCGAGGCGCCGACCGATCCGGGCCGACTGATCGGGTCGAAAGGCCAGCGGCCCTCTCAGGCGGCGAGCCGCGGAACGACCCATGTCAGCGTTATCGATGCCGACGGCAACGCCGCCGCGGTTACGGTGTCGAACGGGGAAGGCAATGGCCGGCTGGTTCCCGGGTGCGGCTTCATGCTCAACAACATCCTCGGCGAGGAGGATCTCAATCCGGACGGCTTCGGCCGCTGGAAGCCGGGCAGCCGGCTGGGCTCGATGATGACCCCGGGGATTGCTACCGGCCCGGATGGCGGCGTGATCGCCTTCGGCTCGGG
>Ga0207814_101007_pt1 | contig 11015 bp, 5 predicted proteins | sample TtaePargueraPR_7_FD_187755 | JGI IMG/M metagenome (GOLD analysis project Ga0207814, IMG submission 187755) | Aerobic enrichment media microbial communities from Bioluminiscent Bay, La Parguera, Puerto Rico - Tt and P1 (2) (SPAdes) | ecosystem: Environmental > Aquatic > Marine > Unclassified ... | reverse complement strand
GCCTCGTCGAGCCGGCCGACCGCGAGCAGCACGCCCGCCCGGTAGAGCCGGCCGCCGGTGCCGCCGGGGGCGCGCTTGGGATAGGCCTCGAGGGCACCGAGCAGGTCGCCGGCGCGGTAGGCCTCGAGCGACCCCGCGACCGCCCTCCGTTCGCCGTCGCCGAGCCCGATCTCGCCGGGGTCGAGCACCGCGGGGTAGTAGAGCGCCCACTGGAGGAGGTTGTTGGCCTCGATCACGGCGGTTTTCCGCGGCGCCTGCCCCGGGGCGGCCTCGCCCGCCTCGCCGGCGGAGAGCAGCAGCTTTCCCCTGGCGTTCTCCATCTCGACCTGGCCCTCCAGCACCTGGAAGCGGGACGAGCCGTCGGCCGCCACCCGGACGAAGAGCTGCGTGCCGCGCATCGCGCCGTTGGCCGCCGGGGTCTTGATGTCGATCTCGCCGCTCTTCTCGCGGCTGAAGATGAAGGCCGCGCCCCCGCCGACCTCGAGGCGCGCCTTGTTCTCGTCGAACAGCCCCGGCGCGATCTCGATGGTGGTGAACTGCTCGAGCCGCATGGTGTAGAGGTCGGTCAGGCGCACGGTCGCGCGGCTGCGCTGCCGGGTGCGGATCCGGTCGCCGACCGCCAGCGACTGCTCGGGTTTGGCCGGGCTCCACGCGCCCCCGGATCCCTTGGTGGCCTGGACGATGTTCTGCACCTCGAGCACCTTCGCATCCTGGGCGTGGGCGGAGGATCCGAGGCAGAGGGCGAGGAGCAGGACTCTCGGGGGTCGGAGGTTCACGGTCGTCGCAGGGGTGGGGGCTGGAGTGGGGGAGTGAAGCACCCGGAAGGCCAGCGGAGCGGAAAGCTGGCGGCGGCCCGGCGCGGCGGGTGGAGCGGGTCCCGATCGCCGCTTCGCGACGAATAACCGCTTTGCTTAGGGATCGCGCGCCTTGTCCACAAGCTGAAAGTCGGCCGGGCCCCCGCCGAAAGTGGGGGGCGTTCCCGGCGGACTCAGCGACGCAGCAGGACGACGTAGTCGAGGGTCTGGCCGGGGATCTCGAAGCGGTCGCCGGCCTTCGAGTCGCGGCTCCAGACCGCGGCGTCGGCCAGCCACAGGTCGTGGCCGCGCCACACCGCCGGCTCCTCGAGGCGGGTGAAGCCGAGGCCCGAGAGGGTCTCGCCCAGCGCCGCGGCGGCCGCGATCTGGTCGGCGTCGGGCTCGCGCAGGACGATCGGCGGGAAGGTGCCGGTGGAGTGCATCACCAGCACCGTGGCGTCCTGCTTCAGGGCGAAGGCCAGGTTGGTCTTGCGGACCGGCTCGCTGAGGCGCTTGGTGGCGATCCACGAGGCGCCCTCGACCGCCTCGGGCAACCGGTCGAAGGTGTTGTCGGCGGTGCCGTCGATCATGTAGTAGAAGGTCCCCTGGGGCTCGACCGGGCGATCGATGAAGTGGGCCTTGCACTCGGGGTTGCTGCTGGTCAGCCCGCCGACGAGCTCGTTCGGCGGGTCGTCCCGCGCCCATTGGTGGATGATCACGGTCTCGCTCAGGCCGTTGGCGTCCCTCGCCTCGATCACGTTGCGCCCCTGCTTCAGCTCGGCGTTCCAGAAGAAGACGTTGGCGACGGACTTGATCTCGCCCTTCCAGTCCCACGGATAGATCGAGCGCGGCTGGCGGTAGTCGCCGTTGTTCCGCCTGCCCTGGCTCTCGCCGTTGACGAACAGCTCGACCCACTCCGCGTTGGAGAAGACCTTGGTGCCGTTGTCGGGCTCGAACCAGCGGTAGAAGTGGTGGCGGCTGGTGATGCGCAGGACCGGTTGGTCGGGACGGAAGAAGGCCTTGTGGAGGTAGTAGAGGTCCTTGGGCGTGCCGCTCAGCGTGAGCAGCCCCTTGGTGTTGCGGTTGTTCTTGAACTTGCGGTCGTAGAACTCCCGGAAGTTCCACCACAGGTACATCTTGTGGCCCCCGGGGTTGTCCCGGAAGACGGACTGGAGGCGGTACTCGGCGAAGTAGTTGCCGTACTCCATCGGCTCGAAGTGGTTGACGCCCCAGCGCGCCGCGCCCTGCGGGATGTGCTGGGAGATCCAGGTGCCGACCCCGGTTTCAGAGACGTACTTGTTGCGCGGCAGCTCGGCGAAGCCGGTGAAGTGGCCGCCGTACCAGCCCTGGTAGGTGTTGCCGGCGATGAAGTCGACGGTGTCCGGGCGGTCCTCGTGGGCCGAGGCGTAGGTCACCAGGCGCGAGTCGTCCTCCTCGCGGATGACCTCGGCGTAGCGGGCGGCGACCTTCTCGTAGGTCTCGTTGCCGCTGCTCCAGAAGAGGATGCTGGGGTGGTTCCAGTTCTGGCAGACCATCTCGCGGGTGATCCGCTCGCCGTCGGCGTTGGGCTCGCGCTCGCCGCTGTCGCGTTTCACCTCGTGCTGCCAGAGCTGGCCGGCGAGGCCGTTCTCGGCCCACACGGCGATCCCGGTCTCGTCGGCGCGATGATACTCGAATCGCCGGTGCGGGTAGTGGGCGAGCCGGATGGTGTTGATCCCCATCTCGTCGAGCAGCTTCCACTCGTGGGCCAGCTCCTCGTCGGAGATGGCGTTCCACCCGTGCTCGGTCTGCTGGTGCTTGTTCACGCCCCGGACCAGCAGCTCCTTCCCGTTGAGCATGAACTTGCCGTCCTCCATCCGGACGGTCCGGAAGCCGGTCCGCTCGGTCAGGGTGTCGGTCGGCTCGCCATCGACGAGCAGGGTCGAGGTGACCGTGTAGAGCTTCGGTTCGCGGATGTTCCAGAGCTCCGGGTCAGGCACCGGAACGCTCGCCTCATGGGAGGCGCGCGAGCCGGCCGCGAGCTCGGTCGTCGCGCTCACCTCCTTGATGATCTCGCCGTCGGGACCGCGGATGGCGTGGCGGATTTCCACCGAGACCTCCCGCCCGAGGGGGTTCCGGAGGTGTGCCTTGATGTCGAGCGTCGGAACCTCCGCGTCGAGGTCGCGGGGGGTGAGGAACAGCCCCGTCGAGCCCAGGTGGGGCTCGAAGTGAACCGGTCCGGTCTCAATCAGGTGCACCGGCCGGTAGAGTCCGCCGTTGGTGACGTAGAGCGTCGAGTGGGAGAGGCAGTTGGTCGCCTCGTGGTCACCGTTGCTGACGCGGATGTCGACGAGGTTGTCGCCCGCCTTGAGCCGCGGCGTCAGGTCGTGGACCGCTGCGGTGTAGGCGCCGCGGTGGCGGCCGACGCGACGGCCGTTGACGTAGACGTCGCTGACCGAGGCGGCGCCCTCGAGATGGAGCAGGTAGCGGCGGTCTTCCGGGCGGGCGGTGATGGTGGTGCGGTACCAGCCGGCGGTATTGTCGGGAAGGCCCTGCTGCCGGAAGACGTGCGGGATCGACACGCCGGTCCAGCCTTCCCCGGCGGGAAGCCGGGCGGCGGCATCGTCGGCGGGCGTTTCGTCCCGAGACTCGAGGACCCGGTCGGCGCGGAACGACCAGTCGGTCAGGAGGGTCGTCCGGCGTTCGGCATGCGCCTGCGGGGCGAGCAGGGCGACCAGCAGGACGAAGGGGAGTCGGCGGGCTTTCATGGCATGGGTTCGGGTTTCCGGGGCCGACGACGGAAGGGTCGACACCACCCCATTAGAAACCACGTTTGGGGGCGCGCATCCACCCCCCATTGGAGGGAGGCGGCGGAATCGGGGACGACCGGCTTCAGGGCCGGGGACTCGCATCGAGGCGGAGGAAGGCTCGAGGCAGGCCGGTCGGCGGGGTCGCGGTGACGCTGCCCGCCTCCTCCGAGATCCGCTCCGGCGGTACCGGCTCCCAGAGCAGCAGGTCGGTCGACTCCTCGGCGTCGAGCCTCAGGTAGCGCAGGGCGTCCGGGTCGGGCGTCCAGCTCAGGCCGGTGGCTCCGTCGCCCCAAAGCGGCGGCGAGACGGCATCGGGCGGCGTGCCGAGTCCCATCTCGACGAGGCTCGGCAGGCCGTCGCCGTCGGGGTCCTCGTCCATGCCGGTGAGGGACAGGTCGTAGCCCGCGATCCAGTCGAGATACGGCTGGTCGGGGTCGAGCCCGAGCAGCTCACCCAGGATCTCGCGATGGGAGAAGGGGGTGATCGGCCCGAGCCCGAGCGAGTGGATCGCCTCGATGATCTCGTTGGCGATCAGGGCCTGCGCGGCGGTGCCCGGGTGGAAGGTGTCCTTGCAGAAGAGGTGGTCGGGCGGGTTCGCGGGATCGCCCCCGATCACGAAGGGAGTGCCGTTGAGGTCGAAGGGGCCCGGCTCGACTCCGAGCACGATGTCGAGGATCTCGTCGGTGAGCCGGTCGACCCTCGCCACCGCGGTGGCGGGCTTCGCCGCGAAGGTGCCGGCGATGCTCTCGTTCATCGCGGCGATCTTGGCGCGGGTGGTGGCCTGTTGGGCGGGCACGTCGTAGACGTCGTGCAGGTTGGGCGTGGCGCCGACGTCCGGCACGGTGGCGACGACGATCGGGACGCCCGGGCGCCGACTGCGGAGGAAGGCGTGGATGTTGCTGAGGCGGGCGACGACCGTGGAGAAGAAGGTCGCGGGTTCGGCGTCGTTGAAGAGGTCGTTGTAGTCGTTCTTCAGGTCGTTGCCGCCGAGCATGATGACCACCACGTCGGCGTTCGGCAGTTCCTCGAGGAGCGAAGTCCGGGTTTCGTAGTAGAGCAGGTTGAGCGGGAAGTCGTCGCCGGGCAGGTCGAAGGGCGGAGGGTCCTCGGTGCCGAGCAGGATCACCCAGTTGAAGGTGGTGGTGCCGACGATGGCGAAGTTGCGCTCGTAGCCCTTGAGCCGCAGGTCGCCGGAGGTGCCGCCGGTGAAGTAGCTCGACCAGGTGCCGGCCGGCCCGAAGTCGACCTCGCTGCCGCGCTTGATGCTGAGCAGCTCGGGCCAGTTGAAGGCCCGGGGGTTGTCGGAGGGCGGATCCGGCTGGGGGTAGACGGAGCCGCCCAGCAGCGGGGACAGCAGCGGAATGTCGGCGAGGTCGGCCACCGCGCCATACTCGTCGCTCAGGCTGTCGCCGATGACCAACATCCTGACCTGCCCGGCGAGGGGCAGGGAAAGGAACAGCAGGGCCAGCAGCGGGCGAGGCATGCCCGACCCTAATGGCGCTGCCCCGGGGGGAAAGCGGAGATTCCGGGGTGGCCCCGCCGGCCGGCTACTCCGGCACTTCGAGGGGGATCAGGCGGACCGGGCCGAGCAGGCCGGAGGGGAGCTCCGGGGAGAGGTTCGTGACCTCGATCTCGAGGGCGTGCGCCCCCCCGGACACGAAGCGGCTGATGTCGAGCTGGTGCGGCGGGGCGAAGGTCACGCCGGCCTCCTTGCCGTCGATGCGCACCCGGGCGGTGTGGGCCACCTCGCCGAGGTCGAGCAGCCACTTGCCGTCCGCGGGCACCTCGAAGCCGATGCCGTAGGTGGCGGTGCCTTGGAAGCTCCGGGCGAGGGGGTCGGCGAGCGTGCCCCAGGAGCCGAGCACCGGCGTCTCGAAGTCCGCCGGCGACAGCTCGCCTTCGGGGAAGCTCACCGACCAGGTGCCGGCGATGGTTCTCGGGCCGGCGCTCGGCGAGTGGTCCGGCCAGGCCGGTCCGGTGGCCTGCCGGCTGTGGAAAGTCCTCAGGATCCTCGACTCGCCGGGTTCGAGGACGAGGTGGAGCTCCTGGCGGTCGTCGCGGGTGCGCATCGGCGCCAGGCCGGTGCGGCGGATGAAGCGGGGGTCCATGAAGACCGCCGACTCCCAGGGGCGGGCCAGCGGCACCCAGGCATCGACCGTCCCGGGCCCGCGGTTGACCACCAGGTAGTGGTGGCCCTCGGCATGGCTGCGGCGCACGAAGGACAGCCCGAGGTCCGCCATCGCCTCGGGGGCGATCTCGTGGCGCTCGAGCAGGCGGACTGGGTGGTTGCCCTCGAGGACCTGAGGGAAGGTCCGCAGCTTCTGCATCGCGGTGAACAGGTTGCCCCGCCGGATGTCGGGCGTCGGCAGCCCGGGCACGTCCTCGGGCCAGCTCCCGAGGATCGCGATCGGGGCGCCGCGGCGGGCGAGCTCGAGCAGGTGGTTGGCGGTCGAGTCCGAGAGTCGTCGTACTTCGGCCAGCACCAGCGAGCGGTACGGCAGGCCGCCGACGATGATGCGGCCGCGGTCGGCCGTGGCGTCGGCGAGCAGGCGGTCGGTGACGACGTCGAAGGGGATGCCGTGGTCGTCCAGCGTCTCGGCGGCCCGCTGGAAGGCGGTCGCCCGGAGCCAGCGGGTGCGCTCGTCGGCCTCGTCGGGGATGCCGCCCCGTTCGGTGTGGAAGTCGTGGGCCGGGTAGTAGAGCAGCACCTCGGTGTCGGGAGCCCCGGTCTGGAGCACGCCCTGGCAGCGGGCGAGCATGGCGGTGAACGCGGTCGCGTCGCGCCACAGCGGCGACGCCGGGGAGAGCTCGAGCGCCAGGTGGTTGGCGCCGGCGAGGAACAGCAGGTCGGTGGCCCGCTTGAGCTCCGCCGGGGACAGCGGGTGGTCGCGGCCGGCCCGGTAGGTGGCGGTGACGAGCGGCTTGGTGGTCAGTCGCGCGGCCGACGCGGCGAAGCGCAGCTGCAGGCGCTTCTCGTCGTCGGGCGGGGCGTCGAGCCGCATGCCGGGGATGTCGGGCACCGAGTGGAGGTCGACCGGGTTGCCGGCCGATGCCTGGCCGTAGGCGCGGGTCAGGGTCCCCTGGGCGTGACTGCCGAGGTGCCAGGCGGTCAGCGCATCGAATTGGAGCTCGGCGATGGTCTCGCGGTAGTCCGCGAGCACCCGGTCGGTGGTGCCCTCGTCGACCTCGCCGAACAGCGCGGGCAGCTGCGCGCGCAGGTCGTAGCCGCGCCGGCGCTGGAAGGCCGGGAACAGGTCGGCGGTCCAGGTGGCCCCGGGAAGCGGGGTGAACTCGAGGGTGCGCGCCCGCGGCGGGTCGGCGAACTGGTAGGCGGTGTCGAGGCGCTGGAGCCAGAGGGCGGTGGCGCCGGGGGAGTAGGGGTCGAGCGCGGGTCCCTCGGCGCCCGGGGCGGGATCGCCGATGCGGGCGACGCGGTGCTGGTCGAAGCTTCCGTAGATCCGCCAGGGTCCGGCCGGGGCGTCCCAGCGGAGGATCCGGGCGTCGGGATCGACGAAGGGCAGCAGGTCGACCGGTGGGCCGCTGCGCGGCCATGCGCCGAGGCAGGACGGAGTGCCCTCGGGCAGCGGGGTTTCGAGCAGGCCACCGGGGTGACTGGCGATGAAGGGCTCGAGCGTCGTGGCGGTGGCGCCGTCGGGAAGGAAGCTCCCGCCGGGCGCCGAGCCGGCCTGGCAGGCGAGGTCGAAGCCGAGCCCGAGGCGGCTGGCCTCGGCGGCGGCGATCGAGGTCATCTCGACCCAACCGGGCGAGAGCCACTCGACCAGCGCGGTGTTCGCCTCGGTGGCCGGGCCGGCGATCACCTCGACGCCGCCGAAGCCGGCCCGGGCGATCGCCTCGAGCTCGGTGTCGGGCTTGCCGCCCGGCCAGGTCCAGCGCAGCCACGGGCGCGACTCGGAGTCCGGGTCGGGCCAGCCGGTGTCCGGGGCGGAGGCCGCCGTGCCGGACACCAGGACCAGCGCCACCAACCCGGGGATAAGGGCGGCAAGGCGGGCGTTCGTCCGGGATCGCGTCGTCACAGGCAGGGCTGGGATACGAACTGCGGCGCCGGGGAGCGAGACAAAGTGAGATCAGAGGCCAGAGTCCAGAGCTCTGGCCTCTGGTGTCTGGTGTCTGGACTTGCGGTATGATTTGGGGGGCTTAAGCATCGACGGCGTGAGCCACGATCCCGACCAGCACGCGTCGCTCGGCGCGATGTATTCGGACTACTTTCTCGACTACGCCTCGTACGTGATCCTCGAGCGGGCGGTGCCGCACCTGCTCGACGGACTGAAGCCCGTCCAGCGCCGGATTCTTCACTCGATGAAGGAACTGGACGACGGTCGCTACAACAAGGTGGCCAACCTCATCGGCAACACGATGAAGTACCACCCGCACGGCGACGCGGCGATCGGCGACGCCACGGTGAACCTCGGGCAGAAGGAGCTGCTCATCGACACCCAGGGCAACTGGGGCAACACGCTGACCGGCGACGGCGCGGCGGCGCCGCGCTACATCGAGGCCCGGCTCACCAAGTTCGCGCTCGACGTGATCTTCAACCCGAAGACCACCGAGTGGACGCCGAGCTACGACGGCCGCAACAAGGAGCCGGTCACCCTGCCGTCGAAGTTTCCCGTGCTGCTCGCGCAGGGCGTCGAGGGGATCGCGGTCGGCCTCGCCTGCAAGATGCTGCCGCACAACTTCATCGAGATCGTCGACGCCTGCATCGCGGTGCTGCGCAAGCAGCCCTTCGAGTTGCTGCCCGACTTCCCGACCGGCGGGATCATGGACGCGAGCGACTACCGCGACGGGCTGCGCGGGGGCAAGGTGCGGGTGCGGGCGCGGATGGCGGTCGAGAAGAAGAACCTGCTGCGGATCACCGAGATCCCGTACGGCACGACGACCGGCGCGTTGATGGACTCGATCGTCGCCGCGGGCGAGAAGGGGAAGATCAAGATCTCGCGGATCGAGGACAACACCGCGGAGCACGCGGACATTCTCGTCCACCTGCCCTCGGGGGCCGACCCCGAGCAGACCCGCGACGCCCTGTTCGCCTTCACCGACTGCGAGCTGGGCATCTCGCCGAACGCCTGCGTGATCGTCGAGGGCAAGCCGAAGTTCATGGGGGTCTCCGAGATCCTCCGGGTGAACGCCTTCCGGACCCGCGAGCTGCTGGGGATCGAGCTCGAGATCCGGCTCGGCGAGCTCAACGAGAAGTGGCACTTCAGCTCGCTGGAGAAGATCTTCATCGAGAACCGCATCTACCGCGACATCGAGGAGTGCGAGACCTGGGAGGCGGTGATCAAGGCGATCGACGACGGCCTGAAGCCGTTCAAGAAGCTGCTCAAGCGGAAGGTGACCGAGGACGACATCGTCCGCCTCACCGAGATCAGGATCAAGCGGATCTCGAAGTACGACTCGTTCAAGGCCGACGAGGAGATCAAGGCGCTCGAGGACGCGATCGGCGAGACCGAGAAGAACCTGCGCAACCTGACCCGCTTCACGGTGAAGTGGTTCGAGGACATCCGGAAGCGGCACGGCAAGGGGCGCGAGCGGAAGACCGAGATCTCGTCCTTCGAGCGGGTCGACCGGACCCAGGTCGTGGCGGCCACCGAGACGCTCTACGTCGACGAGAAGAACGGCTTCGCCGGCTACGGCCTGAAGAAGGAGACGCCGGTCGAGAAGTGCTCGACGCTCGACGACATCATCGCCTTCACCGCCGACGGCAGGATGAAGGTGACGAAGGTCGCGGAGAAGGTCTTCGTCGGCCAGCGGCCGCTGCGGGTCGCGGTGTTCCGCAAGGAGGAGGACCTCGTCTACTCGATGATCTACCGCGAGGGGAAGGACGGTCCGGTGCTGGCGAAGCGCTTCCGGGTCGGGGGCGTGACCCGCGACAAGGACTACGAGCTGACCCGCGGCGTGAAGGGAACCCGGGTGTTCTACTTCGCGGTGCACAAGACCGAGAAGGAGAGCGAGGAGCAGATGCTGGTGGTGCACCTCAAGCCGGCGCTGAGGCTGCGAAACGTGTCGCGCCCGTTCCACTTCGCCGAGGTGGCGGTGAAGGGTCGCGGCAGCCGCGGCAACATCGTCACCAAGCATGCCGTCGACCGGATCGCCCGCGCGCCGAAGGACATGCAGGACTTCGAGCTCGAGGGATAGGGTGGGAATGCCGAATGCCGAATGCCGAATGCCGAATGGAGCGCCGGTTTGGAAACCGGCATCCGTGAGTGAGGTGCGACGGCCGGGGACGAAGCGCCGCCGCGGGTTCGCGGCCCTGGCCTTCGCGATCGCCCTTTCCGGCTGCGGCGGGGAGAACCCCGGCGCCCCTGCCCCGGTCCGTGAGTGGCCGGAGGTGTCGCGGGGGGCGATCGTCAGCGAGTGGGGCGGCCGGCGGCTGACGCTGCGCCTGCTCGGCCGATCGCAGGGCGAGCTCTCCGGGGTGGCGCGTGAGGCGGGGCGGACGCGCGCCGAGTGGGAACTCGGCGGGGCCTCGATCGTGGCCGAGCTTTTCCGCAGCACGCCGGCCGAACTGGGGGTGTTCCACTTGCGCTGCGACCGGCCCGGGGACCTGGAGTTCCGGGTCGACTGGGAGGGGCCGGCGGAGGTCGTGGGACGGCGGCTGCTTCGAAGCGGGGACGGGGGCGCGTGGGCCTGGGTGTTCCCGATGGAGTCGGACGTGGCGACGGTCGATGGCGGCATCGAACTGCGCGGCGAGGGCGAGGCGCTGGTGGTGGCGGGGGTCGGAAGCGCGGCGGTGGAGGCGATGCGGGAACTGGGGGTCGAGGAGGACCGGGTGGGGGACGTGCGGGAGCTGCTGGAGAGGCTCGGGGCGGCGGGGGAGTGAGCCAGGGAGCGGGACGCTCCCGACACGGACTGGAGCGGGACGCTCCAGCCACGTAGGCTGGGGGCATGGAGATCGAGCCGATCGGGGTGGTGCGGAGTTGCTTCGGGGAGAAGTTCGCGGTGCCAAGACAACCGGGGCTTTGCCCGTCGGCCTGGGGGGAACTGGTCTTCGAGCCGGCGTTCCGGCAGGCCGACGCGCTCCGCGGGCTGGAGGGCTTCTCGCACCTGTGGCTGCTGTTCCACTTCCACCTGACCGCCGGGGGCGGCTGGGCGCCGACCGTGCGGCCGCCGCGGCTCGGCGGCAACCGGCGGGTCGGGGTCTTCGCCAGCCGCTCGACCTTCCGGCCGAACGGGCTCGGGCTGTCGCTGGTACGCCTGGAGGGGATCGACACCGACCGCGACGACGGCCCGGTGCTGAAGCTCGGGGGCGTGGACCTGGTCGACGGGACGCCGGTCTTCGACGTGAAGCCCTACCTGCCCTATGCCGAGGCGGTGCCCGGGGGGTCGGGCGGCTACGCGGACGAGGCGCCCGAGCGGCTGGAAGTCACCGGCCTCGAGCATCTCGAGGGACTCGACGAGCGGGACCGGCGGGTGG
>Ga0207814_101006_pt1 | contig 11020 bp, 7 predicted proteins | sample TtaePargueraPR_7_FD_187755 | JGI IMG/M metagenome (GOLD analysis project Ga0207814, IMG submission 187755) | Aerobic enrichment media microbial communities from Bioluminiscent Bay, La Parguera, Puerto Rico - Tt and P1 (2) (SPAdes) | ecosystem: Environmental > Aquatic > Marine > Unclassified ... | reverse complement strand
CAACAGACAGGATGTACTGACAGGCATCGCCAACACGGATTTCCTGCAAGCCTGTACGCTCTTGCATACTCACAAATTGCGCAGCGACAAAATGGCGGAAGGGATCAAGGGTAAGGAACTTCCTCAGGTGAGTTGCAGGCGCGAAGCCCTTCTTGCTCTTCCTTTGGGCGCCTACGCGCAATACGCAGACGAGATAGAGCGCGGTTTTATCGAAACAGGCAAATTCCTGAATGAGCAGAAAATCATCTGGCACAAGGACGTGCCCTACCCACCTCAGCTCGTTACACTCGCGGCGACATTTGCCATCCTTGGGCGGGACGCCAACTCTGCAGCCGCCAAGGAAAAACTATCGCGTTGGTTCTGGTCCGTTGTTCTTGGAGAACTCTATGGATCGACCACTGAAACCCGCCTAGCACGCGACGTGCCAGACCTGATCGCGTGGCTTGGAAATGACAATGCTGTACCAAGATCAGTGCAAGAAGCCTTCATGCAGATCGACCGGTTCCTCACGCTGCGCTCGCGAAATTCGGCCGCCTACAAGGGCATCCATGCCTTGCTGATGCGTGAGGGTTGCGAGGATTTTATCTCGGGGCGGCCAACCGAACTGATGACATTCTTCAACGACAAGATCGACATCCATCACATTTTCCCGCAGGCCTGGTGCAAGAAGCAGGGTATACCGCCCTCTTCTTACAATTCGATCATCAACAAGACGCCACTCTCGAAACTGTCGAATATTTCCATCGGTGGCGATGCGCCTTCCGTTTATCTCAAGCGGATCGAGGAGAAGGAGCAGATAACTGCCGACAAGCTCGACGCGATCCTCCGCACGCATCTGATTGAGCCGGAACTCTTGCGTACCGACGACTACGATGCGTTCTTTGCCGCGCGCATGCGGGCGCTGGCTAATCTGGCTTCGGCGGCAATGGGTAAGGCTGTCGTCGAAGAGCACGGCACCAACGAGCCCGAGAAAGACGTGGTCGAGGTGCCGGTGGACGAAGAGATCGCGCTCGAAGCCGCCGAATAACCACCCGGTCTGAGAGGAAACTGATGGCCAGCAACCGCCGCAGAAAAAAGAAGACCATCAAGGTCGAGACGCTGACGCACGAGGAGGCGAAGCGCAAGAACATCCCCACGGCCGAGCTTGAGACTGTGATGTCCGAGGAAGACAAGACGCCGATCCAGATGGCTTACGAGCGGCGCAACCGCGACCTCGACCCGCAGCTCGTCTGGCGCGGAAAGGACGAGCAGGACTGGTCCGACCTCGTGGTGCAGGCCCCGCCCCTCTACATCCAGGAGAAGGTGCACCCCAAGGTGCTGATCGACGACCTGCTCAAGCAGACGAAAGAGCGGCGCGAGGACGAGGCGCCGGACACGCCGGACCTGTTCGCCGACTTCAACGGCCTGCCCGACGAGGAGGCTAGAACAGAGTTCTACGCCCACGACCAGAACTGGTCGAACCGGATGATCCTCGGGGACTCGTTGCAGGTGATGGCCTCGCTTGCCGAGCGCGAGGGGCTGAGGGGCCGCGTGCAGTGCATCTATATCGACCCGCCCTACGGCATCAGGTTCAACTCAAACTTCCAGTGGTCCACCACCAGCCGCGACGTGAAGGACGGCAAGGCGGACCACATCACGCGCGAGCCTGAGCAAGTCAAAGCATTCAGGGACACCTGGCGCGATGGCATCCACTCCTACCTCACCTACCTGCGCGACCGGCTAACGGTTGCGCGCGACCTGCTGACCGATAGCGGCTCCATCTTCGTGCAGATTGGCGATGAGAACATGCACGTCATCAAGAGTCTTATGGTCGAGGTATTTGGAGAAGCTAATTACGTTAATACGATAGCCGTCAAAAAAAAGGGTTCTACGTTAATAACCGAATCTGTTTTCGATTATATCGTTTGGTTCTCTAAGAGGCGCGAAAACCTGAAGGTAAGGCGCCTATTCTCCGATCGTAATCGTCCCGAAGAGGACCCGAAGTTCAACACTGTCATTTCCCTGCACGGAGAAATGCAGCGTATTGCTGAACTCGACGGAGTAGAACTGGAAAGGCTCCTTTCAAACGGGTGGCGATGGGCTCGCGTGAATTATCCATTAGTAAGCCAAGATTATCAGGAAGCACGCAGCGTCGACTATGTTTATCGGGGAAATCACAAGAGTTGCGGCAAAAGCCGACATTGGTCTTACGCTGTGCCAAGCGAGCTAGACCGCCTCGATAAGTCTGATCGAATTTATGACGCTGGTCGAAAATCGATTGCTGGGATCGTCTACTTCGATGACTGGAGTCACATCTCTATAAATAACCTTTGGGACGACACGAAGGGCGAAGAGACCTCGATTTACGTTGTCCAAACCGCTTGGCGCATCGTCGAACGCTGTATCCTGATGACCACCGATCCCGGCGATCTGGTGCTGGACCCGACCTGCGGCTCCGGGACGACCGCTTATGTTGCTGAGCAGTGGGGGCGACGCTGGATCACCATCGATACCTCCCGCGTGGCCCTCGCCCTGGCGCGGGCGCGCATCATGGGCGCGCGTTACCCCTGGTACCTGCTGGCGGATTCAAAGGAAGGCCAGTTCAAGGAAGCGGAGGTGACCCGCACCGCGCCGCGCGACGCGCCGACCCATGGCGATATCGCCCACGGCTTCGTCTATGAGCGCGTGCCGCACATCACGCTCAAAGCAATAGCCAACAACGCCGAGATCGACGTCATCTGGGAGAAGTTCCAGGAGGTGCTGGAGCCTGCGCGCAAGAAGCTGAACGCGGCGCTTGGCGAGACGTGGGAGGAATGGGAAATTCCTCGCGACCTTGAAGACTGGGCCAGTTCCGCCGAAGGCGGCAAGCGCGAACGCGCGCCGGCCGGTCAGGCCGCCCCCGCGGAGGCGCCGGCGCAGCCGGCTGCCGTGAGCGAAGAAGCCAAACAGCTTCACGCCGCCTGGTGGGAGGGGCGCATCGCCCGGCAGAAGGAGATCGACGCCTCCATCGCCGCCAAGGCCGACCACGAATATCTCTACGACAAGCCCTACACCGACAATTCCCGCATTCGCGTCGCCGGCCCCTTCACGGTAGAGACGCTTTCGCCCCATCGCGTACTCGCGGTCGACCAGAGCGACGAACTGATCGACGAACTGGAGGCAGCCGAAGGCAATCGCACTGCACCGAACCGCGGCGAGAGCGAGACCGATTTCGCGCAGGTGATCCTCGACAATCTCAAGACCGCTGGCGTGCAGCAAGCGCACAAGGACGACAGGATCGTCTTCACCTCCCTCACCGGCTTTCCCGGCAAATACATTTGCGCCGAGGGCAAATACACCGAGGGTGAAGGTGGGGCCGAGAAACGCGCAGGCGTTTTCATCGGCCCTGAATTCGGCACCGTCTCCCGGCCCGACCTTGTCGCCGCCGCGCGCGAGGCGGCGGACGCCGGCTTCGACGTGCTGATCGCCTGCGCCTTCAACTACGATGCCCATTCGGCGGAGTTCGACAAGCTTGGAAAGATCCCCGTGCTCAAGGCGCGCATGAACGCCGATTTGCACATGGCCGGCGACCTCGCCAAGACGGACAAGGGCAACCTGTTCGTCATCTTCGGCGAGCCGGACATCGAGATTTCGGACGCGGGCGACGACCGGATCCAGGTGAAGATCAACGGCGTCGACGTGTTCCACCCGCAGACCGGCGAGATCGACTCCAGCGGACCCGACGGTATCGCCTGCTGGTTCATCGACACCGACTATAACGAGGAGAGCTTCTTCGTCCGCCACGCCTATTTCCTCGGCGCCAGTGATCCCTACAAGGCGCTGAAGACGACGCTCAAGGCCGAGATCGACTCGGACGCCTGGAGCACGCTCAACAGCGACACTTCAAGGCCCTTCCCGCGCCCCGCCTCCGGCCGCATCGCGGTCAAGGTGATCAACCACCTGGGCGACGAAGTGATGAAGGTGTTCGGGGTGTGAGTCCATGTTGATCCGCAACTACGGTCTCTTTTGGAAGCGAGAAGATGTCTATTGGGGCAGGCAGAAATCTGCCGGACACCTGCTTGGGATTAATGCAGGATTGAAGAAAACTGACTCAGTTGATTTCAGGCAACAGGTTGGCTTTTACGCTCTTTACGATGATGCTTTTCAACTTGTGTACTTCGGTCAAGCCGGCAGGGGGAACGGCCAGACGCTGTATAATCGGCTAAAAACACATACGACCGATCACCTCGCGGAACGGTGGTCCAGATTTAGCTGGTTCGGGATCAAGTATGTCAAAAAATCTGACGGCAAACTCAGTGCCAAACCCAATAAGGCACAGGGTGATTTGTTGAATTTCATAGATCAGACTGAAGCGATCGTCTTGGCTGTAGCTGAGCCGCCAAACAACCTTCAAGGCGGCAGGTTTGGCAAAGCTGTTCAATATCTGCAGGATCGAGACGAAGAGAAACTCGGCCCGTCGCCAGAAGACAAGCTTACTGAAGTTTATAACAGGCTACAGAGCACGTGATTTGCAATTCCGTATTGCCGATACCTTCACCAAGAGTCTGACCAAGCTCAACAACCAAGAGCAGAAGGCGATAAATGCAATCAGCGACGGCACGATGATGAAGGTTTTTGGGGTTTAGATCGGGGGGACACATGGACATTTCTGAAGCAGCCCGAACCCTCAGGCATATGTATGTCACTGCGCCCGCCAAGGAAAAGGCGCTGTCGATCCACCTGTTCGCCATCAGGTACGCGGACCAGATCAGGCACATGTCGCCACGTGAACTCGTCATCCTGGCGGAATTACCGGAGTCCTACAGCACGGAAATCCGCAAGGGAATCAATCTGGCGAAGTATGTGGAGCCGAGAAAATGATCCCTTCTAACCGCTTCGATGATGCTTTGTCCTACGCTTCCAATCTGCATCGTGACCAGAAGCGCAAGGGCACGGATATCCCTTACATCTCCCATCTCATGGCCGTGTGCGCCCTGGTGCTTGAGCATGGCGGTACCGAGGATCAGGCTATCGCCGCACTTCTGCACGACGCCGCGGAGGACCAGGGCGGCAAGGCAGTATTAGACGATATCCGTATTCGGTTCGGAGAGGCCGTTGCAGAGATCGTCAGTGATTGCACCGATGCGTGGGAGGAACCCAAGCCGCCATGGCGTGAACGCAAGGAGGCATATCTGGCACAGCTTCCGACGAAAGATTCGACCTCATTGCTGGTTTCGCTGGCGGACAAAACCCACAACGCGCGAGCCATACTCAACGACTATCGCAAGATTGGCGATGACCTTTGGCCCCGTTTTAACGGCGGCAAGGAAGGAACGCTCTGGTACTACCGCTCGCTTACAGAGGTATTTCAAGCTCAGATTCCCTGTACGCTCGCTACTGAGTTCACTGCGATTGTAGACGAGCTTTTTGAAGGCGCTGGCGCGTAATGCAATTCCGGATCGCCAATACGTTCAATAAAAGCCTTACCAAACTCAACAACCAGGAACAGAAGGCCGTCAAAATGACCGCTTTCGACCTCCAGGTCGACCCCGCCAATCCGGGTATGCAACTCCACAGGATCGAGCGCTGCAAGGACCCAAATTTCTGGTCGATCCGAGTCAACCGCGACGTACGGATGATTGTTCACAAGACGGGAAACAACATGATGCTCTGCTATGTCGATCATCATGACGACGCCTATGCCTGGGCGGAGCGCCGGCGCATCGAGCGTCACCCCAAGACCGGCGCAGCGCAGATCGTTGAGGTCAGGGAAGTGGTCGAGGAGGCACCCGCAGCGTCCATAGAACCAATGACTGACGCCGCACCAGCCGAACCGCCACTTTTTGCCGGCATTGGCGACGAACGTCTGCTGAATATTGGAGTGCCTGAAGACTGGTTGCCAGAGGTACGGCGAGTGACGGAAGACAGCCTGTTCGACCTGGAAGACCATCTGCCGCAAGAAGCGATGGAAGGATTGCTTGAGTTGGCGGTTGCTCGACCTCAACCAGAACCTTCGGGAATCCAACCGTATATCGAACCTGCTCCGTTGGCAGATGCCATTCCTGAGCAGCTTCCCGCATCAGAAGTACCACCTCTGGATGCAGTTGCCTTTGAGCACCCAGACGCCCAACGGCGGTTCCAGACAATCGATAGCAAGGAGACGCTCGAACGCGCGCTAGACTACCCTTGGGAGCAATGGGCCATCTTCCTGCACCCTGAACAGCGCAAATATGTCGAGCAGGACTATGACGGGCCGGCACGCATTTCCGGCTCGGCGGGAACCGGCAAGACCATCGTCGCGCTGCATCGCGCCGTAACGCTTGCCCGCCGCAACCCTGAGGCGAACGTCGTCGTTACGACCTTCTCGCCGGCTCTGTCGAATTCCCTCAAGGAGAAGCTGAAGCTGCTGATCGGAAATGAGCCCGACGTTCATGACCGCATCTTCGTCTACCCCGTTTCCGGAATCGGTCTCGAAACGTACAAGCGCTTTTACGGCGAACCAAAGATTGCCAACGAGGATCAGATCAGATCCCTGCTGCACGAGGCGGCTCAGCGAAACGGAGTCACGAATTTCACGCCCGGGTTTCTCTATTCTGAATGGAGGGATGTGGTCGACGCCTGGCAGGTAAGCAGCCGGGAAGCATATCTCGAGACGCCGCGGCTCGGCCGCAAGACCCGCATCGGCGCACAGCAGCGCGAAGCACTCTGGAATATATTTTCCGAGGTCCGCGCTGAACTCGCCAAACGAGAATTGGTCACCTGGTCAGAGATATTCAACCGGGCCACCGAAAAGCTGGAGCCACTGAAGGAAACGCTGTTCGACTTCGTGATCGTCGACGAGGCGCAGGATGTGGGCGTAGCCGAATTGCGCTTTCTGGCGGCGCTTGGCGCCAAACGCACGAACGGGCTGTTCTTCGTCGGCGATATGGGCCAGCGCATTTTCCAGGAACCATTCTCGTGGGCCGCGCTGGGAGTCGACGTTCGGGGACGGTCCCATACGCTACGCATCAACTACCGGACTTCGAAGGAAATCCGGACGCAGGCGGATCGTCTGCTTCCACAGTCAATCTCCGATGTCGACGGTATCGAAGCCAAGCGTGATGACACGATTTCCATTCTGAATGGCCCTTCAGCGGTAATTCGCACGGTCGACGACAAACAGGCCGAAATCGAAGACGTTGCAGACTGGCTCAAAGCCCGATCAGCCGAGGGCATCGCCCCGAACGAGATTGGCGTCTTCGTCCGAACGGAAGATCAGCTTGATCGCGCGACAGCTGCCATTCGTAGTGCGGGTCTCCATTCTGTAGAGTTAAGCGCGACGGTTGGCAGTAAGGCTGACCATGTCGCGTTCGGAACAATGCATACGGCGAAAGGACTAGAATTCCGCGCGGTGGCGGTCATGGCCTGTGATGATGAGGTCTTACCGCTACAATCTAGGATTGAAGCCGTTTCCGATCCATCAGACCTTGAAGAGGTTTATAACACCGAGCGTCATCTGCTCTACGTCGCCTGCACGAGGGCGCGCGACCATCTCTTGGTCACAGGCGTCGAGCCGGCGTCTGAATTTCTGGACGACTTGACGCTTTGATCGATTCGCCTCCGATGATCTGCAAAGTCCTCTCTAAGCAGTGCCGCAACGGGTGTTGGAGGGGCAATTCGCAAGAGTGTATATCTGTTTCGGTCGTTGCCATGTCGTTGCTAAGCGACGACGTGCTAACTGTCGATTCCTCTAACCCATTGAAATAATGGCGCGCCGGGGAAGATTCGAACTCCCGACCCCCAGATTCGTAGTCTGGTGCTCTATCCAGCTGAGCTACCGGCGCCCATCGTGTTGGGAACGTTGCACAGGCTTTAAAAGTACGCACCTGCTATTCCGCAACGCCGCGCGATTGGCGATGATCCGCATCGATGCGGATCGCGCGCCTCACGCGAGAGGCCCTATTTAGGGCTTGGCGGCTGCAAACGCAAGCAAGCGGTTGCCGCTTTTCCGCCCCGCCCCGCGATCAGGCAGAAATCGACTCCTTCGGCGCGTGCAGTTCGACCACGCGGTCGGGAACCGTAAGCCGGAACATGGTCCCCGGGGCCTCGTCGACCAGCATGATGTTGCCGCCATGAGCGTGGACGAGCTCCGCCGAGATGGCAAGGCCGAGCCCCGTGCCGCCCTTGCGCGCGGCGCCCTGGAAAGCCTGGAACAGGTGCGCCCGCGCCTTCTCGGGCACGCCCGGTCCGTTGTCGCTCACGTCGATGGTCACCACCGAACCGCCGCGCGACGCTGCGAGCGTAATTTCGGGCGCGTCGCCTTCATGTCCGGATTCGAGCGCCTGCATGGCATTGCGGCACAGGTTGGTCAGCACGCGGTAAAGCTGGTCGCGGTCGATATCGGCCTCCAGCCCCTGGTCCATGACGATCCGGCACCGGACCTCGCTCTCGTCGCATATGCCAAGCGCCTCGACAACCTCGACGGCAAGCGGTTTGAGCCGGCACATGGCCCGCACGGGCTCGGCTTCTTCCGCGCGTCCGAATTTCATCGTGTCGGTGCACAGCCGGATGGCCCGGTCCAGGGAACCGATGAGTTTCGGAGCCATGCGCTGCACGAGCGGATCGCGCACCCCGCCAAGACGGTCGGAGATCAGTTGCGCGCTCGACAGCATGTTGCGCAGATCGTGGTTGATCTTGGAAATCGCCATTCCCAGCGCCGCGAGGCGGTTCTTCTGGTGCAGCGTGCCAGCCAGGTCGCGCTGCATCTGTGCCAGCTCGCGTTCCGCGGTGCCGATTTCGTCAAGCCGTCCCGACGGTACGATCACGCGCGATGAATCTTCCGGGTCTTCGGCAAAGCGGACCATCGAATGCGTCAGCCGCGTCATGGGCCGCACCAGCAGCAGGTTGAGAGACAGGTAAACCAGCGCCGCCGTGATCATGGAGATGATGATCGACAAACCGAGGATACCGAGACCGAAACGGATCATCGCCGCTTTCAGCGGATCCTGCTCGACCACGATCTCGATGAATTCGCCCGCGCCGAAACCGGGCTGGCCGACGACACGGATGAACTTGCCCGACGGCGCGAAATAAACGGCCATGGCATCAAGGATCAGCTCCATCCATGGCGGGTCGCGCAGGTCATAATGCCCGGCGATCCCAGTGTGCACGTCGTTCTGCAGAATGAGGCTGCGCGCGTTGTTGCGTTTCAGGGCGACGGCGTGAACCTGTGCGTTCCTCAACAGCTCGTTGCGGATGGATTGCGGCGTTTCCCTGTCGGGCGCGACGGCTAGGGCGGCGATCTGCGCCGCGGCAAGACGCTCCGTCAGCCAGTTCTTGCGGAAGTTCGCCACCGACGGCACGAACACCAGCACCTCCGCGATCATCACGAAAGCGATCGTCAGCACCAGCAGTTTCGCGGATAGGCCGAACGCGATGCGCCGGGAAGCGTCCACGGAGGCATCCTGTTCCTTCGGGTCCTGATCGTCCTGGGGAGACATGGTTCTCGCTGCCTTGCCGCGCTAGCCGAATATGCGCAACCAGCCAATGATGCGCCTGATCCAGGGGTTCGTCAAACCCGGCGCGTAGTATTGGTAAGCAGCGCGTTTGCTGATTTCAGACAATGTCGGGTAGGCGAACACGATGGAGGTCAGAGCGCCGATCTTCATCCTCTTCGACATGGCCATGGACCAGAGCATGATGAGTTCACCCGCATGCTCGCCGACGATGGTCGCTCCCAGCACCCGGCCGCGCTTAGTCGTAACCACCTTTATGAGCCCTTGCGTTTCAAGGTCGGTCTGCGCCCGGTCGTTCTCCGCATATGGCCAGCGCATCACGCGGATGGACCTGTGCTTTTCCCTGGCCTGCTCTTCCGCCAGCCCCACATGCGCCAGTTCCGGCTCGGTGAAAGTGACCCACGGTATAATCGAATTGTCGGCCTTCGCGGGCAGGCGGAACAGGGCATTCCTGATGACGATGCCGGCGTGGTAGTTCGCCACGTGGGTGAACTGCAGTCCGCCGGCCACATCGCCGATGGCGTAGACCCGCCGGTTCGAGGTCTTCAGCCCGCGCGAGACCTTGATGCCCTTGCGGTCGTACTCGATACCGGCCTCTTCCAGGCCAAGCCCTTCCACGTTGGCCTGGCGCCCGGCTGCCACAAGCAGGTGAGAGGCCTCGATTTCCTTCTCCTTGCCGTCCTCCGTCACGATTGCGCGCACGCCGGTGCGGCTGCGTTCCATCCGTTCGATGCGGATACCGGCGCGGATATCAATGCCCTCGTCCTCGAGCTTGTTCAGAACGATGGCCGTCAGCTCAGGGTCGTCCTTGCCGAGCGGCATGAAAGCCTCGAGCACCGTGACCTCGGAGCCAAGGCGCGCATGGGCCTGCGCCAGTTCCATGCCGATCGGCCCGCCCCCGATAATCATCAGGTGAGGCAACGCCTTCTTGTTGTCGAAGATTGTCTCGTTGGTGAAGTAAGGCACCTTGTCGAGTCCGGGAATGGGAGGCACCGCCGGTGACGATCCCGTTGCCACCACGAAACGCCGCGCCTGGATAACCGTATCGCCGGCCTGCACAGTGTTCCTGTCCGTGAACCGCCCGGCTTCCTCGATAACGCGGACGCCGAGCCCGGTAAAACGTTCGACGGAGTCGTGTGGCGCGATTGCGCCGATGACGGCATGCACATGGTCGTGTACGCCGGCCGGGTCAACTTTTGGTTCCGTGCGGGCAATACCGAACCTGCCGGCCTCGCGCATGGCCTGCGCCAGCTTGGCCGACGCGATTATCGCTTTCGAGGGTACGCAGCCATAGTTCAGGCAGTCGCCGCCCATCTTGCCCTTCTCGAGCAGGACGACGTCGACGCCGAACTGGGCAGCGGCAGCGGCCACGGACAACCCCCCCGAACCGCCACCGATGACGCAGATATCCGGTTTCAGCACGTCAGTCATGTTCGTTCTTCTCCCAGCCTTCTAACGTGTACCGGCGCCGGGCGCCGCGGGCGGTTTCCTGAATCTTTTGAGCATGACAGGCACCAGTGCGACCACGCCCAGCAGTGCGAACGCGATAAGCAGGTCGCGGGTGACCA
>Ga0207814_101005_pt1 | contig 11023 bp, 8 predicted proteins | sample TtaePargueraPR_7_FD_187755 | JGI IMG/M metagenome (GOLD analysis project Ga0207814, IMG submission 187755) | Aerobic enrichment media microbial communities from Bioluminiscent Bay, La Parguera, Puerto Rico - Tt and P1 (2) (SPAdes) | ecosystem: Environmental > Aquatic > Marine > Unclassified ... | reverse complement strand
GAGCCGCAGGGCGGGCATGAGGGCGGCTGGGAGCAGGCCGGCGAGGCGATCGGCCCGTACAAGCTGCTCCAGAAGATCGGCGAGGGCGGCTTCGGCGTGGTCTACATGGCCGAGCAAGTCCAGCCGGTGAGGCGCCGCGTCGCGCTCAAGATCATCAAGCAGGGCATGGACACCCGCCAGGTCATCGCGCGCTTCGAGGCCGAGCGCCAGGCCCTCGCCATGATGGAGCACCCGAACATCGCGAAGGTCCTCGACGCCGGCGCCACCGAGAGCGGTCGGCCCTACTTCGTGATGGAACTGGTGCGCGGGACGCCGATCACGGCCTTCTGCGACGAGGAGTCGCTCGACACCCACCAGCGCCTCGCCCTGTTCCAGGATGTCTGCTCCGCGGTCGGCCACGCCCACCAGAAGGGCATCATCCACCGCGACCTCAAGCCGTCCAACATCCTCGTCGGGCGGGACGGCGACCTGCCCATCGTGAAGGTGATCGACTTCGGCGTGGCGAAGGCCGCCCAGTTGCAGCTCACCGACAAGACGCTCTTCACGCGCTTCGAGCAGTTCATCGGCACGCCGCTCTACATCTCGCCGGAGCAGGCCAGCCTCTCGCCGATCGACATCGACACCCGCAGCGACATCTACAGCCTCGGCGTGCTGCTCTACGAGCTGCTCACCGGCAAGCCGCCGATCGACCAGGAAGAACTCATGAGGGCGGGCTTCGACGAGATGCGGCGGCTGATCCGCGAACAGGAGCCGCCGAAGCCGTCGACCCGCCTCTCGACCGCCACCGAGGACGAGCGGCGGACCATTGCCAGGGCCCGCCACACCGAACCGCGCAAGCTGGGGCTGTTCATCAAGGGCGACCTGGACTGGATCGTCCTGAAGGCACTGGAGAAGGACCGCAAGCGCCGCTACGACACCGCCGCGGCCCTGCGCCGCGACATCGAGCATTTCCTCCACGACGAAGTGGTCACCGCCACCCCGCCGAGCGCCGGCTACAAGTTCCAGAAGTTCGCCCGCCGCAACAAGGGCGCTTTGGTGGCCGCAGCGGCGGTCGCCCTGGCGCTGATCGCCGGCACCATCGTGAGCACCTCGCAGTGGTCCCGGGCCGAGAAGTCCGCGAGCCGAGCCGAGACGGAAGCCGAGGCCGCCCAGCGGGCCCGCGACGCGGAGAAGGCGCAGCGGGCGCTCGCCGAGCAGCGCCTGCGGGAGTCGGCGCTGTCGGACCGCGTGATGGCAAGCGACCTGGCCGCGCGCGGGCGCGAGCCGGATGCGCTGGTCTACCTGGCGCGATCCTGCCGCAATGACCCGAAGGCCGCGGAGGCCTTTCAGTCCTCCGTCGAGCTCCTCCGGAGCTGGGAACACCCGCGCGTCATCGCCGGACTCCGAGAGCCGCTCGACGGAGGGTTGTTCTTCTTCGAGGACGAGCGAATTGCGTGGAGCCCGGATGGCTTGCGGGTCGCCATCTGCGGCAACGAGCGGAACTCAACTGCATCGCGTGCGATCGGGCGGGTCTGGAGCACGGAAACCGGAGAAGTGGTCCTGAGTTTTGCTCCGGAATCGGAGAACGACACCGTGGCGGTGGTGGGGTTCGATCCGGCCGGCAATTGCCTGCTGCTGGTTTGCCCCTCCACCCCCGACGCAACCGGACCGGTCCGGATCTGGGATTCGGGAACGCAACGCTATCGGGCTACCCTGGAGGGTGCCGGCTGGCAGGGAGGTTTCCAGCCCGCCGCCTTCAGCGATGACGGGAGCCTGGTTCTGTTCGAGGAGCTCCCGGTCGATCTTGCCGAGGGCAAGGAAGAGAATCCCCGGATCGGAGTCTGGAACACGGCAGAGGGGCAGAAGATCGCGTCCCTGGAGCAAGAGCCCGCCGCGACAAGCGCGCGTTTCAGTCCCGACGGAACGCGGGTGCTGTTGACCCTCAAGGGAGGCAGGACCACGGTTTGGAACGTCGCGAGCTCGCAGGAAGTCGCCGCCGTCGAAGGCAAGGAAGTCAACGAGGATGGGTCCCTCGCAGTGGTCGATGATTCCTTCTGGAATGTCGAACAGAACGAGGAGTTGCAGCCCCTCGAGGGCGTGTCGATTCCGGCCTTGAGGAAGAGGGGCATCGTTCACTCCGCAGAGATCTTCGGGTGGGTCGGTCGACGGGCGGTAGAACTCGAGGCGACCGGGCGCTTCAGCCCGGACGACCTGCGCTTCGCCAGCTTCAATCTGAACATCCCCGGTTACTGCGTCTGGAACACCGAGACGGGCCGGCTTCTGCAGACCATTCCAACCTCCATGGTCACCGACTCGGACGAATCCCGCCCGACCAAGTTCCAGCCTCACCACCAGCACCAGTTCAGCCGGGACGGCCGACTCCTGGCCACCTTCGACCGAGGCCAGACCAAGATCTGGGACACACGGTCGGGGGATCTGCTGGGAACCCTTCCGGTAGAGGGGGCCCGATTCAGTCCCGATGGACGACGGATCATGACCAGCGATTTCCGTATCTGGGAATGGAACACTCGCGGACTGGATCGCCCGCTTCCGCAGGGAGACTACGTGCTTTCCAAGGACGGGAGGTTGATCAGCACTTCGGGGGGGGCCATTCGCGTGTTCTCGGTTGGCGAGGGGACGGAGCTCGCCCGCTGGGAAGCATCCTCCCCGGTTGGTCGCGCCGCCGTCAGTGCGGACGGGAGCCTTCTCGCCACCTCCCACCGAGACCGGACGGTGCAGGTGTGGAATCTCGAAAGTCGAGCCCTCGTCCACCGCTGGAAGATCGAGCGGGGAAACGGCGGTGATGAACCCTTCTTCAGTCCGGACGGCAAGACGCTCGGAGTTTGGACACGAATGCCATCCAGGAGATACCCCGATGGGAAGGTGATCTGGCAGGGGCTCACACTGTTCTACGATCTCGAGACCGGTGACCTTCGGGGCGAATTGCCGACATTGGTCGGCCCTTGCTTCAGTCCCGACGGAACGCGCATCGTGGTTGAAGCGAAGCGTGCCATGATCAGCGTATTCGCCAGCGATGATCTGGAGCTGCTGGCTGAATATCCACTGCCGGAGAACGGTCACAGCCGCAATCTGGGCTTCCGGCCGGATGGCTCGGGGCCGTTGATGCTCACCTACGAAGGAGAACTGCTCGACCTGGAGACTGGCGAAGCGGCCATATCCGGGAAGCTTGGACGCGGTGCCTCCTCATTTTGCTTCAGTCCGGACGGGAAGAAGGTGGCCGTGTTCTTCGAGCGCCGCGATCTTGTCCGAACCTTCGACAGCGAGACCGGGGAGGACCTCGGGGAGGTGACCGCCTGGGAATGGCAGGTGCTTTCCAGGCAGGACTGGTACCTTGAAGAGAAGCCGGCCGCCGCGCTGCGGCTCCGGTTGGAGCCCGAACCGGAGCTACGCCGGTGGTGGGGAGACTTTCTGATTCTGGTCAGCCAGCGGCATTTCAACAACAGGGGAGAGCTGTCCAACTTGCCGACGGCGGAAGCGGAGAGGATGCGGAGGGATCTTCTCGCGGTTCTTGCCGGAGATGATTCGAAGGCCGCCGAAGTGGCGCGCTGGTGGTTGGCTCCCGCGGAAAAACAAGGCATCCATGTGGGCAGCTCGAGGACCGCCTCCGAGTATGCGGATCAGCGGATCAAGGTCGGGGCCACCGACGAGGAACTGGAGCAGGCCTATCGCCTCAGCCCCGCTCACCCGCTTATCCATCTGGCCCTTGTTGGCACCACCGACAGCCACAAGCAGGCCCGGTTCCTGGCCGAGTACAGCCTGCAACGCCTGCCGGACGACCCGGAGCTCAAGCGTCGCGCGGAAGAGCTGCAAGCCTCCCACCGCCTGCTTCTCGCCCAACTCGCGGTCAACGCCGTGCTGCAGTCGGATCCCGACTTCACGAGTGAGGCCACCCAGGAGCGCTTCGCCCGGCTCGGGGAGCAGCAACTCGAGGAGGCGGTCGACTCGCTCGAGCGGTTCCGCACCGCCGTCGCCCTCGCCGCGGGGGAGTCGGCCGGGAGCTACGAGCGCTTCTGCAGGGAATGGGCACGCGTCGATGCCGACGACCCAGATCCGATCGTGAGAAAGCGGATCCGGCTGGCGGCGATGCTCCGACCCACCGCGGCCACCCGCGCCATCTGGCAAGAGCTGCCCTCGAGGCGCCGAGATCAGGAGATCGAGGACTGGGCCAAGCCCTGGTTCGACCTGACCGAAGCGCTGGGCGCCCATCGCCGTGGCGATTGGGAACACGCCCTCGAGTGCCTCGAGCGCACTGAGCAACCGATCCCCGACGCGCTCTCCGCCAACGGGACACTGCCGATCCTCTTCACCCTGCTTGAAGCGATGGCCCATCAGCAAGGCGGCAACGAGGACGACGCCCAGACTCTCTTCGCCGACGCCCGCACTGCGATGCCGGGGATGCGCGAAGCGAACCCCTACGAGTCCACCCACCAATGGCAGGATCGCCTTCTGTGTGAGCTCTTTCTTGCGCAGGGGGAGCGGCTGATCGCTCCCCAAGAGTGAACCGGAGCACCGGCCTGGGGGGCTCCCACGGCCGGGCGAGACCCCGGTCGATCCACGGACGAATCGCCCCGCCGGTGCCAGCAGCCGCCCCGCGGCCCGAGCCAAGAATCTCGCGAACTTCCTGACGGGATCCGCGGCCGGTTTGCGGACGTGAGAGTGAGGGCCCGCAGGTTCTCCCAATCATGAAGGACTCCGCCATCATCTTCGCGCGCTCTCCTGGCGCCGCAGCCACCACCCGCGCCGGGGAGGCCGACGGACTCACGGACCCCGGGGCCCGTGGACCGGTCGCGATTCCCCCCTCCCCGGCCGCGTGGTGGCTGACGGCCCACGGACCCCACCGCGCATCCGTCCCGTCCCGGGCCGCCATCACGCCGGCGATCGCCTCTCTCTGACATAGCTTCCCCATCCCGGGCACGAACGACCCCCTCTCCACCCCCCCACGCCGACATGAAACCGAACCTCACCCCCCTCTTCCTCCGCACCGCCCGCCCCTTGGCCCTCGCCGCCTGCATGCTCACCGGGCTTTCCAGTTCCGCGAACGCGGTCCTCATCACACTCGGTGGTACCGATTATGAGATCACGACGACCACCGGCAGCTATAGCGACAACGCATCCCTCCTTCAGAGCCAGCCATGGTGGACCGGAGGCAGAGACGTGACCGATGCCGATTCCGCTGCCACGCAGGTGGGGGACCAACTGGGTCTTCCCAACGACTTCGGACTCCCGGTTGGCTTCACCGGTCCGCTGTTCGCCACCTTTGAGTACTTCACCGGCGTTGGGGGGACGAGCTACAGTCCCGTCACCAACTCCAGCTGGGGCGCCGCGAATCGTGACGGGGATGCCGCGATCACCTTCGCGATCGTCGGCGAGGATGGTGACTCCCGCAAGGTCCCCTCGGGCGGTGCCACCGGCTTGATGCTCGGCACCGCGCTCTTCGGCCTCGCCGCCCTGCGCCGTCGCCTCGGCTGCCAGGAGCTGCGGCCCTCCGGGTTCCCGCTGCGCGGGGATCGCTGAGCATGGCCACGGATGGCTGACTTCCCGGGACTGCGGCATGCAACGCGCCCCGCGGTCCTGCCGGCACGGCTCACCGACCCTCCTTGCATTCGCCACCGGGACCTGCTAGCCGGTAGATGTGAAATCGGGACCGTCGATCCGGCTCGCCCCCCTGTCAGAAGGACTGCGGAGCCGGAGGAACCCGGAGCGCAGGGACGCCTCCGTCCGGGATCGGTCGCGCCCGGACGGAGTCCGGTTCCCCGACCCCCGCCCGGGAAGTCGTCCCGACGAGCCGATCCCCGCCGGTGAAGCGTCGGGCCCGCCTCCCCACCGGTCCTCCCGGCCTTCGCCTGCCATCCCCAGCCCCACCAAGCCATGAAAAGTGTCGATGCCCTGATGAAACAAATGGAGTCGTCCTCCGGCCCGCTCTCCAAGCTCCTCGGGGAGGACTCGCCAAAGACCCAGTCGGCCCTCGCGGCGGTGGTCCCCACGCTGATGGCGGGACTCGCCGGCAATGCGGAGTCGCCCGAGGGGGTCCGGCGCCTCAACGCCGCGGTCGAGGAGGCCGACGACGACCCCGGGGCCCGTCTCGCGGACATGCTGAAGGAAGGGGCCCCGCCGCAGGACTCGCTCGGCCTGCTCGGCGGCCTGCTCGGCGGCGGCGGCGACGTGGTCTCCAAGCTCACCGCCACCCTGGCCCGCTTCCTCGGCGTCAAGGAGGACTCGCTCTCGAAGCTGATCGCGATGGCGGTCCCGCTGGTGCTCGGCTACTTCAAGAAACAGAAGAAGGAACAAGCGCTCGACGACGCCGGCTTCGGCCGCCTCCTCGCCGGACAGAAGTCCGAGCTCGCCGGTGCGATCCCCGACGGCCTCGGCAAGCGGCTCGCCGGAACCTCCGGTCTCGGAACCCTCGGGTCGATGGCCCAGGGCCTCTTCGGCCCGGCGGGCGACGCCGGGCAGGCCGCCCCGCCCCGTCCCGTCACGGAACCCGCCAAGTCGCCGATGTTGTCGAAGGTCGTCCCGATCGTCGTCCTCGTCGCCGTCGCCTTCCTGCTCTGGAAGCTGGTCAGCGGGGGGCGGGACGAGCGCACCCCCATCCCGGTCCCCCCGACCGCCGGAAGCACGACCGAGGCCGGCCAGCTGCTGGTCGTGGACACGCTCGACGCCCTGGCCGGCGTCAACGACGCCGCCTCGGCGCGCGCGGCCCTGCCGCAGCTCGAGAGCATTTCCGGTCGCATCGGGACCCTCGAGGACGGCTTCGGGGAACTGGATGCCGAGGCCCGCCGCCGGGTCTCCGCCGAGTTGGGCGCCTCCCTCGGCGAGCTCCGCTCCCGCGCCGGCGGGGTCCTGGCCATCCCCGGGGTCTCCGAGGTCCTCGCGCCACAGCTCGAGCCGATCCTCGCGAAGCTCGAGGATCTCGCCGACCGGTGAGCCCGGGCGGGGGGTTCGTTCAGGACCGCCGGGAACGGAACCCGGATTCACGGTCCAGATCCGGGTCCAAGGGGCGGAGAAGCCGGCTCACGACGACGATCGGGACGCCATCGCTCCTCGTGGAGACTGTTGAAGAACAACGGATGGTCCCGCGGGACCCCTTGGAACGGCTGGCAAGGCGCGAGGAGGGAGCCGAAGCCTCGTCCCATCCCTGAAGACATCGACATTCCGGCGCTCTAACGGAATAACACACGCCCGACACACGGATTCAAACTCGTCGAAATGCTCCGAATCCAGCCTCTCTCCCCCCTCTCGAGCGGCCTCGCGGGGCGAGTTGCCGCACGAGGATTCGCCAACTACACCGCCGCCATGGCTCCCGAGCAGCTAGCATCCCAAGCCGGCAACCTCGACCGCCGGGCCGCGCAGAAGTGCGCCGCCCGCCGTGAGGATCGTCGTCGTCTTGAGGCGGGCGAGTCTCCGGCCGTCGTGCCGGCCGAGAACTCGGTGGTACCGGCCGGGTCGCTGGTGGGAGCGCGCATCGCCAACCTGTGGCAGGCCATGGGCAAATGAGCTGTCCCCGCGCGAAGGGGTCGGGCCGCACACAGTGGAAGGCCTTCCCCTCCAAGCCCACCTGGTTTGCTCCGAATCCGGTGATCGGATAGAATCACCGGATGGTTGATTTCGATCCCGACAACGATCCGAGACTCATCCGCAGCATCGAATGCGGGCTTCTCGACGTTGCCGAGGAGACCCGGGCGTTGGTCCCTGAAACGGAGTGGCGGGACGCCCTCCATCGCCACCTGCATCTCGACTTCGGGGACCAGGGGCTGAACGCGTGGATCGGCAACCTCTTCGGCATCGCCTTTCTCGGAGCGGGGATCGTCGTGTCCAGCTATCCGACGAGCATCGGACGATCCCTGAAGATTCACACGGACCTCGAGCGGGGAGAAACGCGGGTATTCCTCGAGGAACCGGCCTGAGATCGGAGGTCCGGTCTTCAGGGCCTCAGCTTCGTCTCCTTCAGGATCTCGGTCTTGTCGAAGCGGTAGCGGCCGCCGTTCAGATGGGCGGGAATCCGAATCGAGCTTCCCGGCGCGGCGCAGTTCATCGAGATCGGCGAGCTCCTGTGGTCTTCCGGCAAGCGTTCGACTCAATTTGACCAAACTCCCTCGGCTGGAAATGGATCTTCAGCCATTGAGGGGGATACTTGGCAGGAAGGAAGATCCCTGACAAGGCAAGGAGCTAGCCGGACTCGCTACGTTCCTACGTTCGGATTGCAGCCGGGATTCCCAAGCCCTTCCCATCGCTCGAAGCGCTGCCCCTCGGGGTCCGTGCCCCCCACCGGTGGAGGGTTTGCCGATTCGCGAGAATCGAGAAGATCTATTCACGGGGGCGAGCCAATGGAACGGATGCCAGAGTGTCGGGTTACGCTGTCGGCGTTTGTTACGCGACTACTTCCAATCCGACAGCGGGCGCATTGTGGCACGGAGGGCGGCGACATGACCCCCTCCATCTCAAACTTAACCCATGGATTTCCAGATAGTGGAGGCGAGGGGAGTCGAACCCTTCGGAGAAGCCCGAAACACCAATGCTTTCAAGGTTCTAACAGCAAAACACACGGCGAACACACGCCTCTAAAGACTCGGGGCACCGATGCACTTCCTGCTTCCTTCCTGCCCCGCGACAGAGTCAGCCCCCCCAACAACAAGCCCCCCGACAACACTCTCGCCCAATCGAGTCAGCCTTGAAGGAACGCGCCCTGGGACTGAGATCCGATCATCCGATATGCCGATCCGCGATTCACCGCAGATCCCCAGCAGCGAGCCCTCCCAATCAATCAGGAATGACTCGCCCTGGGGGATGATCCGGAACCGTGTGGATTCGCGGTCGCTGCAGAGGAACCTGGATCGGTCAGGGGGAACCAAGAAGCGACAGGCCGGGCGTCTCAGGGCGCCGCGATCGGCCTCAGGATGAAGCCCACGCGACGGCCCGACCCAAGATAGCTCTCTCCGCAGATCCAGCCGAAGCCGGTGGCATCCGGCTCGCTGATCTCGCGCAAGCTCGTCAGATTCCAGTCGAACCCGTCGGACAGGGAGTTCCAGAAGGCTTCGCCATCGGGATCCCCGGTGAAGTCGAGCAACGCCTCGACCTCACGAAGTTTGGTTGCGCCGTCGTCCACGAAGAGGAACATGGGACCGTTATTGAATCCGACGATGTGACCGGCGTCGTTGACGTGATAGGCCGCGGTGAGCCATCGGGAGCTGCCGCCCCGCGGCCAGAAGTCCGTGATCGGTTCCCACACGCCGTCCACGCAGCGTCCCGCCGCTGCAATCGTGGTCCAGCCGTATCCCTTGACGCGGGCGGTGGACTCCACGATCCCGACCAGCATCCCGTCATGACCGATGTCCATGGGGTATCCGCCCACGGTCACCGAGGACTCCAAGCCTGTGATCGTATCGACGACGACCCGTTCGGGCGGAAGGACGACCTGGGACTGCGAGTTCATCCGTTCGCTGTAGTAATTGTTCGATTCGATCCAAGGTCCCTCCACGATGGGCGGATCGAGCAGAAGTCCCGTCTCGGGACGCCAGACGAAGGTCCGGTCCAGGCCGTCGTCCCATGCCTCTCCCCCGAGCTGAAGGAGAACCTCTCCGTTTTGGCCGGCATCCTGGACTCTGACGCCGTGAGGTTCGGTTTGCACCGGCGCCCCGAGGTCAGCCCCGCTCAAAATCTGGAACCACAGCACCTCCGGAAGGAGCGCCGGACCGAGGTCCTGCAACTTCGTGGCGAAGGCATGCCTGCCGCCGTCGGGATCGCGCATGTTTCCGGCGATGATGAAGTCCTCCGTGATTTCGAAGCCGGCCCCGATCACCCACGGCTGGCCGGTGGTGGGATCGGTAGGGAGATGGTCCGAAAGCACGTCGTTGAGGTCGTGCACCTCCCCGTCAACGAAGCGGAGGAATCCGGTCGGGCCCGATGGGTCGCCGGACCAGCGCGCGTATCCCACCGCGGTGCCCTGGGAGTTGACTCCCTCGATGTAGGTCGAGTCGGCGAGGTCGACCCACGAGACCTGGTAGGCCACCGGGGCGGGAGGCGGCGGGGGATCGCCTCCGCCGTCATTTCCTCCTCCGCCCTTTCCTCCGCCGTTGCCACCGGGCTTGGCAAGGACGTTCGGGCACGCAGCAAGTCCGGTCAGGAGAGTGAGGGTGAGCGCCCTGCGCAGGCCGCCGCGTCGATTGGTGATGAATGATGTCAGTTTCATGCGGTTATCCGGTGGTTGTCGGTCCGGTTCACTGCCGAGAGAGCCATTGGCCGCGGGGCGTTACGCCAATTCCGAGCGCCTCCCCGATCGGAATGCGATTGTGCCTCGAGCCCCGCTTTTGTAGCGTGACGGTTGAATCGGAAGCATCCTTGGCCCCCCTCCATGAGCCATTCCCTCCTCGATACCCGCGAGGCCGACGGCGATTTGCCGACGACCCGCTGGTCGATCGTCCGCGCGATGGGCGGCGAAGCCACCCTCCGACAGCAGGCTCTGGAGGTCTTCGCCCGCGACTACTGGCCGGCGGTCTACGCCTTCGCCCGCAAGAAGGGTCACCCGCCCCACGAGGCCGAGGACCTGACCCAGGCCTTCCTCGCCGACCTCATCGGGCGCGAGTCGTTTGGGGATCTTTCTGCCGACAAGGGACGCTTTCGCAGCTGGCTCCTTGCCTGCCTGCACAACTTTCTCCGCGCCGACTGGCGGGATCGGCGACGCCTCAAACGCGGCGGCGGCGTGGATCCGGTCTCGATCGACCGGGACCTGGGCGAGGTTTGGCTCGAACAGTCCGGGGCCGACGATCTCTCGCCCGATGTCGTCTTCGACCGGCGTTGGGCGGCGGGCATCCTGGAGCGGGCGCTGCGTGACGTCAGCGTGGACTACGAGCGGGAGGGAAAGCTGGAGCTCGCGCGGGTCCTGGCGCCGATGATCGCCGGGGCGGACGGTCGTCAGAGCTACGCCGAGGCGGCGGCGGAACTCGGCATCTCTGAATCGAACGCGCGGGTCGCGGCCTTCCGGATGCGGAAGCGGCTGCGGAGCCACGTGCGCGAGGAGGTCGCGGCC
>Ga0207814_101004_pt1 | contig 11027 bp, 9 predicted proteins | sample TtaePargueraPR_7_FD_187755 | JGI IMG/M metagenome (GOLD analysis project Ga0207814, IMG submission 187755) | Aerobic enrichment media microbial communities from Bioluminiscent Bay, La Parguera, Puerto Rico - Tt and P1 (2) (SPAdes) | ecosystem: Environmental > Aquatic > Marine > Unclassified ... | reverse complement strand
CCCGGTCGTCGCCTTCAAGCTGCCGCGCCTCACGTGGCGTGATTTCGTCCGCAATGTCCAGGTTGCCGGACTGGACTTCGATGATCTTCGTCGCACTCTCACTGACAAAGCGCATCGTCACACCGTCAGTATAGGGCAGCGCACTTCCGTCGGCTCCCATCGCCCAGTAGTTTTCGTTGCGGGCCATTTCGATGAATTCATCGGACTGCCACCGCACAAATTTGAAGGGGCCGGTGCCTACCGGATGGCGGCCATAGTCGTCGCCGCTGGCTTCGAGCGCGGTTGGCGAGCTAATGAAGCCGACGCCCATGGAGAACGGAACCAGCGCGGCACCGCTGGCGCTCTTGAGATTGAACTGGATCGTATAGTCGTCGACCACTTCAAAGCTGTCGATATTGGCAAGGTCCTTGAAATGTGGATCGGCCGAGTTTTCCTTGCGCATGGCCAATTCGAAATTCTTGGCCACCGCCTGGGCGTTGAACGGTGTGCCGTCGTGGAACACTACACCTTCGCGCAGCTTGAAGGTCAGGACGGTATTATCATTGGTGAATTCCCAGCTTTCTGCAAGGGCCGGCTCATAGGAACCATCGGCAGCCGTCCGGATCAGCGGATCGAAAATCTGGTTGTAGACAAAGTGATCGCCGATCGAGGCGTTGCCCTCAAGCGGATAAAGGCTGACCGGCTGTTGATACATCGAGGCACGGATCACACCGCCCCGGGATACGTCCGGTTGTTCCTGCGCACTTGCGATGGCAGGAACCGCAAACGACATCGTCGCCGCCAGAATGGCCCCTGCGCTGATTTTGAGCGCACTGCGTCTCTTGATAAACATCTAAGTCCTCCCTTTTGCCCTGTTCCAGGGTCTTTTGCTGGGATAGCGCGCGAATAGGGCTCAATCCAATGCGAATGCTCAATTCTTGCATTTACAAAACTCATCAAGAAAAGAATCTGGAAAATATTGTTATTTTTCAGATATTTGCATGTGTCTTTTTAGTTCCGCAAGCACCCGATCTTGTACGTAAAAACTCCTGAGCCGGCTCCGGCTCAAGAGTTCTAAACAGGCCACAACGGGTTTGTGTCGGAGTACCGACTACTCGGCGAAATACGCGGTGTCGAGGAACCAGGAGCCCGTCAACTCGTGGGTCCGGCCATAAAGACTGGGGCTGGCGAGATGCTCGCCGTCCATGCATCATGAGGAAGTCGTTATAGGCATTTTCGGCCAATTAGTCGCACATTTTGTCAAAATGCGGCTTCCGCGCCTCCGGGTCGGTCTGGCTGCGGCCGTCGACCACCATCTGCGCCAGAACCAGGTCATCGAGGTTAGACCAGTCAAGCGCCGCGTCCGGCCCGAACAGCAATTGGGCGATTGCCTCGGGATCCACAAACGGAAAGGGGCAGCGGCCAAGAGCGAATTGATGCTCAGCTGCCAGAACGCTCTGCACATAGGCGTTGTGCTCCATCACGTTACTTTCCACCTTGAGCCCGGCCGCGCCAGCTGGGCCTGAATGACCTGGGCAATTTGACTGTCCGGATCGCGCTGAATGATGGACAGCTCGACCGTGGTTCCGCTCACGCCGGCAATCAATTGCTTTGCAAGCCGCGGATCATTTTCTGCCTGCTGGACGTCGTCCGAATAGGCCATTCCGACGGCGCGAAAATGCAGGCGGGAATGGAGCCCACACCAAGCGCTATCGCATTCAGCAGACCGTCGCGGGCGATCGCGTGCATGACCGCGCCGCGCACATTCGCGTCGTCGAATGGCGCGGCCTTGGTGTTGAACGCGATCCACGACTGCAGGCCGCCCGGAAGGGATCCACAGCTTTCACACGATCATCATTGGCCAGTTGCTCGGACTCGCGCGGCGAAATCGCGGCGGCCAGATGAAGGTTGCCTGACTGAACCTCGATGATCTTGGTCGCTGCCGTGCGGACAAACCGCATGTTCACGCAGACGGCATTTCATGAAGTTCATCATTTTTCCTCTCGAGTTGAACCAGAGTCCAACCAGAGCGATACCGCGCTGCCCCCCTCTGGCACCGATCCAACGCGAATGGTCCATGCTTTGATTTACAAAAATTATGGAAGAGCGCTTGCGACGCTATTTCGCGGATTGCGCATCGAACTTCTGAAAATGCCGCGCGATATACTCAGCCAGTTTCGGGGCGATCGCGGAGGTGCAGTCATCAGCGACCTCCACCGTGTGGACGCAATCGGGCAAGGACATAAATCCATCCTCATGCCCAAGCTCGCGAATCTGGCCGATATAGAGATCCAGACGCGGCGGAAAACAGACCGTGACAGCCATCCCTGCAGCAACCGTCGCCATCAGTGCCGGCAGGTCCGAGCTTTCATAGACCAGCCGCCAATCCTTTTTCGACTCCGAGAGGCTGTTGAGCGCCATATCCCTGACCAGCGCGCCACTTGGCAGGAATGCGACCGGAAGCGGCTCCTGCCGATGGGTTTCGTGCTTTGCCGATCCGGCCCAGATTGGCCTTTGCCGCGCGATGACCGTTCCAGAATAATCTTCAGCCGGATGCACGTTGAGAACGATGTCGTATTTGCTGCCCAGGCCCTCACGCAAATCCGACCTCGATCCGAGCGACAGCTCAATCTGCACGCCTGCGTATTCGGCGTAAAATGATGAAAACACCTCCGGCAATCCCATGACGGAATGCAACTGGTTGGTGCCGATCTTGACCCGTCCCTTCAACGAGCGGCCATCGGCCACCGAGTTAATGGCTTCAATATTGCTCCGGATGGCGCGGCGCGCGTGGGGCAAAAAACGCTCGCCGTACTTTGTCAGCACGATTTTGCGGCGCGGCATTTCGAAAAGCTGAACGCCCACCTGCTCTTCAAGACGTTTGATCTGCAGACTCACAGCGGATTGGGTTTTGTAGAGCGCCTGCGCCGCTGTGGTGTAGCCACCATAATCAACGACCGCCACAAAAGCCCGTAGCAGGTCCACGTCGAGAAGTATCTGACGCAAATCGGCGGAGGACCATTCTTGATGCCCTTCAGGTTTGGAGTGGATACTGTTTACTTCACCGGCCATTTTCAGCTCCCCTCATCAGTCTATTGCTGAAAGTCCGCGTGAAATGCGGTTTGGCAAACTGCCTCATTCAACACTACACCCGCTTGGGACAGCTCACAAACATGCATCAAGTACCGCTCTGTGCCGGTTCTCATCAGATCTCTTATGTTCGCGCTTTCAGTTATCAATCTACATTCACTTGTTCAGCCTGACTGAAATGGCCTTGGATGCGCGACTTAAGCTCAAGCGCAGCACCACTCAAGGGCCTGTCCGCAACCCAAATCGCATCAAGGTCAAGTTTGACCGCCGGTTCGAGCGGCCGTACTTCGATTGACGGGAAGAGTCCGTCCGCAGCGGCCAATTCATCCACGAGTGCCAACCCGGCACCAACATTCACAAACCGGCAGGCGCTTTGTGCCGATTGAACCTGCACACGGCTCCCGGGCTGAACAGCGGCCCGCGCGCCGGGAAACAGCTGTTCATAAAAGTCCGTGGAATGGGTCACCAGAGGTTCGTCCTCCAGATCGTCACACGAAACTACGCTTTTGCTGGCCAATCTGTGCCCACGGGGCATGACACACACAATGCGCAGCTGCCCCATGCGCTCCGTGCTCAATCCGGGATGATCCACCCGGTGGGTAACAAAGGCGATGTCGCCGCGGTTCTCCAACAGCGCCCTGACCGCCTGGGACGGGGCCGGCGCTTCCACATTCACGCTGAGTTGCTTGCGCTGGTGCAACAGACCAATCACCACCTTGGGCATCACATCCACAATCAAGCTTGGCACGGAAAGCACACGCAGTATTTCAATGTGTCCGTGCCGGAGATTGCGGGCCGAGTGGCGAACGCGATCTATACCCGACCAGATCCCCTCGATCTCCTGGAAAAGGCTCAATGCCTCCGGCGTCGGCACAAGCCGCCCCCTGACCTTTTCAAACAATGCGACGCGCAATTGGTCCTGCAGGTGGTGCAACACTCCACTGGCAGCGGGCTGCGAGACCCGCAACAGTTTCGCCGCGTCGCTCACTGTGCCCGTGACCATGAATGCCCTGAAAACTTCAATCTGACGCAGGCTTAGCAAAGTCGCACCCTCCCGCGCCCCTCCCGTTTCCTGCGAGGCTTGCGCTGCCAGTGTAGTTCTTTAATATGAACTCATACTAATATATAAATTACCATTTCAACACCCACGGGGGATCCGACCATGGATCGCATATTGTCCGTCGCACCGCTCAGCGCGCCAGGGGTGAACATATTCGCCTTTCTGGATGGTGCAGCATCAGCCGGATTTGACCACGTCGGTCTTCGGCTCAAAAAGCCCGAACCGACACCCGCACTGGAACCGGTAATGTCGGATGCAGGTTTACAAAAGCGGCTGGCCGATCACGTCCTGAACCTCAATTTGAAGGTGCTGGAGTTCGAAGCATTCTGGATCAACCCGGACTTTGACATCGAGGCATTCAAGCCATGCGTGGAACTGGCGGCGCAACTTTCACCACGCTACCTTCTCGCGGTTGGCAACGACCCCGATCAAGCTCGGCTGCGCGACAATTTCTGCAAAACCGTTGAGTTGGGTCAGGACGCCGGCATGCGCACCGCCCTTGAATTCATCAGCTACACAGCCGTTAAAAATCTGCAGGACGCACAGAGACTTATTACGACTTCGGAGACGGACGCCGGGCTCTTGGTCGATGCTCTTCATCTCAGCCGCGCGGGTGGCAGCCCCGTGCAGATTCAAGAGCTATCCGACGATGCGGTCTGCATGCTGCACTTCTGCGACGCCCGCAAAGACGTGCCCGTATCGATTGCCGGAAAACGCGAGGAAGCGCGCGGTGACCGGCTCGTTCCGGGCGAAGGTTCCCTGCCGCTCGGCGAACTCGTCGCGGCCGCTCCAGCAAATACACCCATCGAGATCGAATGTCCTGTCCTCGCCCTCAAAGGACGTCCCGTCGCTGAAACCCTCGCGCAATTGCGCCGCGCGACGCTGAGCATCATCAGCACCTAGCCGCCCGTGATCACACTGCGCCAGTTTCCACGGCCGTATTTTGTACCTGTACATGAATTAGTTTATAATGATAAACGTTATCCGCGTACGCGGCAGCGGGAGATTCGGCGCGCGCCACGACGCCTCAATTGCCGCAGCGAGATCGCAAATCGAGATCGAAAACCTGGAGGAAAGCACAGTGACAACGAAACGAATGACATGGGCGCTTGGTTTTGGTTTGGCCGTTGCCGCCCATCTTCCTGCCGCCGCGCTGGCGCAGGAAAGCATGATCAAGCATGGCTCGATCATCGCGCCCGGTGCCAAGGTCGCGGTCCTTTTTGAGGGTGGAACACATCTTGAGGGCCCGGCCCTCGGACCCGACGGAAAAATCTATTTCAGCGACATCACCATCTCATATTACACTGGCGGAAAGCTGGGAAACATCTGGACATATGACATGGCCAGTGGCGCGACCGCGCTATTCCGTTCGCCCAGCAATATGGCAAACGGCTTGATGTTCACCAAGGACGGCGATCTCATCGCTGCAGAAGGCGCCGACTTTGGCGGCCGCCGCCTGACAATCACCGACATGGAAACAGGCGAAGCGCGCCTTTTGGCCGGCCTTTATCATGGCAAACCGTTCAACTCGCCGAACGACCTCGACATTGACTCCAAGGGCAATGTCTATTTCACGGATCCGCGCTATTTCGGGCACGAGGCGATGGATCAGCCGATCAGTGGCGTCTATCGCGTAGACGCTGAGGGCAATGTGTCGCTTGTCGCTGCAGACATGTCCACGCCGAATGGCATTGCCTTCTCGCCGGATGAAAAGACGCTCTATGTATCGGATCAGGACTATGCCCTTCATGACATACAGATCATGAGCCAGGGCCTGCCGATGCGCGTCGGACGGCAGGTCATCGAAGCCTATGACGTGGCAGAGGACGGCAGCCTGTCTAACTCCAGGGTGTTCGTCGACTACAACGGGCTCGAAGGTTCCGACGGCATGGACGTTGATGCCGATGGCAACCTCTACACCTCGAACCGTACCGCGGGCGCCATGGGTGTTCACGTTTACAATCCGCGGGGCGAGGAAATCGCTTATGTGCCCTCCGACGAACCCGTCAACAATGTCACCGTCGTAGACTGGGACGGCAAACATTGGGTCGTGTTCACCTCCGGGTCAAAGCTCAACCGCATCGAGTCGCTCATTGCCAGCAACCCGGTGAAATAGCGGTACCAGAGCTCGCCCTTTCGAGGCTTCTATGGGGTCGGCGCCGTCTCGGACGGGACGGCCCCTCGGCAGACAACGCGTACTCCCTATAACCGGAGGCTATATGCCGCCAAAAAATTCTTTATTGCCCTGAGAGGGCAACAGTTCAAATATTCTACAAAGAATAAATCTTTAGCAAATTATTGCTTTTTTAAGCAAAATGGAGGAAATAATATGCTACAAAGCAGACGAAACTTGCTAAAAACTTCCTCGGCAATTCTGATGGCAGCGCTGCTACCCTACAAGGCGTTCGCGCAGGCGACCTCAGATACCGTGAAACGCGGCGGCATTCTCAAAAACAGCGTGGATTTCCAGCTCAAAAGCATCGACCCAATTGTTGGCGGCGCTGCGGCAGCTGACAGACTTGTCTACTATCAATTCTACGACTCCTTGCTGCGGGTCGGGCCGACCGGCTTGCTGGAGCCGGGGCTTGCGGAGAACTGGGCCGTCAGCGACGATAAGCTGACCGTGACCATGAAGCTTCGCCAGGGCGTGATGTTTCATGACAGCGAGCCTTTCAATGCGGAAGCCGCCGCCTTCAATCTGAACCGCCTCCTTGATCCCAATCTGGACGCCAGCGCCATCGGCCATGCCAACGACCTGAAGGGCGTGGTCAGCGTGACGGCGAGCGGCGACTATGATTTGGAGATCAAGCTAGATGCGCCCTCCGGCCCGCTCCTGGCCAATCTGGCCGTTGAGGCGGGGATGATGTGTTCGCCCAAGGCCATCGCCGATTATGGAGATGATTATGGCGCCAACCCGGTCGGGACCGGCCCCTTCAAGTTCAAGGAGTGGATTCGCGACAGCCACGTCTCCGGCGTCAAAAACGAGAACTATTGGCGCGCCGGCGTCGATGGCGAGGCCTTGCCCTATCTTGATGGCTTCGAGACCCGCTTCATCTCCATCAACGCGACTAAGATCGTGGAACTGGAAAGCGGCGGTCTGCATCTGGTCGACACGCTCACCGCCCGCGATGGCAAATCTTTGGAAGGCAAGGACGGCATATATCTGATCGAGGCCCCGCAGGCGCAATTGTCCTGGCTCAATTTCGCTACGCAAAAAGCGCCGTTCGACAATGTCGACGTGCGTCGGGCTTTTGTTTGCGCCATCGACAAGCAAGGCCTTCTGAACGCGATCTCGCTCGGCGTTGGTTTCGTACCGCCATTCTGGTTTGCCAAGAGCGAATGGGCCTTCAGCGATACGCCCGCGCCCGACAGCTACAATCCCGAACTGGCCCGCGAATATCTCGAGAAATCCGGAGTTGCGCTTCCGCTCAAGGTCAAGATGAACGTGATCCAGCGTGATCCCGATGCGCAGATCGCCCAGCTTGTTCAGGGTCAGCTCGCCGAAATCGGTGTCGAAGCCGAAATCAACATCATGGAACGCCAGGCATGGCTGGCTGCGTACAAATCGGGCGAGCATGAGTTCGGTATCGGCCGCTTCCCGATCCCATTCCTCGATCCGCATCAAGTCTGCTCGGTGATTATCGGACCGGGCGCGGGTGCGAATTTCTCCAATGTCGACGACCCCGAGCTGGCCCAATGGGTAACCGACGCCCGCGTCGAAACCGACCAGGGCAAACGCAAGGAGATATACAACAAGATCCAGGCGCGCTGCGTCGACGAAGCCTATATGAGCATGCTGCTGGCACGCGGCGTTCTTTACGCCGCCCGCACGGATATAAGCGGCATCGTTCTCGATCCGAACGGGTCCTGGTTCCTTGAAGGGGCGTTCCTGACCGCCTGAACTAAAAACCGAACCAAAACGCAAAACAAGAAGCCAAAGAACGATGGGGTCAAACATATCTGGAAAGCCTGCCGCGGAAAAAGCCGGGGCGGGCCCGGACGCGGACTTGAACAATGGTCTCGTCGACATTCGCAATTTGTCTGTCGCGATCGGATCCCGATTCCCGGCTACCTACATCATTAACGATATTTCCCTGACGGTGAACGAGGGCGAAACCCTCGCCATCGTCGGGGAATCGGGTTCCGGCAAGTCAGTCACCAGCTTAGCCGTGATGGATTTGCTCGCGCCGAACTTAAGCGTCAGCGGCGAAATTCTTTTCAATCGCCGCGACGGGTCAACCGTGCGCCTTGAGGATATGACGCCAACCCAGCGCCGCCAAATGGCGGGCGACGAGATGGCGATGATTTTCCAGGAGCCCATGACCAGCCTCAACCCGGTACTCACAATCGGTGACCAACTGGTGGAGGCACTGTTGCTCCACCGCGACGAATCCATGGCGGCGGCCCGCGCCCGGGCCATAGAAATGCTGGCTCTGGTGGGTATTTCTAATCCCACCGAACGGCTCGATACCTATGTGCACGAGCTCTCCGGCGGCATGCGCCAGCGTGTTATGATTGCCATGGCGCTGATGTGCAGTCCGCGACTGCTCATAGCCGATGAGCCAACCACCGCGCTGGACGTCACCATACAGGCCCAGATTCTCGAACTTCTGCAGCGTTTGCAGGCCGAACTGGGGATGGCGATCCTGTTTATTTCTCACGATCTGGACGTGGTCTCTGACATCGCGGACCGCATCGTGGTGTTCTATTCCGGTCGGGTCGTCGAAGAAGGTCCGGCCCGCCAGGTACTGAAAGACCCCAAACACCCCTATACGATTGGCCTACTCAACTCCAAGCCGCACATCGACCGTGCGGCGGGCCAAAAGCATACATTGCAGCCCATTTCCGGCTCGATGCCGAATCTGGCGGCGCCCCCGGCCGGCTGCCGGTTTCATCCGCGCTGCAACCTCGTTGTCGAGGGACTGTGCGACAAGGAGGAGCCCGGTCTGCGTGCCGCTGCGCCCGAGCACCGCGCAAGGTGTGTGCACATCAATCCCGAAGGGAATTCATGATCATGGCACCTCCCCTTCTCGAGGTTGAAAATCTCAGCAAATGGTTCCCCGTGGAAGGCGGGCTTCTCAAAGCGGTTACCGATGTAAGTTTCGCGGTCAAAAAAGGCGAAGTGCTCGGCATTGTCGGCGAATCTGGTTCCGGAAAATCGACGGTCGGGCAGACGGTTTTACGGCTTACCGAACCAAACGGCGGCGACATTCGCCTCAACGGCACATCGATTGCAGAGATATCCCAGTCGAAACTGCGGCCTATGCGCCGCAAGATGCAAATGGTTTTCCAGGACCCCAGCGCCTCCCTCAATCCGCACCTGCGCGTCGGGCAGGTGTTGATGGAGCCGCTCAAGATCCACGGAATCGGTAAATCCCGGGAAGGACGTGAGGCGCGCGCGATCCAGCTCCTGAATCTGGTCGGTCTGTCAGCCGACTATTTCGACCGCTTTCCCCACGAACTATCGGGCGGCCAGCGCCAGCGCGTCGGCATTGCCCGAGCACTAGCCTGCGAACCCGAACTGCTCATCGCCGATGAACCGGTTTCCGCGCTCGACGTCTCGATCCAGGCCCAAGTACTGGCGCTGATCGAGGGACTCAAAAAAGAGCTTAGCCTGACCCTGGTGATCATTTCGCACGATATGTCCGTGGTCGAATATATGTCGGACCGGGTGATTGTTCTTTATCTCGGGCGGGTCATGGAGTGCGGTCCCGCCGCCACGATGTTCGCCAAACCCCGCCATCCCTACACCGAGGCTCTGCTCTCGGCCATTCCCGGCGGCGAGCTAGAAAACGAAAAGCGCCAGCGCATCGTTTTGAGCGGAGATCCGCCAAGCCCAATCTCCCCACCGAGTGGCTGCCCGTTCCGCACGCGCTGCCGCTATGCCGTGGAAGCCTGCGCGGGCGCCGGCATGCAGCTGGTCTCCGTTGGCGAAAGCCATCAGACCGCCTGCATCAGGGCGGCCGAACTCAATCTGGGCGAAGAAGGAGTTAAGGAGGTTGTTTAAGGGCTTTCTCAATCGTGTCCTGCAGGTTGTGCTCCTGTTGTTTTTTGTCAGCGGCCTGGTGTTTTGGCTGACGAGCGTTTTGCCCGGCGACCCCACATTCGCGATTGTCGGCGAAACCGCCAACGAGGCCGAACGCGAACTCGCCCGCCAGCAATATGGGCTCGACCGGCCTCTGGTCGTCCAATATGCCGATTGGCTTGGCCGTGCTGTGACGGGTGATTTCGGCCGCTCTTTGCGCGGCAAGACACCGGTCATCGAACTGTTGCAGCAACGTCTGCCCGTCACGCTGGAGCTTACCGCGCTCGGCATCCTGTTTGCAGTCGCCATTGGATTGCCCATGGGCATTCTCTCCGCCAAATTCCGAAATAGCTGGATCGACGTGGCCGCCAATTTCGGGGCGCTAACCGGTATGGCCACACCCTTCTTCTGGCTCGGCCTGCTGCTGATCATGTTTTTCGCTGTGCGCCTGCACTGGCTGCCCGCATCCGGCTATGTACGGCCAACCGAGGATCTGGTTCAGAATTTACGCCTGATGATCCTGCCCGCCTTGACGATCGGTGTCGCTTTCGCGGCAACGCTGATGCGCCAAACCCGGGCCTCGATGCTCAATGTCATGTCGCTCGATTATATCCGGACCGCGCGCGCCAAGGGTGCGCCGGAGCGAATTGTCGTGCTCAAGCACGCGTTGCGCAACTCCCTGATCCCGGTGATCACTGTTATTGGTCTTCAGGTCGGTGGACTGCTCGGCGGCGCCATCGTCACCGAAAACGTCTTCTCCCTGCCGGGCATCGGCCGCCTGCTCGTCGAAGGCATTTATGCGCGCGACTACCCCGTGATCCAGGGTGGGCTGTTGTTTGTCGTATTTGCCGTGGTCACGGTAAATCTTCTGAC
>Ga0207814_101003_pt1 | contig 11030 bp, 7 predicted proteins | sample TtaePargueraPR_7_FD_187755 | JGI IMG/M metagenome (GOLD analysis project Ga0207814, IMG submission 187755) | Aerobic enrichment media microbial communities from Bioluminiscent Bay, La Parguera, Puerto Rico - Tt and P1 (2) (SPAdes) | ecosystem: Environmental > Aquatic > Marine > Unclassified ... | reverse complement strand
CTTGCCGTCGATGCAGAGGATACCGGCGAGAGCCACGACTACATGCCGTCGGCCTTCGCGACATCTGCAACGAGCGCCGCCGGGCGCGCCCGCTCGGAGGACGGTTTGACGCCGGCCTTTCTCGATGCGCTGCCGCTACCGATCCTGATCCACCGCGACGACGAGGCCCTGTTTGCCAACGAGGCCTTCGTGGCGATGAGCGGCTACGAGGATGCGGGAAGCCTGAACCGGGCGGGCGGCATCGACGCGCTATTCGATGGCGAGGCAGCCGCCGACGGCGCCTTGACCCTGTGTGTCGCGAATGGCGGGGTCGTCTCCGCGCGGGCGCATATGCAGACCGTGCCCTGGCACGGCCGCACCGCGTTAATGTTCGCCTTCGAACCGCAGGGGGCGGAAGAGACCGAAGCCGCGCCGCAGCAAAGCGACGAACTCGGCATGTCCGAAGCGGCCGAATTGCGCGCCATACTGGATACGGCGAGCGACGGCGTCGTCGTCCTGTCGCATGACGGCGTGATCCGCTCGCTCAACGCGTCCGCGTCGGCGCTGTTCGGCTATGCCGACGCGGAGGTTGAGGGCAAGAGCTTCTCCGTGCTCTTTGCCCATGAAAGCCAGGCGGCGGCGCTCGATTACCTCGGCGGCCTTGCCAACAACGGCGTCGCAAGCGTGCTGAACGAAGGGCTCGAAGTGCTCGGCCGCGAGAAGAATGGCGGCTTCCTTCCGCTCTTCATGACCATCGGCCGGCTGGAGACCTCCAACGGATTTTGCGCAGTGGTGCGCGACATCACCGCGTGGAAACAAACCGAACAGGCGCTCCGCGACGCGCAGCGAAACGCCGAACAGGCCTCGTCGCACAAGACCGAATTCCTCGCCAAGATCAGCCACGAGATCCGCACGCCGCTCAACGCCATCATCGGCTTTTCCGAGCTGATGGCGGAGGAACGGTTCGGCCCGATCGGCAACGAGCGCTACAAGAGCTACCTGACCGACATCAACAAGTCGGGCAAATATGTGCTCGACCTCGTCAACGACCTGCTCGACATCTCCAAGATCGAGGCGGGCAAGCAGGAACTGGAATTCGAGAGCGTCTCGCTCAACGACGCGGTCAACGAAGCGATCGCGATGATCCAGCCGCAGGCCAATCGCAGCCGCATCATCATCCGTTCCTCGCTCGACGACGACCTGCCGGAAGTGGTCGCCGATCAGCGCAGCTTGAAGCAGATCGTCCTGAACATCCTGTCGAATTCGGTTCGCTTCACCCATTCCGGCGGGCAGGTGATCGTCAATACGAGCTACAATGCGCGCGGCGAGGTGGTCCTTCGCATGAAGGACACCGGCATCGGCATGTCACCGAAGGAAATCGATCTGGCGCTGCAGCCGTTCCAGCAGGTCGCTTCGCTGGGCCGCGCCCGCGGCGACGGCACCGGTCTCGGCTTGCCGCTGACCAAGGCGCTGGTCGAGGCGAACCGCGCCGAATTCGCGATCCAGTCGGAACCGGGCAAGGGAACGGCGGTCGAGATCGTGTTCCCGCCGTCGCGCGTCCTCGCGAGCTGACGCCCTCAGGTGGCGTCGGCGCCAGGCAAAAAGAAAGGCGCCCGAAGGCGCCTGAATTGTCTGTCTGCTGGATTTCGAGCGGCTCAATCTGCGACCGAACGTTTCTCAACCTGTTACGAGACTATTAACGCCAGCTTCTTAACAGGCGGTTAACAACGGCCCCGCCTGTCAGAAAGCGAAACGGAATGACCTGACTTGGTTAACGGCCGCGGCGCGCCCGTTCACCATGCGCGTCAGTTCTGCAAATCCGGCAAATCGCGGTACAGTTCGAGCGCTTCAGGATTGGCCAGCGCCTCCTTGTTCTTCACCGGCCGGCCATGCACGATCTCGCGTACGGCAAGCTCGACGATCTTGCCCGATTTGGTGCGAGGAATATCTTTTACGGCGACGATGCGGGCCGGCACGTGGCGCGGCGAGGCGCCGGTCCGGATCTTGGTGCGGATGGCCTTCTGCAGAGCCTCGTCCAGCACCGCGCCCTCGGCCATGCGCACGAACAGGACGACGCGCACGTCATTGTCCCATTCCTGGCCGATGCAAAGCGCCTCGAGCACTTCCGGCATCTGCTCGACCTGGTTGTAGATCTCCGCCGTGCCGATGCGCACGCCGCCGGGATTGAGCGTCGCGTCGGAGCGGCCATGGATGATCATGCCGCCGCGCTCGGTCCATTCGGCGAAATCGCCGTGACACCAGATATTGTCGAAGCGCTCGAAATAGGCCGCCCGGTATTTCGCGCCATCGGGATCGTTCCAGAAGCTGACCGGCATGGAGGGAAACGGCTTCGTGCAGACGAGTTCGCCCTTCTCTTCGACGACCGGCTGGCCCTCGTCGTTCCAGACCTCGACGGCCATGCCGAGGCCCGGTCCCTGGATCTCTCCCGAATAGACGGGCAGGATCGGGACGCCGAGCACGAAGCAGGACACGATGTCGGTACCGCCCGAGATCGATGCCAGATGCACGTCCTTCTTGATGGCGTCATAGACGTAAGTGAAACATTCCGGCGAGAGCGGCGAGCCGGTCGACGAGATGACCCGGACCTTCGACAGGTCGTGCGTCTCCATCGGCCGCAGGCCTTCCTTGCGCACCGCGTCGATATATTTCGCCGAGGTGCCGAAATAGGTCATGCCTTCGTCCTGGGCATAGTCGAACAGCACGTTGGCGTTCGGCGCAAAGGGGGAACCGTCGAACAGCAGCAGGGTCGCGCCGCTGGCGAGCGCCGACACCAGCCAGTTCCACATCATCCAGCCGCAGGTGGTGAAGTAGAACACCCGGTCGCCCGCACTGATGCCGGCGTGGTAGCGCTGTTCCTTCAGGTGCTGCAGAAGCGTGCCGCCCGCCGAGTGGACGATGCATTTCGGAATGCCGGTCGTTCCCGACGAAAACAGGATGTAGAGCGGCTGGCTGAAGGGAAGGCGCGCGAATTCGAGCGGCGCGACCTCGTAGCGGCCGAGCACCATGGCGAGCGGTTCCGCATTGGCGAGACCGGCGGCCGTCGCCTCGGCATTGCCGAGATAGTCGACGATGATCGTGTTCTTCACCGCCGGCAGGCCGGGCACGATCTCCGCCAGCTTGCCGGCTATGTCCTGCTCCTTGCCATTGTACCAGTAGCCGTCGCAGGCGATGAACAGGACCGGTTCGATCTGCGAGAAGCGGTCGAGAACGCCTTTCGGTCCGAAGTCCGGCGAACAGGACGACCAGACAGCCCCGATCGATGTCGCCGCCAGCATGCAGGCGACGGTCTCCGCCATGTTCGGCATCATCGCGGCGATTCGGTCGCCTTCGCCGATTCCGAGCGCCCTGAAATGCTGCTGCAGCCGCGAGACCATCGCGCGCAGCTCCGCCCAGGAAACGCGGCGTTCCAGCTTGTCCTCGCCGCGAAACACGATGGCGTCGCCTTCGCCGGCTTTTGCGAGCAGGTTTTCCGCGAAATTGAGGCGGGCGTCCGGGAAGAATTGCGCGCCGGGCATCTTGTCGCCGTCGACGAGGACGCGCTCGCCCTTGTCGCCGACAACGCCGCAATCGTCCCAGACGAGCGACCAGAATGCCTCCCGGTTGGCGATGCTCCAGCCGTGAAAACTTGCAAAATCCGTTGCCGGCGCGCCATGGCGCTCTTCCGCGAGGCGCATCAGCTGCGCCATGTTGGAATGGTCCGCCTCGCTCTGCGTCGGCGTCCACAGGGGTGTTGGCGTCGTCATCGGATGGTCTTCCCGTCAGTCATGTGAACAGTTTCGTAAAGTGCGGCTTGGCGGACGGCAAGCCTTGAATTGACCTCACTTCTGTATAGGCTCGCGCGGAAAAAACGGGGCAGCCGAACGCTTGGTGTTCGGTGGGAGAAAACGGTTTAAGCATGACGGCACGGGCGACTCGTATCGGTCTTTGGCTTGTCGCCATCGCCGTGATTGCGCTTGTCGCGGTCTGGATGTTGCTGCCCGTTTTCGTCTCCAGCGAGTTCGTTCGCACGGCGCTCGAACGGGAGCTTGCGGACATCACCGGACAGGAAATCCGCGTCGAAGGACGCGTCGACGTCGACCTGTTTCCGGCGCCCGTGGCGCGTCTCTATGACGTCCATGTCCCCAGCGATGCCATCGGCGGCGGCGACGCCCCGGCCGACTTTCTCATCGTCGACAGCGTCGAGGTCTCCATCCCCGTCGCCGGCCTGATGGCGCGGGATCTCGAATTCTCCCAGTTCCGGCTGGTGCGCCCGACCATGCGCGTGCGCGTCGACGACCATGGCCGTGTCGACTTCGCTGCAATCGGCGGACGTCTCGGCCGCGAGATCGAGCGCGTGCGCCTCGAAACCCAGGCGGAACAGGACACGGAGAACGAGGTCGAAGTGCCTGTGAGCACGGCGAGATATGCCCGCTTCGGCACGGTCGCGATCGACAACGGCATCGTCGAGTTCATCGGGCCCGACACGGAAAACCCCGAACGGATCACGGCGGTCAACGGTGTCATTTCCTGGCCGCGGCTGGACGAGAGGCTGACAGCGTCGCTTCAGGGGATCTGGCGCGGAACGGCGTTTACGCTTCGCACCGAAGTCGACAACGCGGTGCGGTTTTTCGCGCGCCAGATCGTCGGCGTGCGCCAGAGCTTCACGAGTGACATGATGACCTACGCCTTCGACGGCAAGCTCGGCGTTGGCTCGGCGCCCTTCGCCGAAGGCAAGGTGACCCTGGCCATGCCGTCGCCGCGCCAGGCGTTCAACTGGCTGGGCGTCGGGATCCGCACCGGCAGCGCCGTCGGCAGCATCGACCTTTCCGGCAATCTGCGCAGCGACGCCAAGAAGATCCGGTTCGAAGGCCTGAACGTGAAACTCCAGGGCAATGCCGGAACGGGCGTCCTGGAACTGGCCTTCAAGGACGAAGGCAGACCCTCCGTCACCGCCACGCTCGATTTCGCGGAGGTCGACATTCTCGGATATCTGTCCGCCCTGACCGGATTGCCGAGAACGCGCGACGCGCTGTCCGACCCGATCTCGAAGGATGTGCTGGGGCAGCTTGACGTCGATCTTCGCCTGTCCGCGGCCAATGCTACGGCGGCGGGGTTGCGGTTGACCAATGTCGCGACCGTCACGCAGATCCGCAAGGGCGGCGCGAATTTCGAATTGCCGGACGCCACCGCTTATGGCGGCCGTGTCCAGGCGCATTTCAAGCTCATGCCGGAGGCGGGAAAGTTGCAGGGCACCCTGGGCGTTTCCCTGACCGACGTCGACGGTGCGGCGGCGGCAGACGCCCTCAAACTGACCGGCCTGTTTCCGCGCGGCGTAACGACCGGCCGGCTCGATATCCACGCGCCGATGGAGCAGTGGAGCGATCTCTTCAAACGCGCCGACGGGACGCTTGCGCTCCATGTCGCCGGCGGAAGACTGGACGGCGTCAGCTACAAGACCTTCGGCGACGGCACAGAGAGCCGGACCTTCTTCCGTTTGAAGGACAGTGCGCAGTCGGGCGAGGCGTTCGACAGTCTCGACATCAAGTCGCTGGTGCAGGACGGCGTGATCATCATCGACGAGGGAACCATCGGCTACCCGGGCGGCACGGTTCGTCTGAACGGCGTCATACCCTACGGCACCGCCAGCATCGCGCTGACGACGATCGCCGAACAGAGCGGAGAGGCCGAGGAAACGAGCAGGCCGTCCATCCAGCATTTCATCGGCGGATCGTGGGACAATCCCTATGCGACCCCGGTGCTGCTGCCGCCCGACCAGCCCTGACGGTAAATGCCGGGTTAAGACGGCAGGGCGTATTTTAAAGAGTTTTTAGACCTTTGCCCCCTAGATTGCCCGGGACTTTTGAGGGCTCGGGGCCAGTGTTCAACTTTTTGTCGGTGGCATTGAAGATCGCGTTGGCGTCGCTTTTGTGCGGCGCCCTGCTGTCTGCCTTTGACCTGTCGGCCGCCGAAATGCTCGCCCGCGTCGGCATGACGCCCGAACATATCGCGGAGCTTGTGCGCAAGGCGCTTGCCTGGGCGATGCCGAACATGGTGCTCGGTTCGATGATCATCGTGCCGCTCTGGGCGATTGCCTACATGCTGCGTCCGCCGCGCGGATAGCGATCAGCTACGGCTTTTCTGCATGGCGCGGCGCTTGTTGAGGATCGTCGCGATCAGCACGCCGGTCGTCACGATGGCGATCAGGATCGTGCAGACGGCGTTGATTTCGGGCGTCACGCCGAGGCGCACCTGGCTGTAGATCTTCATCGGCAGCGTCGTCGCGCCCGGACCCGAGGTGAACGAAGCGATGACGAGATCGTCGAGCGACAGGGTGAAGGCGAGCATCCAGCCGGAAATGACCGCCGGGAAGATCACCGGCAGCGTCACCTTCATGAAGGCCTGGAACGGCGGGCAGCCGAGATCCTGCGCCGCTTCCTCAAGAGACTTGTCGAAGCTGACGAGGCGGGACTGCACGACCACCGCGACGAAACACAGCGAGAAGGTGATATGCGCCAGCGTCACCGTCCAGAAGCCGCGCGCAAAATTGATGGCGACGAACAGCAAAAGCAGCGACAGGCCGGTGATCACCTCCGGCATGACCAGCGGCGCATAGACCATGCCAGTAAAGATGGTGCGGCCGTTGAAGCGCGGAAACCGAACCAGCGCGACGGCTGCCAGCGTGCCGAGAACGGTTGCCACGCTGGCCGAGATCAGCGCCACGCGGATCGTCACCCAGGCGGCATCGAGAATGCTCTGGTTCTGGAACAGCTCGCCATACCATTTGGTCGAGAAACCGGCCCAAACCGTAACAAGGCGCGACTCGTTGAAGGAGAAGATCACCAGCAGCACGATCGGCAGATAGAGAAAGGTGAAGCCGACCATCACCGAGGTGATGTTGAACCACGACCAGCGCCTCATCGGTTCGCCTCCGTGGCCCGTGCCTGGGCGTTCTGGAACCAGACGATCGGCACGACGAGAACGATCAAGAGCACGATGGCGATGGCGGACGCGACGGTCCAGTCGCTGTTGTTGAAGAACTCGATCCAGAGCGTCTTGCCGATCATCAGCGTCGACGAGCCGCCGAGCAGGTCGGGAATGACGAATTCGCCGACGGCGGGAATGAAGACCAGAAGGCAGCCGGCGAGGATGCCGGGTACCGCCAACCGCGCCGTCACCTTCCAGAAGGCGCCGATGCGCGTGCAGCCGAGATCGCGCGCGGCTTCCACCAGCGATTCGTCCATCTTTTCGAGTGTCGAATAGATCGGCAGCACCATGAAGGGCAGGTAGGAGTAGACGATGCCGATATAGACCGCCTTGTTGGTCGACAGGATTTCAAGCGGCGTGTCGATGACGCCGAGCCAGAGCAGCAGCTGGTTGAGCAGCCCCTCCTGCTTCAGGATGCCGATCCAGGCGTAGACGCGGATCAGGAACGAGGTCCAGAACGGCAGGATAACCAGCATCAGCAGCGTCGGCCGTATGCCGTCCGGCGCGCGCGCCATGCCGTAGGCGAGCGGGAAGCCGACCAGCAGCGTCAGGATGGTCGAGAAGAAGGCGATCTGCAGGCTCGACAGGTAGGAATTGATGTAGAGGCTGTCGCCGGCGAGGAAGCCGAAATTCTCGAAATCGAGTTGGCCCAGCTTCTCCCATATCGTGTTCCAGCCATCGGCGAGGCTGAATTGCGGCGTATAGGGCGGCGCGCCGTATTCGAGATCGGAGAGCGCGATGCGCAAGACGATCAGGAACGGCAGCAGGAAGAAGAACAGCAGCCACAGATAGGGAATGATGATGACCAGCCGATTGGTGATCGCGCGCAGCATGGCGGTCACCTCTCCAGCACGAGGCCGGAATCGGCGGTAAACGACAGCCAGATGCGCTCCTCGTAACCGATCGGATCCTCGACGAGGCGCGACCTATTGATCATCGAGGCCTGCACGACATTGCCGGAATCGAGCTTGACGTTGATGATCGTCATGTCGCCAAGATAGGCGATGTCCCAGACTTCGCCCTCGACCGCATTGTCGACATTCTCCGGTTTCGAACGGCTGACGCTCATTTTCTCGGGGCGGATGGCGAACCAGGCGGTCTCGCCCTCGGCGGGCGCCTTGCTGCCGCGCAGCGCGCCGACGATCTGACCGTCCCCGCCATTGATCGTGACATGCGCGTCGTCGGCGGAGACCACTTTGCCTTCCAGGATGTTCACCGAGCCGATGAAGTCGGCGACATAGCGCGAATTGGGCGCTTCGTAGATTTCCGCCGGCGTTCCGATCTGCGCGATGATGCCCTTGTCCATGACCGCGATGCGGTCCGACATGGTCATCGCCTCTTCTTGGTCGTGCGTCACGATCATGAAGGTGAGGCCGAGTTGCTGCTGCAGGTCCATCAGTTCGAACTGGGTTTCCTCGCGCAGCTTCTTGTCGAGCGCCCCGAGCGGCTCGTCGAGCAGCAGCAGTTTCGGCCGCTTGGCGACGGCGCGGGCGAGCGCCACGCGCTGGCGCTGGCCGCCCGACAACTGGTCCGGCTTGCGCTTGGCGAATTCCTCGAGCTTCACGAGCTTCAGCATCTGCGCGACGCGTTCGTCGCGCGCCGACTTTTCCATCCCGTCCTGCTTCAGGCCGAAGGCGATGTTGTCGGCGACAGACATGTGCGGGAACAGCGCGTAGGACTGGAACATCATGTTGACGGGGCGCTTGTGCGGCGGAACGCCCTTCAGCGATTGCCCGTCGAGGAAGATCTCGCCCTCGGTCGGTTCCTCGAAGCCCGCAAGCATGCGCAGGAGCGTGGTCTTGCCGCATCCCGAGGGGCCGAGCAGAGAGAAGAATTCGCGCTCGTAGACATCGAGAGAGAGATTGTCGACGGCGGTGAAATCGCCGAACCGCTTGCTGACGTTCTTGAACGAGATGTAAGGCTTTGCCGCGGGATCGTTCCACGGCGCGAAAGAGAGCCTGATGCTTCCGAGCGATGGCATGATCGTCCCCTAATCCGCCGTCAAAGGAAAACGGCCCCGGCGCGAGCGCCAGGGCCGAAACTGTTTACTGGCCGGATTTGACCGCGGTCCATGTCCGGTTGAGCATGCGCTTCTGCTTCGCATCCTCCGGCGACACCGTGTAGAGCCGCGAGATTGTCTCGTCGTCCGGATAGATCGCCGGATCGCCGATCACGTCTTCCTCGAGGAATTCCTTCGAGGCCGCGTTGCCGTTGGCGTAGTAGACGTAGTTCGAGGCCTTCGCCATGACTTCCGGGCGCATGATGTAGTTCAGGAACTCATGCGCTTCCTCGACATGCGGGGCATCCGACGGGATCGCCATGTTGTCGAACCACATCAGAGCGCCCTCTTTCGGGATGATGTATTCGACGCTGACGCCGGCATCGGCTTCGGCGGCGCGGTCGCGCGCCTGCAGGATGTCGCCCGACCAGCCCATCGCCATGCAGATGTCGCCATTGGCGAGGCCGTTGATATATTCCGAGGAGTGGAACTTGCGGATGTCGGGGCGGATCTCCGTCAGCTTCTCCTTCGCCGCATCATAGGCTTCCTGCGTCTTCAGGTCCGGGTCCATGCCGAGATAGTTCAGGGCGGCCGGGATGGTTTCCGTCGGCGCGTCGAGCATGAAGATACCGCAATCGGCCAGCTTGTCGGCGGTCGCCTTGTCGAACATCAGGTCCCAGGTGTTCAGCGCGGCATCGTCGCCAAGGCGTTCCTTGACCATGTCGACATTGATGCCGAGCCCGGTCGTGCCCCACATGTAGTTGATGGCGTATTCATTGCCCGGATCGTATTTTTCCAGACGCTCGGAAATCGCCGGGTCCATGTTTTCCAGGTTCGGCAGTTTCGATTTGTCGAGCTTCTGGAACACGCCCGCCTTGATCTGGTTGGCCAGGAAGGTGCCCGTCGGCACGACGATGTCGTAACCGGTCGAGCCGGCCAGAAGCTTGGTTTCCAGGACCTCGTTGGAGTCGAACACGTCATAGACGACCTGGATGCCGGTCTCCGCGGTGAACTCCTCGAGAATGGATTCGTCGATATAGTCGGACCAGTTGTAGATATTGACCACGCGGTCCTGCGCATTGGCCGCCATGACCATTGCCGCGAGCGCTGCCGTGGTGGAAAGAAGCAGTTTCGAACCGATCATTTGATACTCCCTGATGTTCGTGGCTTGGTGTCGGACGGACTCCCCGGCACCGGAGATTTCAAGAGACTATTGAGGATTCCGCGGACGCACAAGAAATTTCCAGTTTCACAATCTGCCGAAAAATCAGGCGCTTTCAGACAAGGGCTCAAAGGTAGGTGGTGCGTTCCAGCGGGGTGATTTCTGCCCAGAAAGCGAGGATTTCCGCGCGTTTCAGATCCTTGTAGATCTTCGACAGTTCCGGCCCGAGCGCCCGGTCGCAGAAGTCGCCCGACTGGGTCAGCTGCAGGGCCTCGTCCATGTCGTCCGGCAATTGCTGTGCGTCCAGGTTCTCATAGGCATTGCCGGTGACCGGGGGCGGCGGCGTCTCGAGCTTTTCAAGCCCGTCCATCATCGCCTGGAGAATGGCACACAGCGCGATGTAGGGATTGGCGTCGGCGCCGGCGATACGGTGTTCGATGCGCCTGTTCTCCTCCGTCGATGCCGGGATGCGCAGCGCCACCGAGCGATTGTTCTCGGCCCAGACGGCGCGTGTCGGCGCATAGGAACCCGGCTGGATGCGGCGGAAACCGTTCCATGAATTGATGAACAGAAGCAGGCCTTGCGGCATGGTGCGGATCAGTTCGGCGATGACGCCGCCGAGATTTGCCTCGCCGGCTTCGCCGGCAAGCACGTTCTTGCCCTCGCCATTCAGCATCGAGGCATGCACATGCATGCCGTTGCCGGCATACTCGATGAAGGGTTTCGCCATGAAGGTGGCCTGCAGCCCGTGCTTGCGGGCGCAGCCGAACACGATCCGGCGCAGCATGATCACGTCGTCGGCGGCACGCAGCGGATCGCAGCGATGCTTGAGATTGACCTCGAATTGGCCCGGCGCCGCTTCCTTGACGATCGTGTCGATCGGCAGGTTCTGCGCATCCGCGGCGT
>Ga0207814_101002_pt1 | contig 11052 bp, 9 predicted proteins | sample TtaePargueraPR_7_FD_187755 | JGI IMG/M metagenome (GOLD analysis project Ga0207814, IMG submission 187755) | Aerobic enrichment media microbial communities from Bioluminiscent Bay, La Parguera, Puerto Rico - Tt and P1 (2) (SPAdes) | ecosystem: Environmental > Aquatic > Marine > Unclassified ... | reverse complement strand
CATCGCGCGCACGCACGTCCCGGCGGGCAATGCCGGCAACGCGCGCCGGGCCGCCGTCGAGTACGACCGGCGCATAGCGGATGCCGGTGGCATCGACCTGCAGCTACTGGGGATCGGGCGCAACGGTCATATCGGCTTCAACGAGCCGTACTCCAGCCTGTCGTCGCGGACGCGCGTGAAGACGCTGTCGGCGAACACGATCGCCGACAACGCGCGCTTCTTCGCGGACGGCGAGTACCAGCCGCACCTCGCAATCACGGTCGGGATCGGCACGATCCTCGATGCGCGCGAAGTGCTGTTGCTCGCGACCGGCGAGGCGAAGGCCGCCGCGGTGCGTGACATGATCGAAGGGCCCGTCGCGGCCCGCTGTCCCGCGTCGGCGTTGCAATTGCACGCGCACGTGACCGTCGTGATCGACGACGCGGCGGCGTCGGCCTTGGACGATCCGGAGTTCTTCCGGCACATCGAACGCGAGGATCGCGCGCTCGGCGACTGACCGCGCCGCGGTCAGTCGAGGTGTTCTTTCAGCGCGTAGAGGGCGTCCAGTGCGTCGCGCGGCGACAAGCCGTCGGGGTCGATCGCCGAAAGCGCCTCGCGCAATGCATCCGGCGCCGCCTCGGCGGGCGGCGCGTCGAAATCCAGCTGCCCCTGCGGCCCGGAACTGTGCGCGACCTGCTGTGCCTCGAGCGCCGCGAGGTACTGGCGCGCGCGGCGGATTACGCCCGGCGGCACGCCGGCGAGCGACGCGACCTGTAATCCGTAGCTCTGGTTCGCCGGCCCGGGGCGCACCGCGTGCAGGAACACGAGCTTGCCGTCGTGCTCCGTGGCATCGAGGTGCACGTTCACCGCGCCCGCGATCTCGTCGGCCAGCGCCGTCAGTTCGAAGTAGTGGGTCGCGAACAGCGTGAACGCACGCAGCTTCTCGCCCATGTGGTGCGCGGCCGCCCAGGCGAGGGACAGGCCGTCGAACGTGCTGGTGCCGCGGCCGATCTCGTCCATCAGCACGAGGCTGTGCTCGGTCGCGTTGTTCAGGATCGTCGCCGTTTCCGTCATCTCGACCATGAACGTCGAGCGGCCGCCGGCGAGATCGTCGGACGCGCCGATGCGCGTGAAGATCCGGTCGATCGGACCGATGCGCAGGCGTTCGGCCGGGACGAAGCTGCCGACCAGCGCGAGGATCGCAATCAGCGCGGTCTGGCGCATGTACGTCGACTTGCCGCCCATGTTCGGGCCGGTGATGACGAGCAGGCGGCGTTCCGCGTTCAGCGTGACGTCGTTCGCGATGAACGGCGTGTCGATGACCTGCTCGACGACCGGGTGACGGCCGCCCTCGATCTCGATGCAGGGCTCATCGACGAGTTCCGGCCGCGACAGCCCGAGCGCATCTGCACGCTCCGCGAAGCAGCCGAGCACGTCCAGCTCCGCGAGCGCGGCCGCGGTCGCCTGCAGGGCCGCGAGCGCTTCGTGCAGGCGATCGAGCAGGCCCTCGTACAGCAGCTTCTCGCGGGCCAGCGCGCGTTCGCGGGCGCTCAGCACCTTGTCCTCGAACTCCTTCAGCTCCGGCGTGATGTAGCGCTCGGCGCCTTTCAGCGTCTGCCGGCGCACGTACTCGTCGGGCGCCTTGCCGGACTGGCCCTTGCTGATCTCGATGTAATAGCCGTGCACGCGGTTGTAGCCGAGCTTCAGCGTCGGGATGCCGGTGCGCTCCTTCTCGCGCGCCTCGAGGTCCAGCAGGTAGCGGTCGGCGTTCGCCGCGATGCCGCGCAGGTCGTCCAGCTCGTCGTCGTAGCCATCGGCGATGACGCCGCCGTCGCGGATCAACATCGGCGGGTTTGCGATGATGGCTTTCGCGAGCAACTCGTGCTCGCGCCGGTGCGGGTCGATCTGCTCGCGCAAGCTCGCGGCGAGCGGCGCATCGATCGTGGCGAGCAATTCGCGCAAGGCCGGCAGCCGCCCCAGCGCCACGCCGAGCTGGTGCAGGTCACGCGGGCGCGCCGAGCGCAGCGCGACGCGGGCCAGGATGCGCTCGACGTCGCCGATGCCGTGGAGCTGTTCCTGCAGCGTGGCGGTGGCCGCCGCGGCACGCAGCGCGTCGATCGCCTGGTAGCGTCCACGCAGCACGTCTTGCGTGCGCAGCGGTCGCTGCAGCCAGCGGCGCAGCAGGCGGCTGCCCATCGGGCTCTTGCAGCGGTCCATCACGCCGGCCAGCGTGTGCCGGTCGTGGCCGGACATCGAGCGTTCGATCTCGAGGTTGCGCCGCGTCGGGCCGTCCATGACGACCGCGTCGTCGCGCCGTTCCACCGTGATCGACGCGAGGTGCGGCAGCGTCGTCTTCTGCGTGTCGGCAACGTATTGCAGCAGCGCGCCGGCCGCGGATACGCCGACCGGGAATTCGTCGCAGCCGAAGCCGGACAGGTCCTGCGTGCCGAACTGGCGGCAGAGCTGCCGCGTCGCGCTGTCGACGTCGAAGTGCCACGGCGGCCGGCGCGTGACGCGCGCGCGGCCGTCGCCCGAAAGCGCGAGCGGCGTGTCCTCGTCGACGATCAGCTCCGCCGGCGCCAGCCGTTCGAGCTCGCCCGCGAGCGCTTCCGCGTGCGGCACCTCGGTGAGGCGGAACCGGCCGCCGGCCAGGTCGAGCCAGGCGATGCCGATGCGGTCGCCGGCCGCGTGGACGGCCGCGACCAGGTTGTCGCGGGTCTCGGCGAGCAGGTTTTCGTCGGTCAGCGTGCCCGGGGTGACGATGCGCGTGACCTCGCGCTCGACCGGCCCCTTGGACGTGGCCGGGTCGCCGATCTGCTCGCAGATCGCCACCGATTCGCCCTGGCGCACGAGTTTCTGCAGGTAGCCGTCGACGGAGTGGTACGGGACGCCGGCCATCGGGATCGGGTTGCCGCCGGACTTGCCGCGGGACGTCAGCGTGATGTCGAGGAGTTTCGCGGCGCGTTTCGCGTCGTCGTAGAACAGTTCGTAGAAGTCGCCCATGCGGTAGAAGACCAGCAGGTCGGGGTAGTCGGCCTTGATCGCCAGGTACTGGCGCATCATCGGCGTGTGCAGGGACGAGACTTCGCTGTTCATGAGCAAGAAAAACGGCCCGCGAGCGGGCGACGGCAGTCAATCAGGGACGCCTGAAGTATGATGCAGCGATGAAGGTTTTGCATGTCGAGACGGGGCGGCACTTCTACGGGGGGCCGCAACAGGTGGTCTGGTTGGTCGAGGCGCTGGTGGCGCGCGGCCATGAGTGCACGCTGGTCTGCCCGCCGGGTTCGGCCATCGACACGGCGGCCCGGCAGCGCCGGCTCCGCGTCAGCAACCTGTTTTGCGCGGGGGACCTGGACCTGCCGTTCGCCTACCGGCTGACGCAGTTCATCAATGAGCTGAAGCCGGACCTCGTGCACTGCCACTCGCGGCGGGGCGCGGACATCCTCGGCGGGCTCGCGGCGAGCTTCGCCGACGTGCCGGCGGTCGTGTCGCGGCGCGTGGACAACACCGAGATGGCCCTGATGGCGGCGCTGCGCTACCGGCCGTTCAGGCGCATCATCGCGATCTCGGAGGCCATTGCGCGCGTGCTGCAGGCGTCCGGCGTCGACGCGGAGCGGATCACCGTGATCCGGAGCGCGGTGGATGCCGACGCGTTCGCCACGCCGCCGGACCGCGGCGCGTTCGCGCGGGAGTTCGGCCTCGTGGACGATCCGTTCACGATCGGGGCGGCGGGCCAGTTCATCGCGCGCAAGGGCTACGAGCATTTGATCGAGGCCGTCGCCGCGATCGCCGAGACGGCGCGGCCGTTCCGCGTGCTGCTGTTCGGGGAAGGCGAGCAGGACGAGCTGCTCCGGCGCCGCGCCGCGGAGCTCGGCGTCGACGACCTCGTGCGCTTCGAGGGCTTTCGCGAGGACCTGGATCGCTGGCTGAGCGGGCTGGACCTGTTCGTGCACCCCGCGCTGGCCGAGGGCCTGGGGGTCGTCACGCTGAAGGCGCAGGCCGCGGGCGTGCCGGTCGTGGGTTTCCGGGCCGGCGGGCTGCCCGAGGCGGTCGCGGACGGGGAGTCCGGGATACTGGTCGAACCCGGCGATGCGGCGGCCCTGGCCGAGGCCATCCGCACATTAATGGATGACGACGGGCGCCGGGCGCGCTATGGTGCGGCCGGTCGTGCACGGATGCAGGAATCATTTTCAGTTGCAACCATGGCCGACAAGCATGTTGAACTCTACAAAAGCATATTGAGTGACTGAAAACGATATCCGGGAACTGGCGAACGTCCTCGTCAGGGAACTCACCGAGCAAGGGAAGACACTGGCCACCGCGGAATCCTGTACCGGCGGCTGGGTCGCCAAGACCATTACCGACGTCCCGGGCAGCTCCACCGTCTTCGGCGAGGGCGTGGTCAGCTATTCCAACACCGCGAAGGAACGCCTGCTGGGCGTGCCGACCGAGCTGCTGGCCGAACACGGCGCCGTCAGCGAGCCGGTGGTCAAGGCCATGGCCGAGGGCGTCCTCACGCGCAGCGGCGCCGACTTCGGGGTCGCCGTGAGCGGCATCGCCGGCCCGGACGGCGGCACGAAGGACAAGCCGGTCGGTTCCGTCTGGTTCGCCTGGGCGCTACGGCACGACGGCGGCGTGGTCGTCGCGAGCGACTTCCAGCGATTCCCGGGCGGCCGCGAGGACGTGCGCCGCCTGTCCGTCGTGCACGCGCTGCAGGGCATCCGGGTTAGACTGCACGGATGATGCCGGGCAGGTTCTGACAAATGCCGACCAAGCGCCTGTTCTTTGCGCTGTGGCCGGACGACCGCCAGCGGGACCGACTCCGGGACGCGATCAGCCCGGTCGCGAAGCTCGTCGAGGGCACGACCGTGTACCGCGCCAACTGGCACGTGACGCTGGCCTTCATCGGTGAATTTCCCGAGGAACGCATCCCGGCGCTCGTGGAAGCCACGCGCGCCGTCCGCTTCGAGCCGTTCCGGCTGCGCTTCGACCGCGCCGAGTACTGGCCGCGCCCGAAGGTTGCCGTGCTCGCGGCACAGACCGTGCCCGCGGAATGCGAACGCCTGGTGGCGTCGCTGAACGTCGTCATCGAGGACGCGGGCGTCGCGCCCGACGACCAGCGTTTCCGGCCGCACATCACGATCGTCAGGCGCGCGCGGCCGTTCGAGACGCAGCGGCTTGCGCAACCGGCGATGGTCGAGTGGTCCGGCTTCGAGCTGGTGGAGTCCGTGCCGGAGCCCGGCGGCTCGAGCTACCGTCCGCTGAAACAGTGACTTCGGCGGGGAAGCTCGCGTTTCTCCCCACATTCGCCCGATTCGTGACCTGACGGGGCATTGGCTGCGCCGTAGGATTACTGTATATAATCACATGACTTTCAATTTCGAAGGATGGCGGCAAAACAATGGATGACAACCGCAAAAAGGCACTCGCGGCGGCCCTCGGCCAGATCGAAAAACAGTTCGGCAAGGGCTCGGTCATGCGGCTCGGCGACGGCAATGCCGCCCGGGATATCGAGGCGGTCTCCACCGGGTCCATCGGGCTCGACGTGGCCCTCGGCATCGGCGGCCTGCCGAAAGGGCGCGTGGTCGAGATCTACGGGCCGGAATCGTCCGGCAAGACCACGCTGACGCTGCAGGTCGTCGCGGAGGCGCAGAAGAAAGGCGGCACCGCGGCCTTCGTCGACGCCGAGCACGCGCTGGACCCGGCCTACGCCGAGAAGCTGGGCGTCAACGTCGACGAGCTGCTCGTGTCGCAGCCCGACACCGGCGAACAGGCGCTCGAGATCACGGACATGCTGGTGCGCTCCGGCGCCGTGGACGTCATCGTCGTCGACTCCGTCGCGGCACTGACGCCGAAGGCCGAGATCGAAGGCGAGATGGGCGACTCGCACATGGGCCTGCAGGCACGGCTGATGTCGCAGGCGTTGCGCAAACTCACCGGCAACATCAAGCGCTCGAACGCGATGGTCATCTTCATCAACCAGATCCGCATGAAGATCGGCGTCATGTTCGGCAGCCCGGAGACGACGACCGGCGGTAACGCGCTGAAGTTCTACTCCTCCGTCCGCCTCGACATTCGCCGCATCGGCGCGATCAAGAAGGGCGACGAGGTCATCGGCAACCAGACCCGCGTCAAGGTGGTCAAGAACAAGGTGTCGCCGCCGTTCAAGCAGGCCGAGTTCGAGATCCTCTACGGCGAGGGCATCTCCCGCGAAGGCGAGATCATCGACCTGGGCGTCGCGCACGGCATCGTCGACAAGGCCGGCTCCTGGTACAGCTACGGCGACGACCGCATCGGCCAGGGCAAGGAGAACGTGCGCGAGTACCTGAAAACGAACCCGGACACGGCCGCGGAGATCGAGGCGCGCATCCGCGCGACGCTGCTGCCGAAGACGGTTCCCGAGGCGGCGGCCGACGACGCGGAAGACGCCGTCGAAGCCTGAGCGTGACTGCCGAGCCGCGCTGAATGGCCGAACGCTCCGCCGTCAATGACCTGCTTTCCGACCTCGTCCCCGCGGACGAGGTCGATCGCTTTTCGAGCCCGGTCGAGGCGCGCAAGAAAGCCATGGACTATCTGGCGCGCCGCGAGCACGCGGCCGCCGAGCTGGTCCGCAAGCTCGTAACAGCCGGCTTCGACGCGGACGTCGCGCAGGCGGCGGTCGGACAGCTCGGCCGCGAAGGGCTGCAGGACGACGGGCGCTACGTCGAGGGCTTCGTGCATTCGCGCATCGGCCAGGGCAAGGGCCCGACCCGCGTCCGGGCCGAGCTCGGGCAGCGCGGCATCGACGAGGGGCTCGTCGACGCGGTGCTCGACGCGGCCGGGCAGGACTGGCTCGCGCTCGCGACGGACGTACGGCAAAAGAAGTTCGGCCGGGCGAGGCCCCGGGACTTCGCGGAGAAGGCGCGCCAGATGCGTTTCCTGCAATACCGGGGCTTCGATGCGGAGACCTGCCGGGCCGCGGTGGAGGCCGGCTGAAATTGCGGGCGGAGTCTTAATCCACGCGGGGAAACCCCGTACACTTGGCCTTGAAATACCCCCGGCAGCCCGACACCTTCCCCATGAAGTCAATGACGAGTAACGAGCTGCGCCAGGCGTTCCTGGCGTTCTTCCGCGACCGTGGCCACGAAGTGGTGACGAGTTCCCCGCTCGTGCCCGGCAACGACCCGACGCTCCTGTTCACGAACGCGGGCATGGTCCAGTTCAAGGACGTGTTCCTGGGCGAGGACCGGCGCAGCTACAACCGGGCGACGACGTCGCAGCGCTGCGTGCGCGCGGGCGGCAAGCACAACGACCTCGAGAACGTCGGCTACACGGCGCGGCACCATACGTTCTTCGAGATGCTCGGCAATTTCAGCTTCGGCGACTACTTCAAGCGCGACGCGATCCGCTTCGCGTGGGAACTGCTCACGGACACGCTCGGGCTGCCGCCCGAGAAGCTGTGGGTGACCGTGTTCCGCGACGATGACGAAGCTGCCGCGATCTGGCTCGACGAGATGAAGATCGACCCGGAGCGCTTCTCGCGCATGGGCGAGAAGGACAACTTCTGGGCGATGGGCGACACCGGGCCGTGCGGTCCGTGCTCCGAGATCTTCTACGACCACGGCCCCGACGTGCCCGGCGGTCCGCCCGGCTCGCCGGACGAGGACGGCGACCGTTACATCGAGATCTGGAATCTCGTGTTCATGCAGTTCGACCGCGCGGCCGACGGCACGCTGACGCCGCTGCCGAAGCCCTCCGTCGACACCGGCATGGGCCTCGAGCGCATGGCGGCCGTCATGCAGGGCGTGCACTCGAACTACGAGATCGACCTGTTCCGCAACCTGATCCAGGCCGTGGCCGACACGCTCGGCGTCGAGAACGACGGCAACAGCTCGCTGAACGTCATCGCCGACCACATCCGCGCCTGCTCCTTTCTTATCGTCGACGGCGTGCTGCCCGGCAACGAGGGTCGCGGCTACGTGCTGCGCCGGATCATCCGGCGTGCGCTACGCCACGGCAAGAAGCTGGGCTACGACGGCCTGTTCTTCCACGAGCTGGTCGCGCCGCTCGCGGCCGCAATGGGCGACGCGTACCCGGAACTCGTCAAGTCGCAGGCACACGTCGAGAAGGTGCTCGAAAAGGAAGGGCGCCGCTTCGCGGAAACGCTGGATGCCGGCATGGAAATCCTCGAGGACGCGATCGCGGGCCTCGACGGCAAGCAACTGCCGGGTGAGATCGTCTTCAAGCTTTACGACACCTACGGGTTTCCCGTCGACCTGACGGCGGACATCGCGCGCGAACGTGGACTCACCGTCGACGAGGACGGCTTCGAGGCGGCGATGGAGGCGCAGCGCGAACGCGCGCGGGCCGCGAGCAAGTTCGGCGCCACCGACGGCGGCGCGCTGAAGACGGACGCAGAGACGGCGTTCTCGGGCTACGAGGGCGTCGAGGCAACGGCAGACGTCATCGCGCTGTACCGTGACGGCAAGCCGGTCGATGTGCTGGAGGCCGGCGACGACGGCGCGGTCGTCCTGTCGTCCACGCCGTTCTACGCTGAGAGCGGCGGCCAGGTCGGCGACACCGGCATCCTGGCGGCGGACGGGCTGATCTTCCGCGTCGACGACACGCAGAAGAGCGGCAAGGCGAACGTGCACTTCGGCGCGGTGGAGCAGGGCGGCATCAAGGTGGGTGACACGGTCGAGGCCATCGTCGACGCGGACCGGCGCCAGGCGATACGCCTGAACCACTCCGCGACGCACCTGATGCACGCCGCACTGCGGCAGGTCCTCGGCGATCACGTGACACAGAAGGGCTCGCTCGTGGCACCCGACCGCCTGCGCTTCGACTTCTCGCACTACGAGGGCGTGCAGCCGGAACAGCTCGAGGAAATCGAGAATCTCGTGAACGACGAGATCCGCGCGAACCGCGCGGCCGACGTGCAGCTCATGGGCTACGACGACGCGATGCAGTCCGGTGCGATGGCGCTGTTCGGCGAGAAGTACGGCGACGAGGTGCGCGTGCTGCGCTTCGGCGACTTCTCGGTCGAGCTGTGCGGTGGCACGCACGTGGACCGCACCGGCGACATCGGCGTGTTCAAAATCACGTCCGAGGGCGGCGTGGCGGCGGGCATCCGCCGCATCGAAGCCGTCACGGGCAAGGGCGCGCTGGAGTGGATCGATGCGAATCAGCGGCGCCTCGACGAGGTATCCGGCCTGCTGAAGAGCCAGCCGGACCAGGCGGCAGCGAAGCTCGAACAACTGCTGAAGCGCAACAAGGACCTCGAGCGCGAGCTGGCGAAGGCCCGGCAGGCGCTCGTGACCGGCGGGGCTTCGGACCGTACGGAGGACGTGCAGGAAATCGCCGGCGTGAAGGTGCTGGCGACCCGCATGGACGGCGCGGACGCGAAGACGCTGCGCGAGGCCGTGGACCGCTTCAAGGACAAGCTGAAGAGCGCCATTGTCGTCGTCGGCTCGGTCGAGGACGGCAAGGTCCGCCTGGCGGCGGGCGTGACGAAAGACAAGGTCAACGCCATCAAGGCCGGGGACCTGATCAAGCCGATTGCGGAGCGGGTGGGCGGCAAGGGCGGCGGCCGGCCGGACTTCGCGCAGGCAGGCGGCACGAACCCGGACGCGCTGGACGAGGCGCTGGCGTCGGTCCCGGGCTGGGTCGCCGAGCACCTCGGCTGACATTATTGTCAAATCGTCGGAAACTGGCCAACTGTGCAATTGTGGTAATTTCCGAACATCCATCCCGGAAATAGGCTAGTATTCCAAGGGTTTAGGAGTACCACGCGTAATAAAAAGAAAGGGCAGGAGCCCTGCAGGGATGGAGTAACAAAGTCATGTTGATACTGACACGACGCGCTGGTGAGACGGTCATGATCGGGAGCGATGTCACGATCACCGTCCTGGGGGTCAAGGGAAACCAGGTGCGTATCGGCATTAATGCGCCGAAAGACGTGGCTGTGCATCGGGAAGAAATCTACGAGCGCATCCAGAACGAGAAAGCGGCCGGTGCGGGGGCTGACCAGGTCGCCGAAAAAGCCCAGAAGTAAGGCCCGATTCTTCCGAATTGGGGTTTACCTCGGCATACCCGGACAGTAATATGTGCCGCCCTCGGAGGCCCCGAGGGGCAGCGGCATGCGTTCGGCTTTGCGTCGGTTCAGCCCCTCTCGCGATGAAGGTCGGCGGGCAGAGGACAAAGAATTCGGAGAGATGGCTGAGTGGTCGAAAGCGCTCCCCTGCTAAGGGAGTATACGTTAATAGCGTATCGAGGGTTCGAATCCCTCTCTCTCCGCCAGACAACGTAAGTTTTTTGGAAGTACCGGGCAGCGCGAAGCGCTGCCAGCGTCGGACGAGGTAAACTGTCTGACGAAGTAACAAACAATGCGCCCGTAGCTCAGCTGGATAGAGTACCTGGCTACGAACCAGGCGGTCGGGAGTTCGAATCTCTCCGGGCGCGCCAATCAGAACAAGGGCTTGCCGGTTTCGGTGAGCCCTTTTTCTTTTTAGCGTAGCGAAATCGTAGCGTTGGGCTTTACGACTTCGATACGCCGTTCGATCCTGGCCGCCGCCGTGGACAAATGCTCGGGCGCCAAGTGCGCGTAGCGAAGCACCATCTCGTACGACTTCCAACCACCCAGTTCCATCAGCTCAGGAAGATTCGTGCCGTTCATTACGTTCCAATTCGACCAGGGATGGCCCAGGGCGTTGAACAGAATGGTCTCGCTCTTGGCGTGCTTCGTTCGGCGAACACTCCACCGACAAATCGTTCCGACGGTTCACAGTCTATGGTGTACCAAGAAAGTCACGAATCAACCTTGAGAACTCATCGGCTGCACACCATGGGTCGCCATGGCCACAGTCCTCATCCAGCTCTACAAACGTTGAATCCGTAAGTCCTGCAAAATCCTGAGCCGGTGTCTTGGTCACAACGCGGTCATCCGCCCCAACAATAATCAGGAGCTCAGACTTCACGTGTTCGGCAGAACTTCTCATATCAAAGTCAAAGTTGTGCGATACGTCGTGCCGTATCATTGCCTCTGCTTGCCGCTGTTGATCCCACGATCGTCCAACACTGAAATTCTTAAAGCGC
>Ga0207814_101001_pt1 | contig 11054 bp, 11 predicted proteins | sample TtaePargueraPR_7_FD_187755 | JGI IMG/M metagenome (GOLD analysis project Ga0207814, IMG submission 187755) | Aerobic enrichment media microbial communities from Bioluminiscent Bay, La Parguera, Puerto Rico - Tt and P1 (2) (SPAdes) | ecosystem: Environmental > Aquatic > Marine > Unclassified ... | reverse complement strand
CCCAGCCCGAGCCGAAGCATGACGACCTCGACCCTGCCCGACTATCGCGAGCAATCGCCGGAGGTGGCGGCGCGCTTCGAGCGCCTGCAACAGCGGCCGGTGACGCTCGAGGTGCGCGACCTGACCAAGCGCTTCGCCACGCCGAAGGGCTCGGTGACCGCGCTCGAGAACGTTTCCTTCCGGGTGCACCAGCGCGAGTTCACCTGCGTGATCGGTCCCTCGGGCTGCGGCAAGTCGACGCTGGTGCGGATCCTCGCCGGCCTCGAGACGGCGAGCTCCGGCGAGGTGCTGGTCGGCGGCGAACCGGTGTCCGGTCCCGGTCCCGACCGCGGCATGGTGTTCCAGGGCTACACCCTGTTTCCGTGGCTGACGGTGAAGGAGAACGTGATGTTCGGGCCGAAGATGGCCGGGACGCCGGACTTCGCCGCCGAGCGCGAGGCGCGCCAGTGGATCGAGATGGTCGGCCTGTCGAAGTTCGAGAACGCCTACCCGCACCAGCTCTCCGGGGGGATGAAGCAGCGGGTGGCGATCGCCCGCGCGCTGGCCAACCAGCCGCGCGTGCTGTTCATGGACGAGCCCTTCGGGGCCCTCGACGCGCAGACCCGCTGCCAGATGCAGGAGTACCTGCTGGAGATCTGGAAGAACGTCGACATCACCGTGGTGTTCATCACCCATGACCTCGACGAGGCGGTGTTCCTGGCCGACCGGATCCTGGTGCTCGACCCGAACCCGGGCCGGGTGCGCGAGTTCGTCGAGGTCCCGGTGCCGCGCCCGCGCGCCCCGTCGCAACTCTTCGAGCCGCCCTTCATGGCGATCCGCAAGCATGTCGACGGGCTGATCCACCCGCCGGGATCGGAGAAGAAAGAGGCCCCGGTGGTCCGCCTCGCCGCGCCGGACCCGGACGTCGTCTGAGGCCGCGGCCCGGGTGCCGATCGACACCACTTCAACGATGGGAATGAAAGAGCATCTCGATCCGGAACGCGTGCGGATGCTGCGCGACCAACTGCGGCAGCAGGGTGTGAAGTACTGCATCGGCGCCTACGTCGACATCCACGGGGTGCCGAAGGGGAAGTTCGTTCCGATCGACCACTTCGTCGACTTCGCGGCGGGCAGCGAGCTCTACACCGGCTACGCGCTCGACGGACTGGGGCAGAGCCCGAGCGACGACGAGATCGCCTCGCTGCCCGACCTCGACCGCGGGGTGGTGCTGCCGTGGAACCCGGAGGTCGCCTGGTTCCCCGCCGACAACACCTTCCGCGGCGAGCCCTACCCGATCAACACCCGGGTCGCGCTCAAGCGGCAGCTGGCGAAGGCCGCCGGGATGGGATTCGGCATGAACCTCGGGATCGAGTGCGAGGTCTTCGTGGTGAGGCTGACCGGGGACGGGCGGCTCGAGATCCCCAATCCCGACGACGACCTGGTCAAGTCCTGCTACGACGTGAAGCGCTTCCTCGACCGCTACCCGTGGCTCGACAAGATGGCGTCGTCGATCAACGACCTCGGCTGGGACCTCTACTCCTTCGACCACGAGGACGCGAACTCGCAGTTCGAGTTCGACTTCAAGTACGCCGACGCGCTGACGATGTGCGACCGCTACATCTTCTTCCGGATGATGGCCAAGCACTACGCGGCGGAGGAGGGCCTGCTGGCGACCTTCATGCCCAAGCCCTTCGCCGACAAGACCGGCAGCGGGGCGCACTTCAACATGTCGCTGTGCGAGCTCGGGAGCGGCGACAACCTGTTCGAGTGCGACCCGGCCGACGACCCCCGCGGGCTGGGGCTCAGCGAGCTCGGCTACCAGTTCATCGCCGGGATCCTGCGGCACGGGCCGGCGCTGTGCGCGGCCTTCGCGCCGACGGTGAACAGCTACAAGCGCCTGGTCCGTCGAGGGCTGATGTCCTACTACTCCTGGGCCCCGGTCTTCAACAGCTATGGGCGCAACAACCGCACCAACTCGGTGCGCGTGCCGATGGGCGGCGGGCGCTGCGAGAGCCGCAACGCGGACGCCTCGTGCAACCCCTACCTCGCCGCGACCCTGGCGCTGGCGGCCGGGCTGGAGGGCATCCGCGAGGGGCTCGATCCGGGCCCCGCCCAGGAGGAGAACCTCTACGAGTGGTCGCACGGGCAGCTGCATGCCCGCGGGGTCCGCGAGCTGCCCCGGACGCTCGACGAGGCGGTCAAGGCCTTCGCCGCGGATCCCTTCGTGGCGGAGGTCCTGGGCGAGGAACTGCGGGACGAGTTCGTCGCCTACAAGAGCGAGGAGTGGCGGCAGTACCACCAGCGGGTGAGCGCCTGGGAGATCGAGACCTACGCGAGACTCTACTGAGCTTATGACCACGGAAGAGGTGCGGCTCGAAACCCTGGCCTGGCCGGATCTGGAGGAGATCCGGGAGCGGCACGGGGGGCTGCTCCTGCTGCCGCTCGGCGCGACCGAGCAGCACGGGCCGCACCTGCCCGTGGCCATGGACACCCTGCTTGCGGAACGGCTGTGCGGCGAGGTCTCGGCGCGCACCGGCGTGCCGGTGATGTCGGCGCTGCGCTACACCGTTTCGCAGGGCCACACCGCGAAGTGGCCCGGCACCTTCTCGCTGCGCCACGCCACCTTCCTGGCGGTGCTGCGCGACCTCGCCGAGTGGGCCAGGGCGACCGGCTGGCGACGCCTCCTGCTGGTCAACTCCCACTTCGGCAACGACGCGCCGGCGCGGGTGGCCGTCGACCAGCTGCGCCTTGCCTTCGGCGGCGGGTTCCTGGTCGGGCTGAGGAACGTCTTCCAGCTCACGCCGGGGATCTGGAAGGCCTACACCGAGGACGCCGCGGACCTGCACGCCAACCGGGCGGAGACCTCGCTGATGCTCCACCTGTTCCCGGAGATGGTGAGGCCCGAGCGGCTGGCGGGTGCCGACGACCCGGACCGTACGACGGATCTCGTATTCAGCCATCCGGTGGCGCGGACGAGCCTCAACGGGGTGACCGGCAGGCCCTCGGAGGCGAGCGCCGCGGAGGGGGCGGCGCTGTTCGCGGAGATGGCGGACGCCCTGGTGGAGCTCGTCGGGCGCGCGTCCGTCGAGGAGCCGCCGCTGTCCCGGGAACACTGGGGAGACGTGGAACCGACGCCGGTCTTCTGACGATGACCCAGCTCGCGCCGATCTTCGATGCCATCCGGGAGGCCTGCGACCGGCCGCTCGCCGAGGCGACCACCCTGCCGGGCGAGGCCTACACCCGGGACGACTTCCACCGCTGGGAGCGTCGCGAGCTGATGGAGGCCGGCTGGATGGCGCTGGCCCACGTCTCGCAGCTGCCGGAGCCGGGGGACTTCGTCACCGCCGAGCTGCTCGGCGAGCCGCTGGTGGTGGTGCGGGGCAAGGACGGGGTGGTCCGGGTGCTGTCCCGCGTCTGCCCCCACCGCGCGATGGACATCCTCCCGCCCGGCTACGCGGAGGGGCGCCTGACGACCGCCGAGCGGCGCGAGGGGCTGCCCGAGAGCTGCGGCCGCTCGCGCTTCCTGCTGTGTCCGTACCACTCGTGGACCTTCGACCTCGACGGCAGGCTGCGGGCCTGCCCGGAGATGCAGGAGGCGGAGGGGTTCCACCGCGACGACGGGGGGCTGCGCGAGTTCCGCAGCGAGGTCTGGCACGGCTTCGTCTTCGTCAACCTCGACGGCGACGCCGGGCCGATCGACAAGGCGCTGGGGGAGATGTCGCGCAGCATCGCCGCGTGGCGGGTCGAGGAGATGGAGGTCGTGGTGCAGCGGGAGTGGGACTGCGCCTTCGACTGGAAGGTGCTGGTCGAGAACTTCATGGAGTCCTACCACCACCTCGGGGCCCATCGCCGCACGCTGCAGCCGTTGATGCCGGCGCGGGACACCTGGACCGAGGAGGAGCACCGGCACTTCGTCCACGCCCACCTGCCGTACACCGAGGCGTATCGCGAGCGGATCGCCGCGTCGCTTGCGGCGGGCGACGCCTCGACCGGATTCCCGGTGCTCGAGGGACTGCCGCCGGGTGGGCACTCGCACTGGCACCTCTACCTGGCGCATCCGGCCTTCCTGTTCTTCACCGGCCACGATTCCTGCGCCTGGTACCGGGTGCAGCCGGAGGGGCCGGGGCGGATGAAGCTCCTGACCTGCCTGCTGGTGCCGAAGTCGACCACGCAGCGCGACGACTTTCCCGGGATCCTCGAGCGGGAGACCCAGCGCCTGCTCGACTTCCACCTTGAGGACATGGAGGCCTGCAGCGCCGTCCAGCGGGGGCTGGGGTCGCGCGCCTGGAAGCCCGGGCGGCTGAGCCATCTCGAGATGCCGGTGTGGCTGTTCCATCGCTACCTTGCCGCGCGCAGCCGGGGCGTGTGGCCCACCGACGACCGGCCGCCGGCCCCAACCCAGCGCCGGCGATGATCGAGGGAGGCTGCCTTTGCGGAGCGGTTCGCTACGCGATCGACGCGGAGCCGCGGGGCAGCTCGTACTGCCACTGCGAGGACTGCCGCCGGGCGAGCGGGGCGCCGGTGGTGGCGTGGACCTTCTTTCCCGCCGGGTCGCTGGCCTGGACGGCGGGCGAGCCGCGTCGGCTCCGCTTCGCGGAACGGGAGCGGACCTTCTGCGCGGATTGCGGCACGCCGCTCAGCTTCTTCGACCCGGCCATCCCGGAGCTGTATGAGGTGACCACCTGCAGCCTCGACGAGCCGGAGTCGCAGCCACCGGTCGACCACAACTGGGTCCGGGACCGCTTGCCCTGGTTCGAGACCGCCGACGACCTGCCCCGCTATGAGCGCTACCCGGACGGTGGTTGAGGCGCCCTGGCTTGGCGGCTGGGTCGAGCTCGGTCCGGGGCGCTTCCGGATGGGCGGCGTCGCGGAGGACCGGTTCACGACGGCGGCCGAGCGACCGCGACGGGAAGTCGCGGTGGGGCGCTTCGGACTCGGGGTGTTCCCGGTGACCGAGCACGGCTGGGAGTTCCGGCCGGCCGGCGGCCTGCCGAAGGTGGGGGTCAGCTGGTGGGACGCGGTCGCCTGGCTCGGCGAGGCAGGCCGGCGTTGCGGGCTCCCGCTGCGGCTGCCCAGCGAGGCCGAGTGGGAGTATGCCGCCCGGGCCGGCACGGACGGAGGATTTCCCGGGAATGCCGAACCGACGCCGCAGCAGGCGAATTTCCTCCACAACGAGGCCAGGGAGCGGGTGGGTCCGGGACGGCGGACCCCGGCAGGGTGCTACCCCGCGAACGCGTTCGGCCTCGAGGACATGCTGGGAAACGTCGCCGAGTGGGTGGCCGACGCGTGGACTCCGGACCTCCGCCGGGTGCCCGCGGATGGTTCCGCCCACTCCGGCGGGGATCGTCGGCGGGTGGTGCGCTCCGGCGGATGGGACGCCCTGCCGCGGCTGCTCCGGCTGTCGGCGCGCCATCCGTTGGATGCCGGCCGCCGCCAGGACAACCTCGGCTTTCGCCTTGCCTTCGACCTGTCATGAAGTGGATCCGGGCGGTGTCATGCTGGGGCAACGAGGCCTCGCTGGAGGAGGCGCTCATGCTGGCCGGCGAGTGGGGCTTCGAGGCGGTCGAGGGACCGCTGTGGAGCGACGCCGGGGAGTGGCGGTCGCGCTGGCAGGATGCCGGCCTGCACTGGATCGCCGAGATCGCGACCGGGTGCGAACCGGGCCGCTACGTGCCGGACGGGCGCTCGGGCATGGACGAGCATCTCGAGGACTTCCGCAGGAAGCTGGATTGCGCGCGGGAGGCGGGCGCCGGGCAGGTCACGGTGCTCGGCGGCTCCGACGCGTGGGAGTTCGGGCTGGCCCGGGATTTCTTGGGCGAGGTGCTCGAGGCGGCGGTCGACGTCGACCTGAGCGTCGAGACCCACCGCGGTCGCCCGACCTTCCATCCGCTCGCGACCCTGCGTCTGCTGGACGAGCTGCCGGCGCTGAGCCTGACCCTCGACCTCTCCCACTGGTGCGTGGTCTGCGAGCGCCCGGTGGCCGCGGACACGGCCCTGATCGACCGTCTGCGGGGGCGCGTCGGCCATCTTCACGCCCGGGTCGGCTACGACCAGGGTCCCCAGGTCCCGGACCCAAGACTGCGCTGGCACCGGGCCGACGCCGACTCGCACCGCGCCGCCTGGATGCGGATCGCCACGGGTTCGGACCGCTTCACGATCACCCCGGAGTTCGGGCCCGACGGCTACCTCCAGCGGGATCCGTCGACCGGCCGCGGCGTGGCCGACCTGCGCGAGATCAACCGGTGGATGGGGGACTGGATCGCCGGAGGGAAGGAGTTGGTATGAACTTTGAAAAAAAACTTCATACCGGGTGCGGCAGCTGCTTTGTCTCCGTCGATGGCGCGCGACGACGATGGCGAGGGCTTGCGGCGGGTGACGGTCTCGATGTCCGAGGAGACCTTCCGCTCGCTCGACCGGCTGGTGAACGAGCGGGGATTCGACAGTCGCTCGCAGGCGATCGCGGAGATGATCCACCAGCAGGCCGCCGAGCATCTCGGCAAGATCGGCACCGAGGTGATGGCGGCGACGCTGACCCTGGTCTACGACGAGTCGAAGAGCACCCTGCTGCGCGACCTTTCCCGGATCTGTCGCGAGCACGTCGCCGAGGTGATCTCCTCGCAGCACGTACTGCTCGAGGAGGAGCACGTGCTGGAGGTGCTGCTGATGCAGGGACCGGCACGGACCCTGCGGGAGATCGCCAACAAGCTGGTGACCTGCAAGGGCGTGAAGCACGCCCGCCTGAGCCTGACCCCGCACCTGATCCCGCCGCTGCATGCGAAGCGGATGACCGATTGACCGATGAAGAAGCTGTTTGAGAAGACCCTCGAGGGCGCCGGCATGTGGTCGGCCGTGATCTCGCGCGGCAAGCGCCTGCGGATGACCAACCTCGAGGGCGGGGCGAACGTCGGCATGCTGCTCTACAACGCGCTGGAGCGCCAGGAGCGCTACAACATGCCCGACACGCTGAAGGGCCAGCACATCTTCCACCTGCGGGAGCCCTACTGCCTGCACTCGGACATGGGTCGCCTGCTGGCCTCGGTGGTCGCCGACGACGTCGGCTGGCACGACACCGTCTGCGGTCACTCCGACGCGGCCCGGGTGGCCGCGAAGTACGGCGAGTGCGACTACCAGCAGGCGCGCAACGACTGGCACCGCAATGCCCGCGACTGCTTCCTCATCGAGCTGGCGAAGTGGGGGCTGGGAAAGAAGGACCTGGTGCCGAACCTCAACTGGTTCAGCAAGGTGGTCAGCGACGAGCAGGGGCACCTGAGCTTCGTCGAGGGCCACTCGAAGGCCGGCGACTCGGTCGAGCTCCGCTTCGAGCTCGACACCCTGGTGGTGCTGAACGCCTGCCAGCACCCCTTCGACCCGGACCCGACGTACCACCCGCGGAAGGTGAGGCTGGAGGTGCTCGCGGGCGAGGGCCCCGGGCCGGACGATCCCTGCCTCGCGATCCGGCCGGAGAACCTCCGGGCCTGGGAGAACAACGGAACCTATCACGCCCTGCGATTCTAATGAAGGAAAGCACGCTTCGACCCGAGGCCGCCGGCTACCGTCACGTCATCCCCGCCGGCGACTGGTGGGTGCACGAGATCAAGGGCGGCCAGACGCTGAGGATCCTCGACCTCGAGGGCAACCAGGCGGCCGACACGCTGTTCTACAGCGCGGCAGACCCGACCGAGCGCTACAGCGCCGACCGCACGATCCAGCATCAGCAGGCGCTCTACCTGACCACGGGCACGCGGCTGATGAGCACCGAGGGGAACGTCCTGCTCGAGATCGTGGCGGACACCTGCGGCCGCCACGACACCTTGGGCGGCGCCTGTTCGCGCGAGTCGAACACGATGCGCTACGCCCACGACAAGGAGTGCATGCACGCCTGCCGCGACAGCTTCATCCGCGGTGCCCAGGAGTGGCGCGAGGAGCTCACCAAGCGGGACATCCCCTGCAACATCAACTTCTTCATGAACGTGCCGGTCACGCCGGACGGCAAGCTGACCTTCGAGGACGGCATCTCGGCGCCGGGTCGCTACGTCGAGCTCCGCGCCGCGATGGACGTGGTGTGCCTGATCTCGAACTGCCCGCAACTGAACAACCCGTGCAACGGCTGGAACCCGACGCCGGTCGAGGTACTCATTTTCGATTGAAGATTGCGGATTGACGATTGTTCCCGGGATGACACCTGAAGAGCTAAAGGCGCGCACGAAGCAGTTTGCCCTCAGGGTGTTTCGGCTGGCCGACGCACTGCCGAAGACGGCGGCTGGAAGGGTGATCGCGACGCAGCTTTCGAAATCGGGTTCCTCGGTCGGCGCCAACTACCGCGCGGCCTGCCGCGGGAGGTCGAAGGCGGAGTTCCGGGCGAAGCTCGGGGTCGTTGTGGAGGAGGCGGACGAATCCGCCTACTGGCTCGAACTCATCATCGAGGGGGAGCTGCTTCCCGCCGAGCGAGTTGAGCCGTTGCTGGGCGAGGCGGGCGAACTCTGTGCGATCATGGTCGCCTCGAGGAAGAACTCCGAATGAACCTGAAGGCCCGACCCATGTCCCAATCGTCAATCGTCAATCGCAAATCGAAAATCCTCGTGTCCAACCGCGGTGAGATCGCCGCGCGCGCGATCCGCACCGTCCACGCGCTCGGCATGGAGGCGGTCGCCGTGTACTCGGACCCCGATGCCGGTTCGCCGCACGTCGAACTCGCCGACGAGGCCCACCGCCTCGGTCCGGGGCCGGTGTCCGAGAGCTATCTGCTGAAGGAGCGTCTGCTCGAGGTCGCGAGGGAGAGCGGGGCCGTCGCGGTCTTTCCAGGCTACGGGCTGCTCAGCGAGAACACCGAGTTCGCGCGGATGTGCGAGGAGGCGGGGGTACGGTGGCTGGGGCCGACGCCGGAGCAGATCGTGGCCTTCGGCCTCAAGCACGAGGCGCGTCGGCTGGCGGGGGAGGCGGGCGTGCCGCTGGTGCCGGGGAGCGGGCTGCTTGCCGACGAGGAGGCCGCGGTGTCGGAGGCGGCGGCGATCGGCTACCCGGTGATGCTGAAGAGCACCGCCGGGGGGGGAGGGATCGGGATGAAGGTGTGCCGCGACGAGGGGGAGCTGCGCCGCGAGTTCGAGAGCGTGGTGCGGATGGGCGAGCGGAGCTTCGGCTCGGGCGGCGTGTTCGTGGAGCGCTTCATCGAGCGCGGCCGGCATGTCGAGGTGCAGATTTTCGGTGACGGCAGGGGGCGCGTGCTGGCGCTCGGCGAGCGGGACTGTTCGGTGCAGCGCCGGAACCAGAAGGTCTTCGAGGAGACCCCGGCGCCGGGCCTGTCCGACTCCACCCGAGCGGCCCTTCACGAGGCGGCGGTGAAGCTCGGCGAGCGGGTCGCCTATCGCTCCGCGGGGACGGTCGAGTTCATCTACGACGCCGAGCGCGACGACTTCTTCTTCCTCGAGGTCAACACGCGGCTCCAGGTCGAGCACGGGGTGACCGAGATGGTGACCGGCATCGACCTGGTCGAGTGGATGATCCGGCTGGCGCTCGACCCGGAGTGGCGGATGCCGGACGAGGCGCCGCGGCCCGAGGGCTGGGCGATCCAGGCCCGGGTCTACGCCGAGGACCCGAACCAGAACTTCCGCCCGAGCGCCGGGCTGCTGACCGAGGCCGGGTTTCCGGAGTGGACCCGCTGCGATGGCTGGGTGGCGGCCGGGACCGAGGTGAGTCCCTACTACGATCCGCTCCTGTGCAAGGTGATGGTGCAGGCCGGCGACCGGGCCGCGGCGGTGTCGCGGCTGGCGGACGCGCTGGACGAGTCGCGCGTCTCGGGCGTCGAGACCAACCTCCGCTACCTGCGGCAGATCGTGCGCTGGGAGCCGTACGTGGCCGGGGGGGTGGCGATGCGCGACATGGCGGGCTTCGACTACCGGCCCCGGACGATCGACGTGCTCGCGGCGGGAACCATGACCACGGTGCAGGATTTCCCCGGACGGACCGGCTACTGGGAGGTCGGGGTGCCGCCGAGCGGCCCCTTCGACTCGCTGTCGTTCCGGCTGGCGAACCGGATGGTCGGCAACCCGGAGGGCGTCCCCGCGCTGGAGGTCACGATGACGGGACCCACGCTGCGCTTCAATGCGTCCGCGACGGTGGCGGTGGCCGGCGCGCCGGTGCTGGTCCTGCGCAATGGCGAGTCGGTCGAGGGAGTCTTCGAGGTGAAGGCGGGCGACACGGTCAAGGTGGGGCGGATCGAGGGCCCCGGCATGCGCTGCTATCTCGCGGTCGCTGGTGGGATCGAGTCGCCGGACTACCTCGGGAGCGCCTCGACCTTCAGCCTGGGCCGGTTCGGCGGCCCGTTCGGGCGGGCGCTGCTGCCCGGGGACGTTCTCGGGATGGCCGATTGCCGAGTGTCGATGGCCGATTGCGGGAAGGCGGTCCCGATCGCCAGCGAGTGGCGCATCGGGGTGCTCTACGGGCCGCACGGGGCGCCGGACTTCTTCACCGCGGGGGACATCGAGACCTTCTTCGCGACCGACTGGGAGGTGCACTACAACTCGGCGCGGACGGGCGTGCGGCTGATCGGGCCGAAGCCGGAGTGGGCGCGCACCGACGGGGGTGAGGCGGGCCTGCACCCCTCGAACCTCCATGACAATGCCTATGCGATCGGGGCCGTCGACTTCACCGGGGACATGCCGGTCATCCTCGGGCCGGACGGGCCGAGCCTCGGTGGCTTCGTCTGTCCAGCGGTGGTGGTGGAGGCGGAGTTGTGGAAGCTCGGCCAGCTTCGCCCGGGCGACCGGATCCGCTTCGTGCCGGTCGACGAGGCATGGGCCGAAGCGCAGCGGTTCCGCCTGGACGAGTTCCTCGGCGGTGCCCTGGACCGGCTTCCCGAGCCTCGATCTTCAATCTTCAATCTTCAGTCGGCCATCCTCGCCTCCTTCGGCGAGGGGGACGACGCGGTGGTGGTCCGGCGCGCCGGCGACCGCTACCTGCTGATCGAGTTCGGCCCGCACCACCTCGACCTGAAGCTCCGCTTCAAGGTTCATGTGGTCCACGAGTGGCTGAAGGAACAGGGGATCGAAGGCGTGGTCGACCTGACCCCGGGGATCCGC
>Ga0207814_101000_pt1 | contig 11062 bp, 8 predicted proteins | sample TtaePargueraPR_7_FD_187755 | JGI IMG/M metagenome (GOLD analysis project Ga0207814, IMG submission 187755) | Aerobic enrichment media microbial communities from Bioluminiscent Bay, La Parguera, Puerto Rico - Tt and P1 (2) (SPAdes) | ecosystem: Environmental > Aquatic > Marine > Unclassified ... | reverse complement strand
CGCCCGCCGTGCCGGTGTTCGGGGTGGTGAGCTTCTGGGTGCGCACGAAGGCCCCGCCGTCGGTCTCGAACACGTAGACCGCGCCGGCGCCCTGGTCCTTGGCTCCGATGACCAGGGTCCCGGCCTGACCGTCGACGGCGCAGCCGAAGGAATCGCCGGCCGACAGGTCGGCGTCGCGGATCGTCTGGACATGACCCCAGGCGTCGGGGCCGCCCTGGTTGCGCTGGTAGACGAACACCGCCCCGGTCCCCCCATGATTCGGGGCGCCCACCGCAAGGTAGGTCTTTCCCTGGAACTCGAACACCGCCACCGACTCGCCGAAGCGGTCGCCGGCGAGCGGCGACTCCCCGGCCGGCACCGCGACGCTCGTCACCTCCTCCCACGCCTCGACGCCACCCTCGTCCTTGTGCCGCAGGTAGACCCTGCCCGAGCCATGCCCGGGCGCGCCGACCGCCACCACCTCCCCCACTCCATCCGACGCGTGCCCGAACTCGTGCCCCGGCGCCCCGTCGCTGGCCAGCGACCGCTGCACCTCGTCGCCGAACACCGGGTCGATCGTCACCGGGAACACCGCCTCGCCGACCCCGGCCTCGATCACGATCGAGCGCCCGTCGTCGCCCAGCCGCATTTCCGCGTCGAGCGGGGAGCCGTCCGCGCCATAGACCTCGAGCCCGCGGTAGAAGGCCCGTCGCGGGCCGTCGATGTCATGAAAGGAGACGCCGTCCTCCTCGGCGACCAGGCGCAGTCCGGTCTCGACGCCGAGGGTCACCGCGAGCCGCTCCGGGCGCTCCGCCGGCGCCGCCAGCGTGAAGCCGTGCTTGATGCCCGCGTCGCGGTTGATCCACCACTCGCGGCACCCCTCGGCCACCTCGCGCCCGGCCTCGCGTCCCCCGACCTCCACCTCGCCCGCGGCGGCTGCCAGCGGGCGCTCGTCGAAGGCGACCCCGGCACAGCGGAGGGTGACGTCCCAGCTCGGTCCCTCGTCGAGGAGCCCGGCCCGGCGGGCCGAGATCCGCATGCCGGACCGGTCGTAGGCGAGGTCCATCCCGAGCATCGGGTGGGTGGCGCGCGCGCCCTCGCCCGAGGCGCGGAAATGCATCTGCTCCTCGCGGGCCTGCGCAAGCACCCGGGCCCGCTGCTCGGGGCCGACCATCGCCTCCGGGGGTCGCGGCCGCACCGAGCGAACCTCGGGCAGCGGATCCCCGGCGGGACTCATCCCGCCGCCGCTCACCTCCGCCCCGGCGAGCCCCGGGTCGCCCAGCGACGGGACCACCGGGTCCGCCGCCTCACCGGCGACCGCCGGCAGCGCGGCGGGCCGGGGATCCGGCACCGTGCTCCCGCTCCGGGCCATCGTGACCGCCACCGAGTGCGCCAGCACCAGCACCACCGCCAGCGGCACCGTCGATGCCTGCCATCGACGCAGTTCGCGCAGCACGCGCCCGCCTCCCGAAAACCGATCTTCGCTCATCGCATCACCCGCAGTCATTCAGGAAATCAGGCTGGGAAAGCAGGCCGCTCGCATCAATGCCAAACGAGTGACGGTCGCCCGAAGCTCCCGGATCCGAAGCCGCCCGCGCCCGAATGCTTTACGCATCCGAAAGACCTCGTTCCAAGCACCGTATCCCGAAGCGTGAAGGCGCTGCTCGTGACTTCGCTTGCGGTGGGAGCCACGCTCGCCACCAGCTGCGTCCAGCAACAGGTCACGGAAACCGTGGCCGAGCACGCGATGGTCGAGGGCCGTCGCTATGCCGAGGAAGTCGAGGCGCAGTCGCCCTTCGACGCCGTCGAGATGAGCTGGAGCGAGGCCGCGACGCTGATGCGCGAGCGCAACCGGGACTTCGTCGCCGCCCACGACGCCTACCGCGAGGCGGTCGAGGAGAAGCCGGGGGTCAAGGAGCTGGCGAAGCAGGTGAAGGACTCGGTCCAGTTGTCCTTCGACGACGTGTTCAAGCCCGACGAACTGCTCAAGAGCCTGAGCGCCCCCGCGACCCAGTTGCCGCGCCAGCTCGCCTCGCTCGGCAAGCTCAAGGACCTCTCCCACGAGATCGAGGGGAACGCCTGGAAGCACACCGCCGCCTCCGTCGACGCCGAGCTGAAGATGCGCGAGGAGACGGTGAAGCTCCACCGGCTGCTGCGGATGGGCGAGCTCATCGACGCGGAACTCGAGCGCGTCGAGACGGCGCCCCCGCTGCCGGCCGACGCCGACCCCAAGCTGGTGGCCGCCCGCAAGGGTTGGCGCGGCCGCCTGCGCGACGAACGCAAGGCCTGGCTCTCCGAGGTGCGCGACCTGTTCGACGCGGAGTACTACGACGTCCACTTCGTCCGCGACAACTCCGGGCTTCCGACCTACCGCCGCGCCCGCCGGCCGGACCTGACCGAGTGGCGGCGATGGTGCCGCCTGCGACGCTCCAAGGCGCTGGTCCAGGTGCTCAGCAAGGCCCACCGCGAGAGCAAGCCGGCGGTGCCGGGTGCGCGGATCGTCACCGAGAAGCTGGCCGAGGTCGTCCACCGCGGCGACGAGGCCCCGGAGCCGGCCCTCGAGACCGAGGCCGTTCGCAGCGAGGTTCGCACGCTGATCCAGAATTGGCGGGAGATGAAGGAGGCCCAGGCCCAGGCCGAGGGTTTCGAATCGGGCGAGTCGTCCACCGCCTTCGACAGCATCCCCCTCATCACCGGCCGCCAGGCGCTCTTCAGGCTGCGCGAGCGGGAGATCCAGCACGCCAGCGTGGTCTGGATGATGGACGAGAAGTGCTGGCAGTAGCCGGCACTTCCGCCCGCCCCTCCGGCTCCCCGGGATCAGGCCGGCACCAGCATGCCGCGCGACACCAGCTCCCGCACCAGGCCCTCGATTCGCGCCGGAAGGTCGTCGATCCCCTCGAAGCCCGGCTTCGCCCGGATCTCGCGCACCATCTCGTCGGCGGTTCCCCCGCCGTCGAGCAGCGCCAGCAAGCGCAGGATGTTCTCGTCGATCTGCCCGTCGTAGGACAGCTGCTCGGGGCTCGTCAGCCGGATGGTCTCGCGGCTCCAGCCGTCCGGCCCGAGGCGCAGGCCGGCCTCGGCGCCGATGCCGTCGGGCACCGAGAAGCGCGCCGACAGGAGCTCCGGCCCGGTGGACAGCCAGGTCTCGTTGGCGAGGACGCGCAGCAGCTCGCTTCCCGCCGCCATGCCCACGCTTTCCGCGGCACGGCTCTCGGTGCGGGTCCACTCCTGGCCGGCGTCGCACTTCTGGATCACCATGAAGCCACCGCTGATCCGCCCGACGCCCCTCGACCGGTAGTACTCGAGCCAGCGCCGGATCTCGGCCTCGGCGGCCTGCTCGTCCCCGAAGCGCAGGTCGTTGGCGATCCAGGTCCACGAGTAGTCGGCCGGGGTCGAGCAGTCGCTCTGGAAAAGCCAGCGCCGAACCCCCTCCGCCGGCACCCACGACAGGGGTTCCCCCTCCCAGTCCTCGTCGTCGCGGTGCATCCAGTTGAGCAGCACCACGGCGATGCCCCCCGGCGCGAGGTGCGCGGGCACCCCGCGAAGCAGGCGCGCGCAGATCGGGTCCTCGGCCGGCGCCTCACGGTAGCTCATGTTGCCGCCGGGCGACTGGACATAGGGCGGGTTCGAGACGATCAGGTCGAAGGTCTCGCCCGCCACCGGCTCGAAGGTGTCGCCGTGGCGGAACTCGACCTCGCCGGTCCCGCGCAGGCGGGCGGAGAAGCGCCCGAGATCCAGCGCCCGCGCATTCCGGTCGGTGGCCACCACCGGCGCGCCGGTGGCCGCCAATTCCCCCGCCAGCCAACCGATCCCGCACGCCATCTCGAGCACCCGCCCCCGCACCCGGGGCGTCAGCGAGGCCAGCAGCGTCGTCGAGGGGCCGATGCCCATGACGTAGTCGTCGACGTCCTCGCCCTGCCGCTGGTGGAAGTCGCAGGCGATCCAGCCGTCCGCCAGCGGGCAGAGCTGGAACCGGGACCGGACCCGGCCGCCGCCCGCCTCGAGGAATCCGATGTGTAGCAGCCCCTCGAGCGCCCGGCCGAGCGAGACCAGGGCACGATCGGCGTCGATCCAGTCGCCCAGCGTGAACAGCCGCAGCAGGGATTCGAGCGGCGCGCCCTCGGGCACCCGCCCCAGCAGCGCCGAGCGTCGCGCCGCCGACCGCAGCCAGCGTTCCGGCAGGCCGGCCGCCTCGAGCGCCTCCCGGTGGAACCCGCCGCGGTACAGCTGTTCGCGCAGCGGAAGGGGATCCCAACCGCCGAGGTCCTGGAAAAGCCCGCCCCCCTGCATCGCCGTCACGGGGTCCTCACCCGGTAGAAGCCGAGCTCGCCGTTTCGAGGTACGGCTTCCGTCGTACGGTCCCCGGCGGCGGTGACCTCCCGAACCGTCGAGAACGGCGTGCCCAGGTCGGGCGTCCACTCGATGATGTAGACCTTGCCCGGCACGCTGTCCCAGTCGATCTGGTAGCTCTCCGGCGCCCCGGCGAGGGGCGAGAGCGTCGAGCGGAAGAACGACGAGCCGGAGGCCGGATGGGTTCCGAGCTCGAACTCGTCGCCGTTGCTGAGCCCGTCGCCGTCCAGGTCGCCCTCCGAGTCGTCGACCCCGGAATCCAGCCCGTAGAGCTCCTCCCAGGCGTCCGGCATGCCGTCCCCGTCGGTGTCCGTCAGGTCGCCGGTCGAGTCGCTCGACGTGGCCTTGCGGGTGGCCAGGTCGTATCCGGTCGCAAGCGAGCCCCCGTCGCGGAGAATGTAGGTGAAGGTGATCTTGGTGAAGTTGAGCGAGAGCTTCTCCACCGGCCGGGCGGCGCCGTCGCGGGCGGCCGTGAAGTCGAGGCCGGAGACCAGCACCTGTTCCAGCTCCACCCGCGCCAGCGGGACCTTGGCCCCGGTGTCGAGGTCGAGGGTGACCTTCGGATAGGGCTCGTTCCCCGCCACCACGGCCATGAACAACGCCGGCGTCGCACGGTCGACGTACTTGCTCAGCGACAACTCGGAAAGCAGCACCCGGGAGGTCTCGCGCGCGCCCCCGGCCGCCGAGATCTCGCGGCTCGCGCCGAAGCCGCTGCCCAGGATCTCGATCCAGTCACGGTGACGCGTGTCGGTGGCCTCGCCCGGAATCGCCCCGTCGAAGTCCAGCCAGGCCGTCGTCTGCGCCGACGCCCCCGGGACGGCAAGCCCGAAGAGAAGCCCGGCGCCTGCCACCCGCGCGGCCGCGGATGCGTGTCGGCTCCGCCTCACGACTTCGATGTGTTCTTCGTCAGGTCGAAGCTCACCTTGGACGTCCCGGTGCTGCCGTCCTTCGAGGTTCCGAAGTACTCGATCTCGATCTTCGCGAAGTTGAGCGAGACCGACTCCTGCGGCTTCCCGTCGCCGGTCATCGCCGACTGCGACTGGCTCGAGACGAGGACGTCGACCAGGGTCAGCCGGTAGAAGACCGCACCGCTGGCGCCATCCACCAGGTCCAGCGTGACGGTCGGGATCGGGGTGCCGGTGCTCACCGCCTGCAAGAAGATCGCCGGCGACGAGCGGTCGAGGTCCTTGGCCACCGTAACCTCGGAAAACGACGGATTGCTCGCCTCCCGCTGGCTCCCGGAGGTCGGCGAGGAGATCGCCCGGGCCACTCCCCACTGGACCGACTTGAGCTCGACCCACTCGAGGTGCTTGGGCTCCGTGGCCTCCCCCTTGATGTCGCCGATCTTCATGTAGGCGTCGAAGGCGCCGCTGGCGTGCTGGGCCATCAGGGCGACGGTCGGGGGAACCAGGGCCAGCGTCTTGGAAAGGCGGGCGGGGCGGGCGGCTTTCATTGCTTGGAAAAGCTAGACCATCGAAGATCCCGAAGTCAATTCGGCCGTTGCGGCCGGAGACCGCGCCTCAGTCCCCGTCGGGCTTGGCGGGATCGCGCAGCGGACTGGCCGGCACCGTGAAGTCTTCCGGCTTTTCCGGCGCGGCGGGATCGAAGACCGGCAGTCCGGGGCGCAGGTGCCGGGCCAGGCCGGGCACCTCGCGACGGATGCCTTCGACCACGCAGCGGGCCAGCAGGTGGCTGCCGAAGTTGTTGTGGTGGGTGCCATCCTGGAACGCGGCGTCGAGCCGGTCGCCGAGCGCCCGGTACAGGACCTCGCTGGCAACCTGCAGGTCGATCAGGGGCAGCTCCTGCTCCTTCGCCACCGAGCGGACCGCGTCCGGGTAGCCGGCCAGCGTCCGTCCCCTCAGCCCGGCCTTGCGCTCCATCGAGGTCACCAGAACCGGATGCCCGCCGAGCTTGCGGAAGCGCTCCACCGCCGCCACCAGGTTCCGGCGGTAGGTCTCGAGCGCGTCGGGCGCCTTGTCCTTCATGTCGTTGTGGCCGAACTGGAGGAGCACGAAGTCGCCCGGCTTGAGGGTCCTCTCGACCTGCTCGAAGCGCCGGGCGCCCAGCGAGCTGCGGACCGACTCCCCGGACTCGGCATGGTTGGCGACCGCCACCGACTCGTCGAAGAACACCGGCAGCATCTGCCCCCAGGAGTTCCACGGCTCGTAGGGCTGGTCGGTCACCGTCGAGTCGCCGAGCAGGAACACCGTGGTCGCGTCGGGCGCAGGCTCGATCACGAGACAGTCCACGGCCGGGCGCGCACCGTTGAACTCGAGCGTCAGCTGCCCGTCCCAGTGCAGGTACGGCTTCTCCCGTTCCTTGAGCCGGACCCGGCCGCCGCCGGGGATCTCCGGCGTCCGCACGTTGACCGTGAAGACGGCTTCCCTCCGCTCGCCCGGCTCGGTCCGGAAGGCGTGCAGCATCAGCCGCCGGCACTCCGCCTTGACGGTGTTGTCCGAGGCCGTGCCGGAGCCGCCGAAGGTGGCGCGCACCCGGTAGTTCCCGGGCGGAACCGCCACCGAGAAGTGGAAGCCGCCGCGTCCCGTCACGAAGCCGGGTCCCTCCTCGGCGGCCTCGTTGAGGTCGAAGCCGAAGCCCTTCTCCCGCTCGAAGCGATCGCCGGGGTGCACCGCCGTGAAGCCGGGCCGGGGCGCCTCGCTCCCGAAGTCGAAGTTCCGGATCGGGGCCGACAGGGCCGGCAACGCGAGCAGGACGGCGCAGAGGACTCGAGGGAGCATGCGGACAGCATGGGCAAGGACCAACCGCGGCGGCGATGCCCCAAACGAGGGAGCCCGGCCCGACCGCCCGCCGATTGCCAAAGACCCCGCACCGCTTGGGCTGGGATTGCCCCCGCGACCCGGCGGCGGCTTGATGGAGGGGCGATGAAGGAGGACCGGGACAGCCTGGTTCGCGACGAGCACCCTCCCCTCCGTCCACCGGCTCGCTGGGGACGGGTGGCCACGGTGGGCGGGGCCTTTGCGGCCTTCTTCCTGATCCGCGCCGGGCTGCCCCTCGGCACCCTGCCCGGGAACCTCGACCCGGCCGCGGTCCGCACCGGTCTGGCGGTCCTCAGCCTGGCCGCGATCCTCTGGCTGACCGAGGCCCTGCCGCTCGCCCTGACCGCGATCCTGGTCGCCATCGTCGCCTCGCTGACCGGCTGCCTCGACGTGACCCGGAGCTTCGCCGGCTTCGCCCATCCGCTGATCTTCCTCTTCCTCGGCGGCTTCGGCATGGCCGCCGCGCTCTCCCGGCAGGGGATCGACCGCTGGATCGCCAGCCGGATCCTGGTGCTCGGCCGCGGCCGCTTCCACCCGACCGCGATCGCGCTGTTCCTGGTCTCCGCGCTGCTGTCGATGTGGATCTCCAACACCGCCACCGTGGCGCTGCTGCTCCCGGTCGCCCTCGGGGTCCTCGCCCGGGTCAGTGAGGGCACCCCGGCCGACACCGCCCGGCGCGAGGGCACCTACCTGATGCTCGGGATCGCCTACTCGGCCAGCATCGGCGGCATCGGCACCCTGATCGGCACGCCGCCGAACGCCATCGCCGCGGCGGCCCTCGGCATCGGCTTCAGCGAGTGGATGGGCATCGCCCTGCCGCTCGTCGCGATCCTGCTGCCGGTGCTCTTCCTGCTGCTGCGCCTGGTCGTCCGGCCGGGAAGGATCGCGCCGTTCGAGATCCAGCGGCAGGACTTCGAGTTCACCCGTCCGCGGGTCGCGACCCTGGCGGTGTTCGTCGGCGCGATCACCTGCTGGCTCGCCGGGGCGCCGCTGTCGCGCCACTTCGGGATCGAGAGCGGCTTCGACACGATCGTCGCGGTGACCGCCCTGCTGGTGCTGGCGATCGCCCGGCTGGTCGACTGGCGCGACATCGACCGGGCCACCGACTGGGGCGTGCTGCTGCTCTTCGGCGGCGGGATCACGCTCAGCCGGGTCCTTGGCGTGACCGGCGCGAGCGCCTACCTCGCCGACCGCATCCGGCTGCTGGCCGAGGGCTGGCCGACCCTCCTGCTGGTCGGCGTTCTGGTGCTCTTCATGATCTTCCTGACCGAGCTCTCGAGCAACACCGCCAGCACCGCCCTGATGGTGCCGATCTTCGCCGCCGTGGCGGCCGACCTCGGGCGTTCGCCCCGCGCGCTGGTGCTGCCGATCGCGATGGCCGCCTCCTGTGCCTTCATGCTGCCCATCGCCACCCCGCCCAACGCGATCGTGTTCGCCTCCGGCCGGGTGACCCAGGGCGAGATGATGCGCGCCGGCCTGCGCCTCAACCTGCTGTTCGCGCTGATCCTCACCGCGCTCGCCGCCCTCCTGCTGTGACGGGCCGGCGGATCGCGGGGATGGCTCAGGCCGGGATCGCCTCGCCGGAGACCGAGGGCTGGCGGCGGCGCCGGACCTCGAGCCTCATCAGCACCGAGACCACCAGCGCGAGCACGAAGGCGCTGCCGAACAGGTAGAGGCTCGCCTGGTAGCTCTGGGTCCGCTCGTAGACGTAGGAATTGATCATCGGCCCGACCACCCCGGCCAGCGACCAGGCGGTGAGGATGTAGCCGTGGATGGTCGGCATCTCCTTCACCCCGAAGAGGTCGCTGATGTAGGCCGGGATCGAGGCGAAGCCCCCGCCGTAGCAGCTGAGGATCACGAAGGTCACGATCATGAACACCACCGGCATCCCGGTCACGTGCGCCAGCAGCGGAAAGGCGAGAATCTGCAGCAGGAAGAATGCGGTGTAGGTGTTCGGGCGGCCGATGTAGTCCGAGAGCGAGGCCCAGAAGATCCGGCCGACGCCGTTGAACAGCGAGATGCCCATCACCAGCACCGTCGACATCTCCGCCGACAGCCGGACCATCTCGTAGCCCATCTTCTTGGCCGTCGCGATCAGCGCGATGCCGCAGGAGACGTTGAGGAAGAGCATCAACCACAGGCCGTAGAAGCCGAAGGTGCGCACCGCCTGCCTCGCGGTCAGCTCGACCGGGGCCCGGGCAAGCGCCTGGCGTCCCGAGGCCGGACGCCCGTTCCGGTAGGCCTCCACCCACTCCCGGCTCGGCGGCTGGATGTAGAGCGCCGAGGGGATCATCACCGCGGCGTAGATCAGCCCGAGGATCATGAAGGCGAAGGCGATCTTGCGGGAATCGTAGACCAGCACCCGCTGGACCTCTTCACCCGCCAGGTCGGCGGCGGCCAGCGCCGCGATCGACTCCGCGGAAGCCGGGTCCGCGCGGTAGAGGCGCACGAAGTCGGCCTTGGTCAGCGCCACCGGGTCGCCGGCCGCGGCGCCGACCGACTCCGCGGGCACCGCCCTCGGGATCGTGAACTCGTGCTCGACCGGGACCAGCCCGTCGATCAGGCGTGCGCAGATCAGCCCGCCGAAGCCGAAGCCCATGATCGCCAGCCCCGTCGCCAGCCCGCGGCGGTCGGGAAACCACTTCACCAGCGTCGACACCGGGGAGATGTAGCCGACCCCGAGGCCGATCCCGCTGACGACGCCGAAGCAGAGGTAGAACAGGGGCAGGCTCTCGAGCAGGCAGGCGACCCCGGCGCCCACCAGGCCGAGACAGAAGAAGGCGGCCGAGAGCAGGCCGCCGCGGGAGGGTCCCCGCTTCTCGATGAAGCGCCCGAGGAAGGCCGCCGAGAGCCCGAGGAAGAAGATCGCCAGGCTGAAGGCCCCGGTGGTCGCGCTGGGCGACCAGCCGAAGCTGTTCTCGAGGGGCATCTTCCAGGCGCTGTAGGCGTAGATCGACCCGATGGAGACGTGGATGCCGACCGCCGAAGCGGCGATCAGCCAGCGGTTCTTGGTCTTGGTCATGGGAGTGGTGGTGGGTCAGGCGGCGACGACGCCCTCCTCGGCGAACAACTCGCGGGCCCGCCGGATCTCGTCGACCCCCGGTTCCGGGGTGTCCGACAGGCGGTAAAAAATACGAGATCTGGCGTACTTGGACTCGCCCATCTTGTGGAAGGGAAGGATCTCGACGCGGTCGACGCAGCCGAGTTCGGCGACGAAGTTCGCCACCCGGCGGACGTTCGACTCGCCGTCGGTCAGGCCGGGCACCAGGACGAAGCGGATCCACATCCGGTTGCCGCGCGCGTCGAGCCGCCGAGCGAACTCGAGGGTCGGCTCGAGCCGGGCGCCGGTGACCTTGCGGTAGGTCCACGGGATCCCGCTCTTGATGTCGAGCAGCACCAGGTCGGTCAGGTCGAGCAGCTCGTTGCTCGCCTTCTCCCCGAGAAAGCCCGAGGTGTCGAGGGCGGTGTGGATGCCCCGCTCCCTGGCGCCCTGGAAGACGGCGTGGACGAAGTTCGGCTGCAGCAGCGGCTCGCCCCCGCTGATCGTGATCCCGCCGTGGCGGAGGAACGGGCGGTAGCGCTCGAGGTCCTCGATCACCTCGCCGGCGCTCATGCTGCCCCCCCGCGGGCGCCCCTGGGTCTCCGGGTTGTGGCAGTATTGGCAACGCAGCGGGCATCCGCGGGTGAAGACGACGTAGCGGAGGCCCGGGCCGTCGACCGCCCCGCAGGTCTCGACCGTCTCGACGTAGCCCCGGGTCGACGGCGAGGGCGCCGCCGGGTCGTCGAGGACCGGGTCGTCGACCGGGCCGCCACCGAGGTATTCGCAGGCACTGATCATGGCTCTCGCGGTTGGGATGGGACGACGGTGCTCAGAACTCCCCGTGGAAGGTCCGGCCGATCAGGTCCTGCTGCTGCTCGCGGGTCAGCTTCACGAAGTTCACCGCGTATCCCGACAC